>Ga0315545_1000134_pt1 | contig 79917 bp, 63 predicted proteins | sample SalMarSW160210MG_FD_203096 | JGI IMG/M metagenome (GOLD analysis project Ga0315545, IMG submission 203096) | Salt marsh sediment microbial communities from the Plum Island Ecosystem LTER, Massachusetts, United States - Salt Marsh Sediment SW1602-10 ... | reverse complement strand
CTGGCGGATAAGGGCGTCAAAAAGTCGGCCGCTTATCTGGGCAGCTGCCCAGATAAGCGAACATAAACCCGAAAAAGTGTTACCCATGTTGTCGGTATAAACTGTTACCTATGTATTAGTTGACACAAAATCCGAAAGCCCGCCGATTTTACTCGGCGGGTTTATTTATTTTGTCATTCCCGCGAAACTTGTCCTGAGCGAAGTCGAAGGAGCGGAAATCCACTTCGCCTCATACCGCCGACTTGTCGGCGGCGTATTTAGCCCACGGTTTCACCGTGGGTTGCCCACGCGAGGAATGCTTATTTTTTACGTCTTCTTAAAATCACCGCCTGTCGTGAGCGACCTGTGGTGAGCAGTGTCGAACCAAGTCGAACGGAACCGAGGCAGAAGTCGTTACTCGTGGACTGTTCGCTCGTATCCCGCATAAAACCGCAAGGAAAAGATGGCAAAAGATTGCATTTTAAGCCAAATCCCATAGTATTATGGATATGGAATAGGCTGAAATCAATCATATTGCTGACTATCTTAAAAACCAGGAAGAATATCTTGTGACGCCCATATTGGCTGGCCAATAAAATAAGTTAAGGAGCTGTAAAGCTGGAATGGCGGATATATCAACTGAAAATTTATGGAAACTTTTTTATAGGAAGATAGATTATGCCTTTTACCCTATCGCTTGGTTCAGAGGCTCCGGATTTTTCACTTCGAGCCACCGACGGAAATACTTATTCACTCAAAGATTTTGCAGATGCTAAAGTTTTGGTCATCTTTTTCACCTGTAATCACTGTCCTTATGTGACTGGATCAGATGAAGTGACCCGTCAGACCGCAAAGAAATTCGTATCTCAAGGCGTGAAGTTTGTCGGCATAAACTCAAACAGCCCAAATACCTATGAGGAAGACTCATTTGAAAATATGGTAAAGCGCCTGGCTGAATATGAATTTCTCTGGCTGTATCTTTATGACGATACCCAGGACGTTGCCCGGGCCTATGGTGCACTAAGAACACCGCATTTTTATGTCTTCAACGAAGAAAGAAAGCTCGTTTATACTGGCCGAGGCGTTGACAATCCCCGTGACACCGGCAAGATGACCGTAAATGACCTAGAAAATGCTCTTGAGGATATACTTGCAGGTAAAGAGATAACTACCCCGATAACTAATCCGATCGGTTGTAATGTAAAATGGGAAGGCAAAGACGCCCACTGGATGCCGCCTGATGCCTGCGATCTGGTTTAACATCTATTACCGTCTAAGGCGGCCGGCCAATCGAATATAGATAATTGCTTATATGACTGAATTTATCAAGGACAGAGAAATATACGAAAGGGTTATAAGTGACCTTATCTCCAAAACGAAAAAATTTCTCTGGTTGGCAACTGCTGATTTGAAAGACCTGCATGTAGATAAGAACGGTAAAAAAGTACCCTTCCTCGAAATATTGTCTGATTTGGTCAAAAAGAATGTTGAGATAAGATTACTTCATGCAAAAGAGCCTGGGCCTGTGTTCAGAAGGGATTTTGACCGGTATCCCAATCTGATATCCGGTATGGAAAGAATATTATGCCCCAGAGTTCATCTAAAATCTGTCATAGTTGATGGCCAGGTTGCATATATCGGCAGTGCTAATCTTACAGGTGCCGGAATGGGAGCTAAAAGCCCCAATAAGAGAAACTTTGAAGCCGGTATAATTACGACAGAGGGCAATCTCGTCAGCCAGATTATGGGGCAGTTCGATGATATATGGAGAGGTTCTTTTTGCCGCAGCTGCAGGCGAAAAAAATATTGTGCTGACCATAGAGACCTGTTACTAAAATGAAACTCAGTCTCGTATTTCGCAGAAAACCACACTCGTCACGCCTGCCCCATAGGGGGCGAAGGCCGTGCCGTAGCCGTACCGAAGCCGAGCACTGGTCGTTTAAGTCTTGGGGGTTATAAACGATTTCTGAGACTTGCGGTTCTGTGGCGTTCCTAAGTCGGTTGTAGATGAATTGTCAAGTATCCAAGTCTGTCCTGTCTGCGTGTCGATGATGAACACCTGGTTTTGGTCAGCTGAACATTGGTATCGTCCATTATCACTATCATTTGAAAAACCCATCACAAGTGTTATACAAAGGCCCAGCAAAAGACCGATGATGAGACTCTTAAACTCAATGTTCCTGTTACGTTGTTCTATTTTGTGTTCCATAATGATTGCTCCTTAAATATTTGGCTTCAGAAACTTGCCGGTTTAATATTAAGACGAAACGCTAAAAGTCCAGCGCAAACGCTATTTAACTGTCAATTCTCGAGCGTTGCTGTATCGGAGTATCCGCACAAATAGCTGCGAACTAATGGTAGCAAATTGCTGGTCAGGAATCGAAAGAAATTCGGGGGTAGCTTGTGCTGCCTTCTGCTCGGATACTGTTTTATCTGCTGTATGTTTCCTCATCACGGCCTTCGGCAGCACTTCACATCAACAGCGTTTCCTCCTCAAAATCACCGCACCGAGGCCAAACTCGTCGCTCGTATCTCGCAGAACCCCGCAGGGAAAAGAAGCGAAATATTGCTTTTTAAAATGTTTTGCAATAAAATATGGAACTATGGAGACGGCTGAAATCAATCATATTGCTGACTATCTCAAAGACCTCGAGGTAGATTAGCGGTAGGGAATTCTTAAAATGGTGTGGTGAAAACAAGTTTTTGAAAGGGAAGCGATTTGAACAATTGTAAGTTTTTTCATCGCAATGGGGGTTTTTGAGAGGGATTTTCGGGCAAAACCGAAATATCCTAAAAAATGAGTATTTTTTTACTTGATTTTTTGGTGGTTTTTGATAGAGATACTTTATCTGAGGAATGCAAACAGGCGAGAGCTTTTGCTCATTTCCATACCAATTTTTTTGTTAGGTAAAACTGTTGGGGCGTTTTCAGGTTGACTATGCGCACAGCATTTTTTCCTATGCGCCGGTATTTGGGAAAAGAGATGTGGCGGCGGGCCGCATCAGATTTTTTACAGGTTTTTTAGGAGGACTGGCAATGTTCAAATTAAAAGAAAATGAAAAGTATTTTGATAAGATTTTTATTTTTGTGTTATGTTTGGTCATGGCAGCTACGGCTTGGGCCGATTGGGTGCAGACCGACAAGCTAATTGCCTCGGATGGAGCCAGCATGGACCTGTTCAGCCACACCGTTTCGATGTGCGGCGGCTATGCTCTTCTCGGAGCCGAATGGGATGATGACAATGGAAGCAACTCCGGCTCTGCATATATCTTTGCACCTAACGAGGCCGACCCTAACAAATTGGACGAGGTGGCCAAGCTTCTCGCATCCGACGGCGCACCGTACGACGAGTTCGGCATGTGCGTTTCGATGGGTGATGGCTATGCGATTGTGGGGGCGCGTTTTGATGATGATAATGGAAGTAACTCCGGCTCAGTATATATCTTTGCACCTAACGAGGTTGACCCAAACAACTGGGACCAGGTGACCAAGCTAACAGCCTCGGACGCGTCAGCCGGCGACTACTTTGGGGCAGCTGTTTCCATCAGCGGTGATTATTTGATTGTTGGTGCGTATTATGATAATGCCCCTGCGACAACCTCCGGCTCTGCATATGTGTTCAAACGCACTGGTACAGGCTGGACAGAGCTGACCAAGATTACAGCCTCGGATGGAGCTGCTGGAGACAAATTCGGCTGCTCTGTTTCTATCGACGGCAACTATGCCATCATAGGGGCGTGGGACGCGGACGGCAAAGGAACAGACTCCGGCTGTGTATATATCTTTGCACCTAATGAGGTTGACCCGAACAACTGGGATGAGGTAGCTAAGCTACTCGCATCAGATGGAGCGGCCGGAGACAATCTTGGGGTGCGGGTTTGGATAAGCGGTGACTATGCTATTGCCGGGGCGCGTTATGATGATGACAATGGAAGCAACACCGGTTCGGCCTATATATTCAAGCGAGAGCCTAATAGCAACAACTGGACCGAGCAGACCAAATTGCTTGCCTCAGACGGTGCCGCTGGCGACATATTCGGCATATCAGTTTCAATAAGTGATGATTATGCAATTGTCGGAGCTTACGGCCATGATGACAACGGAAGCGAATCTGGCTCAGCATGGATATTCAAGCGAAATCCTGATACTGACAACTGGTCCGAACAGGTCAAGTTACTTGCCTCAGACGGCGCGGCCGGGGACAACTTTGGCGTTGAGCTTTGTATCAGTGGTGACTATGCCATTATAGCTTCACCTAGTAATGACAATGAAAATGGCACCAATGCCGGTGCTGTCTATGTATTTAGAAACTTGCCAGCAAATATTGATGTCTCGCCGCTCAGCCATGATTTCGGAGATGTAGAGTTGGGAACATCACGCACAGTCATTGTTACAATATCTAATGTAGGCCTTGGCAACCTTACTATAAGTGGTATCACACTTGAGACGGATTTTGCCATTACATCGGTTCCGCCTGCATCAATAATCGTTGGACCTAATGAAACCAAAGATGTAGAAATTACTTATACTCCATCGGCCTTAGGTTACAACTCGGCCGTCCTTAAGATTACCAGTGATGACCCGGATGAACCTGTTGTAGAGGTAACATTGGGCGCGGTAGGTATAGAGATACCGCTTCCTCCCTCGGAGCAGATAGCTAACATTTTAGCTTTCTTCGATGAGTCTGTTGCACAAGGTACATTACAGGGATGCGGCAGATGGCCTTGTATGGCTAATATGCGATTGAAGGCGTTCAGGCATATGATTAAAGCGGCCGGCGATCTGATTGATGGAGAATGGTACGGTTTAGCGTGTTTGCAGTTGAGGCGGATACTCTTGCGCTGCGATGAAAAACCTTGGCCGCCGGACTTTGTAAAAGGGGAAGCTATTCCGCAATTGACAAATATGGTCGAGGAACTAAGAAACAGCCTTGGATGTGAATGAGGGAACAGATGGATTATAACAAAGGGCTGCGAGCAAACACTTGCAGCCCTCTTTTTTATTTACTTTGTCTCCTGTAACAATTCCCGCAAAGCGGCTCCACAATTTTTAATTGTGCATTTTGATTCTTAATTTTTTTCCTCTGTGTCCTTTGTGGCCCCCAAAAATCAATCAAAAGTGGGGGGTATCTGCTGAGTAAAAACAAATTTTTTCAAAAATTTTTAACTTCTTCCCCTACAAAGACTTGCAAGATTTTCGCCCTCGAAAAATCCTCCTTTTTTCGAATCAAACGTGCGGGTACCTCCAATTATGAAGGGATAGCCTGCCCTGTGGGATGCGTCGTTCGCTATCCCATCTGGGTATTTTGTCCCAACCCGCCCATTAGGGCAAGGTCTTGGGGCCGGCAGGCCCGGGTCAGAAACGACTTGTAATAAATAGTGTAGTGGAGTTTATCTCGCCGTTTCTAAGGCGATCGGTAACCCCATAGGAGATTCTCTATCAACTATGAACAATGAACTACAAACAAACTAAATTATGCAAAACGAACCCAATTACCAAAATACCAAAAATGAGCGTAAGCGTAGCTTACACAATAACTAAGAACAAAAAACAATGAACAATGAACTATCAAAAACGAACCCAAAACGAACCCAATTTCGCCCTGCACCCTACGCGGTGCCAGGGCAAAGCCAATTTTAGAAGGCAGACGGGCTTTCAAATTGAAACGTTACGGCTTCTTGGTAAGTACGATGGTCTCGGTTGGGCTGAGCAGTTTATAGCGTATTCCACGCCATTGAATTGTTCTGCCAAAGGCGGAAGAGATAATAAAGAACAGCATTAATAATGACCACAGCCAGAAGAAAAAGATATCAGCGAAGATAGCGGCTTTTGATGCTCGATACTCAATGCTCGATATTTGATGCTCGTATTTGAACAGTTTGTAAGCCATTTTCTGGCGCAGGACCGAACGAATAAATTGAGCAGTGAAAAATATAACAGGGACAGCAACAAGAATTGATAATTGATAATTGATGGTTGATGATTTCACTGCTGCGTAGATTGCCAGCGCGGCTCCGCCCCATAAGCCTAATATGGAATATAGATTGCTTGATAATCCGAACCACCAGGTACCCGGGGTGTTTACACGGGTTATTAGAAATTGTCGTCGGCCGAATTCAAAAAGCTCACCCCAGGTGGTGGATTCATACGAAGCCACGAGACAGGCAGGGACAAAAGCCACCTTTTTGCCCGCTTTTTTGACGGCGTAGCTAAGTGACAGATCGTCACTCAGGGCCTTCGGCCAGATTTTGTCGAGTCCCACCTCCCGAAAGACGTCTGTCCGAATAGCCATAGAGCCGCCCCAGGCCTGATTGAAGCGGGTGTTACCGAGCAGCTGTGCGATTTTGGCGTTAACAGCCGACAGGGCCAGACTGGCAAGATTGTTCTTTTTGGGCACAAACCAGCGATAGCCGCTGGCGGCGCCGTTTTTTGATTTTCGAAGGGGATGAACTATCTGGCTTAGCCAATCGCTACGGACACAGATGTCGGAATCGGCAAAGGCCAGGACCTCAACATCACTGCCGAGCCTGCGGTAGCAGTAAAGCAGATTATGGATTTTTTGACTGCAGGATTGTGCCCGGCCGGCCACCAATACCTGCACGTCATCGGCCTTTGAGCTTTGGCTCAAACGGTTTTTCAGTTCGCATAGCGGGGCGTAAGCAGGGTCGGCCTCATCGGCGACCACAAACCACAGTAGATAATTTTCGTACTCCTGATTAAAAAATGAGGTGATATTATCACTGAAAGCTGAATCCAGACCCTTACACGGCACAATTAAGGCCGTCCGCGGCCAATATGATAAACGCTTCTTTTTGTGCTTGTCCAGTGCATAACGATAGTTTCTGTATGCCTGGAAAGAAAAGAGTAACTGTGACAAAATCAGCACCGGAGCTATATAGTAATACCAGTCCATATCGGCTGATTATATTGAATTATCCCTGGAGTTCAAGATATGGAAGCCAACGGGACTATCGAGTCAATCAGTGTCTCAATAGTGAAGGATTTTGCGAGGTCGATTGGGAGCAAACAGCCATGATTGTGATCAGATGCGATGATAATAAGATTATCGCCAATCCGGCTCCACCCCTGCTGTTGTGATTGATGGCCGAGGATAAAAATGTCAACGTCCATGAGCTTGGCCATTTTATTGAGCGTTTGCTGACTGAATTTTCTGCCCCAGGTTAAAAGGTAAGCAGAGCCCGGTTTTTCACAATCACTGATTTTCAACGGTCTGTCCAAAACCTGCCTGTCAAATTTATCTACAAAGTGGTCGCTGGGCAGCGAGTGCGACAGCCAAATTCTGTTTTCGGTCCTTACAGCTAATGGTTGCGCAAACAGGAATTGCCTTATCGCCAGCTTGATATCGGTGCTGGCATCCTTGAATTCTCGCTCCAGAGCCAAACGCATTAGGCGATTCATTTCCTCGCCGTCTTTCATAACTTTACTATTATTTATAAAAGCAATATCGTGGTTTCCCATAATAATATGGACGCGGTCGGGGAAGTCCAGCTTATAACGGACAACATCGAATAGCAGTTTGTAAGACAGGCAACCGCCCAGTGCATCTTTCGGGCCTCCATGTATAATTTCCTGCAGGAGGATATGCCTGGCGGGGTTGTTGGCTAAATCGGCGAAAGCAACTATCCTTTCGAAGTTTCGCCGATGCCCATGAATATCGCCGGTTGCGATTAGTTGGATGTCGGCAGGCAGGTAAATCAAATTACCCCGTCGAAACCTGTCTGCGCTGCAGGCTTCAACACCGTTGTTCAGTAAATCAATTATTGTCTGAGGCATCTTTGTTCGTTTTTATCTGGCCGGCTAATATACTGTGTATCAGCAGGTCCAGCCTCGATATAACCGTCATCATATTACGCGGGCGTTTCGAAGGCTCATCTTCTATGCAATCCATTACAAGTTTTGAGATTCCTATCGGCAATTGTTTTCTATGTTCGTGAGGCGCTTGACGGGTTTGGGGTATGGGCAGACCAAGACTGTTCTTTTTGGGTATCAAAGTCGGGACGTGCTTTCCGGTAAGAGCCCAATACATAGTCGCACCCAGATTAAAGATGTCGGTTTTTGGGCCGAGCGCTTTACGCCTGACCTGCTCAGGTGCGATGTAATCGGGCGTGCCCTGAATGCGTGGTTTTACCGTTCCGATTTTACAGCTCTGGCCGAGGTCTATAATTTTAATCGAACCGGACTCGCTCATAAGAATGTTATTAGGCTTGATATCGCAGTGAACAAGCCCCTGCTGGTGCATAGCATGGAGACCGCTTGCGACCATTCTGAATACAAGCAGTACATCAAGTAAACTCAGAGCAGGGATATCTTCGAGGTTTTTACCGTCAAATAGCTCCATAGAGAGCAGTAGTTCTTTTGCCTTAAATATGCCGCCTATTTTCTTTAGTTTATAGCACTTGCGGATATAAGGGTGGTCTATCCGCCGGCCTACTTTGTATTCGGTTTGGACCTGTTCGAATATCCTTGAATCTTCCGGCCTTTCGAAAACAACTCGTTTTAGAGCAACATCGATATTGTCCTGCTCGTCAGTCGCTTGGTATATTGTGCTTCGAGCGCCGGTTCCAATACGCTTGATTATGCTAAAACCGCCGACATCAAGTGTTACTTTAGCCATACTATCAATTGAAACCTACATAATTCAAAAATTTACCTGTATTTCATTATAATTATGTTAAGATGCGCTAAATCAGCCTTCTGTTCCCTTATATTTTGCATTCTGATGCAAATTTTACAAACCCATGAGCCTATAATATAATTGTCTGCTTGTCCAGTATTATGGCTGTTTTTCATAGTATCGGCCAGAAGAGAAGGGTAGTATTGACAAACCCATTGAAATTTAGATAATGTTTGTAAATAATTTGGATGAGAACGGCTCTGGGATTGTAACATATTGATTTATCGTTTTTATTCCCCGATAGCTCAATTGGTAGAGCGAGCGGCTGTTAACCGCTAGGTTGTAGGTTCGAGCCCTACTCGGGGAGTTTTAGGGGGTTGTCATCCGCATTTATATGGATAGCTTCAAGCTACTCAAGTGGGGCCATACTGAAGCGTTTCCATAAACAAAACATCAGTGAGCTTTTCGATTGGTGAAAGATAACTTTGCTCGTTGAGATACCTGTAAATTTTCATCCTCTGATAATTTCATAAGCATTTTTAGCGGAGTACTACGGTTATCAGCAACACAATATCTCACCCAATACTCATCGTCATCTGCCAGATGCACCAGAACATCTTCGGGTGTGTTGGGATTTTCTGCAACTCTTGAGCGAACGCCTGTTTCTGTATCTTTTGCGAGCTTTCTTAATACTTCCACAGGAGTTAGAGAATTGTAAGCTACCCCCGCCCGTACAATTGAATTTGGGTCATTTGATAGCATGAGCAGCGTTTCAACACGAAGCTTTTGGAAAAAAGCTATTGAACTTCTTACCTCGGCAGAATTATCACGTGCAAGCCTTTCCACCAACTCTTCGGATAATTTAGACTGTTTGGCAACACTAGCACGCACATGAGAACTTTTATCCTTTGCAAGTTTTTTCAAGAGGTCAAAAGATGTTTTTTCCTTATAGGCCACAGAAGCACGAATGATTTCATCTTTGTCCTCTGATAAAAACTCAATCATCTCTTTGGTGATTGCATGGTGATGCAGTGTATTACTTCTTACCGTTGAGTCTTCATCCCTTGCAAGCTCCCAAAGCATTTCTATGGAAGTATTAGGATGCATCGCTACTCTGGACCTTAATTCCTTGTTCTTGTCTTTGGCCAATTTCCGCAGAACACTTAGCGGCAAGTTTATGTTATTTACCAAATGATACTTTACAAGGCCCTTATCGTCTTTTGCAAGTTCAAGCAGCAGTTCTTCAGACGCTTTTGGGTGCATGGCTACCAATTCTCTGTTCTCGGTATATTTATCTTTTGAGAACTCCTGCAACAAATTAGTGTCATGCCATGCGAGGACCATAAACGCACGTCTTCTATCTTCTTCTCTTTGGTAGTTTTTGTTTGGTTCTTTGAAAAATCGGTTTTTCCAGTAGGGTATCGGCTTAAAACATGTAAACACAAGGTCGTTGGTCATCTCTTCAGAAGTATACATCGTTTTATACTTGCACAATGACAGTTTGATATCATCGGCAATATCGAGTGCTTCCCAGGTTAAAGGCAGTTCTGCCCTTGTTGTTTTCCTATACGTACCGTATTGAAGATCTAAGTATTTGATGGTATGTGAGGAGATGTAAGGTGCAAGATTTTTCTCAATCGAAAAGTCCTGGTTTTTACTCTCTTGCTTAACTAACATTGGGCCATCGGCCAAAAGATAGAGGAGTAATTCTGTTTTGCCTGCATTACTTGACGATATCTTAAGCGGATACACCATTTCGTCTGCTGCGAAGGAGAAGCGAATCGGCTGCAATTCTCCAACTTTGAGTTTCTTTATTTCGTCCTTCTCGAGAGCGTTAGGATCGATTTTCATCGCCACATACACCCAATTCTTCTTTGTGTAGTACTCAAGAAGGTCTCTCCGTTGCATGGGAAACGCGTAGCCGTTATTATTTAGCCATTTATTGAGTGCTTCCGGATCGGTCGCTGAAAGTACGGCGATGTCATAAACACCCACTGTTTTCCGCTCGAGAACTGTTACTAATTCATCTGCCGCCTCGGAGGTTATTGAACTGCCTTTACGTCCCCACCGTCGGCGAAGTTGTGTGTAGAGGCTGATTTCAGCAAAAGGACTTTTATCAGCATCTATGGTTGTTACTTCAGGTCGAGATGGTAAAGGTACAATCCAAGCGAAATCTTCCGCCTGGCCTTCGTACTTGACCTGCAAGATAAGTACTTCTTTGCCCTTTCTCCAATAGATGATAGCCTTCTGGGAAGGTTCATTCAGATCTGCACCTTTTTTCCAGACGAAGCATCCATCACCATAAACATCTGACAAAACGACCGCCATAAATAATATAAGAAACAAAATATATCGTTTCGGCCACATGACTTTTCTCCGATTGTTTGGCTCTCTACTGCTCAGATATGTTATTAGTCTTCAACACCAGTATAATAACGAATTAGTGTGAGTAACGCCAGTTTTTTTAGATTAATGCTTGCTTTTAAAATTAGTTCCCTAGGAACGCATATTCGTTGAGTGTATGGACTGGGGGCAAGCGGGTAATTATGTGGACATTGTTTCAGGATGACGTTGATGACCAGCCCGTATGAGCAAAACGCCCGAAATCAAAAAGACTGCAACAACAATAAATCCAACCATGAGATCCTCCGGCTTACCGGCAATCAAGTTTTCGACTATCATTGCAACCATCGCAAGACCGAAGAAAACCAAACTTGCACCCATCACAATGGACAAAGTGAATTGATACTTGATCTTCGCAGCTCGGAAAAGCAGTATCCCGATTGCTACAAACATCGCCGATGCTACAGGGCCCAAAATCATGTTCTGTGGTTCATCAGAGCCAAACTCTTCCACCGCTACCACGAAACCGACCACACCAAATAATATGAACACAAAACCGATTACACGCAGAAACCAGGATTTCATATATTCCTCCCTAAATTGGTGTTTCTCAGTTAAAGTTAAATAAAACTTACTATCGAGTCACGCCTCAGCTGCAAACGCTAACCAGAAACAGATGGAAACTAAATTGATACCGTTACTTCTTCTGGCTTGCCGGCATCTGAGGTAACAACCGTCTCAGACATATTTTTAAAACCTGGCAACTCATTCGGCAGCGTTATCAGGCTCTTATCATGCTGGGCCTGAATCGACAGGTTGTGACGCATTTTCCTGCGAATGAAGAACCAGTAAGTCCCACGCAAAGGCCACAACGAAAGACTACGTACGAATTCAACCTGCTTTCGAATTGTATCAACAAAGCAATCTTCAAAAGGCCTGTCGTTTTGCACCAGTAGTGCACCGCCGACATCCATCAGATAATTTTCCATCTGCAGATGCTGGTTCCACTGCCCATACAAGCTTACCGCCGAAAAACTCTGCAAATAGTGGCCAGGAGCTGGTGGCAGCATCTGGCTGTCTGCTTTATTGTTAGTTGTAAGCATTATATCATTTTCGAACATAGTCACAAAATCAAACGAAGTTTGCGTTTTGGTTCCTGCCTGAACAATGTAGCGACAGAAAAACGTCGGCCTGTCAGAACGCCGCCATATCGTCATGGACGCTTCCGAAATTCCCACCTTCATAGAAAAGTTTCCGACAAAGGCAAAATCATTTTCTCTGGCCCATTGACTGTTGATATCATTTATCTGTTCTTCCGATGACAGCGGTATAAGCTTCGGGTCACTCAATCCCTGCACAGAAACAAAGGTCAAAATAGCTGGCACAACTAAGGCAGCAAATATTGCAATACTAAGTACAATTAATAGAGCTGTCATTTTGTGAACCTCCAAATAAATTAAATTAGCGTTTCATATAACCTTTTAGAATCTATCCCCACGCTTTTTCCCATCTGACGAGATAGGCATACTTCGTTTTTTTTCGGTTGTTTTCACAAATTGCTTTATCGTGTTTTTTGCCAATTGGGGGTTTTGTCCCAAACTGAAGGAAGACCCTCGGTTACTTTTACTATCCTGCCACAAGAGCCTTTTTCTTTGCCTCAGAATCTTTTTCTTTGACATCGTTATTTGGTCAAATTCGAGATATTCAGGCGATTTGTATCAGCTTTCCCTAAGAATATCGGATGTTCTGCAACTGTCAAAAGCGATGGTGACGGCTTGCGTGTAATTTGCTTGAAATTTGTCTTGTAAACAGATATAATGTAAGCCAATGGGGTGGTAAAGTAAGCACTCGTTTGTGAGGGGATTTGATGAAATGAGGGGGGTAGTTTTAACCCTGGTACTGTTTGTTTCAGGCTGTTCTAACGCGCTCATCTGCGATAAAGAGATGGTGCCGAGACGTCTTGCCGAGATAGAGAACAAACACGGTGTTGTAATAGAGATTCAGGATTCTTCGAATCAGAGCGGTATTTGTGAGCTGCTTGAGGTAATAGATAAAGACCTGGAAAAATGCCCTCAGTACTTCAAAGATAACATCGGGCCGATATTCATAGAAAAATCCTTTGGTGAACTTGGCGTCGAAGGGATGTTTCTGGCTGGCTATGTAAGCGAGGCTGAGACATGGGAAAATTACCCGATTCATATAAAGAACAGGACCGTTTTTGAAAAGATACTGTTTCCCGTGCCTCGGGAAAACAGTATTTTTCTACACGAGGCTAGTCACAGTTTCGAGCTTAACATAAAAGATGTCAGCAATGAGTGGGATGTGTTTTACAAGGAGTTCAGCGAAGTTCAGACCAAAGAATATAGTAAAACGGCTTTTCTGAGCAGGACCTTTCTGCCTGAATTGTCCAGGCCGAATTCGATGCCAAGCGCTTATGGCAGCGCCAATCATTTCGAAGATTTCGCTGAGACCCACTGCTATCTGAGGCGAAATAATATAGAGTTGATAAAAGATAAAGACCCGACCTTGTACAGAAAGTGCAAGATAGTGGAAAGATTCACAGACCCTTATGGTCCTGCTGCCAAAGCCGGCAGTCCTATCAGTCAAACCTATTAATATCGGCTTTGCGCCGAACCTGTTCGGTTCCGCCTCGGCATTCACGAAGACCGAGTAGTCTTTAGCTGCTTTATGTAGCAAACCATTTCGCATTCTGTGGTTGAGGTATAAAAAATAAGCCTCAAAATCACCCTTACAGTCTTTTAAACCGGTATTACACGGGAAAAATACTTGAAAAACAGATGAGTTGTATTAGAATCCTGTGTTCTAACGTTCTAAAAAGGAGTGAAACACTAAGGTGTTGAATAAAAAAGGAGTATAAAAAGTGAAAATTGTTGGAAATTCTATTGCGTTTTTATTTTCATTCTTTGCCATCACGTCCACGGCTTTTGCAGGGCAATCCAGCGAAGCCGGTGCGAGTTATATACCAGCAGCCTGGTGGATTACGCCCGGGTCGTCGTTGCTTGCTTTGCTGATAGCCTACTTCTTTTATAAGAGGATGATGGCGGACCCGGAGGGCAATGAGACAATGGTAACTATTGCCGGCCATGTCCGCGAAGGTGCGTATGCCTATCTGATGAGCCAGTATAAAGTGGTTGCCCTTGTTTTTGTTCTTCTATTTATTGTCTTTACGGCTCTGGCTTACCAGGGGGTTCAAAACCCGTTTGTTCCAGTAGCATTTTTAACGGCGGGATTTTTAAGTGCCATTTGCGGCTTTCTTGGAATGAAGACAGCCACCAATGCCTCCAGCAGGACCGCACAAGGGGCGAGCAATAGTCTAAATGCTGCACTGCAGGTTGCGTTTCGAAGCGGTGCGGTGATGGGACTTATAGTTGTGGGATTTGGATTGCTGAATATTACGGTATGGTATTTGATTCTCGATAAGCTTGTTTACACTGTTGAGCATATGAGAGACGGGTTAGTGCTTTGGGGCCTTACACTGGTGCCGCAGGGAATGAACCCGGAATATAAACTGGCAGAGATAACGACGACGATGGTCACGTTCGGAATGGGAGCTTCTACACAGGCATTGTTTGCCCGTGTCGGCGGCGGTATTTACACCAAGGCAGCTGATGTCGGAGCAGATTTGGTTGGAAAAGTTGAGGCAGGTATTCCGGAGGATGACCCCCGTAATCCGGCAACAATCGCTGATAATGTCGGTGATAATGTCGGCGATGTGGCAGGGATGGGAGCGGACCTTTTCGAAAGCTATGTCGGCTCGATTCTCGCTACCGCTGCTCTCGGAGCTGCTTTGTCGGTTACCGCCCTTGAAGGTAAAATGACAGCGCTACATGCCGTACTGGCACCTACGCTGGTTGCCGGTATCGGTATTATCCTTTCGATAGTCGGTATCTTCTTTGTTCGCTGTAAGGAAGGAGCTACGCAGAAGAACCTGCTGCACGCCCTGATGCGAGGCACACTGTTGAGCACGGTGTTGATTATCGCAGCGGTTCTGCTTATGGCGAAGTTCGGCTGGATTACAATGGGCATAGCCGGTTCTGTAATCGCAGGTCTAGTCGGCGGTTTTCTGATTGGTCAGTTTACGGAATATTACACCTCGGCGGAATATGGTCCGACGAAGGCCATTGCGGAGCAGGCGAAGATGGGCGCAGCGACGACGATAATTAACGGCCTTGCGACAGGTATGTATTCTACGGCATTACCGGTGATTGCCATAGTTGTTTGTATTCTTTGTGCGTTCGGATTTGCAGGGGGGTTCAGCCATATATCACTGGGACTTTACGGGATTGGGTTTGCAGCCGTCGGTATGCTTGCTACGCTGGGTATAACGCTGGCAACGGATGCGTATGGACCAATTGCAGATAATGCTGGCGGTAATGCGGAAATGTCGGGCCTCGGTGAAGAGGTGCGTAAAAGAACAGATGCCCTTGATTCCCTTGGTAATACCACGGCAGCGACCGGCAAAGGTTTTGCGATAGGTTCGGCGGCGTTGACAGCCATGGCGCTATTGGCCTCTTTGATTGAGGGAATCCGTATTTGGGTTGGCAAACTGGCGGAAGAAAATGGTGGGTCATTCAAGATCGGAGAGGTCCTTTTCACGAAGGGACAAGTGGTTGTGCAGGGGGCTATTGATGTTACGACTGCTTCGATGGCTGATTTTGTTACTGCGTATAATTTGAGTATTATGAACCCGAGATTGATTTGCGGTTTGTTTATCGGCGCGATGATGGCGTTTGTGTTCTGTGCGATGACAATGAAAGCGGTCGGTAAGACGGCAGGGGATATGGTCAATGAGGTGCGGAGACAATTTAAAGAAATACCGGGTATTATGGATGGTTCCGGTAAGCCGGATTATGCCCGCTGTGTAGCAATATCAACAAAAGGTGCACAAAAACAGATGATTGTTCCATCACTTCTTGCGATTTTCGTTCCTGTCGCAGGCGGACTTATTTTGGGAGTCGCAGGCTTGATGGGTCTTTTGGCGGGGGGATTGAGCTGCGGATTTGTTCTGGCGGTAGCTCTGAATAATGCAGGAGGTGCATGGGACAATGCTAAGAAATATATCGAGACGGGCGTTCATGGCGGCAAGGGTTCAGATGCACACAAGGCCGCCGTGGTGGGTGATACCGTCGGCGACCCCTTCAAGGACACCTCCGGGCCGAGCCTGAACATCCTCATAAAACTTATGAGTATGGTCAGTGTCGTATTCGCCGGAGTTATTGTTAAATTTGCACCGGTTGTGGGGCAATGGCTGCATTTGCGTTAGTCGCCGTGTGTTGACTAATGTTCGGTTGTCGTGTAGTCTATCGGGGTGGCCTGCTGAGAGTCACCCTGTTTTTTTATTGAAGATGAGGATATAATTTGGCAAAGAGGCAAAATGCAGAGGCCCGTAGCTTCGCTCTAGCCGCAGCCCAACTGGCGGATGGGCGGCGATGCAGCGATATTGTAGTTCTGGACTTGAAAGGTAAATCGCCCGCCACCGATTATTTTGTAATCGCAACCGGCACAAGCAACAGGCAGAGACGCACCGTCGCTGATGAGATCTGTGAAGCTGCAAGAGAGCGGGGTATACAGCGTTTCGGCAGGGCGGGTTATGAACAAGCTCGCTGGATTTTACTGGATTTTATCGACGTCGTGGTCCATATCTTCGACAGCGAGTACCGTAATTACTACGATTTAGAATTGCTATGGGGGGATGCAGAACAGCTGGTTATCGATTAAATAAAAACTAAAAAAAATATCTGCCGGCGGCTGTAGAGCAGCCGCCGGCAGTTCAGAATTAGAATTTCCAGGTAAGATTCAGAGCGAGCGCATCGGCAGCAGATGTGTGCTGATACTCGATATTTGCCGATACGTCCTTAGTAACGTCCATCTCCAAACCGACATATCCTCCAAAGAACGCCCGCTGGTCGATATCATATGAATAATCTGAGGAATATCCTACCAACGTACCAGTGGATGTTTTACCGGATTCATAATAGCGGCCTTTAATTTTACCGTCTACAAAGTGGAAAAACGGTCCGCCGTAAACAGAAATATTATCAGTTAACTGGTAGTCAGGCCCCAGGGCAACGTGGATTTCGACAAGGTCAACGTCTACTGAGTGAGAATAGCTGGTTCCGACTCCTGTAATCGATGATGCCGACGGGAGTGATCCCCTGTCTTTGCCGTCGGATTGACACCAGCTTATCTGAAACAGGCCGCCCAACTTGAGATTTTCTTTTTTGTAAAAGGTTACTTTTGTGCCAAGACCGATGGCAAAGTCGGTGTGGCCGTTAAATTTCTGCCCGAGAGGAAAAACCTGGCAGACATTATTAACGCAATCCATTCTTTTGGAGTAATCAAAGTCCATATCGGCTACACCTAATCTTACAAACACGTCCCAATCCTCAGTAACACCGTAGCTGATTTTAGCCCAGACCTTATTCATATACAGGTCGGATAGTGTGTACCGCTTGAGGGGGCCATAGCTAACGGTTGTAAGCGAGCCGTTTACGTATCCTCTTCGAGTTATCTTGCCCTCATTGAGACTAAGGTCCATTCTGCTGGATGAGTACTCGGCTCCGGCGCTAAACTGACCCTTTTGAAGTTCAGCAACCGGGGGGCCCATAGGGTCCAGTGCCAGTGCAATAGAAAGACTGAAAAATAAAATAAAAGTGAATAACAATTTAAATACTATTTTTTTCATTTGTAACATTTCCTACCCTCATAATTGTAACGAGATGTCGCTATATATTTTTTGTTCTTTTGGTTACGCTCTGCAACTTATATCGATATAAGATATACAATTACTGTACGTTCTAAGAAGAGTTCGTTGCTCCGTCACGCACAGAAAAATCCAACGCAGGACATTTCTGTTGCCGCTCCTCCCAGGAGCTTGAATATGCTCCCTTTTTTACATTATTCTTTGCGATCTTCGTTTTAAGTATCCAATGATTGCAACACCAATGCTGCCCAGCAGAAGCGCCCCCGGGGCCGGAATCACGTCCATTTCAGTTGTGAGTTCGAAGATAATGTTGTTAACAGAGAAATCGCCCAAAGGCTCGGTGCCGACAGCAAAAGTGGGATTCTGCAAATAATCTTCCAGTTCGTCCAACAAGTCGATATCCGCAGCACCCAGGTCATAAGTGTAGGTAGCTGGTTCTGTTGTCCAGCCGTCATGCCAAGCGAAGCATTCATCGAAGTAGCCATAGGGTTGGGCATCGGGGTCATGCACGCCCACGTATTCGCTGTCAGGATTGGGAACGTCTACAAGATCTGTAAATAGCCTGTCAGCATCGGTATAATTTGTCGCCAGCACCCCCATATACGTTATTTTTGCGCCGGTAACATATTCCCCCGGCGCGAGATTGTATGTCAATTGCCAGGTGTGGTACCCTCCGCTGCCAAGAGACAGTGAACCGCTTGGATCCAAACTAAACACCGTTACCGACGCATTTGCTGTCGGGAACGCAGATAGTAATACTGCAACCATAAGAACGGATATTAAATGTTTCATCACCATTACTCCTCCTCAAAAAAAAACGCTGATTTTAAGCCACCTCCATTAAGTTTACGATGACCCTCCCTGCGGAAAGTTGAATTAGCCTGCCGTTGATAACCTGTCTTTGGTGTTTAGGGCAAGTTAATGTAACTAATCTTTAATAATGATTATAACTTTGAAGTCGAATAAAATCAAGCAAAAAATGGAATAACGAAAAGTTATAAATGAAAAATAAATTAAGTTAAAATTTTGTGTCCGATAATCAGTGAGATTTACCCCTAAAATTCGTATTCCAGCATAGAACGTTTAAAGGATAAGTGGTTTCTGTGCCGTTTTAATACCGGACTGGTTTTATAAAATATTTTTACGGAGTGGTGTTGCGTTTTTCACTTCGTAATTTTCGCTGTTATTCTACTTCTGTTTTTTCATATAATATCCATATTGACCGGTTTATGAATCGATACCGCTGTAAATATTGGCTTAAGAAGAAACGAACCGGTCGTTTTGAATATTATGTTGGTTTTTCCGGAAATTGTTTACTCATTAACAGAATGCAATGAAACCTGTTAGTCAGATACTTGAGGACAGAATTAGCACCGCTATGGCCGCCGTTAGTGGCCGAGGAGAATGTATAGCACAGGTTCGGCCTGCGACCGACCCGAAATTCGGCGATTATCAGGTCAATGGAGTAATGGCGCTTGCAAAAGAGTTAAAGACAAATCCGAAAAAACTGGCGGAGAAGGTTGTTGAAAGGTTGGATGTAAACGATATTTGCGAAGCGCCGGAAATTGCAGGGCCGGGTTTTATAAATTTGCGATTAAAACCCGAAATTGTCGCCGCCGATCTGCTGGAAATCAACAAAGACCACAAACGGCTTGGTATAGAAAAGGTTGAAAAGCCAAAGACCATTGTCGTTGATTTTTCAGGCCCGAATATCGCCAAGCAAATGCACGTCGGCCATCTTCGAAGCACAATAATCGGTGACTGCATATGCCGACTGCTCGAATTCGAGGGCTACACTGTCATCCGCCAAAACCACATCGGCGACTGGGGAACTCAATTTGGGATGTTGATTGCTTATCGATTCTACGAAAAAACTGCATCAAGAATGGAAAAGGTCTTCGGAAAGAAACCTGATGACGTATTTGATATATCATCTACGGAGCAATTATATCAGGAAGCCAAGAAAGAATATGATTCTGACCCCGATTTTGCAGAGCTGTCTCGTAAATATGTAGTTGCTCTCCAGAAGCGAGAACCAGCGGCGTTGAATTATTGGAAGGAGATTGTGGCTCTTTCAATAAATGAGTGTCAGACGATATACAGTCAACTTGGTATCATTCTTTCGCCGGATGATGTAAAAGGTGAAAGTGAGTATAACAATTACCTGCCGGATGTTGTGGCGGAGTTGGAGAAGAAAGATTTGGCAACGGTGTCAGAAGGGGCGGTGTGTGTTTTTCCGGAAGGATTTAATGACAAAGAAGGAAAGCCGTTGCCGGTTATAATTCAGAAATCTGATGGGGCGTATTTGTATGCGACGACGGATTTGGCGGCGATTCGGTACAGGGTGGGGCAGTTGAAGGCAGACAAAATTATCTATGTAACCGACGCGCGGCAGCAATTGCATTTTGAAATGGTATTTGCGGTTGCACGGATGGCGGGATGGGCTAAAGATAAAACGGAGCTAATCCACGTTACTTTCGGCAGCGTTTTAGGCGAAAATGGCAAGCCGTTAAAAACACGAGAGGGAGAAAATGTAAAACTGAAAGAACTGCTCGATGAAGCAGTTACAAGGGCGAAGCTAATTGTTGAAGAAAAGAATCCTGATATTCCTGCAGAGAAAAAAGCGGAAATTGCTAAAGCCGTCGGTATTGGTGCCGTAAAGTATGCCGACTACTCTAACAACCGAACAAGCGATTATATCTTCAGCTTCGATAAGATGCTGGCGATGGACGGCAATACAGCTCCGTATATGCAGTATGCTTATGCCCGAATAAAATCGATTGAACGAAAGGCTCAAACAAAACGGGTACCAGTTGAAACTGAGCTTGCCGGCTTAAAGGACCTGAACTTGGGGGAGTCGGCTGAGCTGGATTTAGCAAAACATCTGATTCGTTACGGCGAAGCGATAGAGGCTGCTGCTGCCGATTACAGGCCAAACTATTTAACAGGCTATCTATACGAATTAGCTCAGAAGTTCAGTGTATTCTATACGAATTGTCCGGTTTTGGACGCAGGGTTTGATAAAAGGCCGACAAGGCTGTTGCTTTGCGATTTGACGGCAAAGACAATAAAACACGGCTTAAGTGAACTTTTGGGCATTGAAGTGGTAGAGCAAATGTAATTTATGCTGTAGGTGGAGGTGCAATAATGAAAATCGTCGAAAAAGATTTACATATAAGCAGCAAAAGCCGTAATCAAATGATTGACATTACAGGCCAGGTTGATGCCGCTGTCAGTCAATCAGGCATTGTAGATGGTGATGCAATAGTCTATTGTCCGCATACGACAGCAGCGATAACCATTAACGAAAATGCCGATCCTTCCGTCCCGCACGATATACTTTTAACACTTTCCGAAATTATACCTCACCATCGGCCCGGTTACCGGCACGGTGAAGGAAACTCTGATGCCCACTGCAAAAGCTCTCTTGTCGGCTGCAGCGAACAAATCCTGATTAAAGACGGCCAACTCAATCTTGGCACTTGGCAGGGGGTTTTCTTCTGTGAATTCGACGGCCCCCGCAGCAGGACTTTTTTCGTTCAGGTCCGTGGGGAGTAACGTTTTGGAAAACACTGGTCAGAAGAGCGGCTTTCGTAACGTCATTTTCCTCAGCATTGTAAGTTTCCTGAATGACCTCAGCAGCGAGATGATATTGCCGATTCTGCCGATGTTTCTGCAATCCCTCGGTGCTTCGGGCCAGCTCATTGGGCTGGTCGGCGGATTGCGGGACAGCTTCTCCAGTATTCTCAAGGTGGTATGCGGTTACTGGTCCGACAAGACCGGCAAAAGAAAGGTCTTCGTATACTTCGGATACGGCATCTCGACTGTTTTCAAATTGCTGCTTGCAGTCTCAAAGACATGGCCTTTGGCGGTTGTCTTTGCGTCTCTCGAACGGACAGGAAAAGGTCTTCGGACGGCGGCACGAGATGCAATAATAGCAGATTCTGTGGCTGTGAAACGAGGGAAAGGATTCGGGATTCACCGCGGCCTTGAAACTATCGGTGCAATTCTCGGCTCGGCGACGGCTTTTCTGCTTCTTTGGTTTGGCAGTTTTCAGCTTCCAGCCATAATTCTTATTGCTGGCATTATTGGGATAGCGTCGCTGCCGCCGCTTCGATTTGTAAGAGAGCCGGAAATACAAAAGCAAAGTATAAAAATTAAAATCGGGCTGGCGATACTGCCCACGCCGTTGAAACTTTTTATTCTGGTTGCAGGGATTTTTGCCATAGGCAATTTCAGTTATATGTTTTTTGTGATGAGGGCGCAACATCTGTTTACGGGCAAGCTGTCAACAGCTGCCCCTATTCTTTTGTATGTGCTTTTCAACATCTTTTACAGTGCGCTGGCCATACCTCTGGGCTGCCTTTCGGACAAAATAGGCAGACCGGCAGTTATTATTTTCGGTTTTGGTCTGTTTGCGGTTGTGTCGCTCGGTTTCGCATTCTGCAATTCGCTGTGGCTTTATATTATCCTGTTTGCACTTTACGGAGTAGTCTTTGCGGCTATTGAGGGTACCGAAAGGGCGTTTGTATCTGACCTGGCGGTGATCAATTCGAAGGCAACCGCTTTGGGGACGTTTCATACCGTAACGGGCATGGCGGCATTTCCGGCAAGCTTTATGGCAGGGTTTCTCTGGGAGCACGTTTCGCCAATTGCGACCTTTGTCTTTGGCAGCGCGGCAGCTCTTACCGCCGTTATCGTCTTTGTTGCTTTTTACAGATGTTTCGAAGGGTCTAAGCCAAGCTCCCTCTCTTAAACGGTCAGTTAGATGTGCGTAAAAAAAGGCGAGGTGGTGGAGCCGGCTGGGGGGGAAACCGGCATGCCACACTGCCTCGCCGAGGTTCATAGGCCCCTAAGGAGCTTTATTTCATTATATTAACAAATAAGCAATATATATGGTAAATGCTAACTTTTCCCCAAAAATCTGTCAAACAAAGAACAGAAGAAATAAAGTTTTTAAGGGAAGGTTACCATCCCAACCTGCACTTTTTTGACAAAAACTAATATACAGGCAACGGCGGTGAAATGCAAGGTAAAAATGGCTTTTTTTTATTTTTTTTGCAGCACACTATCCTACGCGGAAATCGTCAGATAAAATGGCTTGAATACTTACATTTATTGACGTAGAGTGTAGCCGATAAATCTAAAATATGTTAGTTTTTTGATGACGGGGCCAAGAACAGCCCGGCTGGCAAAGACAGCTGCGGGTTGATATCTTTTAGGGAAGTGTGAATTTCTCCGTATGGAGTCCCTATGACTTGATTTTAAATTTTTAACCTTTTTTTATGATAAAAATTCCGGAAAGAATAAAACGCATAAAAGATACCATTAACTCTACTTGTGCCCGCCTTGGCAGAGACCCCTGTGGGGTAAAGCTTGTTGTTGTAACCAAATCCGCTACTATCGAGGCTGTAAAAGAAGTGATTCATCTGGGCTTTACCGACCTTGGTGAAAATCGGGTTCAGCAATTAAAGAGAGTTTCCGTTCAGATAGCTGAATTTTTGGCCACAGTTCACGACGGTCCGGCTCTGCCGGAAAAAATCAGTTGGCATATGATTGGACATCTACAACGCAATAAGGTTCACCAAGTCTTGCCAATAGCATCTCTGATACATTCGATTGACACACTTCGACTGGCCGAAGAAATAAACGCTTCCGCACCAAAGTTGAACTTATGCCCCAAAGTGCTTCTACAAGTTAATACCTCAAATGAACCACAAAAATACGGCGTCCCCGTAGGAGCAGCGATGCATCTAGCCGAGCAGATAGAGACTTTGTCGAATTTGAAACTGATCGGTCTGATGACAATGGCGCCGTTGACGCATAATAAAGATGTCATTCGCGGTTGTTTCGTTCGCGCAAGAGAGTTGTTTGTTGAGATGCGAGGCGAAAAAATAGTCGGCTCGGCGTTCACCGAACTAAGTATGGGTATGAGTTCCGACTACGAACTCGCCGTTGAAGAGGGCTCAACCATCCTTCGTATCGGCTCGGCAATCTTTGCCGGCTAAAAACCGTAAGCCAAATAAAAACCGAAGACCACTTAAACTGCAACTTCTGCTCAGACACTAATTAATCTTTCAATAGCAGAAAAAACAAAAAAAACGCAAAGTGCCTCCCCTAACAAGCCGAAAGTTAGCTTATGCCGCTTTCTGTATGGACAGTGTTATTCGGGAGAACCATTTTGCAATGCGCCGCAGAAGGGCAGCCCGTGAAGTCCTATAACACAGCTGGCAAGTCTTAAGGAAGGTAAATGGGATGGAAAAAAAAGAGTTGCTAAGTGCCCTGGAAGTGCCAAAAAACTTCATAGACGTTTTATACCTGACAAACGAGAAGAATGTTCCGTTTGAGGTAAAGCGGCTTTTGAAACAGAGGAAACTTTCTTACTCAGTACGGCCATTAGACACATTTTTTCAGATACGTGATAGACTCGACCTCATAGGAACCGTCATTATTGATACTCAGGACCTCGATGTCTCGCAGCAGGGATACCTATCACGGATTATCGAAGCGCTCGAGATGAATAATGTCGGCGTGATTTTGCTCAATGAACGGATGCAAGCGCCTGTCAAAAGTTTTTCTTTATCGCCGGCAAAGAGCAGTTTCTCTATGAACGGCACGACCGAGTCGGTTTCCACAGATGAGCTATGGGTCAGAATCAGCTTAAATCTGGCTTACCGCAAGAAGGGTTCGGAATTTGCTGTTAAACCTGCCATGCCGCCAAAGCAGGTCCAAAGAATTTACAAAAATAAACTGGCAGAGCAGCTTAGTATGACCGGCGCCATGGTTGAGAACCTGTCTGAACAGCTTCGTCTGGCCGGCCTTGTTCAACAGGATTTTTTGCCTGCTCAGCTGCCTAATACTGATAAAGTACGATGGGCTACCACTTTTCTGCCGGCTGAGTGGGTTTCGGGCGACATCTACGACATCGTCCGCATCGACGAGCAGCACATAGGCTTTTATATAGCTGATGTAGTCGGTCACGGCGTACCTGCTGCACTGCTGACGATTTTCCTGAAACAGGCTTTGGTTATGCGAGAGACAGTTGATAGCAAGTATCATGTATTCTCACCCGCTGAAGTTATGAAAAATCTCAATGTGCGGTTGGCTAAACAGAAGCTCTCCGGTTACCAATTTGCAACCTGTTGTTATTCTCTGCTGAATATAAAGACGCTGCAGCTAACCTACGCACGTGCCGGACATCCCTATCCAATTCTCATCAGGCCTAATGAGCAGCCGCAACGATTGGAAATACGAGGCTCTTTGCTCGGAATTTTTGGAAAGTCCGAATACCTCCAGGAGACCATACAGCTTCAACCCGGCGATAAACTACTGCTGTACTCTGATGGAGCGGAGTCGTATATCGGCAGTCTCGATGACCCGGTCAACTTTAGTTTCAGCGAAAAGTTTTGTGAACTAAAGGATTTGCCCCTCGTTGAGATGATGGACAAGTTCAGCGCCTTTGTGCAAAGTCAGCCAGTTACACCATCTGAAGTTGACGATGTTACCGCCGTTGCTCTTGAAATACTTTAACTCAGCTCAAAATGCAGTGACAACGCTGTAAAATATCGTTCCCATCTGCAGGAAGGTATAAAAGCTTAAGCACTTGCCCTTGACCTAATTGGGAAAAGTTCGTAGCTTCATCTTATCTTTTTCAGGACTATTATTTCTTAAAAACATCACGAAGCCGACATAAATTGGGATTTTATAGGTCGATTTGTGTCAAGTTCCTCAATTTGTGGCTTTTCCGGACTGCTTCTCGGAACACAGCCCCGTAGAAATTATTTGCAAAAGTTCTTTTTGTAGGTATACTTATTGAGTTTAATCAATGGCTTTTGCAGCGTAAGTTATTTTGACAATTAGGCAAGGATATGGCAATGGCGCAAAAAGATAGTGATTTGCAAAAAATAAACGAGCTTATTGAAATAATGAAACAAAACGACCTTGTCGAGGTAGAGATAAAGCATGGCGATGACAAAATTTTTCTGAAGCGCTCTCAGCCTCAACCTGCTTCAAGTCAAATCGTAACCGCCGTGCCTGTGATTGAGCAGGGCGTTTCAGGTGCTCCTGTCCACCCTAATGGAACGAAAACATCAACGGCTGAAGCTGCCCCTTCCAATACCTTGCATAAGGAAGAGTTGGTGGAGATAAAATCTCCTCTTATTGGGACTTTCTATGCGACCCCCAGCCCCGACTCAAAGCCTTATGTTGAGCCTGGTTCGAATGTTGATACGCAAACGGTCGTTTGTATAATTGAGGCGATGAAGGTGATGAACGAAATAAAAGCTGAAACCAGCGGAACGATTGTTGAGATACTGGTTACCAACGGCCAGGCCGTTGAATATGGTCAGGTGCTTTTCAGAGTCAAACCAGACTGACCATTGATTATTGATGGTTGATTATCTGTCTTATGTTTTCCAGAGTTTTAATAGCAAACCGTGGTGAAATAGCGTTGCGTATTATCCGCGCCTGTCACGAGCTTGGTATTGAGGCGGTAGCGGTTTACTCCGAAGCCGATAAAGATGCTCAATATTTGCAGCTCGCCGATGAAGCAGTTTGTATAGGCCCGGCTGATTCAGCTGAAAGTTATCTTAATATCCCGCATATCATAAGTGCCGCCGAGATTACAGATGCCGAGGCGATTCATCCAGGTTATGGCTTTCTGGCGGAGAATATCAACTTTGCCCAGATTTGCCGGGAATGCGGTATAATATTCATAGGGCCTCCTGTGGAGGCGACGCGATTGCTTGGCGACAAGGCCCAGGCACGTCGAATAGCACAACGGGCAGATGTGCAGGTGGTGCCCGGCTCTGACGGCATTATCGAAAGTGAGTCGGAGGCCTTAAAGCTGGCAGATAAAATCGGCTACCCCGTGATGATAAAAGCCGCGGCCGGCGGCGGCGGACGCGGTATGAGAATTGCCCATAATGACATAAACTTTCGTTCCGCATTCGCAGCAGCCCGAGCGGAAGCGGAAGCTGCTTTCGGAAATGGAAGCGTTTATCTTGAAAAGCTGATACTTGAGCCGCGTCACGTAGAAGTGCAGGTGATAGCCGACAACGCCGGAAATGCACTACACTTTTACGAGAGAGACTGTACCGTTCAGCGAAGGCATCAGAAAATGATTGAAGAATCACCTTGTCCTGTTCTCGATGAGCGTGACAGGGAGCAGCTTTGCAATGCCGCTTTGAGGATTATAAAGCAGGCCAAATATGTCAATGCTGCGACAGTTGAGTTTCTTCTGGATGCGGACAAAAAATTTTACTTCATCGAGGTCAACAGGCGAATTCAGGTTGAGCACCCTGTTACTGAGATGGTTACAGGTCATGATTTGATTAAGTGGCAGATAAAGGTTGCCGCCGGTGAGCCTATAGAATTGAGTCAGCGAAAAATCAAACACAATGGGGTAGCGATTGAGTGCCGGATTAATGCAGAGGACCCTGCGAATAATTTTGCACCTTCTCCGGGAATGATTACCAAATATATTCCCCCCGGTGGTCCGGGTGTCAGACTCGATACCCATATCTACCAGGGCTGGACCGTCTCGACGAGTTATGATTCGATGATTGCAAAACTTATCGTTATTCAAAGAACAAGAGCAGAGGCCATTGCCAATATGAAAAGGGCTTTACGGGAATTTATCATAGAGCCGATTAAGACCACGATACCTGCCTGTTTGAATATCGTCTCGCATAACCTTTTCGCCAAGAACAAAATCGATACCGGCTTTGTCGAACGAAACTTCTAAATTGTGTAGTTGCTGTTCTGACAGGCATCTCTTGCTGAATGCCGGATTTTGAAATACTGCCTGAACCTTACTAATTGTAAAGGAGAGATGAATATGAAACGCTTATGGTCAGTTACTGGATTATTGATATTTATGATTATACTGCCATTGGGTAAGGCTGATACCACCGGCCGATATGAAGTCTCTGGTTCTGTCGTCGAAAAGTTTGCGCCGGGTGGAACAGCCCAAGGGTTGCAGACTCAGCATATCGAAGTTATGCAAAAGAAATTTGAAAGCAAGCCTGACTACAGGCAAATGCAAAACGCCGTGACCGTTACCCCTATTAACAAACTTGCTCTTAACCGTGAGGTTGTTACCAGTATTGACAATTCTTTTTCCTGCAAGCTTGATGATTGGTCGGTAACCAATCAGGAAAACTCAGGCCGTTGCTGGATATTCGCGGGGACTAACCTGTTGCGTGTTGGTGCGATGAAGAAAATGAATCTTAAGGAGTTTGAATTTAGCCAAAGTTACGTGTTCTTCTGGGACAAAATCGAGCGTGCTAATTACTTTCTGGAGTCAATTATTGATACAGCCTCTCAGCCTGACGGTGATCGCACCGTTGATTTTCTGCTGGAAAACATCATCAGTGACGGTGGACAGTGGAATATGTTCGTCGGGCTTGTTAAAAAATACGGTTTAGTTCCGAAGGCAGCTATGCCGGAAAGCGAAAGCTCCTCGAACAGTTATTTGATGAACAAGGCACTTCAGGTTGAGTTGCGGCAGGGCGCCAAGCATTTGCGTGATTTACATTCACAGGGGGCATCAACTGAGGATTTGCAGGCTGTCAAGCATAAAATCCTGGCTGTTGTCTATCGAATTCTGAGCATCCACATTGGAACGCCGCCAAAGCGGTTCGACTGGCAGTGGCGAGACAAAGACGACGAGTTTCATCGTGATGGCTGGATGACCCCGCAGGAGTTTGCGGAAAAATATGTAACGCTCGATTTAGATGAGTATGTTTGCCTGGTGCACGACCCGAGGCCGACCAGTCCATTCGGTCGTACTTTTACCGTCGCTTATCTTGGCAATATAGTCGGCGGTGAGCCGGTGATATATTTGAACGCCGAAATAGATACGATGAAAAATATTGCTATGCGCACACTGCTTGATGGTGAGCCGGTATGGTTTGGCTGTGATTGTGGTCCGCAGATGAACAGTGACCTCGGACTTTGGGATGCACGCCTGTTCGATTATGAGGGTGTTTATGACACACAGTTTACTTTGGACAAAGCTGCTCGGCTCATCTATCACCAGAGCAGGATGAACCACGCTATGTTGTTTACGGGTGTGGATGTTGTCGATGACAAGCCGAGGCGTTGGCGGGTAGAGAACAGCTGGAGCGATGAGAAAGGGAAAAAGGGCTTTTTTATAATGGACGACTCGTGGTTCAATGAGTTTATGTTCGAGATTGCAGCCAAAAAGAGTTATTTACCGAAGGAATTGCAGAAAGCGCTCGAACTTGAGCCTATCGTTTTGCCCCCTTGGGACCCGATGGGTTCGCTCGCAGATTGATTGCTGTCAGCCGATTTTCAGCTATTTGATGAAAGACTTAATACTTTATTTCTCCAGCGATGTTAAATCTTCGTAAGATTCGCGTTTTCTGATAATGGAGAATTTACTGTCGTCAACGAGTACCTCGGCGGCACGGCATCGGGCGTTGTAGTTGCTGCTCATAGTAAAGCCATAAGCACCGGCAGTGAATATACTGAGTAAAACGTCACGTTTTATTGGCGGTAGGGCCCTGTCCTGGGCAAAGAAATCTGCGCTCTCGCAAACAGGCCCGACTACATCAACGACCTCAGTGCCGGCTAATTGCAAGTTTCTATCTCTGCGGATGGGAATGAATTTTTTGTCGACTTTTGTCGGCCAGATGAAATGAAATGCGCCATACAACGGCGGACGAATCAAATCATTCATACCTGCGTCGACTATAACGAATTTTTTAGAGCCGCTGCTTTTGAGGTATAGAACCTTCGTTACTAAAATCGCCGCATTGGCTGCGATGCTCGCGCCGGGTTCGAGAATGAGTTTTAAATTTTTACCCGCCAGTAGGGGCACAATGGCAGCAGCGTAATCAGCGGCAGTCGGTGCTTCGGCGGTTATATAGTCTGCTCCATATCCTCCGCCTATGTCTATCGCTTCGATGGTAAATCCATCAAGACGCAATTGTTCAATCAGCAACAATACTTTTTCTATCGCCTCAACGTAGGGTTTGATGGTTTTCCCGGCAGAGCCTAAGTGTATATGGATTGCACAGAGTTTCACTGCCTTGTTTCTGCCGTAATCAACGAAGACTTTACGTGCACGTTCAATGTCGACGCCAAATTTGGTTTCTTTTTTGCCGGTGGTGGTATATTTATGTGTTTTCGGGTTAATGTCAGGGTTGACTCGCAACGCGGCCTTGGGCTGTTTTTTTTGCTGTGTTGCCAGGCGAATCAGATTTTCCAGTTCGGCTTCTGATTCGATGTTGAAGTAGCCGATGCCAGCGTCGAGTCCTTCGATAAATTCCCGGTCGGTTTTTCCGACGCCGGCATAAACGGTTTTTGACGGCTCACCTCCTGCTTGTAGAACACGATATAATTCTCCACCACTGACGATGTCAAATCCGCTGCCGGCTTCAGCTAAAATTTTTAAGATATTTATGTTACCGCAGGCCTTGACGGAATAGCAGACGGTCGTATCAATCTGATTGTAGGCTTTTTGAATCTTCTGCAAATGGTCTATGAAGGTGGCCTTGCTGTAGATATAGACCGGTGTGCCGACCTCGGTGATTATTCTTTCAATATCTGTGTTTTCAGCAAACAGTTTACCTTCTTTGTAGTTAAAGTGGTCCATAATGTTATTTAAAAATGCGCCTTATCATTAACAACTGTTTGAGTCAACAGTATAGGAAATCCACGGTCAATTGCAAGAAGACAATCAGCAGCATCGGCCTGGATTTGTGGGTTGGTTGTATTGAAGATGGTTACTGTTTTTTTCAGAAGGGCCTGAATACATTAATCAAATGGAGGGTTCTCTTTGTCGGAGAACCCTCCATTCTTACGTAACTTATCGCAGTATTGAGATTCTAATGAGATTGTTACGCTATTTCTTTTTCTTCTTAGCTTTCTTTGTTGCTTTTTTCTTAGCTTTTTTCTTTTTTGCCATTATTATGTCACCTCCTTTTGGCTAATTGAGTCCTTTCATATTCGAGTTAGCTTCATAGTATATATGAAGCTAAGTTACGTTAGAAATCTTGTCAAGCAAGAATTTCTTCTTTATCTTATATTTTTTATCGTCCAGATGTTTGAGAATTCTTAATAAAAATTTTTATCGTCGACGTTTTACATAGCCTGCTGTATCGTTTATCATACTTCTCAAGTAGATGGTGAAATTTGTTTTTGTTGCAACGAAAGTTTTTATTCGGTTTCCGATTGTAACTGAATTTTTTACTCGTACGGAGAAAAAGTTTTTATGATTATCTGTGTTAAAGCCGTTTATTTTGATTTATTCGGCGGTTTTACTGCTTTTGGTTGTGCGATAAATAGTTCTCGTTTTTGTCAACAATGTATTTTTATTAAGTGTTGTGAAGTGTGGAAATCAGGTGAAAGTTGTTTGTCTTGTCAGATATTTTAGCTGTTTGTTGGTGTTTTTTGCCGGTGAAAGTTTTTTAATATTTTTATAATATTTTTTTTAATAATCCACAATTCGGCTGTTAGTTTTTTATGGTAAAGAAGAAAATTGCATTGTTCGGCGGCACGTTTGACCCTGTTCATCTGGGGCATACTATTGTTGCGGAAGCAGCGGCGGAGCATATTGGCGCGGAGAAAGTCGTCTTCATTCCTGCGAAACGCTCGCCTTTAAAGGATTTCTGCCCCGAGGCAAATGACGATGACCGATTGGCTATGATAGCTCTTGCAATTGCCAACAACGAGAAGTTTCAGCTGGACGATTATGAATTGAGAAAGCCCAAACCCAGCTACACCCTGGAAACCGTAAAGCACTTTCAGGCCGACTTCGAAGGCAAAGTTTTAATTCACTGGCTCGCAGGTGCTGATAGTATTTATGAATTGTCGCGTTGGTACGGAATTGTAGAGCTGATTGACACCTGTATTCTATCTGTAATGTTCAGGGCTGGCTGTGAGCCTCCGGATTTCACCAGATTCAAGGACGTCTGGGGTGCTGGCCGTGTTGAAAAACTTCAGAGAAATATTATTCGAACACCTCTGGTTAATATAAGCAGCACCGAGATTCGAAAAGGATTAGCTGCCGGCCGCGACGTAACCGGTATGCTCGCGCCCCAGGTTGCTGACTATATCCGCAAACACAGCCTTTATCAGTCTAAGGCTGAGAATTAATTACCCGCCTCGTATATTTTTTACTGATTCTTTAAGCCAGTTGTACCAATCGGTGAATCCGGTACCTGTTTTGGCCGATACCGTAAAAATCTCGATACCTTTATTTAGTTTGCGGGCGTCTGCTTTTACTCGTTCGATATCGAAATCAACCTGTGCACCGGACTCCAATAAATCAGTCTTGTTTATAAGCAGCACTTTTGACTTTGCGAAGATAACGGGGTATTTGGCCGGCTTGTCATCGCCCTCCGCCACCGATAGCACAACTATCTTGCCCCACTCACCCAATTCAAAAGCCGATGGACAAACCAGGTTCCCAACGTTCTCTATGAAAATCAATTCCAAATCACTGACAGGTAAATTCTCTAAGGCGCCGCTTACCTGAGCTGCTGATAAATGGCACGAACCGCCGGTTTCTATTTGAACCACCGGTGCCTTGGTTAATCTGATTTTTTCAGCGTCTAAGTCGGTCTGAACATCGCCCTCAATAACGCCGATTTTAATTTCATCTTTCAATTCATTTATCGTTTTTACTAGTATCGTGGTTTTGCCTGAGCCGGGAGACGATATCATATTCAGGCACAGCTTCTTCTGTTCAGCCAGGAATTGACTGTTTTTAAGGGCATATTCTTCGTTTGTGGCGAGGATTTTCCTGCTGACATTGACTCTTTTTTTCATTGTATTACTCCGTTTCGAATTCGATTTCTTCAAGCATCAGCGGCGCATCGGGCAGTAAGTCGAACTCTTCGCCTCTGCACTTCGGACATCTCGGCTGGCAGAGTTCAAAATCGAAGGTTTCGTAACAATTCTTACATTTGCCCTGTATCGGCTTATGTTCTATTTCCAGTCTCATACCTTCGCAGGGCGTGCCTTTGGCAATAGCCTCTAAAGCAAAGCAGAGTATTTCGTCATTAACGGTGTTAAGCGCCCCGCAGCTGATTTTTGCGGAGACCGGCTTTGCCTTTTGTTTTGTACTTTCAGCGGAAATTGTCGTCAGCAGGCTCTCTGCAACCATTGTCTCATGCATCAGCAAATCCTCGGCAGCTCGCGTCCGTACGGCATTTGTACAATTCTTTTCCCGCCGATTTTGGTTTTCATTTCCACAACAGGAATATCGCTGACCTTAACAATCTCACCGATTATTTTTGCATTTTTTCCCAGCGGGTGTTTTTTGCAAATGTTCAAACAGGTATCAGCAGACCTGGATGAAACCACCGCAACTAATTTACCTTCATTTGCGATATTGAGCACGTCAAAACCGAGCATATCAGCCGCCGCCTGCACCGTTGGATTAATTGGTATGTCAGCTTCGTTAATTTCAATGTTTAAATCGCTTGCCCTGCAGATTTCGTTAAGCGTTGCGGCCAGCCCTCCCCGGGTCGGGTCCCGCATAAATTTTATCTCCTTGCTTTTCTTCAGCAGTTGTTGCGCCAGTTCTGCTATACTTGCACAGTCGCTTCTGAGTTTCGATTTAAATTTAATACCCTCTCGTTGTGAGATGATGGTCATACCATGGTCGCCTATCGTACCGTTGATTATGATTTTATCACCCACAGAGATTCTGTTGAAACCTAAATCCACGCCTTTTAATCGTGTGCCGATTCCCGCTGTATTGATAAAAATTTTATCGGCTGCACCTGCTTCAACTGTCTTGATATCGCCGGTAACAATATCGACATTGTTTTTGCGGGCTGCTTTGCTGATACTGACTAAAATCTTCTCCAGCAGTTCGAATTTGAAACCTTCTTCGATTATAAGCGACAAAGACAAGGCCGCTGGCACCGAGCCGGCGACCGCCAGGTCATTTATTGTCCCACAAACAGCGAGCTTTCCGATGTCTCCGCCGTTAAAAAACAACGGTTTGACAACGTAGCTGTCCGTTGTAAAGCACACCGAGCCGGAAGCAAGGTTCAACTTTGCCGAATCGGCCAGTTCAGCGAGAGCATCGTTTCTGAATCTTGGCAGAATGTGATGTCGGATTAATTCATCGCTCAATTGACCCCCGCCGCCGTGTGCGAGTAGGATTTTACCGCTTGTCTTTTTCATTACGTATATCTTTTTGGGCCATATTTAAACCATGCTGCACAGGCCCCCTCGGAACTTACCATACAAGGCCCAATTGGTGTTTGGGGTGTACAGCTTTTTGCGAACAATCCACATTCCGGCGGCTCTATTAATCCGCATAGCACTTCGCCGCACCGACAGCCGTTTCTTTCCACACCTGCTGTTTTGGCTGTGTTGAATCGTTTAAAGGCGTCGAATCGACTATATTTATCTTTTAGTTTCAGCGTGCTTTTCTCAATTTTTCCCAACCCTCGCCAGTAACCGTCAGATGCTTCGAAGCACTCAGCAATGATTTTTTGTGCGGTGGTGTTGCCTTTTTTAGTGACTACCGCTGTGTATATGGATTTCACAGACGGCTTGCCGGTGGAAAGCTGACGACATATTTCCGCCAATCCTTCGATTATTTGTATCGGCTCGAAGCCCGCCACCACGCAAGGTCGGCCGAAATCCTCCACGATCTCCGTAAAAGCATCGTAACCGGTTATCACGCTGACGTGTCCAGGACAGAGAAAGCCGTCTATCTTATGGTTTTTCTCAGAAACCAGAGCCCGCATCGCAGGCACTACCAGTTTATGTCCGCTCAAAATGCTGAAATTATCAATACCTTCTGCTGCTGCTTCTTTCACAGCTACTGCCGTAGCCGGCGCAGTCGTTTCAAAGCCTACCGCAACGAACACAATTTCTTTTTCGGGATTGTCTTTTGCCAGTTGCAGAGCATCTTCGCTGCTCAGAACTATTTTCACATTGGCTTTTGATTGTTTTGTTTCGAGTGACCCGCCGTTGCCGGGAACGCGAATCATATCGCCGTAAGTTGCAATCAGATAATCATCGCGGTCAGCCAGTTGTAATACGATATCGATATAACCCTGGTCGGTTACGCAGACCGGGCAGCCCGGTCCGGATAAAAGTTTTATTTTCTCCGGCAGTGTCGACCTTATACCGTTACGGAAAATGGAGACCGTATGAGTCCCGCAGACCTCCATAATATTGATTTGTCTCCCCAGTGTCTCGCACGCTGCACTCATAGCACTTTGTGCTTTATAAATTCTTTCAAGCATAGAAGTTAAATTTATCCTGAAATTTTATTTGGCGTCTCATTGAATTCGTTAATTTCCGCAATAAGCTGCCAGGTCTTTTTCGCCTCTTCTTCATCGACAAGCGAGATAGCAAATCCTGCGTGGACCAGCACCAGGTTCCCCAGCCTGGCTTTTGGCAGCAGTGTGGTCTTGGCTCGGTAGCGGTTGCCCATCGCATCGACAACCGCGTTATCACCCTCCAGTTCTACTATTCTTGCTGGTATCGCTAAACACATTTTTCGTATCTCGTCGCTCGTGAATCGTGATTGGTTAATCTAATCATCGGCTGCGATTCACGATGCGGACAGCTATTGCCGCTTGGCCGATAGATATTCCACCGTCATTGGACGGGAACTCTTGGTTAAATAATACGCAAAAATCGTTTTCTTTCAATAACTTAACTAAACGATTCGTTAAATACCGATTGCAGAATACACCGCCGCTTAATGCAACCGTTCTTAATTTTTTACTTTCCCTCGCTTTCTTAGCCATCTCCAGCAGGGCGGCAGCAACGGTATTATGGAACTTCGCTGAGATAACACCGCCAGCCCAGCCTTTCTGAATATCACCAATTATCTGCTTTATCATCTTATGCAGGTCAATTTGAAACGGCTCATTAATTTTTTTAATAAGCTCGAAATCGTAATGCTCTTCAATGTTGTTTTCTACAGTTGCCTCAAGGGCCATCGGAAGCTGCGCCTCGAAGTGATTATAATTGCCCAGGCCGACTATAGAAGCAACGGCATCGAAGACCCGGCCTAAACTCGATGTTTCAACAGTGTTTATTGCTTTGTCGATTTGCTCTAATATAATTTGTTGTTTATTTGTATCCGGCTCAATGTTGCCAAGCAGCCATTGAAAATTCTCTAATTTGAAATTGTTCTGATAGGTTTTTTTCAACAATCCAAGCAGGGGCCTTATAGCTTCTTTACTTGCCTTGTCTGCGCCGGCCAGGGGATAGTAAGCTAAATGTCCGAATCTTTCGAAATCGTCCAGAGATGCAATCATACACTCACAGCCCCAGATTGCTCCGTCTGTCCCGTAACCGGTGCCGTCGCACTCAATACCTATGACCGGCCCTTCAAGCTCGTGCTCAGCCAGAACCGATGCGATGTGTGCCCAGTGGTGTTGGACCTGGATTACCTTAACATCAGGTATTGAAAGAGCATGTTGGGTTGATAAATACGCAGGATGGAGGTCGCAGATAACAATTTTCGGCTTAACTTCGAACAGATTCCGCAGGTGCTCGATTGATCTGATGTAATGATGATAGACTTCTGCATCTTCGAGTTCGCCTATATGCTCGCTGCATATAAGCTGATTTTGTTTTACAAAGCAGAAAGTATTTTTCATATCAGCCCCTGCTGCAAATATGTCACTGCGACACTTTTCTTCGGTAAAGACAGGCCTCGGCACATATCCTCTGGCTCTTCTCAGAAGAACCGGCTGTTCGTTCACAAAATGGACAATTGAATCGTCAACCTGCCGATAAATTTCCCTATCATGCATCAAAAAGGCGTCCGCAATGCCTCCAAGTTTCTTCAATGCCTGCTCATTTTTACAAATCAACGGCTCGTCGGATAAATTTCCGCTGGTCATCACTAAAACTTTAATACCCTCGGCAAACAGTAAGTAGTGCAGCGGAGTATAGCAGAGCATAAAACCGAAGGTATTGACACCCTCTGCAACCGATGGAGTTATCGGGCATTTTTCTCTCTTTGGCAGTAAAACAATTGGGCTTTGGGGGCTTTTTAATATCTGCTCAGCCGATTCGCTCATAATCGCATATTCTTTTATACCTTGGACCGAAGCAGCCATTAAAGCAAATGGCTTATGGTCTCTTCTTTTGCGTTTTCGCAGTCTCATTGCCGCCTTGTTGTTAAGCGCATCGACAGCCAGATGAAACCCGCCGAGGCCTTTTATTGCTACAATCTTTCCATCCAGAAGTAAATCTGCGGTTTTAGCGATTACGTTCTCCGTTCCCGTTTCTGTTGTTTCCCCTTTTGTATCTGTTAGCCATATTTTCGGCCCGCACTCACCACAGGCAACGGGCTGCGCATGAAAACGCCGGTCGTCTATATCGTTATATTGAGCAGCGCATTTATCACACATCTCGAAAACCGACATTGTAGTATTGCCTCTGTCATAGGGGATTGTTTCAACTATCGAATATCTTGGCCCACAGTTGGTGCAGTTGATGAACGGATACCTGTATCGAAAATTCTTTTTATCATTCATCTCCGTGAGACAATCTTCACATACAGCCATATCAGCCGTTACCTGCGACAGAGCCGTCCCTTTGGATTCACTTGCTTTTATTGTAAATTTCTTTTCTCCCTCGACCATGACTATATCAGCCGCTTCATAGAATTTTATCTCTGCCAATGGCGGTTTGTCCTTTGACTGAAGCCGGCTTGAAAATTCAGCTATTTTTTCTTTTTCCCCTTGCAGTTCGATTGTTACTCCTTTTGTGTCGTTATAAACAAAGCCGGTAAGCCCTAATTGGCCAGCTATTCTGCACACAGCCGGACGGAATCCAACCCCCTGAATACGCCCTGTAATAAATATTCTTTGTCTTTTAGTCAAAACTCTTGGGTTTTTCCTTTCTAACTACTTTTATACGCACCAGTTACAGAAGCGGTTCTTAAAAGACATTATAATTTGGCGGCGCCGGAAAGACAATCACCCATTACCTCATTATGGATTTGGTTTGAGGGCGACGATGAAAAAATTGTTTGCTGAAATCGTCTTTTTGTGCTAATATTACGGTACTTCGGGGCCATAGCTCAGTTGGGAGAGCGCTTGCATGGCATGCAAGAGGTCGTGGGTTCGAATCCCATTGGCTCCACTTTCACAACCTCTTTATTTATAAGTACTTGCCCTTTGTTGTTGATTTTTTTTATTTAGCATCTCGTTTCAATTAAAAAAAACGAAAAAAGGACAAACTCGTAACAAAATGGTAACATACATATCTTACAGTAACATTTGCTGAAGTAACCATTTATTGCAAATGTTATTTGAAAGGAGAACAATTATGAAAGAGTTGAAAACTATGACAATTATGTTTTTGTTTGCATTCGGCCTGTTTAGCGCAGTAGCAATGGCTAAACCTGCAAGTGTTATGCTGCGAGAGGGCCTGTATGCTGAGGAGGTTGAAGGTGATATTAATGCAGCGATTGAAATTTATGAGCAGATAATTCAAAATGGCTCTGCGCCGCGAAACCACGTGGCCCAGGCGCTTTACCGGCAGGGTATGTGCTATATGAAAATCAAAAACGAGCAGGCGGCAAAAGCGGCTCTGGAAAAGCTTGTAGCCGAGTACTCTGACCAGACCGAGATTATCGAAAAAGCCAGACCGGTTCTGAGTGATTTGGTAGAATTCGACCCGGCTGCTCTGATGCCACCGGAAACTTTAATATATGTGGAGCTTGGAAGCCCTGGCGAGCAGATTGAGACTTTACTTAACATGCTGAAAGGCACGCCTTTTGAGAATCCACTGGCCGCAATAGGCGGCGGTAATGCAGCAGTCGCCGGTGCCGGTCAGAAGTCACCTGCAGGTATAATGACTGCTCTGCTGAACCCGAGTATGATGGCCGAATTCAAAAAGACTCGCGGCTCGGCGATTGGCATTACAGGAATCGCTCAAAATCCTTCTATGGTTGTCGTATTGTACCCCGGCAAAAGCGATGCCTTAAGAGGTCTGATTATGATGGGATTAAACATGGCCGGAACTGCTGGCGAATCGATTGAAGGTATGCAGACCCAGAACATTCAAAATACCGCGGCGGCGGCATACGATGACAAAGTGGTTCTGATAACGCAGCCGGCAAGCCAGCTTCAGTGGTGTGTTAGGCAATATAAAGGATTGATTTCCAAGCCAACACTTGCTTCGAGCAACAAATCGTTCGCACAGGTCAGCAAGAAGGCACGGCACGATAATGCTTTGACTGTCTGGGCCAATGTTGACGAGGCCTATGCACAAGCCCTGAAGTCGGGACAAAGCCCAAAGGAGCTTCTTCAGGCCAACGCCATTGCTGATTTTAATAAGATTGACGAGTTTATCCTGACTTTCTCTATCGAACCGGACAGCCTTGGTTGTAAGTCCGACGTGTTGTTTAAGGATGGGCATCACTGCCTTGCGTATGATATGATTCGGACCCCCAATATAAGCAAGGACGCGCTTGAGGCGGTGCCTTCGGAGGCGATAGCCGTTACGAGTTTCGCATTGAGTCAGGTCAACGGTATCCAGACTGAGAAAGTAAGAACAGGGATTCAAAACGTCACCGGACTCGATATCGGGCGTGAAATTTTTGCCAACGTTGAGCAGGTTACCGTTTTTGTTATGCCTGCTGAGGATAGCTTTGTAAACTTGGGCTGTATCGGACTTGCAATTACAAGTCACAATCCTGAGCAGACGCGCCAAATTCTTGCCACGCTGCTGGGAACGGCCGATACGATTAGTGGTAATCAACCGTCCGGCCCAATAGACATCGGCGCCAGCAAATTTCGAATCGGTACGGACGGCGACAAAGAGCTTTACTGCTATATGGACCAGGTCAAAAACGCTACCATCCTTTCGCTGAATCGTAGTATCATCGATGCCTCTGTTGCTGCGGTCAAACACAAAAAGAGCATTTGCACCGCTGGGCCGTTGGAAGCGGCTGTAAACAAACTCCCCTCCACGACGAGCAAATTCACCTTGGTAAATGTCGGTGGCGTTATTCGTCTGGCTGACCCGGTGATGAACATTGGACTCCTTAACGATGAACAGCGTAGCCAGTTAAATACTAGCATAGAACAGCTTGCAAGTGCTGCTGACCACATGACCATCGAGATTCGCACTGATGAACAGATTAACAACTTTGCTCTCAATGCAGGTATAACAGGGATACCTCCTCTCAACGAGGTATTTGGACCGATTAATCAGATTTCGAGGATTGTCGATCAGGTACAGACCGAGAAGAAAGCCAAAAAATTACGACATGCGATTGCCGCTACCATTATCCCGACGGCAACTCCGCCGGTAATTGATGGCAACGAGGATGATATCTGGTCTACCGCACCATTGTACAAAATTGCCAGCGTATTGTATTCACCACCCTCGTCACCTGATGACCTCTCAGCGGACTTCAGAGCAATGTGGGATGAAAATAATCTCTACATGCTTGTTGACGTGACAGATGACAATCTTAAGAATGATTCAGGTGTGGACGAGTGGTGGTATGATGACTCTGTCGAGGTCTATATCGATGCCGACAACAGCAAATCAAATCAATACGATGACGACGACGCCCAGTATCATTTTGATTGGGACGCAACCAATCCCACGATGGGCACACATCAGCAGCATGGCAGGACGGAAAATGTTGAATTTGCAATGGTAACAACTGAAAAAGGATATCGGACCGAGATAAAGTTTCCCTGGGCGACTCTGGGTAAGAAACCTTCGGCAGGGGCAACAATAGGTGGGGATGTCCACATCAATGATGACGATGACGGCGGAGAACGCGACAAAAAAATTGCCTGTAATGGCAAGCAGGACAACGCTTGGGAAAATCCGCAGGCTTTTGGAAACGCAGAGCTGGCTGGCCTTATCGGCTGGTGGAAGTTCGATGAGACCGAAGGCGGCACAGCCAAAGACAGCAGTGGCGGTAATCACAATGGCACTCTTAACGGTGATGCAAAATGGACACAGGGTAAAATCGGTGGTGCTATCGACCTGGATGGCTCCGGCGACTTTGTCCAGATTGCTGATAAGGCGGCTTTTGATTTTGGCGGCCAGGTTACTATAGCCTGCTGGGTCAATATCCGCTCGGTTCCAAACGAATATACCGCAATCGTCACAAAAGGCGATAGTTCGTGGAGACTATCAACAGCCCAGCGACAGAGAAAATTCCATGCATCAGTCAATGATTGGAACCAGTTCATGATGGATGGCTCGACGACGGTAAACGCAAACCAATGGCATCACGTTGCAACGGTTTATAACGGTAAGGAAATGCGCATTTATGTCGATGGCAAGCTCGATGCAACCAAAGCTTGGAAGGGCGGAATTGCCAAAAACAACTTTGACGTTCTTATCGGCGAGAATGCCGAACAGAAGGGCAGGTCCTTCGATGGCCTTATTGATGATGTCAGAATATATAATTATGCCCTTAAGGAAGTTGATATAATGGCTCTATATAATGAGGGCGCAAAAAGATAGTATTATGAAGGGCAAGGCCAAAATAGATGACGGCCATAATCAGATGCGGTGGGTGGTATTGCTGCTTGCAGTAGCGGTGATACTGCCCACCGTAGGGCTATTGTGGTTTATCAGCCAGGTTGTGAGTAATGAGAGGCTTGCCGTTCGCCAAAAGCTTATTACCGTTTATAAAGAACAATTGGAAAAAATACTTCGTCAGCCTGATAAAAGATTGCCCGAATATTATGAAATTTTGGATGACAAGGAAATTCAAGTACATCCTTATCGAAAAAAGCTTTTGGCATTAGAACAGAATAATTTCGCTGGTCTGATTGTATATAATACTGATGGGCAATGTATTTATCCGTTATTTTACTCCGAAATTGGTGGTGGTGTTGAGTCATCAGCAGATTTTAAAGATGCTTGGGAGCTTGAGTTTGTTGAACACCAGTTCTCACAGGCTGCAGAGATTTATGAACGGGAAGCGATGTTCGGTGATGACCGTGTTCGTCTGGCCGCTCTTATCGGCAAAAGCAGATGTTTGGTAAAACTTGGAAAACCAGATGAAGCCATTGCGGAGTGTAAGCGGATTGCCTTTAGTCCTTTGGAAAAAACAGCCGCCCCGGCCGTTTTAGTTCTTATTGGAAATGCACGATTATTGTTGCTGAATTTAACACAGGATAATGCTGCGTATAATGTATTATTTGAGGAAACTTTTGGTAGGCTGGCTTCGATAGTCTTTTCGGTAAACGATGCAGGATTTGCATTGCCTGCTGACCATAATCTGTTTCTCGCTCAGGCCCTTGTTGCAATGGCACGCAGGAAAAATTTGCTCGTTAATGGGAAAAAATTTGAATTATCCGATTTTGAACGATTGATTGCTGCTGAGGAATTGTCTATTAGAGTATCCGAAAATTTCCCAGAAGCGGACACCCTTGAAAATGTAAAAGAGAATAAGCTTCAACGTATGCCATTTGCGGGCGAAACTTTATATGGTATCTATCACAGGACCAATGGCACAAGTATGCTGGCTCTATTGTCCAAAGAGAATATCGAATCAATTTTTGCTGACTTTGAAACGGATTTCAGGGACTCTGGTGTGGCCTATAGAATAGTAGATGAGTTCGGTAGGTTTGTAGCAGGTGCTGATGAGGTTGACGATGAACCTTTTGTAGCAGCTGCTCTTGGGGGGGATTTCCCGGGCTGGAGAATTGAGTTGTCGTTCAAGGCAGGTGATATTTTTGAAAAGACAGCAAGCAGGCAAGTTACTATTTATATTTGGACAGGTGTGCTTGTTATTGTATTGATTCTTCTTGCAGGGGGGTTCGCTGCACGGGCTGTTAGAAAACAGATAAAACTTAACAAGCTCAAAAACGATTTCATAGCGACCGTTTCTCACGAATTGAAAACCCCTTTAGCCTCCATACGTTTGCTTGTGGATACGTTGCTGGAAGGCAATTATAAGAGCCAGCAGCAGGCGACAGAATATTTTCAATTGGTTTCGAAGGAAAATGAGAGATTAACCCGGCTGGTTGATAACTTTCTGACCTTTTCAAGAATGGAGCGGAACAAACAAACCTTTGCGATGGATTGGGTATGTCCTGCGGATATTGCACGGGTTGCTGCCGGGGTCGTAAAGACTAAATTCAGTGCTGGAAGATGTGATTTTCAATTGCAAATAACCGATAATTTGCCCAGTGTATTTGCCGACCACGATATAATGGTGACGGCGCTCGTCAACTTGCTTGATAATGCCTACAAATATTCTTATGATGATAAGAATATCGAGTTGAAAGTTTTCTCCGAAGACAATTTGGTTTGTTTCTCAGTTAAGGATAACGGTATTGGGATGAACCGCAGACAGGTAAGAAAAATATTCGACAGGTTCTATCAGGCTGATATTTCTCTCTCCCGTCGAGCCGAAGGTACCGGTTTGGGTCTGTCTATTGTCAAATTTATCGTTGATGCCCACAAAGGAACAATTTCCGTCGATAGTGTGCCCGGCAAAGGAAGTAATTTCACTATAAGATTAACGGCTAAGCAATTAAGCCCGATTGATAAAAGGATTACTCAATGAAAAATGTGCTGATTGTTGAAGATAATCTCACTATGCTGCGAGGTCTCAAAGACAACTTTGAATCAAGGGGCTATCAGGTCAAAACAGCTACGGATGGTGAGCTGGGCCTCAAGGCTGCAATAACTGAAAAACCCGACCTTATCATCCTCGATATTATGCTGCCGAAAATAAATGGTTATGAAGTGTGCAGCCACATCCGCAAGAAAAATCTTGATATACCTATTATAATGCTGACTGCAAAAGACCAGGAAAAAGATATCGTATTGGGGCTGAATCTCGGAGCTGATGACTATGTCACTAAGCCGTTCAGTATAAAAGTATTGCTGGCCAGAGCCGAGGCTTTACGACGCCGACGAAGAGACGAGGAGCCGCCGGTATATGAATTCGGTAATTGCCTTTTGAATATCATCGACTGCACCTTTGTACGCGATGGAAAGGATGTTACGCTTACACCCGAAGAATTCAAGCTGCTGCATCTGTTTCTTAAAAGATCTGGAGATACCCTTGCGCGTGAGGAGATACTTGGTAATGTGTGGGGCCATAGTCACTTTATTACTGTGCGTGATGTTGACCGTCTTGTTGATACCCTCAGAGGTAAGATAGAGCCGGACCCAAATGCCCCGATATATATTCATACTAAAGAGGTGATTGGCTACATGTTTGAGAGGCCTCGACAAAAGAATGGAAACAATACTGATAATTGAAGATGACGCCACTATGCTTCGTGGTTTGAAGGATAACTTCGAGTTCAAAGGCTATCACGTACTAACGGCAGCCGATGGGGAGGACGGACTAAATACAGCTCTTAATAAAAAACCCGACCTTATTATTCTTGATATTATGCTGCCGAAGATAAATGGGTATGAGGTTTGCAGACTTATTCGCCAGGAAAGTCTGGATATGCCGATAATAATGTTGACTGCTAAGGGAGAGGAGTCAGATATAATTTTGGGCCTGAATCTCGGGGCCGATGATTATGTCACTAAACCTTTCAGCATAAAGGAGCTTTTGGCAAGGACGGCTGCATTTTTGAGGAGAAGAAAACAGGCCAAACAGGATATTTATGAGTTTGCAGATTTTAAACTTGATATTCCGGCAAGGAAGCTGACGCGTAAAGGTAAAGAGATTAAACTGTCACCGAAAGAGTTTGGTCTTCTGGAGTTGTTTGTCAGAAAGCCGGGTAGAGCTCTTACACGCGATGAAATACTCAATCAGGTCTGGGGTTACGATTCTTTTACAGGCCAGCGCGGCATCGACCGTTTTGTTACCACACTTAGGGATAAGATAGAAGCTAATCCCCACAATCCGGTTTTCATACACACGATAAGGGAGATAGGTTATAAATTTGAACCACCCGAATAAAATGGCTGCGGCAATTCGGACTATTCACAGCCGCTTTTCATCGGTTAATTTGTAACTACATTCCCTGAGGGACAATATAAATCTCGACTCGCCTGTTTTGGGAATTACCTTTTTTGTTGGGCATATTCGGCGCAATCGGCCGGAATTCACCGAAACCTCGTATGCTCGTACGCTTCGGGTCTACTCCGTTTTTAGACATTATATTCAGCACGGATATTGCTCTGTGAGCCGACAGGTGCCAGTTGGTCGGATGTTTTTCGCGGGTGTCAGGCTTGCCGATACGAATATCATCGGTATGGCCGGCGATTATAACGTCGAATTTTTTGCCCTGTTCCGAATTCAAAATTTTACACAGTGACTTTACTACTTTATCAGCGGCAGGTGCCACTATATCGCTGCCGACTCCGAAAAGCAAATCGCTCTTGAACTTAACTACTCCTCGGCTTGAGTCATACGCCACCATTTCCTTATCTTTGGCGAATTCCTCCAGCATAGTGCTCAGTTCTACTGGCAGAGAGGCCCCGCCGGAAAGCAATTGCTCTTGCATTGATGAGATCAGCTTCTTCTTTTTCTCGATGTCCTCTTCGAGTGCGGCGATTTTTTGTTGAAGTGCGCTTATCTCGACACTGCCGCGGCCTTCAGCAGTTTCGAGTTGTCTTTTTAACTGTTCAAGCCTGACCCTGGTAGTTTGTAATTCGCTCTCAAGCTCAGCTATCCGTTTCTGCTGTGTGTCGTTTTGCACTTTCATATCTTTATACTGTTGCTCTGAAACACAACCATTTATTATCAGTACAACAAAGGTACATAAAAGAAAAAGCACTGAAAATTTGGCAGTTCGCATTGTTTTATCCTTTCCAAGAAATTAGAGACAGGTAAATTTTCTTGTAACCGTCCTATAAAATATATACGCTATTTATTTGTAAACTGTTACAGCCGACCAAATCCCTCGTCTTTCGACCGCGCCCATAAATAAAACCTATTTGTATTTGTTCGTCAAGAATAAACTTTCAAAATATATGTAGCCCTCATTTATAGTTTTTTTGGGCTAAAAGGAAATATCAATTGACTTTTTTTGCGCAGCAAAACGGCCCTTCTTCTTGCTCAAGAAGGGCCGAATGAAACCGATATTTGGCTGCCCGTAGACGGGTTAATCGCTTTTGCTTTCCGGTTCTGCCTCTACCGGCGGAGTTTCTTTGGTTTTCTTGACCTTTTTTTTCTTCTTAACTGCTGTCTTGCCACCTTTACCTTTACCGCCGAGTATAAAAGCCACTCCGACTACCAGCCCCGCTGCCAGAACAGCCCCAATCACGATATACCATATTATTCTTTGTATTGCTGTAAGAGCTGCAGGCATCATATTATTGAAGCCTGCCACCGCCACTATCGCAGTGTAAATAATGGCCAACAGCGGCAGAAACAGCATAATACCGAAGGCGTTACTAATTATATCCGGTGCCGGCTCAGCATACGCTTGAATTATTGCCGGTGCTCCAACGCCGATTTCTGATTCAGCAAAACCGCCATCCGGCATCAATTGTTCCGCCTCAGCGGCTACCTCCACTGCTGAAGCTTCGGCTCCTCCTGCTCCCTCTTTTCCCTCTTCGCCCTCGGGAGTGTAAATTTCATCGAGAATACCACCTAATGAAGTGTCATCAGCCTGTAGAGAAAGGTCTAATAACCCTGAACCGCTGCCGAACGTATCAAGATTCACGTCTTCTTCGATTTCTTCCAGCGATGCTTCGCTTGATGCTTTGGTTCCCCCCAGTGTATCCCCTGCTAATGACCCTTCGTCGGGCACAATTTGGGTCTCGCCCAGTGTATCGTCTGCCAGTTTATAATCGCCGTCTGCTTCACCGAGGACATCGATTCCTTCACCGTCCGTGGAGGTGGTATCCGCCCCGCTTGGCTCGCCTTTTTCCGTTGAATCCTCGCCTGGCTCCGGCGCCAGAGAAATCTCATCCTCCTTTGTTACCTCTTTTGCTTTAGCCGGAGTTTTTCTCGATGCCGCAATACTTGTGTCGGACATCAGTGCTTCGACTTCATCGACCTTAAACAGCAAATTCGGTCCGTCACGAAACTCACGCAGTCTGCCCTGCTTGATTATCTCCTTTACTTCTTCCTCTGTTTTATTGAGCTTCGCAGCAACCTCTTTTAATGAATAAAACATACCTGCCATAATTACTTGTTCTCCTAAAGATATTCTTTCGTCTTCTTACTCTTTAATACTTACCTGAAAACTTCAAAAATCTTTACTTTTTTTCACCGACCGCCGGAATTTCACTTGTTGGGCTTATTTGCTTCCAAATTATTTACGTCTAAGCCCTGTTGTTTTTCCTCGACCTGCTCTTTCAGTTGCTTGCCAAATGCTTCTTCTTCCAGAAGCATCTTCACCTGTTCCGGTTTCGGCTCGGATGTATTGTACTGTTTCAGCAGTCTGTCGTATTTCCAGCTTCTTGCTGCCAGTAATCTCAACCTGTTATGAGCCGGTCCTATGCTGTTTAGTTCATATATCCACAACGTCTGGTTGACCATATCCACCATCGCCAGACCGTGTTTTTCCCGTTCGATTTGAATGGGAACTACTAAAATTTCGTTCTTGCTGCTGGTTTGCGGTTCTGCGTTGGCGCTCGCTGGCGAGCCCGATTTACTGCCTACGAAAAACAGAGCCAGCATACCCAGAACAACAAACATCGGCAACACCAGCCGTCTTTCAATTCCGGATACCATAATCTGGATTCCACACCCCAAAAATAGCCTTCAAATGATTATATCTTAATTTTTATAAGAATGCAAGTTATTTTTAACGAAAATGCTGTAAGTTAATGCATGGGAACCGGTTTCGCCGCTTCTGTCCGACAGCCCAAAACACGTTTTTATTGCAGTAATTGGCTCTTTCGTATACAATGTTTGGCTGATAGGCATTATTTCGCTTTTCCGGGGTGTAGCTCAGCTTGGCTAGAGCGCCTGCTTTGGGAGCAGGAAGTCGCTGGTTCGAATCCAGTCACCCCGATTACAAATCATTGTCCTCTCATAAAAGCTGGACTAAGCAGACCGATAAGTCAGGCGATGACAAGACTCAGGTTGAAATGATTATTGACTTTTCAATGGCAATGGGGGAAAATGTCTACTTTGCTTGTCCCTGAATTTGAAACACACGGTTAATAAGGAGGTAAAAAAATGTTTAACGGTATTTTTCGCATTCCCCGACCGGCCAATGAACCTGGTTTACAATATGCCCCCGGCAGTAGCGAACGTGCTGAGCTAAAGGCCAAACTGAAAGAGATGCTTGGTAGGCAGGTAGAGGTCCCGATGATTATCGGCGGAAAAGAAGTCCGCAATGGCAGGCTTAAGGATATCCACTGTCCGCACGACCACAAATGTGTGTTAGGCAGGTTTCATGAGGCTGATGCTGAATTTGCTATTAAGGCTGTAGATGCCGCTGAAAAGGCAAAACAGCAGTGGGGCAAAATGCCTTGGGAATCAAGGGCTGTCGTTTTGCTAAAAGCCGCGGAACTGCTCGCAGGTAAATACCGCCAAACATTAAATGCAGCAACAATGCTTAATATGAGCAAGACGCCGCACCAGGCCGAAATTGACTCAGCCTGTGAGCTAATTGATTTCTGGAGATTCAATCCTCATTTTATGGAGGAGGTATACGGCGACCAGCCGATGTCGACGCCCGGTGTCTTAAACTATATGGAACACCGTCCGCTCGACGGTTTTGTCCTCGCCTTGACGCCTTTTAATTTCACCTCTATTGCTGGTAATCTTCCGACTGCACCGGCCCTGATGGGTAATACCGTCGTCTGGAAGCCTGCATCGGCTGCCGTGCTGCCCGCATACTTTATTATGAAAGTCCTTGAGGAAGCGGGTATGCCGCCCGGAGTGATAAATATGGTACCGGGACCGGGACCGGTCGTCGGACCGCCTGCACTGAATGATATCAGGCTTGGCGGTATCCACTTCACAGGAAGCACCTATGTATTCTCGACAATTTGGCTGGCTATCGGCTCGGACATTCGAAAATATGTCTCATACCCCAGAATCGTTGGCGAGACCGGCGGAAAGAACTTCATATTCGCACACGCAAGCACCGATATTGACGCCCTCGTAGCCGCCCTCGTCCGCGGCTCGTTCGAATATCAGGGCCAGAAATGCTCCGCTTCTTCGAGAGCATACATCCCCGATTCCATTTGGCCGCAGGTCAAGCAGCGAATGCTCGATGAAATCGGCGATATTAAGATGGGTGATGTAACTGACTTTAGCAACTTTATGGGTGCGGTTATTGACCAAAAGTCTTTCGAAAACATCAGCGGCTATATCGAATTTGCCAAAAGTTCGACCGATATGGAAATTATCATCGGCGGCGGTTCTGACAGCTCGACCGGCTACTTCATCGAGCCTACCGTTGTGGTATCTAAGGACCCGAAGTCGAAGTTAATGGTTGAAGAGATATTCGGCCCGGTATTGACTGTTTACGTCTATCCCGAGGGTGAATATGACCAAACGCTGGAGCTTTGCGACCGGACATCTCCCTATGCTCTGACCGGTGCTATTTTTGCCCTTGAACGCAGCGCCGTTGTAAAGGCGATGGACACCCTGAGACACGCCGCTGGTAATTTCTATGTCAATGACAAGCCCACCGGTGCGGTCGTTGCCCAGCAGCCTTTCGGCGGAACGCGAGCCTCGGGTACGAATGACAAGGCTGGCAGTTGGCTTAACCTTGAGCGATGGGTCTCACCGCGTGCAATAAAGGAAACATTCCTGCCGCCAAGGAACTTCCGTTACCCGTATATGAAGTCGGAATAACAGCCGGGCTGACTGCGGGTGTGGTTTTTATGGAAATTATCACCCTGCGATGCTAAAATGACCGGCGGTTATGAGTACTGCTACAAAAAAAAATACAGAGATATTCTTAAATACACCTCTGAATGAGCTTATCTGCCGGGCCAACCAGGTTAGAAAAGAGTTTATAGGCAATAAGCTGGAATTGTGCAGTATCTTAAATGCCCGCTCCGGCCGTTGCCCGGAAGATTGCAAGTTTTGCGCCCAGTCGGCGAGACATCACACAGATATTTCAATTTATCCGCTTAAGACCAGAGAAGAAATAGTCAACGCTGCTCAAAGGGCCAAAGCTATTGGCGCAGAAAATTTCGGCATTGTTACCAGTGGAAACCAACTGACTGACAGCGAGGTCGATGTAGTAGCGCATGCAATAACGGAAATAAAAGATAGAATCGATATCTCTGTATGCGCTTCGCTTGGCGCTATGGAAAAATCGCAGTTGCAGCTTCTAAAAAAGGCCGGCCTTTCGCGCTATCATCATAATATCGAAACATCTCTGCGTTTTTACCCGAGCATTGTTTCAACGCACAGCTTCGACGAGAGAATCGAGACTATAAATTCCGCTAAGCAGCTCGGCCTCGAAGTTTGCAGTGGTGGTATAATCGGAATGGGCGAAACTTGGCAGGATAGAATAGATATGGCCTATACCCTGAAAGAGCTGGATGTTGATTCAGTCCCTCTTAATATATTAATCCCGATTAAGGGAACGCCGCTTGAATTCATCGAACCTTTATCTGTTGATGATGCCGTAAGAACAATATGTATTTTCCGAATTATATTGAAAGATAAAATAATCAAAATCGCCGCCGGCAGGGAGGCAAGCTTAAAAGATTCACAGCTTCAGGCGTTTATCGCCGGCGCCAACGGAATGCTCATAGGCGGATATCTGACCGTCAGGGGGGCGGGTCTCGATGCTGATTACGCACTCATCGAGGAAATAAAAAGAGTATGGAAAGAATAGATGATTTTCTGGCGCAGAGGAAAGCGAACGGCCTTCTCAGACTTCTAAGACCCGCTGACCTGCGCAAGGACGGGAAAATTTATTTCGATGGTGCCGAGCTGTTCGATTTTTCCTCCAACGATTATTTAGCTCTCTCGGATCATCCGAAGCTCAGGGAAGCTTCCAAAAAGGCCGTTGACTCTCTTGGAGTAAGTGCTTCAGCGTCTCGCTTGTTAAGCGGCGACTTGAAACTTCACCACCAGCTTGAGAGCAGGGTGGCCGAATTCAAAGGCAAAGAAAGTGCTTTGGTTTTTAATTCCGGCTATCAGGCCAACGTGGGGATAATAAGCGCGCTATACGACAAGGCCGATGCGGTTTTTTGCGATAGATTAAGTCATGCCAGCATTATAGATGCGGTGCAGCAGTCCGGCGCTAAGCTTTTTCGCTTCAACCATAACGATTTGGACCATCTCGAATCTCTGCTGAAAAGTCAAAGTAGCAAATTCACAAACCTTCTTATAGTTACAGAAACCGTTTTCAGTATGGATGGCGACAAACCTCCCTTGAAAGAGTTTGTAGATATCAAAGACAGATATGACTGCTTCCTTATGGTTGACGAGGCCCACGCCACTGGAATTTTTGGCCCGAATGGCGCCGGCGTCGTGGAAGAGCAGGGACTCACCGACCGTATAGAGTTAGTAATGGGAACGTTCAGCAAGGCTTTAGGCAGCTTCGGTGCCTATCTTGCCTGCTCGGAAAAAATAAAACAGTATCTTGTAAATTCCTGCAGAAGTTTTATTTACTCTACTGCTCTGCCGCCGCCGGTAATTGCAGCCGACATCGAGGCCTTGAATATCGTAAGAGATGAACCCGTTCGCAGAAAGACACTGCTCGTTAATGCCGATTATTTTCGAACTCGGCTTCGTGAAGAGGGATTCGATGTAACAGGCTCTTCTCAGATAATTCCTTTGGTTGTGGCAGGCACCGAAAGGGCGGTTCGCATCAGCCTCCGCCTTCAGCAGAGCGGCTTTTGGGTCCTTCCTATAAGACCGCCTACCGTCCCGCCGGGCCGGGCAAGATTGAGGTTCTCGCTTGTCTACCATCACACTAAAGAGCTTCTGGAAAAACTCGCCGACCGAATTGTTGAATATATGCAAAGTGAAAAATAAGATGACGACCAACTGGATAAAAAAAGATTTGCAGTATATATGGCACCCTTATACGCAGATGAAGGATTGCCGAAAGCTTCCTCCGATTCTTATAGAAAAGGCCAAAGGCGTCAAATTATACGATAGTAAGGGAAACTTTTATTACGACACAATATCCAGTTGGTGGTGCAATGTCCACGGCCATAACCATCCGAAAATAAAAGCGGCGATTAAGAGGCAGTTAAATTCTCTCGACCATACTTTACTTGCTGGCTTTACCCACAAGCCCGCAGTCCTCTTGGCTGAAAAGCTTGTTTCTATCACCCCCAAAAATCTCACGAAGGTCTTTTTCTCCGACAACGGCTCAACCGCCGTAGAGACCGCTCTTAAAATGTCTTTTCAATACTGGCGCAACATCGGCCGCAAATCTAAAACCAAATTCCTCTCTCTCGATCTCGCGTATCACGGCGATACCGTGGGTGCGATGAGCGTCGGCGGCGATACAGTATTCAATAGGGCCTTCGATGCCCTGCGTTTCGATTCCTTTAAAGTCCCCACTCCTTATTGTTATCGCTGCCCACTCGACAAACAAAGGACTTCCTGTAACATCGATTGCATAAAACCGTTGCAAAACACCTTAAAAAAGCATAAGGATAAAATTGCTGCCGTTATTTTAGAACCTCTCCTTTTGGCGGCAGGGGGGATGATTGTCTATCCTGTCCAGTACCTCAAAAAGGCCGCCTCCCTTGCCAAAAAATACAATGTTCACTTAATCCTCGATGAGGTCGCCACCGGCTTTGGCCGCACAGGAAAAATGTTTGCCTGCCAATATGCTTCTGTCCAGCCGGATTTTATCTGTCTCGCAAAGGGGATAACTTCCGGAACGCTTCCCTTCGCTGCGACCCTGACAACCGACAAAATCTATAACGCCTTTTACGGCGATTACGAAAAGTTCAAAACCTTTTATCACGGCCACACCTATACCGCAAACCCTCTCGGTTGTGCCGCTGCTATGGCAACCCTCGAAATCTTCGAGCGGGATAAAACACTGCAAAAAGTAAAAACCCTTATCCACGTTTTTCATAAAGGTCTGGAAAAATTCAGACCGTTACCCTTTGTTGGTGACGTTAGATACATCGGTATGGTAGGGGCTTTGGAATTGGTCATAGACAAAAAAACAAAGCGCTCTTTTAACGTCAGGGAGCGAATCGGCCAACAAATCTTTCAAAAAGGCCTTGAAGAACACCTCATCCTCCGACCCCTCGACAATATAATTTATTTATTCCTTCCACTAAGCATAACAAAATACCAATTGACCGACGTCCTGAAGAAAACGTTTAAGGTTATTACAGGCTTGGTTTATTAACTCAGTAGGGCGTTTTGTCCGGTGCTATTGGACTGTAACGCTTTTTGCAAGGTTACGGGGTTTGTCAACGTCGTGCCCGCGAAGCACTGCGGCGTGATATGCCAGAAGCTGCAGTGGAATAACAGTCAGCATCGGTTGCAGCAGCTCAGGTGCATCTGGTATTGCGATTAAGTGGTCAGCGTGTTGCTTGATGTTCTCGTCACCCTCGGTTGCAATAACGATAATTTTTCCGCCGCGAGCACGGACCTCTTCGATATTGCCTATAATTTTGTCGTATTGCGGCCCGGCCGTCGCTATGAAAACCGCTGGCATACCGTCGACGATTAAAGCTATAGGCCCGTGCTTCATCTCCGCTGCAGGCAGCCCTTCTGCGTGAATGTAGCTTATTTCTTTCAGCTTCAAAGCCCCTTCGAGCGCAACCGGGTAATTAAAGCCTCGGCCTAAGAAAAGCCAGTTGTCCTTCCTGGTATTTGCCGAGGCAATCTCTTTTATCTTCGCGGATTGTTCCAGTATCCTGTTTATCTTCTCCGGTATCTGGGCGAGTTCCTTGATATATGTCCCCGCCTCTATGCTGCTGAGGTTCTTTCTTCTGCCAAGTTCTATCGCCAGCATCGTCAGCACCGCTACCTGTGCGGTGAACGCCTTTGTGCTGGCAACGCCGATTTCAGGGCCGACGTGTAAATATACCCCTGCATCCGTTGTCCGCGCAATCGATGAGCCGACAACGTTAACTATCCCTAACACCACTGCCCCGCGTTCCTTTGCTTCCTCTATTGCTGCCAGGGTGTCAGCCGTCTCTCCCGATTGGCTTATTGCTATGACGACAGTCCCGTCTTCGATAATTGGATTACGGTATCGGAATTCGCTGGCGTATTCGGTCTCTGTCGGAATCCGTGATAAGTGCTCGAATAGAAACTCACCGACCAGGGCGGCGTGAAATGCCGTCCCGCAGGCCGTCAGGATGAGCCGTTTGGTGCGTGTCAGCTCACGCAGGTATCCGGCTATACCGCCGAGTTTAATTTTCTTTTCTTTGGTATCGATTCGACCACCCATACACGTGCTCAACGCCTTCGGCTGCTCGAAAATCTCTTTAAGCATATGATGTTGGAATCCGCCGAGTTCGATTTGCTCTAATGAAAATTCTATTTCCTGCAGCTCTTTCGTCACAGTGACGTTATCGATTGTTTTCGTTCGAAACCCCTTTGAGCTGATTATGACCATTTCATTGTCGGATGGGTATATTGCCTGTTTGGTATGCTCTACAATTGCCGCAGCGTCCGAGGCCATAATATATTCGTTATCACCCACGCCTAAAATCAATGGGCTGCCCTTTTTGGCCCCGATGAGCATATCCGGAAAATCGCTGCACAATATCGCAAGACCGTATGTGCCGCTCAATTCCCCTAAAGCTTGTTGGACCGCCCATTCGAATCTGTTCTGCCCGTTTGAATTTTCTTTCTCTTTGCTTTTGGCATAGAAATACCCAATCAGGTTTGCTATCACTTCAGTATCGGTATCGCTTGCAAATTCGGCCCCCTCGCTTTCCAGCCATTTCTTCAGCGTCCCGTAGTTTTCGATAATTCCGTTGTGAACAACCGCGATTTTACCTGTGTAGTCCAGATGTGGATGTGCATTTATACTGTTCGGTGCACCGTGTGTGGCCCATCTTGTATGTCCGATGCCGAGCGTTTCATTGCTGTCGGCCTTGTCTAATATCTCTTCCAGGGCGCTGATTCTGCCGCTGCATTTTTTTACTTTTATTTCGCCGCCGCTCAGCAGTCCCACGCCTGCCGAATCGTACCCCCGGTACTCAAGGCGCTTTAGGCCTTCTATAAGAGTAGGTTGTGCACTCTTTTTACCAAGGTAAGCTACTATCCCGCACATTCATATTTCCTTAAATCCCGGAAAGCTCTGTTAAGTAAATCGGCAAAAGACACTTTATTATAAAAAAATCCAGACCGTTTCACAAATCAATTCCACTTAATCGCCTCATTAGTTGTTCTTATTTGACGTTGTTACAATTATGTAGTTTAATGTGGTTTATGTTGATTGTAATAAATTACAATGTGGGAAACGTCAAAAGCGTATGCAACGCCTTCCGCCATATCGGCTGCGAGGCGAAGTTAAGTTGCAGCCCTGAGGATATTGAAACTGCTGCCGGGCTGGTTTTGCCCGGCGTCGCTGCCTTCGGATACGCCGTTAGTGCATTAGGCCCTTTGGCCGAACTGATAAAAAAACTTGCTTTAGTAGGAAAACCTCTGCTTGGTATCTGTGTAGGCTACCAGATGCTTTTCGACCAAAGTTCTGAATACGGCCAACACAAAGGCTTCGGGCTAATAACAGGCAATGTCGTCCCCATACCTTCCTCGCAGACAGTCCCCCATATGGGCTGGAACCTCGTAAAGCTCCCCGAAGGTATGGACTTGTTTTCCGGCCTGCCGCGGCAAAAGCATTTCTATTTTGCGCATTCTTTCTATGCCGACGTTACTGACGCCGGCGCCAAAATAGCTTATACCGACTATGGTTTCCCATTGCCTGCTTCTGTCCAGAAGGTAAACATTTACGGCACCCAGTTTCACCCCGAAAAAAGCGGTGAAACCGGTCTGCAGGTTCTCGAAAATTTCTCTAAGATTTGCCGGAGGAAATCGACCTGATGTTGACAAAAAGAATTATCCCTTGTCTTGATGTTAAGGACAACCGTGTGGTCAAGGGCGTCCATTTCTTGAACCTTCGCGACGCTGGCGACCCCGTCGAGCTTGGTGCAAGATATAGCGATGAAGGTGCCGATGAGCTGGTATTCCTCGACATCACCGCCACAATTCGCTCTCGTAAAACAATCGTCGACCTCGTCGAAAAAGTTGCTGAAAACGTCTTTATCCCATTCACTGTTGGGGGGGGCATACAAACGGTTGAGCAAATTGATGAGCTTCTTAGAAGCGGTGCAGAAAAAGTTTCCGTCAATACCGCTGCCGTTCAAAATCCCAACCTGCTCACCGAAGCCGCCCAGCGCTTTGGAAACCAGTGTATCGTCCTCGCCATCGATGCCCGCCGTAGCGGAGCGAAGGCGGGTTGGCAGGTTACTGTAAAAGCCGGCTCCGAACCCACCGACCTCGATGCTGTTGACTGGGCCGTTAAAGCCGAAAAGCTCGGCGCAGGTGAGATATTGCTTACCAGTATGGATGCAGACGGCACCAAAGCTGGCTATGATAACGAGCTTAACAAAGCTGTCTCCGATGCCGTCAATATCCCTGTAATCGCATCCGGCGGGGCTGGGGAGCTTGAGCACCTTTACGATGCTATCGTTGATGGTGGCGCAGACGCTTGTCTTATGGCCTCAATCACACACTTTGAAAATTACACCATCAAACAGATGAAAGAATACCTCGCCTCCCGCGGAATACCTATGAACCTGTAGTTCGCAGATTCATTGAAGAGATGGCGGGGGGTCAGAATGTATCCAAGTATGTTTCGATTTCCCAGCTGGTAACCTGCTTTTTGAATTCGTCCCACTCTTTTGTCTTTACGTCGTTATATCTTTCAAGCAGATGTTCACCGAGGGCTTCTTGGATGGTTTTATCTTTTTTCAGTTCCTCCAGCGCCTCTGACAGTGACGTCGGCAGGGCGTCGATATTTTTCTTTATCCTGCTTTCATCATCGAGACTGTATATATTTTCTTCGACCGGCTCCGGAGGTGCCAGATTGTTTTTAATCCCATCCAGGCCCGCTTTTAACATAACTGCAAATGCCAGATACGGATTGCACGCCGGGTCCGGGCATCGCAACTCAATCCTTGCTGCTTCCGCCTTTGCCTTGAACCATTTCGGAACCCGCAAAAGCGATGAGCGATTCATTGCAGCCCAAGTAATATATACTGGTGCTTCATAACCGGTAACTAATCTTTTGTACGAATTTACCGTCGGACAAAGAATCGCGCACATCGCGCCGATATGTTTTATCTGCCCTGCAATAAAACCGTAAGCAACCTTTGACAAGTTATATTTGTGCTCCTTGTCGTAGAAGGCATTAGTTTTCGTTTTAGTATCGAACAGGCTTTGGTGCACGTGCATTCCCGAACCGGCCCAGCCTATTACAGGCTTCGGCATAAACGTGGCGTGCATATTATGCATTTGTGCTATCTTCTTCGCACAATACTTTAGCGTGAGCACCTTATCTGCTATATCCAGGCAGTTACCATAATGGAAGTCTATTTCGTATTGCCCGAAGCCGACCTCATGATGGGAAGCTTCAACTTCAATACCGAAATTCTCGAGTGCTCCGACTATCTTTTTTATCACTCTGTATCCTTCGTGTGAAGAAAGGTCGAAATACCCGCTGTAGTCTATAGGCGATGTCCTTTGTTCCTTTAGGATTCCGGCTATCGGCGAGGTCCTTTTTTCGCTGTCGGCCCTGAACAGATAGAATTCCGGCTCCGGCCCGACATTATATTCGAATCCTTCCTTTGCTGCTTCCGCTGCTGCCTGTTTAAGAATATACCGTGGGTCGCCTGCAAAGGGTTTTCCATCTGACCGGTAGATATCGCATATCAGCCTGGCGCTCTTGCCGTCTTCTGCCAGCCACGGCACAATAGCGTAAGTTGTTACATCCGGCTTCAGAAACAAATCGCTTTCTTGGATTCGGGCAAAGCCTTCAATCGAAGAGCCGTCAAACCAGACCCCGTCCCTTAAGGCGCCATCCAGTTTTTCAACCGGGATAATGACCTCTTTAATCACGCCTAATAAGTCCGTAAATTGCAGCGTAATAAATTTTATGTCCTCTTTCCTGACCTGCTCTAAAACCTTTCCAGCTTCCATTGTGGAATCTCCTTTGTGCTTTATTTACCTGGTTTCTTTTATGGGAGTTATTTTTGTCTTTACATCGAAAAGTGCAAGATAAATTTCACTTACTTTTAGCGTTTTCATAATCTGCTTTCAGGATACCGTAGGCTTCCACATCTTCGAACTTATCCCATTTCTTCAGATGTTGTCTCAGCTGGCCTTCATATAACATTCCGATTGCCCGAATAACTCGACCCGACGCAGGATTCCGTTTGAAGTGATGCGCGTGTATGCGATTCAGGTCCAGCACCTCGAAGCCGTATCTCAAAACCGCTTTGGTTGCTTCGGTGCAATAGCCGTTATTCCAGTATGGCTTACCTATCCAGTATCCAAGTTCGGCATTTTTATGTTCCTTGTTTATAGTTAATCCGATGGCCCCTATCAAATGGCCCTGCTTACGGCTGGTAATGGCGAAATTAACCAGCTTGCCTTGTGCAAATTCTTCCGCGTGAGTGCCAATCCATTTCTCTGCTATACCGTCCTCGTACGGATGCGGTATGCGAAGCGTTGTGGACGCAACGGATTTATCACCGGCCAAACGTTGAACATCGCCGCCGTCTCCAATATCAAAGCCTCTTAAGATAAGACGCTCGGTCTCAATCGAGGGATATTGTCTTGTTTCATCCCATTGGTATTTGTATTCTGCTTTCATTTTTTACTCCTGCTGACTTCACAGTGTAATATTTTTGGACATAACTTTCACGTCAGTTCGTTCAGCCCAGCCGTTTTTCTTCCAGAACTCCTGACCGCCGGGGTTGTCGGCGAAAACGAATATATTGCATTTCCGTATACCGAGCATTCGCAATTTCGAAATTACCTTATCCACCAGCGCAGTGCCGATGCCTTCGTTGCGATGCGCCTCAGCGACGGTTAGATGGTGCAGGTACCCGCGTCTGCCGTCATGTCCGCATAATACCGCCCCGAGGACTTTCCCTTTTTCAAATGCTGCAAAGCTAAGACCCGGATTGCGCTGAAGATATATCCCGATTCTTTCTTTCGTATCGACATCTCTGTCCAGTCCAACTCCCTCGGTGCTCTGCCACAGCGAAAGAACCTCTTCGCAATTCTTAATTGTCAGTTCTTTAATTTCCATAATTGCCTCCCGCGTCTTTGCTCTCGATAATTTTTACCGAATTAAAAAAGCCTTCCAGGACTCCTTTGCCCTGGAAGGCTTTTTTATTATCTCAAAAAATATAAAAATTCTTCTAAGGGCTGTCCTCCTTAATCGGCACGGAAATGTTAAGGTCGGTGTACATTGTCTGTACCGCAGCAAACGGCCTCATTAGGCGCAAAAACTTCGCGCCTGACCAGTTGCTGGCCGAACATTTCTGTTTGTATGTTCTGTTCTTAATCATCGAAATAATCCCGCGAAAATCTAAAAGCACAAAGGTTATTAAAACAGAAACTTTTTGTCAAGAAAAATTAAAAAAAATTTCATTTGAGGTTACTCACTTACGTCTCAGCCGAAAGTAGCCGAAAAATAAAGAGCAGTTCAATAATCAGCTGTTGGGTTGTTTATTAAATGAAGCTGTCAAAAAAAGATTTAACTGATATACCGCTGATTTCTCTTGTGGCCGCCAATCTCTTGCCGTTGTGGGGCGTGTGCTTTCTAAAATGGGATGCCTTTTACATAATCCTGTTATACTGGTCGGAAAATCTCGCTGTCGGCTTCTATAACGTTCTCAAAATCGCCGCTGCTGAAGTAAAGCACCCTATAGAGCACTTGGCCAAATTATTCCTCATCCCTTTTTTCATAATTCACTACGGCGGTTTTATGGCAGGCCACGGTTTCTTTGTCCTCGCCTTCGCCCAGAAAGCTCACGAGGGTCCTTCTGTTCCTTCTATATCCGGCCAATCGTGGCCGTGCTTCCTTGTCTTTATCCAGTTGCTGATTAACGTAATAAGACAGATGTTTCTGATTATCCCCTCGCAGATGAAATTCGCTATCCTCGCCTTATTCGTCAGTCATGGTGTTTCCTTCGTCTATAATTACCTGCTGAAAGGCGAGTACAAAACCGCCAAACCGAAGGATTTGATGAATCAGCCGTATGCGAGGGTTGTTGTCCTGCATATCGCACTTTTAGCCGGCGGCGTTTTCGCAATGGCCGTCGGCTCGCCGCTGCCTTTGCTTTTTATCCTTATAGTCGGGAAAATAATCCTGGATATAAAAATGCACCTGCGCGAGCACAAAAAGGCAAAACCAGTCGCCTGACCGGCTTTCTTCTTGTTTTTCAGTCTAACCGCCCCTCTGAAACCGCTGGCAAATTTCCGAAATAATTTTTTTGAAGTCGTTTTGCCTTGTATAAAGAACAATTCTTATACTTTAATTGTTGGGTATAAGTATCGAATTTGGATACTACGGGGGCAATTATGAAGCTGAAAACCTTATCCTTATGCAGGGAGTTTGTAGACTTTCTCAGCAGGGAGGCTATTATCGGTCAAAAGTACGCCCGAGTCGGGGATTTACTGCTGACCTTTAGGCTGTTAAGCACACCTAATCTTTCATCCGAAAGCAAGCTCGCATACGCTTACTTGTTTTCTCACAGGCACGATGTTACCGGCTGCAGAATCCCTGTCTTATGCAGGGATTTATCGATGACGCCCAGCCAGGTGCAGAGTAGCTTAAAGGAGCTGGAGAACAAAAAGCATATTAAGTTAATCACAGCCCTTCGTAACGATGATTTAATGATTTTTGCCTATTACTACGACATAGTTGACCCTGCTAAGTACGGCATGCTCGATACCGAAAATGAGCAATGCTCTGCTACATACAACTAATCATAGAATAATCGCAGATTTCTCACCCCAACCGGGTCCGAGAGCCGTTGCAATCTCAATTCTACTATCAACTAACGACCGGCGATGCGCGCTGCTATTATTCTGATGGTATCAGTCCGTCTTCAAGCCAGCTATCCGCCAGGATAGCAAAATCCTTGAAATTGACATTATCATCCTTATACAGGTCCTCGCAGCAGCCAATATCAAGCCACTTATCTGTCATTATTTTCAAATCCAGCCAATCAACTACACAATCACCATCCAAATCACCTGCAGCAAGCTCAGGACGGCATCTGCGCTTATTTACACAGCTGGATATCTTCAAAGTACACTACTCCATCATTTGCAGCTTGGTCATCTTCGTTACCAAAGCCGATAATAATTCTCGCAACTCCGGTCAGGTCCACGCCGTTAAAATCTGTTAGTGGAATATTCCACTCCTGCCACTCTTCAATCCGGAGGTCATTTATATCACCATAGTCGGTGTAATATACTTTTGCGCTACCACTGTTGCTATCGATTACCGTAAGATACATATCATCATTCGGAACCCTATTGGGATTGGTCGCTTCGCCATAGAACCGCAGCGACAATGCTATAGCACCCATACCAAGCCAGTTCGAGCTAATTCCGCTCGGTAAATCATTAATATACGCTCTGGCCTCAGAATAGTATGGCGGGAATTCGTAATTCTTGTAATCATACCTCATCGAGTTGCCATCGATAACGATAGTGTATTCCAGACTAACTTCCGCGGAGGTCTTGGGGGCCTCCTGGGACCAATAATCCTTCCACACCTGCCTCAGAGCGATGGTGTCTTCATACGAATCAAAATCTTCCACAACATAACAATCCAGCACTGTCCTGAAGTGCCATACATCGCCTCGCCATATATTTGAGCCATTGACCTCATCAATCCGCCAGTAGTAACATTGGTTCGGCTCGAGAAGTCCGGTGCAGGGGTCATAACAGTTAGCGTCTTGGCACCCTCTGCCCGGCGGCTTATTGGGGTCATTAGCATCGTTTACATCGTTAAAATCGGTGCCGAAATATATACAATGTTTATCAGCTTTCACCCCCGGCTTCCAACAAATAACTACATCCCGTGGAACATCTGTTTCACCGCAAGCCGGACTCGGGCAATGCGCACGTAGAAAAACATTGCAATCTTCCGGGTAATATTCGTCCACACCCATATCGACGCGGGGTTCATCAGCACAGCCCATTATTCGCGGCTCACCGTCAATATCAGTTTCATTAGGTTCAGCCACATAGTTCGGGTCTCCTGCATCGATACAAGGCGAGCACAGCGTCAGATGATAGCCATCCGGCTTAAACATTGGGTCTGCGTCTATATTACCCTCGCCTTCATGGCCGCCTTGAATATCGCTATAGGTAACATTACCGTCTGAGATTTGTCCGTAATCATTGCCACGGATGATACAGTTCGTGACAACTTGTGAACCAGAATTATATATCCCTCCATTGCCGAATGCTATGTTTCCGATGAATATGCAGTTGGTCACTGTCGAACTGCCATTATTGAACATCCCGCCGCCGCTCCAATCGGCAAAGTTTCCTTTGAATATACAATTTCTCACCTTTGGGCTGCTATAAGAATCGTTGTACATCCCGCCGCCATAAAATGCAAAGTTTTCGCTGAATGTGCAGTTCGTCACCTTAGGGCTGCCGCCGTCGTTATACATCCCGCCGCCATTATAATTATTGGGGCTATAGCCGCCTGTAATAGTAAAGCCGTCTATGACAGCCGAGTTGTTGGTGTCACTTCCCGTTACAACATGATAGCTGTTTTCAGCCCGGCAGGGGTCGTTATATAACTCCCACGGGTCAACAACCTCGGAGTCGTTCCCTTCAAGGTCACCGCTGAGGATAGTTTCGTATTGTTTGATACCCCGTACATTCGGGTCTGGCTCACCGAACCCCGCGTAACCGCCCTTAATTTCCACACCGTTGATTAGCTCAAATGTTGCTTCCCTGTCGCCCGTGCCGTTGGGATGCAAAGAACTCCTGTCCGGTTTATATGTCCCCTCAGCCAACCGAATCTCATTATAATCGCAGTTTCTCGCAGCCAAAAGAGCATCCTGCAAGTATTTATAAGCGTCGGCCCAACTTGTGCCGTTATTGTTGCCATTAGCATCTGCATCAACATAAACTACAGGTATATCCATCCAGCAGCACACGTTCGTGTCTTCGTAAACAGTCACGGCGCTGGTCATACAGTCCCCTGCCATTTCACAATGGTTTATTATTCTCCCACCTGAGGCGGCTATCATATTAACCTTAACAACCAAATTAACACAACCACAGGCATCCGAAGGAAATGCTATGTTCCAGGTTACTGCGTGGCTTCCCGGATTATAAACCCCATCATTTGAAGCCGAGACAAAGTCCACTTCATTCGGCAGGTTATCGTCGATTACTACATTCGAATCGCTGTATCCGTTAGCTGCGTAGCAGATGTCATAGGTTATGTTTTCCCCCGGCCCGACACAACCTGTGATATTATCAACCTTTGTAAGCGTCGGGCAGCAACACACGGCTGTGTTTTCACAAGCACTCACGGCGTTGGTCATGCAGTCCCCCGTCATTTCGCAGCAGTTAGTAATTGTCCTGCTAGGCTGATGACAGAGAACCTTGGCTGTCAGCGTAACACAATTTGAGTCATTCGGCCCTAATGTTCCAATATCCCAGGTTACTGTTCCGGAGATATGCTCATAGTTGCCGGTGGCCGATATAAATTCCAATTCGGGTGGCAAGTCGTCAACGATTACGACATTCGTATCACCGTAGCCGTTGGCATCGTAGCAGATATTGTAGGTTATATAATCACTGGGGCCGACGCAATTGCCATCAGGAATATTATCTATCTTGGTGAGCGTCGGTGGTCCGCATACTTGTGTGTGTTCACAAGCAGTAATAGCAGTGGTTATACAATCGCCCATCATATCGCAGCAGTTAGTAATTGTGCCGCTCGGCTGAGAACAGAGGACCTTGGCTGTCAACGTAACACAATTTGAGTCATTCGGCCCTAATGTTCCAATATCCCAGGTTACTGTGCCGGAGATATGCTCATAGTTGCCGGTGGCCGATATAAATTCCAATTCGGGTGGCAAGTCGTCAACGATTACGACATTCGTATCACCGTAGCCGTTGGCATCGTAGCAGATATTGTAGGTTATATAATCACTTGGGCCCACGCAGTTGCCATCATTAACATCGACCTTCGTAAGCGTCGGACAGCAGACGGGAGTGTGTTCGTAAGCTCTGTCCAAAAGCATATCGCCGCTTTTTATCTCGCACTCATTTGTGATTGTCCCATTCGGCTCAACACACGGCTTTACCCTGACTTTCAGCATAACAAAACCTGCATCTCCCGGATGAAGAGTCCCGATATACCAGGTAAAAGTACGAGGACCTGGATCATAAGCCGAAAGCCAGTTGTCGGCGAAAACAGCGAAGTCCAGAAAATTGATAATATTATCAACAGGCTCAAAAATATTGCAGATTTGATTCCAACTTTCTTCGTCCTTTTTGCTTAACCAGGCTGACGCCAAAATGGCCAAATCATCAAAGTCAACAAAGCCATCACCGTTAAAGTCAGCTAAAATTGAAACAAAATCAACTTCATCTGGCAGATAATCAATAATACTCACATTGTTTATATCCGGGCGGTTCGGCCCGGCAGGATAATTGTAATCAATCCTGTAATTTGTCTCATCACCCCACCCCACACATCCACCCTCATTTACATCATCAACCTTGGTTAACTCAGGTCGTGGCGTTGGCCACGGTCCTGAAGGTATTTCAAGAGCCAGTAAGGCCCACTCGGTACCCAAGACATTACCATAAGAGCTATACCAATAGCCGTTACTTTGCTGGGTATTGACAAGGTTATCAGCGAAATCCGCGTACCAGTCTCTTTCATTGCCATCAACCACTATCGTGTTGATATCGCTATACCACAGACCATTAGCAGTGCAATACATTGCCTGACAGTCACCGCTCCAACCGGAACTCCACTTTCGACCGATATATGCTAAAGCCCGCTGAAAATTCGGGTCTTCCGGAGTAATTTCGGCAAACGTCATTTGAAAAACGAGGTTGCCTGTCCTCAAAATGTTCGCGCTACTTGGACTTGTATATCCTGAGCCGCCGTCATCATCGCCACCATCTATTTGAATATAATCAATCCAAATTTTAAGTTCGTCTTTTACGAACTGTGGAATCGAGCAAAGAAAACCATAACGCGGCGACTCCGCATAACCCAGCCCAGAAACAGCATAGCCGGAATTTGAGTTGTCCGCCCAACCTTCATTATGAGAATATCCCCAGCCGCCTCGTCCGCTGCCGCTATCAACTTGGCCGAAAGCCATATAATCGACCATGTCAGTCAGGACCTGTTTGTAAGTCCAACCGTGCACCGGCGAGCCGGGTGAATTGACTTCCCTGTCCGGCGCCCGACTGGCCGCAATGGCCATCATTGCAATTCCCGTCTCATACGTTATAGCTCCAGTACTAACGTACACCCCAATACCATCCCCATCAGTATTAGGATCACCGGCTGGCTGGTTGGGAGTACTGATAATACTCATCTGACTGAACAGATACGCTAATCCATTCTCCACATTTTCCTTATATGGATAGCAGGGGTCAAATGGTGTATATTCTAATTCGAACGCCCGTTCTTCCAGCTTAATCAGTGCAAGGCCTGTCGGCCCACCCATGTAGCCCCCATCTTGCCAATACCCCGTGGATGAATTCTGTTGAGCCGCTAACCAGGCGACCCCATCCTCGATTGCCTGCTCAATCTCAGTTGGAGTCGCGGCCTCGGCTTTTCCGCAAATGCCGCTGATGAGCAAAATTAGCAATATAGTGACGAATGACTTTTTCGCTTGCCTGTGGTGAGCTTCGTCGAACCATTTTTTTCCAGTTTCCATTTTTTCTCCCTTTCAAAAATTTCGTTCTAAGTTTTATGTTGGACGTTCATTGTTCATTTTGAATTTGTGCCATTGGCATGGAAAGGCCATTTAGGATTTAGAGTTTAGTATTTATGATTCTAATTTATTCTTCTGTCATCCATCTTCCCTAATCCATCTTCGTTCTTAGTTCGATGTTGGATATTCGATGTTCGTTGTTTGTTTCTCGTCCATCCTCCATCGTCTCTCATCTATCTTCCTTCTTCCATCGCCCCTCATCTGTCTTCTCGCATTGAGTATCAAGCATCAAGCTTAATTATAATGAGCACTGCTCCTCATAATTTGTTACACTTTTTTTTCAAAATTTCACAAAATCTGCAAAATTGCGACGCCTCCACTTATAACCAGTGTTAATCCGTGTCTAAAAAACTTGTGTCTATTTGTGTTCATTCGTGGTTAATTTCTCTTCGCGCCTTTTGTGCCTTTTCGTGGCTTTTTTAAAAAGTTTTTATTTTCACGGCGCAGACTTTATGCACCATCAGCATTTAATAAACCCTTTAAGAATCGAAATGATAATTCACACTTTTCCAACACCGCATCCTGCTTTCAGAATAGATTGGAATACAAAATCGCTGTTGCATTGTGCATTATATGTTCTTGTTGCCCGTTGTCAAGAATGTTCTTGTAATGTTTGTGATAAATCTTAAATTTTTACTTCCACTCCTTGCAGAAAATTCGTGCCTTAAAAAAAAACCTGTTAATCTGGGCAACTCGCCTCTGGCGTCCCGAGCCTTGCTGAGGGATCTAATTCTGCCTTCTGCTTGGATACTTATTTCAACTTTTCACCTGCTCCACTTTTCAAATGCTCTCCGCTTCGGCCGCCTCCGACGAGATACTCTTTACGAGATACGGAAAAATTTTCCATTTTTTTCGAACGTTTCCATACAACTTTTGAATATTTCTATACTTTTTTCGAACGTTTCTATACGTTTTTCGAACGTTTCTATATAGTTTTCGAACGTTTTCGAATATTTTCCATCATATACTCATAAACCAGCGCCGTTGACCCCTTTCGATGCATTTTGCGAAAAAATTTGCGAGATTTTTTCCTTGCCTATCTTACCCAAATTTCCCATTTTTAAAACCGAAACCCCACAAAATGAAGCCCAAATGGGGTTTAGCATTGACAAGGCCTGGTTTCAGTGTAAATTAGCTTACGTAAAATTTATCACTTCCGAATGAAAGGGAAAAGAATGGCTATTAAACGAATTATTGTTCATAGTCTCGAAATTGAGGATAAGCCCGGAAGTTTGCAGAAGTTCTTGGCCAAGGTTGCTTTAGAGAAAGTTGATTTGCTTTGTTTTGCAGCATTTTCTGCTGGTAATGGCCGTGGTCAAGTCTATCTAAGCGCTAAGGACCCTCAGAGCCTTGCTGGTTGTGTGCAGTCGGCGGGTATTAAGGCAACTGCTGCGACCGGCTTTATCATTGCTGGCGAAGACAAAGTAGGCTCTGCTGCGGAGTCGCTAAAGGGCCTTGCCGATGCCGGCATTAACGGAGTTGCCGGTGCTGCAATGGTTTGTGACGGACAATATCAGATGTTGATTGTAGTAAATGCCGCCGATGGTGATGCTGCGGAAAGCGCTCTGCAGGCATAAGGCCAAGGCTGGCTTTTGGGCTGTGATGGATTTATCACGGCCAGAAAGCAGCAACGGTAACAATAAACCAAATCAGCAGGCCGAGGACAATTTTCGTAGTTGTGCCGAGGAAGCGGCCAAGGCCTGCGCCAAATCCTAAACGAAATGTATATTCCATTCGGCGTCCTTTGAAGGCTTCGAAGACACAGGCCCCGATAGCTGCACCGGCGCAGGAGCCAAGAAGCGTGCCGAGCAGGGGTATGGGAATCAGGAAAGTGCCGAGGACCGCACCGCCGACAGCGCCGATGATAGCTCCGAGTGAACCGAGCAAGTGTGCGCCGGCCTTTTTCGCCCCGACCACTCCGCCGAAGAATTCGACCACCTCGCCAAGAAAAGCAAATGCTGTTATAGCAACTAAAGTATAGGAGGAAAACATCTCATCTTCAGCGTGCCACCAGGCGAACAGAGCTGTTGTTATAACGATAAGCCAGTTACCCGGCAGCGCAAAAGGAACAAGTGCAAGCCAAAAAGTGTTGAGAAGAATCAGAATTGTTGACCAAAGATAAAGCATAGCTCGATTGTAAACCAAGAACATAAGGGGGAAAAGTGAATTTATGGGCGATTGCGGAGGATGGTTAGAGCAGATGGCCAAAAAATTGCAGTGATAATTTCATTATAATAGTTTTTCTTCCGGTTGGATGCTATGCTTTATCGGACAGAGGATAAAGTTACCTACTTCATTTGGTTAGATGGTTTGATTAGCTCGAAATTTGTATTTATATTTTTATTAGGCGGTTTTCAGGGGTTTTTTGCGTTTTTGTGGAGCTGCTGTAGCGCTGCTTAACGGAATTTTGCCTGTTAACAGCACATACATTGGCTTCGACGGGACTTAAGCAGAACGTCCTCTAATAAAAGTGCTGCACTGCACCTGATTCTGTGCCGATATGGATGGTTGTTGATTAAGATTTTTTGAGAATATGCATAAAAAGGCTGTTATTCTTGGTTTAGTGCTATTACTCGCTGGCGCTGCTGCGATGAGCTGGAGCATCGCCGAGAAAAGAACGGAGCAGAAGCAAGCTGCCTTTTATAAGGCTAAATATGCTTCGGAGCTGGACGATTATTTAAAGCAGTATAATGAATGGTTGCAAAAACCCCCGGAGCAGCGTGGCCGATTACCATGGGGACTGGACGAATATGGCAAGGACGAAATAGAAGTTCAGTCGCAACAGAAACAGCAGGGGCGACTCAAAGCCGACATGGATAAATTAGCTGCTGGTGAAAGAGATGTATATCCTTTTGCTGATGTTTTTTATGGTGATAACTGGCAAGATGAATTAAGCAAATACAAAGAGCGAAAAGAGCAGAGAGAGTTTATTCTTACCTGCTCTATTGTAAGTACATCTGCAGGGGGAGCGATTTTCGGCTGGTACTTGCTGTTATGGACGGCCCGGCGGATTATTAGAGTTTTTTCTCATTTGAAGAAATTTTTCGCCGATTTTTTCAGGAGTCGGAAAGAAACAGGAGATAAACCTCTGCCTATAGCCGATGCGCAAGATGAGGAAGAAAATTCGGAGCATAGGCAGGAACCCTACGAGTCCCGTAAGACCTCTGATTACTTACGGGACGAGCAGCAAATCCAACTTACAAAACATTCAGATGTCCTTACAAATTCAGGCTGGCACAGTTTCGAGGGTAGCCCGGGCAGGCCCTATTTTAGAAGCATAGGCAGAGGTGCTAAAGCTGATAAAGCGGCTTCGGGACTCCAGAATATTGCCGTGCAGCTTCCTGATGAAGACTGTACCGAATCTACAGTGCCATCAAAAGTTAGCACTGAAGGTCTTAATCAGAATACAGTGCAGCTTAACGGCTTGGTCCAAAATGTTCAGCAGAGCACGCTTCAGGATTCAGAACCACTTGGAAACAGCCTTAGAGAATTGACCCAACATATGTCAGCGATTCGTGAATACGCCTCTCAGCAGCAGGACAGGGTCGAAAAACTTCAGGAGGGGTATGACTGGGGTATTATCAGAACATTTTGCCTGCGTGTTATTCGATGCATTGACAATCTTGAGGAGCGTATAAATCGATTCTCTGAGCAGGGTGACGAAGCAGTGGACTTGAGGGAATTGAGGGATGAGCTGCTTTTTGCTCTTGAGTCCAGCGGTATTGAACAATTTGAGCCGGAAATCGACAGCGATTTTCGAGGGCAGGAAAGATGCGCAGAGGCGGTTAAAGACCGGCAAGACTGCGATGACCCGGATATGACAGGCAAAATCGCGAAAGTAATCAAACCGGGTTATCAATACGTTATTGACCAAGAGAGTATCAAGGTGGTACGAACGGCTCAGGTGAAGCTATATAATTGATTGTTGGTTGAGGCATAAAACGAGAGACGCAATACGATATACGTGTTATGAAATATGAAACAAAAGGTGCAAAATGGCTAATAAAAAGGATAGTATAGCTGGTATAGTCGGTATAGACCTCGGGACAACCTTTTCAGCATTAGCGGTTCTCAATACTATCGGAAAGCCCGAGATAGTCCCGAATGCTGATGGTGAAAGGCTCACGCCATCAGCGATTTTCTTCGATGAAGAGAATCCTGAGCTAATCAGGGTGGGTGTCGAGGCGATCAATTCACGGTATCTAAATGCCGAAAGGTCTGTTCGTTGGATAAAGCGGCACATTGGCGATACGAATTACAGAAAGAGTGTTGATGGTAAGGACTGGACAGCTGTGGAATTATCGTCTTTGATTCTGAAGAAGCTCAAACAGGAGTGTTCATCTGAGAATTGTGAAATTTGTGACGCCGTTATTTCTGTCCCCGCCCACTTTGACGAAGTTCGTAGAAAAGCAACAATGGACGCAGGGACTATGGCGGGATTAAATGTGATAGGGATTGTCAACGAACCTGTGGCTGCTGCGCTGTATTATGCTACCACCAGCCAGGTTTCAGGGAGGGTGCTGGTTTATGACCTCGGCGGCGGAACTTTCGATGTAACTATATTGGACGTCAAGGGACATCAAATGGATGTAGTTTGTTCGCAGGGTGACCACGCACTCGGGGGTATTGATTTAGACAAGAAGATACTGGAGATACTGGAGGAAAGCTACAGGGACAAATTCGATGCCGAGCTGATTAATTCGGATGAAGAAAGGGCAAAGTATGAAGATGAAGCCGAGGATATTAAAAAGACATTGTCAAGGCGTCAGGTCGCCAAGAAGATAATCTATGGACCAGCGGGCAGTAAAAAAATGGAAATTACCCGCGAAATGTTCGAGGAAGCTATTTCCTCGTTGGTATCCCGTGCAGATATCTTGCTGGAAGTGGCCCTTGAGGAAGCAGGTGTTGAACCTTCCGGAATCGATAAAGTGCTTTTGGTAGGTGGCAGCACTCGAATCCCCTTAATCCAGGAGCGTCTGGAAAAAAAGTTCGGATTTGCGCCTGAAACAGCGGTTAATGTAGATGAGTGTGTTGCACTTGGTGCTGCTTTGCATGCAGGATTGACAATGCTGAGAGAAAAACCCGATGCGGTGCCGGCGGGAATCGCAGGGGGGCTGCGGGATATTAACCTTACAGACGTTTGTAATCACAGCTATGGTACTATTTGCGCTCCTGTTGATAAAGAGACCGGTCGACGCGTAATTGAGAATCGAATCATCCTGAAGAAAAATACTCCACTGCCCTGTGAAAGTATACAGATGTTCTATACTATGTCTAAGGGGCAAACGGAGGTCGAAGTGACTATAACTCAGGGTGAGGACACCGCTGTTGAGTATGTAAACAAGATTGCAACACATAAATTTGAGCTTCCTCCGGACAGGCCGGCTCGATGCCCAATTAAGGTTACTTATAGCTATGATGTAAACCAGAGGATGCACTGCAGGTTTGACGACCTCAAGTCCGGCAGAGTCCTTGAAGTCGATTTTTGCTTAGGCCAAGACGGCGAAATGTCAGAGAGCGACATAAAAGAGGGAACCGGTAAATTGGAGATGGTCAAAATCGAATAATGATGTTTGCAGGTATTTAAAGGGGATGAGATTCTGAAACCAATTTTGAAAACACCTGTGGTGGTTGGCTTTCTTCGTTTGGTTAGGGATTTTAACTTTCCATTTTTGTGTAAAACAATCCCTGATCAAATTACCGAGCCTGCTTTACAGCCGGACTTGAACATTCTTAACTGCCGTGTTCAAGTGAAGCAAGAGGGGCGGGACAATTCCACTTTCGATTGTTTCAACGTGCAGATTTGTGGCACAATTGAAGCTCCCGGTGATATGCACTATACGGTTGTGAAAATTTCTATCAAAGATGTAACAGATGGAAATGGCAACGTGCTTCCGGTTCACAGCCGTGTTAGAAAATGGCAGATGGGGGATTCACCCGTTTTTTGTTACAAATCAGATCTTGGCAGGCTTTCTGGTTCAAAGACCACCCTGCCAGAATGGGTTACTGTTGCTCAGGTGCCGCTTAACTGGCTGCTGTTTCCTCAAGCAGGCACGCGAGACCTGCAGTTCAGCACGTCAATACTATCACGCGAATCGGGTTATGAACTTGCCTGTGCTAGATGTGCTTTTACTTACAGAAGTTACGCTTTTGGTTATATCGAGCTTAAAGAAAATATTCGGCGTGCAAAAACCTTGGCGGTCGCACTGGGATTTGCCGTCAGTGCCGCAGATAATAAACTCTACTGTTGCGAGGTAGAGCTTATAAAAAACTGGGCAAGAGCTAATGTCGGTGCTTCTCAAACTTCCGGTAAAGCCGAGCGAAAGCTTGAGAAGGCGTTGGACACAACGGTTGCTTTTTTCCGCGAGGGGGGCAAAATCGACGCCCATAAAATTTGTGAAGAAATGGTTGATATTATGCCGGTAGCACAACGTTATGACATTTTGGACCTTTGTTTGCGTGTAGTGCAGGCTAAAGGTGTTGCTGCTGCGGAAGAGTTGATTCTTTTAAAAAAGCTGGCAAGCTGGCTTGAAGTCGATACTAACAGGTTCCACTGCATGATGGAGAAAATCCTTCCGGTCAGTATGCATGAAGTTGAGGATACGGAAGCTATCCTTGGGGTTACTTCTGGTATGAGCAAGGAGGAGATTCGGCTGTATCTGAATAAGGAGTATCGCAAATGGAATGCGAGAGTTATCAATTTCGACCCTGAAATCCAGGCTCAGGCGGATTATATGCTCAAATTCATTGCAGAGGCAAGAAACGCATACATAGGGTAGGGTTCCTATTTTTAAAACTCATTGCAAAATGGGGCCCAAAAGAAGCCGGCATTTTGGCTGAATGGTTGCCACTCACTAATCACCAATTACAAATCATCGCTCTGCATATTATGGAATTATGCAGACCAACAAGAAAAATGTCTCTAACGGTGTTTGCAATGGCTGTGAGAAGGTATATAATGTTTGGTGAGTGGTAACTTTTTAACCATTTAGCCAATTACAATAAGTGGTGAGGTGAGATTATGCTCAAATACAAGATGAAATTGGTTCCCCTTAAAGGGGGTTCCTTTATAATGTTAGCAGTGGTGATCGGACTGTTGGCTTCGCCGACATTCTCGGCGGAAACGTGGCGTTTGAACGAGGGGGGGCAGTGGGAAGCTGTATCGGCTAAAGGTGAAGATAAATATATTCTGGCGGTGGCTGAAGTAAAAAAGCTGGTCAATATGGGAGAAACTTCAGCAGTTGCCCAGGCAATAGATAAACTTAAAAAAAACTTCCCGGAAACTGCAGGGCCTGATTTGGATGCCTTTATCAAGGCAGAGATGTTTTTTTGCGAGGGGAAATTCACCAGGGCAGTCAAGAGTTATGATAAGTTTTTGGAGGAATTCCCATCGAGCAGACTTTACGAAGCAGCTCTGGACAGGCAGTTTGCCGTAGCTACGGCTTTTTTAGGCGGCCAGAAAAAAAGAGTGCTCGGGGCGTTCAAAATGAGTAGATACGCTGAGGGAATTAAAATTATGGAAAGGATTAGTGACAGGGCCGGCAGTGCACCCGTTGCTAAAAGAGCGGCTATGGCAGTGGCTCAAAGCTATGAAAAAAGAGAAAAGTACACCGAAGCATATCATAAATGGTCGGAAGTTTCCTCACGATGGCCGACCGGCCAGATGGGTAAAGAGTCACTGTTAGGTATGGCTCGATGCAAGCATGCTGCGTATAAAGGGCCGACGTTTGACGTCTCCAGCCTGATTAGTGCGAAGAGCTATTACGAGAATTTCAAATTGAGGTATCCTGAAGATGCAGGGAAGATTAATGTTGATAAAACATTAAATCAGATAGATGAGCAGCTGGCTTACAAGGAATTTATTACAGGTGAGTATTATCGGAAAAGCGGTGATAAGCAGTCAGCTAATCTTTATTATCAAAGGGTTTTGGATAATTGGCCGGGCAGTAAAGCGACAGAAATGGTAAAAAAAGCGATGAAAGAGGAGAGATCAGGTGCCAAAAAGGAGAAAAAATGGAAGGACAATGTCACAGAGAAACTCGAAAAGTTGCTTTTATAATTTCCTTCAGCTTGATTGTCGCAGCATTCACGAGTTTTTACGGATGCGCTGAAATGAACGGCTATTCCAACGAATCGCTGTTTCCGGAGGAGGTAGGCAGCGTATACGTGGAGATGTTTGACAACCGCAGCTTCAGGCGGGGAGTGGAATACGAACTGACCGACGCCCTGGCGAAGCGCATCGAGGCAGAGACGCCATATAAGGTAATCTCCAGCAGAGACCGGGCTGACACCGTAATAAGCGGCCAGATTGTATCAGTTGATGAGTCGCGGATAAGCACGGAGCGACAGACCGGCCGGGCTATGGAGAAAGAAGTGGAACTTCGGGCTGTAGTTAACTGGAAAAATCTAAAAACGGGAGAATTGCTGATAAGCAACCAGTACGTCAGTGCCTCGGCGAGCTATTCTGAGTGGCAGCAGCAGGGTTTCCGCTATGGCTCGACTCTTGCGGCAAACAATTTGGCGCAAAGAATCATCGAGCTGATGGAAAAAGAATGGTAAAATGGTGAATTGTGACTGATAAGCTGAGCCAATAGAGACGAGATATAGATTATGGGCAAAAATCAAAGCAGAAAGCCGTCTCGGTTACGTCGTGGTCCACAGGACAAGTCCGGCAAAAAGCCTCCGCTACCGAGCTATAAACATGGGCCTTTTAGCTACTTGATAATTGGAATTATGCTGATTACTGGGACAATATTGCTGCAACAGTGGCAGAGTGTTGAAGAGATTCGCTGGGATGAATTTATCGATTATGTTGAGAGCAATTGGGTAGAGAGTGTTACCATAAAAGACACGGAAATAGTAGGTAAATTCAATGAGCAGGGAATTGCCGGTAGGGGGGGCAAAAGCAAAGGTTCTTTTGCGGTTTATTATAAGGCTGAAGTGCAGGGCGAGCAGCTCGGCAAGTTGTTGGAGAAAAACGCCATAAAGATTAATAGTGAGCCGCCGCGCATCTGGCTGTGGAATCTGGCGAGTATGATATTTCCAATACTTTTAATGCTTGGAATTATTTACTTTTTGTTTGCTCGCAATCTTCGCAGCGGTGCCGGCGGGATGCTGATGTCATTTGGTCGAAGCAGGCATCGGTTACAAAGCAAAGACCGTGTCCAGATAACGTTTAATGACGTCGCTGGTGTCGAAGAAGCAAAGGAAGAGGTCGCTGAGATAATCGAGTTTTTGAAGAACCCGAAGAAATTTCAACGTCTTGGCGGCCGAATTCCACGCGGTGTTTTACTTGTTGGACCGCCGGGCTGCGGAAAGACACTGCTTGCCAAGGCGATAGCCGGCGAGGCTGATGTTCCGTTCTTCAGTATATCCGGCAGCGATTTCGTGGAGATGTTTGTCGGTGTGGGGGCGTCTCGTGTGCGTGACTTGTTCAAGCAGGCCAAAGAAAATTCGCCTTGTATTATTTTCCTTGATGAAGTTGACGCTATCGGGCGGAAACGCGGCCCCGGCTACGTCGGCGGGGGACACGACGAACGTGAACAAACACTAAATGCGATTTTAGTTGAGATGGACGGTTTCGATACAAACGACCAGGTAATAGTGATAGCAGCGACCAACCGGGGCGATATTTTAGACCATGCATTAACTCGGCCGGGGAGATTCGACAGACAAATTTCAGTGCCCCTGCCGGATTTGAAAGGTCGCCTTGAAATCCTCAGGGTTCACGCGAGGAAGGTAAAATTGTCTCCTGATGCAAACATGGAAAGATTGGCTCGTGGGACACCAATGTTTAGCGGGGCAGACCTGGCCGCTATTATTAACGAAGCGGCTCTGGCGGCAACTATGGCTGACAAAGATTCTGTTGAGACGGACGATTTAGAAGAGGCACGGGACAAAGTTCGATGGGGAAGGGCCAGAAAAAGCAGAGTTGTCGATGAGTATGACAAGAAAATTACCGCTTACCATGAGGCAGGGCATGCGTTCGTTCAATCGGTGCTGAAGGATGCCGACCCTTTGCATAAAGTCAGTATTATACCTCGTGGTCCTTTCGGCGGGGCAACTTTTGCACTTCCGGAAAAGGACCGCCTGCATTATACGAAAAGATATTGTATGGCACTTTTACAGGTGTGTTTCGGTGGACGCATCGCCGAAGAGATGTTCTGTGATGATATATCCAGTGGTGCACAGGCAGATATCCAGCAGGCTACCAGTATTGCAAGGCAGATGATTTTGACCTGGGGTATGAGTGAAAAACTTGGCCTAATCAGCTACGAGCCGGAATCGGGGATTAGGGACCTGATGTACATAGTTCCTGGAGAGAGGGAGTATTCGGAGAAGACGGCTGAGGAAATTGATGGTGAGGTGAGAAAACTTGTTGACCAGGCTTACAAAAAATCAAGGGAATTGATAGAAGCAAATAAAGATAAGCTTGATAAAATAGCGAAGTCTCTGTTGAAATACGAAACCCTTGATGCCGATGATGTTAAATTGATTCTCGAAGGCGGCGAGCTGGACAAACCCACAGTTTCCGATTTGTTAGCTGCCGAGCAGGCCAGGAATAGTCAGCCGAGCTCCGAGCAAAAGCAGCAAAAAGAGCAGTCGTGAGAAAAAGTAAAATAGTGAAAGCAAAAAGGTAAAAGTACGGACAGCTTTTCTTTTTGCTTTTTATTTTTAATTTTCTTTCGGGGTATATATGCGCAAAAAAGCAGCTGTTATTTTGTGCTTAATTTTGGTTTCCGCCGTTAATGGTCTTGCTGCACAACAGGATGGCAGTATTATTAAAAACGATGTCGTTATCATTTCTCTTGAGCAGCAATATGAAGCTGTTAAGCCGGGCGGCAAATCTGCATTGGCGATTCATTTCGAGCCGAAACAAGGCTGGCATTTCTATGCCTCTGCAAAGACAGCGCCTGGTGGTATGAATCTTCAAATCAAGCCCTCTGCCGAAACGAAAGATATCATAACTTTTTCAGAGCCTGTATTCCCCTCGTATCATCTGTATTTTGACAAGACCCTGAACGAGAGAATTGAAGTATTCAGCGGTGAATTCACGGTTTATTTACCTCTTCAGGTTGGTGAACCGTGCACTACTGGTGTGGTCACTAACATCGGTGTCAAGATTGGCATCGAAGGGGCGGTATGCTCGAATGTTCAGTGTCGGGTGCCGGATTTCGGGAAGTTGATTACGAATATAAAAATTTCGCCTGAAGCGAAGATGGACGATACCAGGTTTGTTCTGCCCGAGGCTACGGCAGCAGTACCGTCGGGTTCGTCGGAGAGACAGTGGGTGAATTATCCAATATGGTTTGCTCTTGGTTTGGCGTTTTTGGCAGGTCTTAGTCTGAATATTATGCCGTGTGTTTGGCCGGTGCTGCCTCTTATTGTGATGCGGATTGTTGAGCAGGCAAAGAAAAGCAAAGGTAAATCAATTGCGATGGGACTTGCCTTCTGTCTCGGCATTTTGTTATTTTTTATGTGCCTGGCGATTGCCAATATTGTATTGCGTGTTTCTTTCGATACGACCCTCCAGTGGGGCGACCCGTTCCGCAACTCGGTTTTCAAAATTGTTATGGCGCTGGTATTGATTGTGCTGGCATTGTTTATGTTCGATGTTTTCAGTTTTGTTTTACCCGCCTCGATATCAGGCAAAACCGGCGGCGGTTTCGCAGGAACAACAGGGATGGGTTTTCTCGCCGCTGTCCTGAGCACACCCTGCAGTTTCGGGATATTAGCAGCGGCCTTTGCGTGGGCGCAGGCCCAACCTTTATTGCAGGCTACTGTTGCGATAATGGTTATAGGCGTCGGGATGGTTGTGCCGTATGCGATATTGACCTCGATTCCCGGCCTGCTCGAAAGCTTGCCCAGACCCGGCAAATGGATGGATATTTGCAAAAAAGCGGTCGGCTTTATCCTGCTGACCGTAGCAGTATGGATGATAGCTATAGTTCCACAGGAAAAACAAACAGGAGTAATGATTTATTCAGTTGTTCTTGCGTTTTGCGTATGGATGTGGGGAGGCTGGGTCGATTTCAACTCTAAAACGCGTAATAAAATCATTGTCCGAACGGCAGCTTTCCTTCTGGCTTTAGGGGCGGGTTATTGGCTGTTGTCATCTAAACCTGAATTGATAGACTGGCAGGATTACGATGCTCAGCTCATCGAAAAGTCACTTGCCGAGAACAAACCGGTATTGATTGATTTTACTGCCGACTGGTGTATGAGCTGCATAGCCGTGGAAAAGCTGGTTTATGAACGAAAAGACGTCGCAGAATTGATAAAACAAAAAGGTGTAGTCGCCATAAAGGCCGACACTTCCGGACAAAATGCCCCTGCAACAAAAGCGCTTAAAGATATATATAATGAACCGGGTGTGCCGGTAAGTATATTATTTGTGCCCGGCCGAAAGGAGCCGGTCAGATGGCGAGGCAAGACCTTCAGTAGCGAATTGAAGCATCTTTTGGAAGAATTGCCTGAGAAGAACTAAGGATGGTGATATTTGCTTGGCAAAGCAAAAGAAGATAAAAGTTAATAAAGCCGAAGCAGTGGAAAGGGTCAGTAAAATCTTACCTATACTGGAAAAGTTATACCCTAGTGCGAGGACCGCGCTTAACTTTAAAAATCCTCTGCAGCTTCTAATAGCAACGATTTTGTCGGCCCAGTGCACGGATATTCGGGTCAATATGGTCACCAAAGATTTATTTAAAAAATATAAATCGGCTGAGGATTGGGTCAAAGTCGGTCTGAAAGAGATTGAATCGGATATCAGAAGTACCGGCTTTTACCATAATAAAGCAGTCAGTATCAAGGGCGCCTGCACGGAGATAATCGAGCGATTTGAAGGCAGAGTTCCTAATACGATGGCCGAGCTTGTGGCGCTTCCCGGCGTGGGCAGAAAGACTGCGAACGTCGTATTAGGAAATGCATTCGGGGTTCCGGCGATAGCCTGCGATACGCACGTTATTCGGCTGTCACGCCGGCTGGGGCTTTCCGGAAATAGCGACCCGGTAAAGTTGGAATTTGATTTGGCCGAAATAGTACCTAAGAAGAGCTGGACTTTATTCAGCCATTTGTTGATTTTTCATGGGCGAAACATCTGTAAGGCACGTAAGCCCAACTGTGAAAATTGCCAGATTGCCAGATATTGTCCTGCTGCGAATAATCCCGCTTTATGGTAAGTGAATATTGCCCTGTGACCCGAGCGACGAGTCACGAGCGACGAGGAACGAATTATGATGGATATTATTGATAGCCCGGTGAAGGACCTTTGGCGGATATTCCGAATAATGGCCGAGTTTGTAGAGGGTTTTGACGAGCTTACCACTGTTGGTCCTGCTGTGTCGTTTTTCGGCTCAGCCCGTGCAACGCCGGAGAGTCGGTATTACCAGCTTGCTCAGAAGACCGCTTCGGAGATAGTCAAGGCCGGCTTTGCGGTAATAACCGGCGGCGGCGGCGGGATTATGGAGGCGGCCAATAAAGGTGCTGCAGAAGCGGGCGGCAAGAGCATCGGCCTCAATATTGAAATACCATTGGAGCAGATACCGAACGAGTACCAGAATCTGTCGCTGCATTTCAGGTATTTTTTCTGTCGCAAGGTAATGTTCCTCAAATACGCGCACGGCTTTATAGTTTTCCCCGGCGGTTTCGGAACTATGGACGAATTTACCGAATCGCTGGTGCTGATTCAAACCTTAAAGCAGGCGTCTTTCCCTGTAATTTTGATGGCCAGTGACTATTGGCAGGGTTTACTTGCCTGGATGAAGGAAAAAATGCTCGAAGAGCACCACCACATTTCCCCGGAAGACCTGAACGTCTTCACGGTGGTGGATGAGCCGAAAGATGCGGTCAGGATTATCGTTGATTTCAAAGAGTCGAAAGGCCGTGTCGGTATCGATTTGCCCTCCGAAATGAAAAAGTCGTAAACTCGATACTTTCATCGGGTCATCTTTTCATTAACTCTCTGTCATTGCGAGCACAGCGTGGCAATCTCAAAATCGATTAGCCCACAACTTTATGTTGTGGGTAAATCTCGCCTAATGCCGATTTGGGCCGGAATTGTAACGCGGATTTAATGGATTTAATACCGTCGTTTTTCTAAGAGCAACATGAAATTTTGGGGGATGAATAGAGTTTGCATAGCATTGCCGGAGGCCGTGACAATGAAGAAGAAAAGTAAGCACCATTAGTCAAAACTGGAATTTAGATATAAGGTCATTAGTAAACTGGCTCTCTATCAAGATCGCTGTAAGGATAATAACCTTTTTCTTTCAATTTTTTTAAAACATCAGCGCTGCCGTTTTTCATAGCATACTCCATTTCGGACCTAAATATTTCTATGCACAAAAGCAAACCATGCTGTTTGCCTTCAACTTTAAATGGCACCCCATCTGAATCAAATTCATCGAAGATTAAACAAATTGTCTCA
>Ga0315545_1000130_pt1 | contig 80991 bp, 80 predicted proteins | sample SalMarSW160210MG_FD_203096 | JGI IMG/M metagenome (GOLD analysis project Ga0315545, IMG submission 203096) | Salt marsh sediment microbial communities from the Plum Island Ecosystem LTER, Massachusetts, United States - Salt Marsh Sediment SW1602-10 ... | reverse complement strand
CAAATTTCTCCACGGCTCTAAGCAGTCCAATATTCCCCTCCTGAATGAGGTCGAGGAGCGACATGCCTCGTCCAATATGTTTCTTGGCTACGCTGACCACTAAACGCAGGTTAGCTTCAGTGAGATGGTTCTCTGCCTTTTCCGCTTCACGTTCGATATTCTCCAGGTAAGCCTGGAGCTGCTGCTCATAAGCCTGAATGTAATTGATGCAAGCAGGCTTGGTCACCAGAGTCTCTATGCCAGCCAGAGAGACTTTATTTCCAATAACATCGAGGACTTCCTTGGGCAGCAGGTTGATATTTAGTGATAGCTCGGTAAGAAGCTGCTCCGCTTCAGGTATTGATTTCTCTGCCTGGTGAGCAATAGCCAGGATTAGCTGTGGTTTCATCTCGCTATCAATGCTTTCTCGCAATTCGGCGTTGGAGATGGTCTCAATAAAGCTGGCAGCGGGTGTTAGCTGAAGCTGTTCCTGGAGAAGATCGATGATGGTGGTAGCCTGGGACAACTCCTGAAGTATAGCAATTATTATTTCGGTTGCCGAAGGGTCTCTCCCATGTTTCAGCAGGTAGCCCTGTTTAATCTCTTTGATGCGTCTGCCCTCTTCCATCTTCCTTGCCAAATACTTTTCCTCATCAGCATTGAGGAGGTGCACCCGACCAATTTCGTGGAGGTACATGCGAACCGGGTCATCTACTACCTCCTGCTCCTCCATCTGCTCTAAGGGCGTTTCCGTCTCTAGCTCCATGCTGGACTCTGGTTTTTCAATATCAAGGTGCCTTGCCTCGCGCCATCGTGGAGTTGGCTCAGTTTCGTCTTCAGTCTCTGTTTCATCCTCAGATTCATGGAATCGGGCACGTGAACCGATTGTCCTCTCCGATTCGGCATTTAGCCTCTCATCTTCCTTATCTTGTGACGGGAAGCGTGTGTTATCCTCATTGTTTTCTGGGTTCATTTCCTCATCCCTCAAAGGGTCTTTGACCTTTGCTCAAGCCGCCTCCGGTTTTTTTGAGCAAAAACCTCGCCCAATTGGATATTGACCTCTATCCCTAGCTCCTTAAGTTTAGCCAGCTCAGCGGCACTGCCTCCTGACTGAGCTTCCTGGACTAACACCACCTCTATCTTCGTCGCCAGACTGCGGTAAAATTTCTCCCGTAGCGCAAGAGCGCACTCAGCATATTTCGGCTCTATTTTAGTGCTAGATAAGTTCTTGTTTAACAGGGAATCAAGGTGCTCATGAATTGCCGGCTCTAATTTTTCTTTGACTAATTCTATTTTATCACTTCGCTGCCAGGCGATAAAGATTTCACGGTTTTCGCTATTTTCAAAGTATTCAGGCAAAAGCCCTTCATCCTTAACCTTAAGCTCTGGATGCTGCAAGAGTAGCGCCAGGCAGTATTCCTCTTTGGAGCTGGAGACGAGCGCCTTTGGTTTTGGCTCCTCAGCCCTGCCTCTAACTTGTCTTGATTTAATCCCGGTAAGGTCAGCTTCTGCGCTTCGTTCACTCACGTTGACTAGGCGGGCATACTTTTGTAGATAGTGAGCCTTGCGTACATTATCCTTTATCTCATCAATGACGGGGAGAAGTTTGTCTCTGGCTACAGTCTTATCACTGACTTTAGTCAGGTCAAGCTCAGAGGCAACCATATTGAAGGTATAATCGACTACCGGTAGAGCTTCTGCCAGCAGTTTTTGCCAGGTCTTGGCATCTTGTTTGATAACATCGTCAGGGTCCTTCCCTTCGGGCAGGATGATGACCTTTACCTCGGCGCCAAGGGTGTTTTCAAAGCCCACACCCCGCAGCATAGCTTCCTCCCCAGCAGCGTCGGCATCAAGGGCTAAGGTTATGTTTTTGCTTAGCTTCTTCAGGGTGCTTACCTGCTTCTCGGTAACCGAGGTCCCCATAGAGGCGACCACGTTAGTGAAACCATTCTGGTGGGCGGTGATAACATCCATGTAGCCTTCGACAATCACCGCCTGGTCTTGCTGTCTGATGGCTGTTGTCGCCAGGTTTATGCCGTAGAGGCTACCGCTTTTATCGAAGACCGGCGTCTGCGGCGAATTGATATATTTGGGCAGTCCTTCAGCCGAAGGCTCGAGTACCCTGGCGCCAAAGCCAATAATGCGTCCCCGGGCATCAGATATGGGGAACATCAACTTGTTGCGAAATCGGTCGTGGGTTTTCTTCCCTTCTGGCTCTATTATCAAACCGGCGTTCAGCAGTTCCTTTTCGGTATAGTCTCTCTCCGTAAAGTATTTCTTCAAGCCCTCCCACTTGTCGGGGCTATAGCCTAATTGGAAGTCGCTGATGGTCTGCGGAGTAAAACCTCGTTCTGTGACATAGCTTTTTGCTTTTTCCCCCGCCGTGGAGTTAAGCAGGTTATGGAAGTATAGAGCCGCCGCCTGGTTAATCTGGTATAACCTTTGCCTCTCCTCACTTTCCGCCCCCGGTTCAAATCTTGATGGGATGGTGACCCCCGCCCTCTGGGCAAGTTGTCGCAGTGCCTCCCCAAAGTCGATGCCCTGCTTTTTCATAATGAAGGAAAAGACGTCGCCACCGGTATTGCAGGCGCCAAAGCAGTGCCAGCTCTGCTGCTCAGGATAGACGAAGAAGGAAGGGTGCTTTTCACTGTGGAAGGGGCATAGCCCCCTGAAGGTTCGCCCGCTTTTGGTCAATTTGGCATACTGGCCAACAATGTCTACGATGTCGGTTCTCTGCTTTACCTCGTCTATAACGCCCATATTAGTATTATACTACTATCCTTCTTTAAAGGGCGGTGGGCGGGAAAAGATATAAAAATCTTAGGGGCTTCACCCCACCCCATTTTTAACGGTTGTTTTTCTTCCCACCCAGCCCCGCCCTCAGAGACTGCGCCTCTAAAACTCTCCTTCAGTCTCCCCCCTCCTTAGGGGTGGCGAGTGGAACCTTCCTTTTCCCCTTCCCCTTAAGGGTGGTAGGTGGGAAAAGATTATAAAAGGGGTTTAATATTTTATTTAGCCTTGTCCTTGGTTGAGGAAAGCTCCTCAGCCATTCTAAGAGCATACTGGTCGGTCATGCCAGCGATATAGTCCACCACCCTCCGCTCCACCTCATCACTGTAAAAACGGTATTCTGCCGGCAACTTATCTTCATGCTGGTTGAAGTATTTATATAAGGCGCGAACCACCCCTCTCGCCCTTTTTGACTCCTTCTGTGCTGAGCGTATATTGTACACCCGCTCAAAGAGAAAGTTGCGCAGGGTATTGGTTGCCTCCAGAATCTCAGGGCTCATGGTTATGGCGGGATTTTCTTGGCCGTGTCCCCTAACTGCCCAGGAGTGCTCAATAATATCATAGACCATAGTACTGATGCGGAGAGAGCGGGTGTTACCTAATTTGACAATGGCGGAGAGGGGTAAATCGCCCTCGGCTATCATGCCGGCTCTTATGGCGTCGTCAATATCATGATTGATGTAGGCGATGGAATCTGAAATCTTGACCACTTCACCCTCAAGGGTATTAACCTTTCCCCAGCCCTCCCCCCAGATATCTACTCTGGTCTTGGAGTGGTTTAAGATGCCGTCTCTTACCTCCCAGGTGAGATTGAGCCCCTGGCCATCATTCTCCAGGAGGTCAACCACGCGCAGGCTCTGCTCATTGTGCCTGAATCCCTGGTGATACAGTTCATCCAGCACCTCCTCGCCAACATGACCGAAAGGGGTATGACCCAGGTCGTGACCGAGGGCAATCGCCTCCGTCAAGTCTTCATTGAGGTTCAGGGCGCGAGCGATGGTGCGGGCTATTTGAGCCACCTCCAGGGTATGGGTGAGCCGGGTTACATAGTGGTCACCCAATGGGGCAATGAAAACCTGCGTCTTATGCTTGAGTCGGCGAAAGGACTTGCAATGGATGATGCGGTCGCGGTCACGCTGAAAGGCAGTGCGAACCGGGCAGGGCTTTTCATTTTTAAGCCTGCCCCGCGAAGACTTGCTTTTCACGGCATAGGGTGAAAGGCTCTCCTCCCTTTCTTCAGCTAGCTGGCGGATATTGAGCTGACCAATCATCGGCGCTCTAATCTGGCTTCGGCTTTAGCGATTATCTCTCTGGTGGTGCCAATCATATCCGGGCTTACTGAAACCGAGGTGATACCCCATTCCACCAGCTTTTCGGTAAGCTCGGGGTATACTGAGGGTGCCTGCCCACAGATAGAGGAGGTGACACCCATACTCTTTGATACCTTAATCGCCCTTTCTAGAGCGATAAGCACTGCCTCATTGCGTTCGTCAAAGGTCTTGGCTAACTTTTCGCTATCCCGGTCAATCCCCAGGATAAGCTGGGTCAGGTCATTTGAGCCGATGGATATGCCATCAATGCCAAGTTCAAGGAACTTCTCCATAAGGAAGATGTTGGACGGCACCTCAACCATCATCCACAATTTAAAGTCTTCAGAACGCTCTAGCCCCTCAGCTTCTAGTAGTTGCTTGGTTCGAGCCAACTCATCAACAGTGCGGACGAAAGGAATCATCACCCATAGATTTTTGTACTTCTGCCTTACCTTCTTTACGGCTTCTATCTCCAGTTTAAACACCTCGACGTCGGTAATATATCGTGAGGCTCCTCTATAGCCAAGCATGGGATTCTCTTCTTCAGCCTCGAATTCTTCACCGCCTTTGAGTTTCCGATATTCATTGGTCTTAAAGTCAGTGGTTCGATAAACTACCGGGCGGGGGTCAAACGCCTTGGCAAAGGTATTAATACCTTGATACAGCTTGTCTACAAACTGGTGGCTTCTATTCTGTTTAATCATATACTGTGGGTGTTCACCAATCTGGGCAATCATGAACTCGGCTCGCAGCAAGCCCACGCCATCTACATTACGGGCGGCTATATTTTCAGCCAGCTCAGGCTGAGCCAGGTTTACATAAACCTTAGTTCTGGTTCTGATTGCCTCTCTGAGGATATCGGCAACGGCGGTGGTTTTTATTCTTCTGGTTATCTTGCCATCGTAGATTTTACCATGTGAGCCGTCAACGGTGATTACCTGTCCATTGGTCAGGATAGTTGTTGCCTGCTCGACGCCGACAACACAGGGAATACCCAACTCTCGGCTAACTATAGCGGCGTGGGCGGTTCTACCACCGCGGTTGGTGACAATGGCTACTGCCCGTTTCATCGCCGGCACAAAGTCGGGGGTAGTCATCTCAGCCACCAGCACATCACCGGTTTTTACCTTATCTATCTGTGAGGCTTCGGGGATTATTTTCACCGGTCCTGAGGCTATACCTGGGCTGGCTTTGTCTCCGCTGAGGAGCACTGGAGCTCTAATTTCAGGTTCAACCTCAGCCATTTCCTTGATAGTGGTTACCGGGCGAGTCTGGAGGATATAGATTTTGTTATCTTCCTTTGCCCATTCAATATCTTGAGGGAACCGGTAGTGGTCTTCTATCTGTTTCCCCAGCCAGGCTAGTTTAATGATTTCGCTGTCGGACAGTTTCTGCTGGGATTGAATTGGGGCGGGGAGTAGTGCCCAGATATTAGTCTCTTTGGCACCGGCAGTTGGATTCTTAATTAGCTGCGATTCTTGATTAACTGTTTTCTTGGAGATGATTTTTAGACTATCTTTATCAACAACATACAGGTCGGGGGTTATCTCTCCGGAGACAATAGCCTCACCCAGCCCAAAGACAGCCTCAATAACAACCTTGTCGCTATCGCTGGTTACTGGCTCCAGAGTGAACATTACCCCTGAGGCTTGAGATTGAATCATTTTCTGTACCGGGACGGCGATGCCAACCTTGAAGTGGTCGAAACCTTGATGGTGCCTGTAGAAGATAGCGCGTGGTTCAAAGAGAGATGCCCAGCACTCATGGACAGCAGCTACCACCTCCTTTTCTCCCTGCACATTGAGGAAGGTGCGTTGCTGACCGGCAAAGGAGGCTTCAGGCAGGTCTTCAGCCGTGGCTGAGGAGCGCACCGCCACCAAACCCCCGCCCATCTGGGTGTAGGCTTGCTCAATCTCCTTGGCTAATTCCGCTGGCATAGCGGTGTCAAGGATTAGCTGTTTAACCTCAGCGGCAATCTGCTGAAGCTGTTTGCTATTGCCGGGGTCTAATGGCTGTAACCGGTTGCTAATTTCATCATTAACCTTTGACTTCTTCAGGAAGTCAAAATAGGCGTCTGCGGTTACAATGAAACCCGGTGGGACGGGTATGTCAGCCTGGGTCATTTCACCCAGGTTTGCTCCCTTGCCACCGACAGTGGGCACATCATTTTTGCCGACCTCATTGAACCAAACAATAGCCTTCTGGCCTTGATGCATATTGGTGTGCCTCCTTGCCTTTATCTTTTGTAGGGAATTATAGAGCTATTAGTAAATTTATCATCGTTAATTATACCATAATGGGGCGTTTGTCTAAATCCTGTGGGTAGGCTTGGTGTTATTCTTGCGGGCTAGTTCAGCTTTCTACGGCATTGACCCCCTTCCCACCCCCTGTTTCTAATTTGTCTTTTCCCCCACCCACCCGCCCTATAAAGGCTGTGCCTTTAAAATTCACTGTAATAGGGGGGAAGGGAGAGCAAGTAAAGAGAGGCGGAGCCTCTTTTGGGTGGGTTTGCCCTTAAATTCCTGCTTTATTGGGGTGTCTAAGAAGGGGCGAACTGAAGGTTTTCTTATTGACACTGAGCGTGTTGTGGGGTAAAATTTAGATGCTGGCGAGAAATGGAGGAGGTGTGACTATGATAGAGATGACTATTGATAGTATCAGGGTCAGCCTGATGAACTATCAGCGGGTAGTGATTCTGAAAGAGAAGGATTCAGACCGCTATCTACCTATCTGGATTGGTCCTGCGGAGGCAGATGCCATAGCCGTAAAACTTCAGGATGTTACTGTGCCCCGACCTTTAACTCATGACTTACTGCGCTCGGTCATTGATGCCCTGGGGGCTACTATCAGCTCTATCATCGTCAGCGAGCTTAAGAACGATACCTTTTATGCCAAGATTATTCTTAGTGTGGATGGGGGGCAGATGGAGGTTGATTCTCGTCCCAGCGATGCCCTGGCACTGGCGGTAAGGGCGGACGTGCCTATCTATGCTGAGGAGGTGGTCTTGGATAAAGCCGGCATCTTATTGGATAAAGAGACAGGTAAGCCCATTCCCCAAGAGGGGGAAACGGGCGAGGCTGGTGAGGGCAAGAAGGTCAGTGAAGAAGAGATAAGAAAGATGTCCGCTTTCTATGATTTCATTAACACCCTTGATTTAGAGGACTTTGATAAGCGTAAATCTTGACCAGGGTTGCATTGATTGATGGAAGAAGGTCTTATTAAGAGGGTAATGGCTTCAATGAAGTGTGGTGTTTGTCGGCAGCGCTATGAGCCAGATAATATCAGTGTCCTGGGTCACGAGGAAGATTTGTGGTTTTTGAGGGTTTTTTGCCCGTCTTGCCAAACCCAGTATTTAGTGGCAGCAGTGATTGAGGAAGGCAAAAAGCCCGAGGTTATCACCGACCTCGCTGAGGCGGAATTGGATAAATTCAGGAATGCGGACAGGTTAACCGCCGACGAAGTTCTGGATATGCATAATTTTCTGAAGGACTTTGACGGAGATTTTTCTCGGCTTCTCAGTCGGAAATAGGCAACTGGTAAATTTGATAATAGAAAGCCCTAGAACTAAAAAGCCCTAGGGCTTTTTAGTGACCAGAGGTGAGCTTGACCAGCGAGAACAGATTTGATATGCTGCTCTGGGCATGAGAAGGTGGGAAGCGGCTCTAAGGTTTATCGGGGTGGGGTGGTTCATTGGTATCTCAATCGTGGGTGGCGTTCTTGGCGGCCTGTGGCTGGATAGTAAATTTGGTACCAAGCCTATTCTGGTAATAGTGGGCTTAATCTTTGGTCTGGTTGTTGCTTTCTATGGCGTTTATCGGATGCTTTTACCTCTCATGCGTAGCAAGCGGGACAAGGAGAATGGCTAGTGCCTAAGCGGGGCTGCCTGGGCTGTTCCTTCCCGGTTGTAGTTGGGCTTTTTGTTGTCCTCCTTGCTCTCCTTGTAGTTGGCTTCGTTATTGGTCCTCTGGGCCAGAGCATGCTCGGTCTGGAACTGCCCAGCTGGCTTAGTGCTCTCAGTGTTGATAGACCCGACCCCCAGCTTCCGGCAGAGACAATTTTCCACATTTTTGGCTTTCCCATTACTAATAGCATTATCGGTGCCTGGATTACCATCATCTTTCTGGTCGGATTTTCCTACGTAGTTACCCGCCGGATGAAGCTAATCCCGGGCAGATTGCAGGCTGCCTTTGAATTCTTAATTGGCTGGCTCTATGACCTTTGCTGTAGTGTTGCCGGTGAGGAAAACGGGCGCCGCTTCTTTCCAGTGGTGGCGACTATCTTTCTCTTTGTTGCCTTTAATGCCTGGCTGGCTCTGCTGCCCGGCTTTGGCTCAATAACCGCCCATACTGTTGAGGGTGAGGTAGAGCTGATTAGGCCGGCTAACACTGATATTAATATGCCTTTAGCCCTGGCGCTGACCTCTTTTATCTTTGTTGAATTCTTTGGCCTGCGCACACTGGGCATCCGTTACCTGAGCAAGTTCTTTAATGTCAGGGAGTTCTTGAGGGGGGTACGCCATTTATTCACCGGCAAGCTTAAGGCTGGCTTATCAGGACTATTTACCGGGGTGATGACTATTTTTACCGGACTTCTGGAGGGCTTGAGTGAGTTTATTCGCATTGTCAGCCTTACCTTCCGTCTTTTCGGCAATATGACGGCTGGTGAAATTCTGCTTTTGGTTGCCGCCTTCCTCGTTCCGTGGTTGTTTGCCATACCATTCTACGGGCTTGAGTTGCTTATTGGCTTCATACAAGCCATTATTTTCGGCGGCTTAACCCTTATTTTCCTTACCCTGGCTGTAGAATCTCATGAGGAAGAGGCGCTCTAAATATTACTAAACTTCATAAAGGAGGTTAAGAATGGACGCTGAAGTAATGAAAATGCTGGCGATAGGCTTGGCGGTGGGGCTGGGGATGCTGGGGCCAGCCCTGGCTCTTGGGCTTATTGGTTTTTCTGCCTTGCAGGGGATAGCCCGTAATCCTGAGGCGAGGGGACCCATTTTCACCAATATGATTCTGGTGGCTGGCCTGGCTGAGGCAATCGGTATTTATGTGCTGATTGTAGCCATCATCCTGGCTATGATTGTGTAGCCAGGTTAGTAAGGAGGCTATTATGGGAGATAATGGTATACCTCTGTCTATAGGTATTATTATTGGAGCCGCAGTGCTTGGGGGGTTAATCTTAGCTGGTCTGATAGTGGCTGCAATTATTTCTATATAGACGCAAAGGAGGAGAAAATGGGAGGTCTGGAAAGTCTGGGCATAAATATGCCAACTTTGCTGGCGCAGCTTATCAATGTTGCCATCCTTTTCGGGCTGCTCTATCTGGTGGCTTACCGGCCTATTATGAGGATGCTTGATGGGCGCTCTCGGAAGATTAAGGAGAGCATGGAGCAGACAGAGTTTATCAAGCAGCAGGCGGAGCGGGCTGAGGAGGAGGCAGAAAAGCGGATTGAGGCTGCCGGCAAGGAAGGAGAGGAAGTGATTGTCCGGGCAATGCGAACCGGGGAAGAGGTTAAGCGAGAAGCACAGCAGCAGTCCAAGCAAGAGGCCGAAACCCTTATCGCCAGGGCACGGGCTGAAATTCAGCACGAGCGAGACGAGGCTATTGGTGATTTGCGTAAGGAATTTGCCGACTTGACGGTACTGGCGGCGGGGAAGGTGATTGACCGCACCTTGGATAAGAAAGCCCACCGCCAGATTATTGATAAGGTGCTGGAGGAAGCACCTACCCTGAAGAAGGGTTAGCCTGTTATTTAGGGAGACAACGTGGCTGTGAGAGTTTATGCCAGACGCTATGCCCGGGCAGTTTTTGAGATTGCCCTGGAGAGAAAAGAGTTAGACAGGTGGCAGTCTGACCTGAGAAAGATTGCCAGTCTGGGCGAGGATGCCGCCTTTATTGCCCTGCTGGAGAATCCTAAGGTCCGTTTTGAGGATAAGGCTGAGCTTTTGTCTAAGCGTCTGGGTGATATCAACCCTCTGGCATTGAATCTGGTTTATTTACTGGTGACCAGGGGCGGATTGAGCATGGCAGGTGATATTGCTGACGAGTATCAGCGCTTGTTGGACAGCTATCGTGGTATAGAACAGGCGGAGGTTATTACTGCCGTTCCGCTTGATGATAAAGACAAAAAGAGGCTGGAGGAGCGTCTGGCGGCGGTGGTGGGCAAGAAGGTGGTGCTCAAAGCTGAGGTGGACTCTAGCCTGATTGGTGGCATTATAGCTAGAATTGGTGGCAAGTTGCTTGATGGTAGCACCCATAGTAAACTGATGGCGTTAAGAAACGAGTTAGCCAGTGGGGAGGTAAGATGAAGAAGCTGGTAAGGAGGTGGCTTAAGTGACAATAAGAGGTCAAGACATTGTTTCTGTCTTGAAGCAGCAGATTGAGCAGTTTGGTGCCCCGGTAACTATGGTAGATGTTGGCACCGTAATTGAGATTGGCGATGGTATTGCTAGGATTCATGGCTTGGCGGCAGCCAAGTATAACGAGCTACTTCAATTTCCCAACGATATTATGGGGATTGCCCTGAACCTGGAAGAGGATAGTGTTGCCGCTATTGTCCTTGGCGATTATACCAAGATTAAAGAGGGGGACGAGGTGCGGTGCACCGGCCGCATCGCCGAGGTGCCGGTAGGTGAAGCCCTTATTGGCCGGGTAGTTGATTCCCTGGGTCGTCCCGTGGACGGCAAAGGTGCGGTAAAGACCAAAAAGACCCGACCTATGGAGCGGGTGGCTCCCAATGTTACCCGGCGTCAGCCGGTGAATACCCCGGTGCAAACCGGTATCAAGGCTGTGGACAGCATGTTTCCTATTGGACGCGGGCAGAGAGAGCTTATTATCGGCGACCGTTCCACCGGGAAGACGGCTATTACCCTTGATACCATTATCAATCAGAAGGGTGGCGACTTAACCTGCATCTATGTTGCCATTGGGCAGAAAACGTCCAAGGTGGCACGGGTAGTAGCAATCTTAGAGGCTCACGGGGCTATGGAGCATACTATTGTGGTGGCGGCTAATGCCTCCGATTCGGCGGCTATGCAGTATCTTGCCCCTTATGCTGGCTGTGCTATGGGCGAGGAGTTCATGGAGCAGGGAAAGGATGTGCTGATTATCTATGATGACCTTTCCAAGCATGGTTGGGCTTATCGGCAGCTTTCGCTTCTTTTGCGCCGTCCCCCGGGGCGGGAGGCTTACCCTGGTGATGTTTTCTATCTGCACAGTCGCTTGCTGGAGAGGGCAGCTAAATATGCCCCGGAATATGGTGGCGGCTCCCTCACCGCTCTGCCTATCATCGAAACGCAGGCTGGAGATGTGTCGGCTTATATTCCCACCAATGTTATCTCTATTACCGATGGTCAGCTCTATCTGGAGACAGACCTGTTTAACGCTGGTATCAGACCTGCCTTGAATGTGGGTATATCGGTATCTAGGGTAGGAAGTGCGGCGCAGACCAAGGCAATGAAGGAGGTGGCGAGTCGGCTTAAGCTGGATATGGGCCAGTACCGGGAGGTAGAGGCTTTCGCCCAATTCGGCACTGCTGAGCTAGACAAAGCAACCAGAGCCCAGCTTGAGCGTGGGCAGCGAATCGCCGAGGTCTTAAAGCAACCTCAGTATGTCCCCGTGCCCCTGGAAAGGCAGGTTATGATTCTTTATGCCGCCATCAACGGTTATCTGGATGATGTGCCGGTAAATAAAATCACTGCTTTTGAGGCTAATTTTTACCGGTTTATGGAGGCAAATCACCCTGAAATAGGCAAGAAGATTACCAAGGAAAAAGAGATTACCCCAGAGACCGAGGAGGCATTAAAGAAAGCCATCGCCGAGTTTAAAAAAGGAATGGCGTTATAGAGATAATTGGTTGTAGAGGTTGTGATGATAATTTCGCTTTCTTGGGTGGGGGGAAAGGAGAGGGGCTTTAGGTTTCTTTTCCCACCCTGACCCACCCTCAGAGGCGAAGCCCCTAAAACTCCCTTGAACAGGGGGGAGAGAAAGAGAACTGAAAACGGGGGAGGATGAGGGGCAAAGCCCATATAAAAATAAAGAGGATAGGGTTCTAAAAATTGGCTAATATTCGTTTAATTCGTCGTAGGATACGGGGCATTCAATCCACGTCCAAGATTACCCGGGCTATGGAGATGATTGCCACCTTAAAGATGAGGCGGGCGCAGGAGCGTGGCTTGGCAGGGCGCCCTTATTCTGATAAAATTACTCAGGTGCTGGCAGACCTGGCTGCTTTGCCCGGAGAGGTTGGAGCATTGCATCCGCTTTTGCAGCGCCGCCCGGTCAATAAAATCGCCGTAGTGCATATCACTCCTGACCGTGGTTTGTGCGGTGGGCTTAATGCTAATATCAACCGGAGGACGGCAAGCCTTATCCTGGAACAGAGTATACCAGTTACCCTTATCACTGTCGGTCGCAAGGGGCTGGATTTTATGAGACGATACGAGCGTGATATTCGTGCCGAGTTTACCCGGCTTGGCGATAGGCCTAGCTTGCTGGACACGCTGCCTATATCCCGTATCATTATCGATGACTATGCCAATGGAGTTATAGACTTGGTCTATCTGGTTTATGCTCAGTTTATTTCCACCATGGTGCAGAGGCCGATTATGAAGCAGATACTTCCTGTTGAACCGGCAGCCATACCCACGGCGCAGAACGTGGACTATATATATGAGCCTGGTCCGGTGGCGGTGCTGGGCGAGCTGTTACCCAGATTTGTGGAGATGCAGGTATATCATGCTATTCTGGAATCCATTGCCAGTGAGCAGTCAGCCAGGATGGTGGCGATGCGGAATGCCACTGATAATGCTAACGAGCTGATTGAAGAGTTAACTTTGATGTATAATAAAGCACGCCAGGAGTCAATAACTAAGGAACTCCTGGACATTACCGGCGGAGCTGCGGCTCTAGCTTAAGTGAAGGAGGTTTTAAACAATGCCTATTGACAAGGTTGAATTCGAGAAGGGTAGCCCTGAGACCAGCGTTTTGCTTATGGAGTTCTTCCGTTTTAATGCCCGTATCGCTTTTACCCTAGATGAGGTGGTAAGAACGCTGGCCTCAATAGGCAGGAAATTGCCTGCCGAAGACGTGGAGAGGACTCTCCTTTCTCTGGAGTATGGAGGAGGTATTGAATCGAGGGAAATAGATGGCGTGCCTTATTACCGGCTTCGCCGGGTCTTAAGTATTACGCCTCTGAGGAAACTTAGATAGAGAGAGGTTATTATGGCCAAGGGAAAGGTGGCCCAGGTAATAGGGACGGTAGTTGATGTAGAGTTTCCCCCTGACGAGCTCCCTGCCCTTTACAATGCCATAGAGATTGCCACAGATGGTGGCAAGATTGTGCTTGAGGCTCAGGAGCATGTGGGGAATAATTGGGTCAGATGTCTGGCATTATCGACAACTGATGGACTGGAGCGGGGGGCGGAGGCTGTAGATACCGGAGCAGCCCTCACTGTGCCGGTGGGGAAAGCTACCCTGGGACGCCTGTTTAATGTTATGGGAGAGCCCCTGGATGAGCTTGGTGCTGTTAAAGCCAAAGAGCATTGGCCAATTCATCGTCCTCCGCCTTTGTTGGAAGAGCAAGAGACAACCACCGAGATGCTGGAGACCGGTCTTAAGGTGATTGACCTGATTACCCCGTTTACCAAGGGGGGCAAGGTAGGTGCCTATGGCGGTGCCGGGGTGGGCAAGACGGTTATCATTATGGAGCTTATCCGCAATATTGCCACCGAGCACGGAGGCTTTTCCGTTTTCGCCGGTATTGGGGAAAGGTCACGGGAGGGCAATGACCTGTGGAATGAAATGAAGGCTTCTGGTGTGATTGATAAGACGGTAATGGTCTTTGGGCAGATGAATGAGCCTCCCGGGGTTCGCCTTCGTGTGGGGCTGTCTGGACTAACTATGGCCGAATACTTCCGTGACGAGGAAGGGCAGGACGTTCTGCTCTTTATTGATAACATCTATCGCTATACTCTGGCTGGCATGGAGGTATCAGCCCTGTTGGGTCGTATGCCCTCAGCGGTGGGCTATCAGCCGACTCTGGCTACCGAGGTTGGCGAGCTGGAGGAGAGGATTACCTCTACCAAACGGGGTTCAATTACCTCCTTTCAGGCTATCTATGTCCCGGCTGACGACTATACTGACCCTGGAGTAGCCACCACCTTTGGTCATCTTGATGCCGTTATTGCTCTGGAGCGGTCTATCGCTGAGCAGGGCTTGTATCCGGCAGTTGACCCGCTGACCTCAACCTCCCGCATCCTTGACGCTAGCGTTGTTGGTGAGGAGCACTATAGTGTAGCTCGTGGGGTGCAGAGGGTATTGCAGCGCTATAAAGACCTCCAGGATATCATCGCTATACTTGGTATTGAGGAACTTAGCGATGAGGACAAGCTTACTGTGGGTCGGGCTCGCCGGATACAGAGGTTCTTGTCTCAGCCAATGTTTGTCACTGAGGTCTTTACCGGCAGACCGGGGAAGTACGTGTCGGTGGAGGAAACGGTGCGCGGCTTTAAGGAAATTCTGGAAGGCGAGCATGATGGCCTGCCGGAGCAAGCCTTCTATATGGTAGGTAATATAGATGAGGCGGTGGAGGCGGCAAAAGGCTTACAGGAATAGGTTTGGGGTTGATGGCTACCACCAAGCTTGATATTGTTACTGCGGAACGAGTAGTTTTCTCAGATGATGTGGATGAGGTTGTTGCTCCCGGGGTTGAAGGTCAACTGGGAATCCTGCCCCACCATGCCCCTCTAATGACTATGTTGTTGCCCGGCGAGCTGTTGGTGAGGAAGGGTGGAGAGGAGTTCTACCTGGCTATTTCCGGGGGCTTTCTTGAGGTGCGTCCTGATAGGATTATAGTTCTGGCTGACGCTGCGGAGAGGGTTGAGGAGATTGACGTGGCTCGGGCTGAGGAGGCAAAGCGACGGGCTGAGGAACGGTTGTCTGAACAAGTTCCCGGGGTGGATGCAGCTCGGGCTGAGGCAGCACTGCGCCGCTCTCTTGTCCGCCTCAAGGTGGTGGCAAGGAGGAAGAGGCGCTCCGGGGTCCAACCTAGCTAGCGGTTAGCTCCGCCAGTTTGCCCTTAATACCCCACAGGGCTAGGATGTGACCAGTAGTGATAAATTCCTGGTTATTGAGCTATGATTACAGAATCTCGAGAGTGGCTCTGGTGCCTTGCTTGGCAGCGATTACTCTGATCAAGGTGCGCATGGCTTGAGCGACACGACCCTGCTTGCCAATAACCCTCCCCTTATCATCATCGGCGACCTGCAACTTGAGCGTTGTGCCCTCGTCACTGGTCTCCTCAGTGACTACCACGTCGTCGGGTGCATTGACAATGGCTTTGGCGATGTATTCGACTAGATCTTTCATGTTTTCTCCTTGGTTGTTTCGGTTTGTTCCTCGCCAGTTTGGGGTTCTTCTGTGGCGCTGGCTTCAGGTTCCTCGGTGACTTCAGCCTTGGGTTCTTCTGTGGCTTTGGCTTCGGGTTCTTCGGTGACTTCAGCCTTGGGTTCTTCTGTGGCTTTGGCTTCGGGTTCTTTGGCGACTTCAGCCTTGGGTTCTTCTGTGGCTTTGGCTTCGGGTTCTTTGGCGACTTCAGCCTTGGCTTTCTTCTTTGCTTTGGGTTTGGCGGGAGCGCCGGCCTTGATTTTCTCCTTTCTGGCTTCAGGCTCTTCTATAATGCCGGCTTTGGCTAATAATCTGGCGGCGGTATCTGTTGGCTGAGCACCTTGCTTGAGCCAGCCTAATGCTTTTTCCTCATCGATAACTATCGTTTCTGGTTCGGTTAAGGGATTATAGTGACCAATAATGGCAATGAATGCCCCGTCACGGGGAGCTCGAGAATCGGCTACTACCAGGCGATAGCTCGGACTTTTTTTGGCTCCTGTGCGGCGTAGTCTAATCTTTACCAATCTTGTCTGCCTTCTTTACAGGTTATTATGCGCTATAATTGCCTGGCTGTCAATGGTGGGTACTCGTTTGTATGATTGGTAACACCTCGCCCCCCATTTTTAACATTTCTTTTTCTTCCCACCCTCCCACCCAAAAGAGGCTCCGCCTCTCTTTAACTCTCTTACTTTGTCCCCTCACCTCTGGAGGCTAGCGCCCTCAATCCCTCACTTTATCGGGGTGGTTGAGGGGGACAAAGCCCGCTACTTTTACTTCTCTCTCCTTTGAAAGGGACTAACCTAACGGGGGTGTTTAAGAGGGGCGCCAGCCCCTCTTAAACAAAATACTTTTCCCCTCCCTTGTAAGGGAGGGGGATTAAGGGGGAGGGTTGCTAGGTAAATGTCTATGGGGGGTGAGGTTGATAAAACTCACGGTTATAGTTGTCATTGGGCTATCCAGTCGCTATAATCGAGTTATGAAGGTAAACAGCTTACATAGCTGGCAGGTCAGCACCGCTGAAGCTTTAGATATACAGCTCAGGCTGGCATCACAGGTTTCCCGAAGTAATGAGGTGACTAGCCCACGGTTTATTGCCGGTTTGGATATATCGGTAAACCGAGCGCAAGGGACGGCTACCGGGGCGGCGGTGGTGTTGAACTATCCAGAACTCAGATTAGTGGAGACCAAGGTAGTAAATGGGAAGCTTGATTTTCCTTATGTTCCCGGTCTGCTATCCTTTAGGGAGGCACCGTTAACCCTGGCCGCTTGTGAGCAGCTAAGCCTCACTCCTGACCTTATCCTAGTTGATGGTCAGGGGATTGCCCACCCCAGGCGCCTGGGGCTTGCCTCTCACCTGGGGCTTTTTCTGGATACGCCGACCATTGGTTGTGCTAAATCACGGCTCTGCGGTAGCCACCAGACGCCCGGTGAGAAGCCGGGTGGCTATGCTGAGGTGGTGGATGGTGGTGAGACTATAGGTGTCGCCCTGCGCACCAAGCTGGGGACAAAGCCTATCTATGTTTCCATCGGTCATAGGGTTGACCTGGAAGCCGCCATCTACTGGGTGCTGGAGTGTTGCCGTGGCTATCGTCTGCCCGAGCCTACTCGGCTCGCCCATCTGGCAGCGGGAGGGAACCTAAAGCCGGAAAGGGATACCGTGCCGGCGGCAGACTATCAAGGGAGGCTTTTTGGCTAGATGCAGGAGTTAAGGGATAAGTTAGAGGATTTAAGCTCCAGAATCTCTATGGCAATGGTGCATCTTTGACATTGCCGCCAGAGAAAAGGAGATTGCCCGACTAGAGAAGCAGTCAGCCCAGCCTGACTTCTGGTTAGACCAGATCAAGGCGCAGAACGTTATGCGCCAGCTAGCTGAGCAGAAGAAGGTGGTAGAGCGGTGGCGGGGACTGGAGAAACGAGCGGCTGATGCTGCCGAGCTAATCTCTCTGGGGGATAGCTCGCTGCGAGCGGAGATTGAGTCCGAGGTAGAGAAGTTAGCCTCTCGCCTTGATGAGATGGAACTGGAGGCGGCGTTTAGCGGTGAGTATGACGCTAGAAATGCCATTCTGTCTATTCATGCCGGGGCTGGTGGCACCGAATCTCAGGATTGGGCGCAGATGCTGATGAGGATGTACCTGCGCTGGGCTGAGCGACGTGGTTATGGAGCTGAGGTATTGGATGTTTCCCCGGGGGAGGAAGCAGGGATAAAGAGCGCCGTCATCGGGGTTAACGGTGATTATGCCACCGGCTACCTGAAATCGGAGCACGGCGTCCATCGGCTGGTCAGGCTTTCTCCCTTTGATGCCGACCATGCTCGGCATACCTCCTTTGCCCTGGTGGAGGTTTTGCCTGAAGCCGAAGCCGATGTTGATGTAAAGATAGAGCCTGATGATTTGAGGGTTGATGTCTTTCGCTCCAGCGGACCGGGAGGGCAGCATATGCAGAAGACAAGCAGTGCGGTGAGGCTCACCCATCTGCCGACGGGGCTGGTTGTCTCCTGCCAGAGTGAGCGTTCTCAGCATCAGAACAAAGAAATCGCCCTGAAGATACTTCGCTCTCGGCTTCTGGATCTGAAATTGGTCAAGAGGGCTGAGGAGAGAGCCAAGCTTAAGGGTAAGCGCATTGCTGCTGGCTGGGGTAACCAGATTAGAAGCTATGTCCTCCATCCCTATAAGATGGTAAAGGACCACCGGACTGATTACCAGACCAGCGATACCGATGCTGTATTAGACGGGGAGCTGGACGGTTTTGTATCCGCCTACCTACGGTCCAGTTTAGGTGAAGAAGGATAAAAAAAGGAGGCTTTGTCTCTGAGAGGGTTTTTAGGTCTATTTCCCCACCCTAGCCCACCCTCAGAGGCGGTGCCTCTAAAACTCCCTTGAACAGGAGGGATAGGTAGGTAAAAGGAGGCAGCGCCTCTTTTGGGCGGGAGGGTATGGGAAGAAAAACATAAGTTAAAATGTGAGTGGAGAAAAGAGTATAGGCGAAGAATAATGATTAAGAAAATTAGCCTGTTAGCTTTAGTATTTTGTTTACTCCTGGCTATATTGAGCCCGGGCCTGGTTCAAGCCCAGGGTGAGTTAACCATACTGGATAGCTCGGCTCAAGCCGAGTTTCCTCTCCAGCTCAACTTCAGTCTTTCAGCCCGGAGCGATGCCAATATCACTGATATTCGCCTCTGCTATGCCGTTGACCGGATAAGCTTTGCTAAAGTTATCAGTGAGGCCTACATTGAATTTGTGCCCAGTACCATGGTTAATGTCAACTGGACCCTGAGCATGGTGAAAATTGGCGGGCTGCCGCCTGGCTCTGGTGTGGAATACTGGTGGAAAGTAGAGGATGCCAGCGGCAACAAGGTGGAAACGGCTCCGGTGCCAGTCCAGTTTGATGACGAGCGCTATTCATGGCGCAGCTTAACCGAGGGGAAAGTAAACCTTTACTGGTATGAGGGTGATGATTCCTTTGCCCAGGAATTGATGATGGCAGCCCAGCAAGCGCTGGTGAGGCTGGCTGAGGATACCGGCGCCGAGCTGGAGGAACCGGTCAAGCTTTATATCTATGCCACTTCTGAGGATTTAATGGGGGCGATGATTTATCCTCAGGAGTGGACGGGTGGGGTTGCTTATACCAGACATGGGATTATAGCCATTGGCATATCTCCCGGTAATATCGACTGGGGCAAGACGACAATTGCTCATGAGCTGACGCACCTGGTTATCCATCAGATGACCCTTAATCCCTATAATGACCTGCCTACCTGGCTTGACGAAGGTCTGGCTATGCATAATGAGGGAGAGCTGGATCCAGCATTTGTCGCTTATCTTGAGAGGGCGATAGCTGAGGATAACCTCATCTCGGTGCAGAGCCTGTCCAGCCCCTTCTCCGCTTATGCCGAGGAAGCCGTTCTTTCCTATGCTCAAAGCTATAGTCTGGTTGAATTCCTTATCACCGGTTATGGACAGGTCAAGATGCTTGAGCTACTGAACACCTTCAGGGAAGGCAGTGGCTACGACGCCGCCCTGGAGAGGGTTTATGGCTTTGATATGGATGGTCTGGATAGTCTGTGGCGGGACTATGTTATCCAGCAATACTAAAGTGAAGGATAATGGTGAAGAAGTCGTTCACAATCGACTAAATTCCATTTCACTTTCCCGCACTGGTGGTAGTGCTAGATTTACCTTCACTAGGTTTGTGCTATAGACAACGATTTTCAGCTTGAGTAGCCGGTTAAGGTTTTCCCACTGACTCTTTGTAAGGTTATCGATATTTCTAGCTACCAGTTGGCAGAAACGCCTTATGCCTTCCACATCGAGCCTTCGCTCCTTTAATGCATCCCGTCTTTTCTCCGATTCAGTTCTCTCTGCCTTGAGATGTTGTATTCGGGCCTCAGCTTTGTCTATCTCAGCTTGGACCCTCTCTGCAGGATAGTTTGTAATCACCATGCCAATTCTGAAGGCAGCGTTTTTGGCATTCTCTTGCTTCTGTATCTCAGCATCCTTAGCCTTAATATCTTGTTCTAACTGTGCAATTACCTCAGTATCATTAAATTGTGCCTTTAGAGCAGGTATAAGCCGCTCCTCTCTGAGTAGCCTATCCTTGAGGTCTTTTTGAACTTTGGCCCATAGCGCTTGAGCGTTGATGCGTGACCTTCTACACTTTGGGCAGCGATAGTAAGGCTTCCCGTTTAGAGGCACCCCGTACATCAATTGTCCACAGCTATGGAATACCATCTTGCGCAACGGTGGATACTCATACTTGGTATGGTTGTAATAGCTTCTTTCTCTATTCTCGTCTAGCCTTTTTTGGAGGGCCTGAAATACCTCAGCTGTGATAATTCTCAGACTCTCATCCTTCAAGTAGAGCTTCCCTTTCCACCAAAACTCACCGATAAGCTGTCTACTTCTCATGATGTCCCTTATCGCCTTTGGCCAAAACTTCCCCCCACGCCTTGTCTTGATATTTGCCTTATTTGCCCCTCGGCAAACATCAGCCAAGCCATATCCATCTTCAAGTATCCACTCAGCCCATTTCTTAATCCAAGCTGCCCTTTCCTTGTTCAGGATAGGTCTACCAGTGGACATTCTCCCGTACAATCGCTTAGACATGTAATCAAAAGGCCAGATTACCATCCCATTCGGTATTTCTTGGGCTTGCGTTGCAAGCTTATCTCGTCCTCCCAGCAGATTGTGCTTAATCTGCTTGCCATCCTGGTCTGCCTTGAAGCTATGGATAAAGAACATAAGAACATTCATTGCTGACGACTCGTTGTCGACCATCAGATCTTCTTCAGCAAATCCAGCCTTCAGACCATTTTGGCGTAGCAACCCGAGATAGTAGCCTGCGGCCTCCAAGTTTCTAGCAAACCTATCAACCCTAGGGAAAACAATCACAGGAATCTCACTCTTTTCCCGTATGGCCTTAGCAATAATTCCCTCAAATTTCTGTCGACTCCAAGCGGTCGAAGTCTCAACCAGTTCATTCTCCTCAACTATTTCCAACCCTCGTTTGTTTTCAAACTTTAAGCAGTCTTCTCTTTGATTACTAAATCCGTATCCTTCTTTCAGAGTGTCTTCAGATTCCCTCAGTATTCGTCTAGCTTTCTCCATTCTTGTCCTCCTTCGTTAAGATTTTGTAGACCTCATCGCTACCTTCCTCTATGTGCCAGATAATCTCTAGCCTGTGGGGCAAGCGTTTCGCAAACCACCAGCGCAGTGCTGCCTCGACTACCTTTGCCAGGGCTACCCGACGGCTGTCTCCGTGTTGCTTCTTGGCAAAGACTCTGAGCCGCTGCATGAGCTGCTTGGTGACCCAGGTTTCAAGGCGTGCCATTAAATGCCTCCAGATACTCTTGTAGCACTTCTCGCACGAAAGAAGCAATGGCTTTACGGTCTCCTTTCAAGTGTTGGAGCATTCGCAGCCATAGCTCGTCACATATATTAACTACCAACCTTGTCATCGACTTAACAATTTGTTAGAATGTTAAACGGGCATGAGAAAGGCATAGAGTCTCTCATTTTTTTGCCCGAGGCGGTGAGTGGCAGAAACGCTCACCGCCGTTTCTATTCCTCGAAGCGAAGCGGTGCCCTTGTCCTGCTCTAGAATTCAAGATACGCTGGAAGCGCTTCGGGCAAAGGAACCCACCTGTAAGGTCAAATATGCATTCTTACTCGCTTACTCTCTGAGACGACTCAAGCTTCGACCTTACCTCTGCGATCTCCGAGGATAACTCCTCTGTCATTCCTTCTTTTCGATAGCGATCCCTTAACTGACGCATCTTGGTTCTGATGTAGACCCCGTTTACGGGATCACGCTTGCCCATCAATTCCTCAACATGGATGGCAGCTTCAGCACAGGTAGAGATCTCTCGCGGTACATCAGGATCGACTGGACACTCCGCCCCTTCCTTGAAAGCTTCTGCGAAGATTATGCCTTTCGGATTAGTAAGCTGCTCCCGATCCTTATCTGTCAGGGGCACCGCTACCGTCCTCCCTTTCTCATCCTTATACGTAATGAAAGTGGTAACATCAGGCGTCTCTTCCGGCATTTATAATCACCTCCTTTTTTCAAATCTGCTGACGTAGCGACACTGCGTGTGATCGTAGACGCTCACCGAGTTGTAGATTTCAATCCCATCGCGTCTAGCCTCACCTCTTGGTGATATTCGGTAAATGAAAGCTTTCGGCGGTCCGCCTTTATGCCGATCACGGTGTCGCCTCAAATACCCCTGATTGTGATATCGCCTCAACAACTCTGATGCGTCCTGTAGACTAATGCCAAAAGCCGATGCTAGATCAGCGGAAGTCATAGCCTTGCACTGACACACATAAGCGAGAATCTGCGCCTTTCGCTCGTTATAACTGGCTTTCCTCATAGACTTTTTGATATGCGAACAGAAACATCTGTTGAAACTGTAACATAAATTCAACAAGTTGTCAAGCCCAAAGAATGTGAATATGTGGCACTCTTCTAATTTACCAAGGTACAAGCTCTCTAGCATATCAGCTGGAGCAGAGAATTCTAAGCAGGTAACCCGGAATGAGATGAAGACTTGCTAAATTGTATTTCGTAGTTTGGCGTTATACATAAGAATTGTGAGTTTCCTAATACGGGCAAGAAGACGGAGTTGATTTGCCTTCTGGGAGGAACTGACCAAAGGCTATTTTATTAATAGCCGGTATTTTCAACTGAGAAGTAACATTGCGATGGAACGTGCAATGCCCTGCACAAAAAGATTTCCTAATAGGTTGTCAAGTGATATATTGACCTAACGACCTCCTTTAGTTAGACTGGTTTTGGGGGATAGCTGTAGTATTCACAGGCTGAGGAGCAATGGCTGCCTCGTTTGTCCTGGGAACAGTTATCCCTCGCAGTTTAGAATAACCGCGTTTTACCGGGTTGCGGCGCCGCCTCTCACGTCTTATCTCCTCAGGTACCTGGTAGTTCGATAATATTAATCTTCGTGCCTCCCCATGGCTCAAGGGGTTACCCTGGATATCCCGAAGCTCATAAGCCCTATTCTCCTGAAGTACCGCCAGCACTCGAGCCGCTAAGTGGCTCATTACTGCCCCCATGGCTTGCTTATGGTTCTTGCCGTGATGTACTATCTCGCGATAATAAAGTGAGGCAAGCTGGGGATCGAACCGGCGACCTATGTCTCCTGCCTGAAAGAGAGCCCACTTCATGATAGCTGGGCCTGCTTTGGTCATTCTCAGTCCCTTGGCTTCCACATCAGATGATTGCCTGGTTCTTGGAACAACTCCGGTCCAATTGACAAAGGCAGACTGGTTATGGAAACGCGCCGGATCTCCCACCGTTGCCAGGAATACCGGAGCAGTGATTTGCCCCACACCAGGTATGCTGCGGAGGTTATCAGAGGGATGGAGATCCCGGTACAACTCCTCCATATGTTTGGCTATGGCCTCGGATTCGGCCTCTTCCAACTCCATCAACCTTAGCTCCCGAGCTATCTCCTCCTGGAGCACACTGAAGAAACCATCGTCGACTGCCCCCGCGCAGCTGGATAGCTGGTAGAGTACGGCTGCGCTCTGACAGGTAAGGTAGACCCGGCGACTCTCTTCTTTATCGGCCTTATTGCGGCGTCTGGCTCTGGCCAAGAATGAGTGAAGTGCTTTTTCTCCATTGTGTGCCACAGCTACGGGGTTGAGGCGGCAGCGAAGAAAAGCCTTGGCCTGAGAAGACCAGGGATCAGAGAATACCTTCCGTACTCCCGGGACATAGCTCTCCACGATGGAGCCAATGCGCGTCTTGCGAGCCGCGATCTCGCTCTCCAGCCGCTTTCTCTGTCGGGCAAGACGCTGGAGAGCATGGATTTTGGCTGGAGGCAGATAGACCTCGTCCAGTTGCTCAGGGTCGATAAAACTCATCTTGGCCAGAGTAAGAGCATCAAGGCGGTCGCTCTTAGATGACCCCCGAAGATACCATCGCAGGGCAGCTACCTTTTGCCCCTTTGCCCTGACTAACCGGCAGTCAGGATGGCGGGCTCGGAGGCAGATGGCCAGGATGAACCATGTCAACCCCGCCGGCTCGAAGACGATGACTGGATTGGAACCATTCCGGAAGATACGTTCCTCCAAGGTGGATAATCCCTCCGGTGTAGTCTGGAAGCTGAAGCCATCGCACAACTGTGCCCTCTCGTTCAAACAACGTGCTACGTGCTTGCCCTGGTGGAAATCAATACCCACGCTCTTAATCATCCAATCCTCCTGGTTGAATATTCGGGCTCGGTAAGCTATCGCCGGAACCCTCTGCCCATCCTTGCCACTTGATGCGGGGCTAGTCCTCAATGACACCCCAATTTCCTTAATCGGGCCACCTGAGAGCCGGCAGGCAATCTTTTTGGCGGGACAGTCATAGACTCCCCAATGAATTGTGCACCTCACCGGAACCCGTTAGTGTCATCTTATTCCCTATACCCTGAAAATGCATCTGTTACCTTCAAACTAATATACAAGATGGATTGTTTAAGTCACTTTGTGATGAACTATTACCTCAGTTGACACCTCTTGGACTGTTATCCTATGATTCTTGAGAAGACGCTATCCTTTGAAGTGGATTTTTGCCTTTGCCATTTGGTGAATTGTCTACCAAAGGAAGCACCTTCGATTTCACAAATAAAACTTGTCAATACCGGTCTTCCCACCCAATGCCGCCACCCTCCCCTAAACATTGTAACTACTTTCCGCACGCCCATTTGGATCTCAGGACAGAGTTATACTGCTTTTGTATCGACCACAATAACCTCCTGGGGTAGTTGTAGTTGATGTGACACCAAGATCGCTTCACCCAGGGTTCGATACAACGCTACCCAAGTTGGGCATAATCGAGAGCTATGCGGCCTGCATAGCAAGATAAGCCTACTGTGGTCAGAACAGCTATGAATGGCCGTAATAGAGTTGCGCATATTGGCTAGCTATGCACTCCACACAGCAAATCAAGCCTGTTGTGTTATAAAACGGCTATAAATCGTCGCAATATGAGTGTGAAAATAGGGGGGAGGAGGGTACATGAGAGGTGCATGGAAGATGGCGCATAGCTAAGCTGCTTTTTTCTGCTTTTCCACGCATACCTAACCACTCAAGTGCGCATAGATAACACGCATAGCTACAGCTATGCAACCCTTAGCTATGCGCAACATTTGAAGATGTTGCATGTGTTGGGTAAAATCCAATGAAAGGTTAGCCAAGTGGCTAATTAAACAATGTTTAGTTCAGTAGGAGAACGGACGCATTATGTGGTTTCTGTTGAACCTCTTTCCGGGAGCGTAGGCTGGCCAGGTAGTCGGCTAACACGCGTATCTTGGCTCCCCTGCTCGTTGATCCTTTTAACCAGTGCATAGGCCCGTTCGGCTATCCGGTGCGCGGCGTCACTGAGGCGATGCTCAAGCTCAGCGCTGCCCTCAATGTCATGGACAAGACCGGTGTGCACGAGTATTTCCCAAGCACGCTCCCATTTGACACACCACGCTTCCAAGAAGCTTTCTACTCTTTCGTTCACAGTGGGCTCGTGCCCTCTCTTAGGTAGTACGCCTACCCGGATGATTTGGCTGATCTTTGGTGAACCATCCTTGAGTATCCAATTACGCTCGTCACGAAAGAAGGTTACGGCTGAGTTGGACAGAAGGTTATTTCACCATGGCTTCCAATTTGGCTTACGCTCATGCTCTGAATGGAGCCTGTGAAGGGCAGCCCGACCAGAGATGATAGAGGCCTCTAGATAAGCCTCAAATTCATCTCGTTTCTCGGCTGGAGATTGATTTGCGAGGTATAGAAAGAAACAAGCTCTTGAAATAGCGTGCCTTTTGGGGAAATCATTTTACGCCTCCGCGTGGTGCCACCCAACTCAGCTATATATCGCCATGTAAGGCCCATCATACTCCAATTCCACTCTACTTCTTTGTTCGGACGCGCACATCAAGTTCCGCTAAGAAATGACTGGCTGACCTTAAGACTAGAGCCGAGAGTTCTTGAGCTATATCTCTCAGATCCCCCTTTGCGCAGCCAAATTCCGGTAAAAATTAGCCAAATCGTTCAGCACTATTCTTGGAGAGGGAACATGCCTATGGCTATTGTCTTTTCCCTCCCGGCACGCTATTAGCGCTTTCCCAGCACCTTAGAAAATCCTCCACGCAGGAGTCAGCGACTTCTAGCAATTTCTCGATTTCTTCCCGGATGATATTGTCCAAATGAACACCGGCAATAACACAGCTTGGTCTCTTAGTATGTTTGCTTATCAAATAGGCTGCTTTCTGGGCTATCACGTCGTCTTTGTGCCCAGGTCTGGTGATTACTGAAGTCGAGGCCCTGTTCTGCCCATGGTCATATTCACCTACAGCTACCGCACCTATATGCGCATTTTCGTTGTAGATAAAAATCACAATGCCAGCCCCAAGACTTTCTGCCGAGAGGCTAATTCTGGTTCTCCCTTCTCCTTTAGTTATCTCGTGCTCACCCATTAGTCAGCTCTGCTTTGTCTGGATATTTTTCTCACCGATTGTCCCGGCCCATCTTGGAAAAAGGTTGTGCTCGATGTCAAGGATATCCAATACCTTGCCTATTGTATGGTCAATCACCTCCTGAATTGTCTGTGGTCTATGGTAGAAGCCAGGAATTGGTGGAAAGACAATGGCTCCCATCTCGGTGACTTTTGTCATATTCCTCAAGTGGCCCAAATGAAGCGGAGTCTCTCTCACCAATAGAATGAGTTTCCTTCTTTCTTTGAGCGTGACGTCAGCTGTGCGAACTAGCAGGTTGTCCGTGTAGGAGTTTGCCACTGCCGAAAGAGTCTTCATACTGCAGGGAGCGATTACCATACCATCTCTCTTAAACGAGCCGCTAGCAAGCCTAGCTCCAACATCGTGAATATCATAGTAGAAATCTGCCAGAGCCGTTACTTGTTCTGGCTTCCGGTCAGTCTCATACTTGATATTCTGGGTCCCGGCTTCAGAAATCATGAGATGCGTTTCCACCTCTTTATTGGTGGATAGCACCTCAAGTAATCGGATACCATATATCACACCTGAAGCTCCGGTTATTCCTATAACTAATAACATCGCGGCGATCCCTCCTCTAACGAGTCAATAGTGTAGTTGCTTCTGCCTTTCTGTGGCGATGTCTCCTAAGGTACACTCATTACAGGAGCGAGCATCACTAAAAGAAGACATGACAATAATACACTTAGTCTGGACTGCACCCCTATGATAGGACAGATAAGGTTAGGAGAGTCTGGCGGGGTATCTCGTTATCCTCCTGGTTAAACAGCGCCTCCTCGAATTCATTTGGCAGACGGTAGCCAAGCGCCGAATGAAGTCTCTTCTGATTATAGACCTCATCGATGAAATAGGGAAGCCTGGTTACCACGTCTTCAAAGGTCTCGTACTCACATAGATATACCTCCTCGTATTTCAGTGTCTTGAAGAAGCTCTCCATCATGATGTTCTCGGAAGGATTGCCTGCCCGCGCCATGCTAATTTCAAACCCGTGGCTCTTGAGCTCATCTACGTAGTCACCTGAGGCATACTGCACACCCTGATCTGAGTAGTGAATGATACCAGGGTCAGGTCGCCTCCGGGCTATCTCCATTCTCAGCGCTTCCAGCGTCATGGCGGTATCCAGATTGGTGGAAACAGCGTAGCCAATTACCTTACGGGAGAAGGCATCAAGTATCGACGCCGGGTAAACAAAACCTGTCCGGATGCGAATGTAGGTGATATCCGATAGCCAGACCTGATTTAACCGGCTGATGACCATCCCCTTGATAAGATTGGGATATCTGGGAAACCGGTGCCTTGAGTCCGTGGTCTTCACCCGCCGACGCCTCACCCGGCAGAGCAGGTCACTCTCGCGCATTAGCCGCAGCACCTTCTTGTTATTAACCTGCTTTCCTTCTCGCCTCAGCTGTTAGGTAACCTGCCGATACCCGTAGCGTGGAAAAGCAAGGCAGATGGCCTCAATCCTGTCCCTTAAATCCGCCTCCATCTTCATCTGATCGGGGCTTTTACTCCTGGGTTTGTAGTAGAAGCTGCTCATAGCCAATTTCATCAGTCGACACCCCCACCGGATGGCGACGCCAAGACATCCCCATACCCGGATGACTTGCCGTTTCTCTGAGACTGGCTGAGGCTGTGCTGGAGCCCCTTTTTCAGGAATTCATTCTCCAGGTTCAGCCTACCGACTAGACGCTCCAATTTCTCTATCCTGTCCCGGGGAGCCCCTTCCTCGGTAGGCCTGTTGTTTAACTTGCCCCGGCTGTGCTGCTTTTTCCAGTGGTAAAGCACGCTTGAGTTGATGTTATATCTGCGATAGAGCTGGGCGGGACGGCTTTCGCCACTCATGAGCTCCTCTACTATCTGGCGCTTGAATTCTAAGCTGAAACTTCTTTGATTCCTCATGGCAAGGTCCTTTCTCCTGTCGATTATACTCTTACCCTACCAGACCTTCCTAATATTACTAACCTATCGTGTCCAGCCTCAGGGGTTCACTCCACATATTTTTTTGCTAGTCCGAGCTCTTCGAGTGCTCTATCACGCAACTTATGCATACATACCCTCAGCTGCTGGCACTCTTCCTCAGATAAGCAAGACATTATCCGAACGATAGACTCTCTTCTAGCTGACTGTCGATAAGCTTGCTCTCCTTTTTCAGTCATGATAACTCCTACCAAGTTTTTTCTGCTTAAGCCCTTGATCTTTCTCACCAGCCCCCTTTTCTCCATTCTGGCTACAAGGCTAGAAACTGAGTGAGGCTCTCGCACAAGTAACCGCGATATTTCAGCCGGTATCACTCCGTGGCCGATTTTGTCGATAACGAACAAAACAGCCGCTTCTGCGGACGTAATCCCATATTGACGTACCTCTTTGTTCCTAGCCTTACTAAGAAAACGTTCCATTTGAACTAGTAACCGCCATAGGCTAAAATATTGATTCTCATCATATGAAGGACTGTTCATACTTATCTCATTTCGTAGTAGTGGCTCTTACACGAACTGCTTGGACTCCTAAACCGAAAACCTACAGGACATATGAGGATTCTGACTTTTCCCCAGAGCCTCGTATCCCGGGTGGCCTTTATTCTACCCTCTCTGACAGGATCAGTTCCTGTTCTGACAACTCGTAAATTAACAATAATCCGATTAGAGGCCCTATCTATAACACCCTGGTTTACCGTGATGGCTGGATCCACATTCATTATACTTATTATTGTATTTTATTAATTATCTAACATAAAGCCTTGAAGCTCAAACCATATCTTCAACTGAGCTCTCGATTCGGGCATGCCTATGATATTTACATCGGCTTCTCCATGGTGCGTAGGGTGAGCCGAATACCATGTTCCTGCAAATTGATAACATAACTCACCGCAAGAGCCTCAATATAGCCACTCGCCGCACCTAGAATTTACAAAGTTATTATAATTCAAATGATGCTGATTGTCAATTGGTTCTGTTCGGTTTTAGTTGATGACGATGAGTCTAATTATAAGTAATCTGATGCTGACAAGTGCGTGGGGATTTGAAACCGATGGGATTGTTAGGTATTTACCCTACCTAACAAAGGCTTTAATTATGGCTATCGCCATGCCTATGAACAAGCAGGCGACCAGCAAGTATGTGCCTGCTTGTATCAAAAAATCCATAGGCCACACCCCCTTTCTCCCCGATTCTTGTCAGCATCAGACTACCTATACTTGAACTCGTATTGACAAATAGCCTTTAATGGCTATAAGATAAAATAACGGGTTGGGGGCTATGGGATTCTAACCCATCCCATCCGTTTTAGAGACGGAAGTGCTGACGCTACACTAAGCCCCCCGTTAGTAAGAGAGGGTGCTGTAACACCCTCTCTTACTTTGTCAATCTAGACGCACTTAACATAGGCATCACCTCCCCCCTACGGCGTTTAGTAATTTTCCGTTTCTTTTTACTCCTCTTGATGTTGTATCTACTTGGTAAATCTATAATTACCCGCTTATGAGGCTGTAGGCTTGTATAGAGTTTTGCCCCTTTTGATTGCTTAACCACGTCCAGCCAGTTCTTAATCGGAAAATCCAAGCCTGCTTTTTCTGCTGGCGTTTTATTGCCCAATGCCTCATGTGGCCTAAAGAAATTGTAATAAACAAGCCACCCATCCAGTATGAGTAAAGCCGACTCTGGGCTTTTTAGTCCCCGCATGACCTTTGTCCGTGATTTTAGCGTACCGTGAAATCTCTCAATCAGATTGGTATTAGGTTGAACGCTAAACCCCTTTGACTGGATATGCTGGGCATCAGCGCCGAAAGCCATTTCTATTCCATCAAGGTATGCAAATAGCTTGTCTGTTATTACAACTTTGGGTGTTTTACCCGCCCTGCTGGATGCCTTCTCAACCAGTGTTCTAGCGTGTTGTGCTGTCCGTTGAAAAGACATGTGGGAAGCTAATAAGAATCTGGTCTTTACATCAATCAAATCCCAGAACCAAACCTTCTTACCGCCGATATTTAATATTGTCTCATCGGCAATCCAGACATCACCCACATTGGGCTTATAGTATCTAGCCTTTGCTGTCGCTTCGTCTGTAAACCTACAAATCCAGTCATAAATTGTGCTACCGGACGGGCAGTTGTTGTATTGCTGGTCTAAGTGCTGGCGAATCTCGTCAATAGACATTCCCCTATAATACATGCTCAAAGTAGCCCCAATTTGCATTATGGGCGTTTTCATATCGGGTAGGGCGTCATTGTCAGCAAACTTCCGCTTACAGTCTTTGCACCACCAGTATTGAACCCCACCCGATTGCCCATAGCGGACTATATTGGTTGAACCGCAATACTTACAGCAAAATTCTACCATGATATACTTCCGAACCCGCCTTTTACCCTAGAGGCTATCTACTACAAACAAGCTGGTCTGGTTTCTAAGCACTACCTGATACATCACCTTGGTCGCCTTCTAGGTTCGTCCCAATATGCACTACGACATTTTGGGCAAGTAAGGGGCTTTCTTTTACTTCTGCTAACCCAAGTGTGGCCACACCTATTGCATTTCCAGCCTTGCATACTTACTCGTGGCATTATGACCTCCCACTACGTATTACGTGGTCTTTATTAAGTATTACACAGTATGTAGGCGTTGTCAATGCCCATTGGCAAAAGTTACTGAGGGTGTATAATAGGGCTAAGCAAGCTAAGGAGCAGGCTATGAACACTTTTTATCATGGTGATTGTCTATTTGTGCTGAAACACGATATTGCCCCAGAATCGGTTGACCTAATCTATCTTGACCCCCCATTTTTCACGGGTAAGATACAGAAGGGTAAGTGGCAACCTGGAGCTATGGAAGTAACTTTTGAGGATTCCAAGAAGTTTTGGGCTGAAAAGGCAAGCATAATGCGTGAAAAAGCACCACAATGGTTAAGGCATATAGCACTTGGGCGTCCTGACTTTGCTTCTTACCTTTACTACATGATGGAGAGGCTAGATGCTTGCCACAAGGTATTAAAAAAGACTGGTAGTATATATCTTCACTGTGATTATAGAGCCTCCCATTATCTCAAAATGGTTATGGATGAGATTTTTGATGATGACAACTTCAGAAATGAGATTATATGGGATTACGGGGCAAAGGCAAGTCAACATCGGGATAAATACTTCCAACGGAAACACGATTCTATTCTTTTCTATAGTAAAACTGACCAAAGCATTTTTGTACCTATCTTAGTTGAGTATTCAAAGGCTTCACTGAGGGAACGTGATACTCGGTATAAATTATCTGACGAGCAGGGAGCCTATAGAATGACAACTAGGCGAGCACCTGACGGTAGCAAGTATCGGGCGAAAGTCTATCTCAAGACAGGAGTATATGCTACAGATGTTTGGGCAATACCAGTTATAAATGCTACAGCCAAAGAACGCACGGGTTATCCAACGCAGAAGCCGCAGGCGTTATTGGAGCGCATTATTAAGGCTAGCAGTAATGAGAGCGATTTAGTTTTAGACCCTTTCTGTGGTTGTGGCACTACTGTGATTGTAGCCTCTAAGCTAAACAGACAATTCATCGGCATTGATATAGACACTTCAGAGCGGGGGAAAGGCGAACTACCGACGGCCTTTTCAGTTATTAAGAACCGTAGCCACGAGCTATTCAGCCAATCAACTTATGTCACTAGAGACCTTAGTGAAGTGGTAGAGATGAACCCTAACGACTTTGAGAAATGGGTAAATGAATACTACAAGGCGACAAAACCTCATCCAGACAAAGGTGTAGATGGTATTACTCAAGATGGAGTGCCTATACAAGTAAAGACATTCCAGATTAAATATGACACAATAGATAAACTTCTCAGTAGCAGTAAGTTTCACCCACTTGTTCCTAAACCCATTAAAAAGCTGATTTTCGTCTCACAGGTAGGATATGACGATAGTGCTAGGAAACGACAATTTGAGATACAGACAGCCGAGGGGATTGAGGTTGTTCTAACTAGCCCGTCGGATATGCTGAAAATTGAGTAAAATAAGCATCAACATCAACCGAAGAGAACCTGTCAATTCGACCTCTTGACAAAGCTTGTAACTTATGGTATGTTGGGTCAATCGAATAGGATTATCATATATGTTGTACAAGGAAGGACAACGAATGGAAAGGGCGAGGAGCGGCTTATGAGCGAGGTTAAGCGCTTACGCACCGTGGTAGCTGAGCCTATCTTATCACTGAAAACCTAACTTTGAAAAAGGGGGCTGATGGAATTGAAGCTACAAGAAGGCAGAGCCTAGCATTATAGGGCAGGGCTGAAGCAAGCAAGCTTTTTAGTCCACATTAAAGGGAAAGGGGTGTGATATGATATAAGATGTTAAGGTTAAGTGGTTTACTTAACAAGAGGGAGGTTAAGTACGTGAAAAGAAAGTTGCTCATTGGTTTGATAGTGTTAGCACTGCTAGCAGTGCCTTTGTTCGCTGTTGCCTGTGGAGAAGAGGGACCAGAAGTGGTAAGAATCCGGTTTGCCGCTCTTCCCACGATGTGGGGAGCATACGCTATCGCCGCTGGTGTATGCGACATTGCGACGCGGTACTCTAATTTGGAAATAGTCATTGAAAGCCTGCCTGGTGCCGATCCTCCGAGAGAGGGTGTTCAGACGGGCGAATATGATATGGGAGGAGCTGGTTATTTAAATGACCACATTAGTGCCTATCTTGCCATAGGTGATTATGATGGAAAGGCGTGGACTCCAGCCACGAACATACGGTTGGTTATACAGACTGACATCATGCAAAACACCTTTATGACCAAGGAAGGTACAGGCATAAACTCAGTGTCTGATCTCAAGGGAAAAAGGCTCCCCTTGTATGCTGTAAAAACTGCAGTGCCTCAGTATAAGTCAATACTGAGAGCTTATGGCATAGATCCAGATACGGATGTCACCTGGGTAGAAATAAGTGACCAGGAGACTGCCTTTGAAGAGCTGCACATGGGGAGAATAGATGCGATATGGGGTGCGATTGATGTAATGCTACTTCCGTTGCAGGAAAAGATAGGACAGATAGTCTTCCTGCCCATTGATAGTGAAGTGCTAGAGCAGGCCATAGCAACGCAGCCAGAAGTGTGGAGAGGGGTATATCCATCAACAGTGATGCCTGGTTATGTCCCTGGTCTCAACATTCCCGAGCCTGTGCCTGCAACAACATGGTCTATGACAATACTTGCTAATAAGGATCTGGCGGATGACGCTGTCTATACCTTTGTTAAAACCCTATTGGAGCATTTCGAAGAGGTTAGGACTCTTGACCCACGCACAAAAGAGTTTTCTGCGGAGACAGCACTCGTGCCGGCGTTAGCAAATACAGAACTACCCTATCATCCAGGCGCCGTCAGGGCCTATAAGGAATTTGGGGTATGGACGCCTGAGCATGAGAGTATCCAGCAAGCATTGCTTAAATAGGGTAACACCTCTGCTCTGCTCTGTTTCTAGTCTTGCTCAAGGAGAAGTCCTTGACACATAGTACATGAAAATGGGTGCTAGCAGGAACCTGAGTGAAGCCCCCGAGCTGGGGCAGATTAAATACAGACAGTATAGTGGCCCCATGTCTGTACTGGTCAGGATGATAAGTGGCTCTCTATGCTTGTTTATTTTGCTCTACGTCTCGGGGGTCTTGCCCCAAGCTGGTTTTTATGTTATCCAGTTTCGATTAAATGCTATCTTTCTGGCCGGAACGCTAGTACTAGTCTTCCTGTTAATTCCGCTACGGAAGGGTATGCTCAAGCATCGCCTTCCTTGGTATGATGTCCTGTTTATCTTAGCTATCCTGTTGGGCAGTATATATGTCTTCGTTTCTGCTCGTGATCTAGCATTTTTTACACTGTTACATGCCAGTCCCTTGCAGATGGTATTGGGCATCATGATGATTGTCGCCGTGTTGGAAGCGATGAGGCGGACCATAGGGTGGGCTATAGTCATCATCGTCCTGTGTTTTCTGCTACATGCCAAATTCAGTTACCTCTTGCCTGAGTTTGCTTTCAGCATATTTGAACAGTCCTGGGACAAGCTGATAGCTACTACTTACTTGTCTTTTTCGGGGATATTCGGTGGCCTCACTTCCATTGGGAGCAACATTATCTTTGCCTTTATCGCCTTTGGCATTTTCTTTGTGAAGCTTGGTGGGGGTGACATCTTTCATAAACTGGCTCTTTCACTCACCGGCCGTTTTAGTGGCGGACCGGCAAAGGCAGCCATAGCTGGGAGCGCTTTGTTTGGCATGCTCTCCGGTAGTCCAACAGCTAATGTAGCTGTCACCGGCAGTGTCACTATTCCTATGATGAAAAGGGCAGGTTATAGTGCAACTTTTGCTGGAGCTGTGGAGTCTATCGCCTCTACTGGAGGACAACTTATGCCGCCAATAATGGGAGCCACTGCCTTCATTATGGCGGGTATGTTAGGGGTGAGCTACGCAACTGTTGCATTGGCAGCAATAATACCGGCCATTCTCTATTATATCGCCTTATTTTTTCAAACCCACCTGCGCGCGGTTAAAGACGGCCTCCGTGGAATACCTAGGAGTGAGCTACCTTCATTAAGGACTACGCTAAAAGAGGGTTGGGAGTTCAGTATCCCCTTACTGCTGCTAGTAGTGCTGTTGTTTGTGTTAAAATACGCTCCACCCCTGGCTGCGACATACTCAATTGGTGCCTTAATAGTAATAAGCTTGTTTAGAAAAAGAAATCGAATCAGTTTGAATGGGTATATTCAAAGTCTGGAAGAGGCAACAAAAAGCATGTTGATTGTTGTGCCAATTTTGGCTGGGTCAGGAATCATCATCAGCCTAGTAGGATTAACTGGACTAGGAGCAATGTTTGCCTCAAGTCTGGTGGAGATTTCTGGTGGGAGCATGTTAATCTTACTTGTTCTCGCCGGGATATCATCCTATATCCTGGGCATGGGAGGAGCAATGATGGTAGCCTATATACTGCTGGCCGTTTTGGTAGCCCCAGCGTTGGCATCTGTTGGTTTACCTCTGATTGTTGCCCACTTTTTTGTATTCTATATGGGGCTAAGCATGTTCTTCACCCCGCCCGTATGCCCAGTAGTGTATGTAGCAGCCGGTTTGGCTAACGCCAAACCGTATTCCATAGGATTCCAAGCTATGCGGCTGGGTATCGTTACCTACCTTGTGCCTTTCGTCTTAGCTTATAACCCGTGTTTGATACTACTAGGTGATCCTCTTGAAATCGTCCTGGCGTCAGTGACAGCTATCGTTGGTGTTCTTGCGCTGAGTATAGGGCTAGAAAGGTATTTATTCCACAGAACCAACTGGCTACAGTCCATGTTGAGTTTAGGCGCTGGCGTCTCTTTGGTAATGCCCGGCTTAGTAACCGATCTGATAGGGGCTAGCCTGTTAGCATGGGTAGTTCTGTGGCAATGGAGCACTAGGGAGAGCAGGCCACTGACTACAGCTGCTAAATAGTGCCTAGAATTCGCTTTACTGCAAGGAGGAGGAAAATGTTCAAAGATTTCAGGGATTATTTGGACTACTTAGAAAAGAACGAAATGCTGGTCCGGGTCAAGAAGGAAGTTGACCCTCGTTTTGAAATTGCTGCAGGTATTCGTAAGATATCGGATACCAATGGTCCAGCTCTGCTATTCGAAAATGTCAAGGGATACCCGAACTGGAGGGTGGCAGGGGGAATATTTGCAACCAGAAAGCTCATGGCGTTGGCTCTAAACACAGACGAAGCTGAGGCTAGCCTTTTTGAGCGTTACCTAGAGTGTGATCAAAAGCGTGTCAAACCAAAGTTAGTATCCACCGGTCCAGTTAAAGAGGTGATTATGAAGGGGAGTGATATCGACCTGAGTAGGTTGCCTATTCCGACCTACTGTGAAAAGGATGTTGGGCCCTTCCTGACGGCAGGCGTCGAGATTGCAAAAGACCCTGAAACAGGCATACAGAATGCCTCAATTATTAGAAGGCAGCTATTAGGCAAAGATAGACTAGGTCTAACACTACCACCAACTCGTGATATTGGGATGATGATAAGTGCCGCTGAACAAAAGGGGCAGGGACTAGGAGTGGCCACCGTAATGGGTGCTCACCCGGCTTTAGCTATAGCTAGTCAGGTGAAGGCACCGATGGGAGTTGATGAAGTTGAGATCGCCGGGGCTTTCCGTGGAGAGCCACTAGAGGTGATAAAGTGCGAGACGATAGATGTGGAAGTGCCAGCAGATGCTGAAGTTGTAATTGAGGGGATGACCATACCCGGTGAGAGGATAGATGATGGTCCTTTTGGTGAGTACCCGGGTGACTACATATCGCTACGTAATTACACAACCTTATCAAGCAAACCAACTGGGCCGGCATACGTAGTGAAGATTACAGCCATAACTATGAGAAAGACCCCAATCTTCCAGGCAATGCTTACTGGTATGCCAATGACGGAGAATCACATATTAAAGAAGTGGGCTTATGCTGCTGCTATTTACAGGGCTATAAGCCATGTTGTCCCCCGTGTAGAGGATATCAAGGGGATTAATCTCACTCCAGGTGGTGGTGCTAACTCTCACGTCGTAATAAGTATACATAAAAGATCGGAAGCGACAGCGAGAGACATAATCTATACTGTATTGTCAACTCGTTTGCTCACCGGACTGGCTACCGTAGTAGATGAAGATATAAATATCTATGATCCTAGTAATGTTGAGTGGGCAGTAATAACCAGAACACAACCAGACAGAGACATCATAATCCTGCCAACGGTTCCGCCTCCAACTGGTTCTCGTGCAGACCCTGTTCATATGTATAGGTGGGGCATAGATGCCACTAAGCCGATGATAGAGGATAGGTCATTATACGATAGAGCCGTACCACCTGGAGTTGAAAAGGTAGACTATGTCTAGATATTATCGTTAGAACATAGAATAGGGGCTATGCGGTAATTTATGTGGCCCTAAAAGTATTGCCGAGATGGTGCCAGCCACTGCAGATAAAATAAATAGGGGGGTTCAAGATGGCAAAACTTTCAGTAGTGGGTAAAAGTGTAATCAGGACAGATGCACTAGAGAAGGTAACTGGGACAGCGAAATATACCAGCGATGTCGACTTGCACCTGCCTAATCTACTCTATGGAAAGATTTTACGTAGTCCATATGCCCACGCTAGGATTCTGGGTATTGATATTTCTCAAGCAGCGAAATTGCCAGGGGTAGAGATTATACTAACGGGTAAGGACGTGCCATCACAAAGATTTGGGCAGTATGTAGCCGATCAACATATACTTACCCGAGAAACAGTCCGCTTCATAGGTGATGCTGTTGCCGCAGTAGCTGCAAATACCCCTGAGACTGCAGACGAAGCTTTACAACTAATCAAAGTTGAATATCAAAAATTGCCTGCAGTGTTTGATGCTGAGGAAGCGCTCAGTCCGGACTGTCCAGCTGTACTCCATCCTGATCTCGCTAGCTACGAGAGGTCCCTGTTGGCTTACCTCGGTCGAGACTTGCCTGGGCCCAATGTCCACACTCACCACAGGTTTCGTCGTGGTAATGTGGATCACGGTTTCCAAAAGGCGGACCTGACTGTAGAGAACAGGTTCTCCACACCGAGGGTAGCACACTGCCAGCTTGAGCCTTACAATTCCTTTGCCTACCTAGAAAGCGATGGTAGCTTAACCATATGGTCATCAGTACACGAACTCTTCGGTGCCACTCAAGGGATGATTTGCAAGCTTTTTGCTCTACCTCCAAGTAAGGTAAGGTTAAGGACGCATTACATAGGCGGTAATTTTGGAGCCCGGCCACAGGCAGAAAAATTCGCAGCTTTTCTGGCGATTAAGACGGGGAAACCCGTAAGGGTAACCTACAGTAGAGAAGAGTGTTTTATTGATGGACTCAATAGGTTCAGTACCAGTATTTATATCAAGGACGGCGTTAACAGTGACGGGACGTTGCTAGCAAGACAAATCAAAGTAATCTGCAATGGCGGAGCATATGCTAGTCTGACGCCGCTATTGGCTAGGAATGCTTCCTTTGCATTATCGTTGTATAGGATTCCCAATTTGAAGTGGGATGCTTATGGAGTCTACACAAATGAGCCGTGTAGCGGTCCGTTCCGTGGTTTTGCTATTCCGGAGGTCCTCTGGGCTATTGAACAGCAGATGGATATCATCGCTCATAAACTCGAAATAGACCCGGTGGATTTCAGAAAGAGGAACATAGTAAGGGAAGGCGAGGAGAATGTACGGGGGGAGATTACTCATAGCATCGGGGCACAGGAATGTCTAGACAAGGCAGCAGAATGGATAGAGTGGGGTAAACCCTCTCCAGCATCTAGCGGTCACCTCAAAGCAGGCAAAGGAGTAGCTTCAGGTATTAAATATAGTATGACCGACGCTGCTTCCTCCGCTATTGTCAAGGTACATTGCGATGGCACTGTGGAGGTACGCCATGGTGCCGATGAGGTGGGACAGGGTGCTAACACTATCCTTGCCCAGATTGCCGCTGAAGAATTTAGCGTCCCTACGCATAAAGTTAAACTAGTCTGGGGGGACACAGCTAGGACATCCTACGATTTTGGTTCTGTATCTAGCCGAACTACCTATAGCACCGGAAATGCCGTGCTTCTGGCTTGCCAAGATGTGAAGCGGCAAATGTTCAAAATAGCAGCCACCAAACTAGGGGCCTCGCCTCAAGACCTAGAAACTAGAGATGGCAAAATCTATTTGAAGCAATCGCCAGAAACGGCAATTATGGTAGCTGACCTCTGCCTGCCTGGGGCCGGCTGCCTGGCTGAAGGAGCAGAGCTGCTAGGTAGGGCCACGTTTGTCAAGCCTGGCAGCGGTGAAGACCCAGACACAGGGCAGGGGAAGATTCTGACATCGTTCTACAGTTATGGAGCACAAGCTGCAGAGGTGACAGTTGACACTGAAACAGGACAGGTTAGGGTGCTGAGGTTTGGGTCTTCTTTCGATATGGGACAGCCAATCAACACCAAATTATGCGAAGGGCAAATGGAGGGGGGAGCTGGGATGGGAATTGGCACTGCCTTACATGAGGAGTTAATAATTGATAAAGGGCAGGTGCTCAACCCAAACTTTACCGACTATAGACTCCCTAGCACAGGTGACATACCCAGCGGAGATAATATGGGGTGCATGATAGCGGCGGTACCACAAAGAGACGGTCCATTCGGAGCTAAGGGACTCGGGGAGGCAACGTTGGTGGCTACAGCACCAGCAATAGCAAATGCTGTATATAACGCAGTAGGGGTAAGAATAAAGGACTTGCCAATCACTCCGGAGAAGGTGCTAAATGCTCTTAGAGAAGGCAGAAATGAGTTATAGCATCGACGTCGGCAAGCTTGCAAAGGCGGATCATATTTTGTCAGCAGTGCAGTAGGAGGAGATGAGATGAGATTCGACTATCTAGAAACAACGACAATTGAGGAGGCAGTATCACTACTTACAAAGTATGATGGTAAGGCCAAGGTGATTGCAGGCGGCACTGATTTATTGGTGCAAATAAGGAGCAAGGTGATTAAGCCGCAATATGTGGTGGATATTGAGGGCATATCAGGCCTCGATTACATTAAATATGACGATAGGCAAGGGCTGTCAATTGGGACTCTCACCACTATCAGGACGCTTGAAAAGTCAACCGAGCTTAGACGGAGTCACCCCATAATCTCCCAGGCAGCAAGTCAACTGGGGTCGGTGGCAATACGAAATGTGGCTACCATAGGGGGTAACTTATGTAATGCTGCCCCGTCAGCGGAGACAGCGCCAGCACTTATTGGATTAGATGCCAAAGCTAAGATTGTTGGCCCTGATGGAGAGAGGGTAGTCGCTCTTGAAAACTTCTTTACCGGCCCCGGCAAGACTGTCCTCAAAACAGGAGAGCTGCTGGTAGAGATTCAGGTACCGGCGCTGTCACCTAATACTAATGGTGTTTATATGAAGCATGCCCTTAGAGGGTCTATTGATCTAGCCATTGTTGGAGTAGCAGTCGTAGTCATGATGGACGGTGAACTATGCCAGGAGGTTAACATCGTGCTTGGTGCAGTGGCTGAAACACCAACGAGAGCCAAGAAAGCCGAAGGAATGCTAAAACGGAAGAGAATTAACGATGCCCTGATTGAAAAGGTAGCTGAAATAGCAGCAGCCGAATCACGCCCGATAACTGATGTTAGAGCTTCTGATAAATACAGAAGGGAAATGGTGAAGGTATTTACTAGAAGAGCCATCCGGGAAACCACAGCTAATAGATTGCAGCTTCTGCAATAGACGTTATCATAACACTGGATGATGAAGATGATTACAATGTAACGAGAAATAAGAGTCCACAGGTTATGTGAAAACGAGTGGCACTTAAAGAGGTAAGTTCTGAATAGGTTTAGACTGCGGGTAGCGCTGTGGTAGACACGGGAACAGTCAATGCTATTGGTAGTATAGCTTGTGAGGCTTAGGAGACTGTTTTAATGGTGACTATGGCTTGAGGTTTGTATATCTAGAGAGGAAAACTACTGGTTAGGAGACGTGGAAGATGAAGCAACCGATAAAACTAAGGGTAAATGGGATAGAGAAGGAAGTGTTTGTTGAGCCGTGGTGGAACTTAGCCCGTGTACTGCGCGATGAGCTTAATCTAACCGGAACCAAGGTGAGCTGCGAGACTGGCAACTGCGGCTCATGCACCGTTCTCATTCAGGGCAAGATGGTGAAAAGCTGCCTGTATCTAGCTATGAAAGCCAGAGGCAAGGATATTCTTACCATAGAAGGGCTTAAAGGTGAAAATGGGGGCCTTCATCCTTTGCAGAGGGCTTTTGTAGAGCACTTTGCTATCCAATGTGGCTACTGCATACCAGGGATGGTACTAGCCGCTAAGGCGCTGCTTGATGAGAATCCAGCCCCAACTGAAGAGGAGGTAAAGAAAGGATTAAGTGGTAACCTATGCCGCTGCACTGGGTATGTTAAGATTGTGGAGGCAGTTTTGGCTGCGGCAGATAAGATGACAGATAATGGAAAAGTGCATAGTACAAAGAAAGAGAAGCGAAAATAGTGGATTTATCTGTGCCTTTTTAAGTGTCAAGATTAATTGACAATGTGTGGTAAGAGTGGTATGATGGTCGCATGTGACTATCGCTATTGCTACCCCTTAAGGGAAGGACGAGTAGCAAAAGCACTCTAGGGGAGTTACCAAACAATTCCTTAAGGGAAACAACTGAAGTCGAGGAAGGCAATGCCTCAAGGAAGAACGAATTAGAGATGGTGAAAGTCTTTAGTACTAGTTGAAAGGAGGAAATTGTTCATGACAGTAGATATCAGCACCAATTTTTGTGGCATTAAGTTAAAGAACCCGTTCGTATTGGCAGCATCTCATGCTTCTAAGCCAGCTAACTTTAAGAAAATAGCTGATGAGGGATGGGCAGCAGGTATATTGCCTGGATCAAGGCACATTGGTCATGGTATAAGTGCAGTTTTTGGTGCTATTCCCACTGAGATTGACTTTATTGGTAAACCGCCGGCATTTTTTGCGTACCAGAATACTTGTTGTTCAGTAGGGCTACGTGAGGTTGGGGTGTCCCGACAACCCGAATTGATAGAGAAGGGCGTGCTAGAAGCTAAGGAAGCCGGCATCCCTATCGGCGTGAACTTCAAGGCACAGGAGGATCTCCAGGAATGGGTAGAGGCAGCAGTAATGGCGGAGAAATCCGGGGCTGCATTCCTAGAATGTAATTTTTCGAACCCCTATATACCAGGTTTTGGGTTGGGCATCTTCGTTAGACATCCGGAGAGGATGAAAACGGTAATCGAAGCAATAAAGGACAAGACTTCTTTGCCGATAATTGCAAAGCTGAGCGCTATGCTATTACCTGGAGATCTAGCAGAGGCCGCCAAATCGGTTGTTGAGGGTGGTGCAGATGCCATATCTATTAGTAATGCCTTGATTGGCTTCGCAGGTGTAGATATCGAAACCGGAATGCCCCTTAATCTTTATCTAGATGAGGGTGGCCGAATGCGTGGCTCATGCACCGGCGTTTCTGGCCCAGCCACAAAATTCATGGTGCTTAGAGCAGTAGCTGAACTCTATCAGATAGTGGATGTGCCAATATGGGCTGTTGGTGGCATATGTAGCTGGCAGAGTGCAGTGGAATATATGTTGCTTGGTGCTAGTGTGCTTCAAGTTGGCTTGGGTGCGATGCTTTATGGCTACCGAATCGGGCGACCGTTGAGTCGAGGTCTGGAAAACTTTATGGAAAGAAAAGGGTACAAAACCTTGGCAGATTTCGTAGGCTATACTAATAGAAGGTATGATGTTGGCAGACCCTTTACAATTCCTGAGTACAGGCAGCCACGTAAGATGGTAGTAGACGAAGACAAGTGTGATGGCTGCGGTTTATGCGTGCTAGCTTGTGAGGCCACTGCTAAAGGTGCCATAACAGTGGTAGACAGGCTAGCTGTAATTGACTACGACCAGTGTGAGACATGTAATTCCTGCATGTTTGTCTGTCCGAGGCAAGCAGTGTCTACAAAGTGGGAGCCCAAGGTCTTACAATTGTGAAGGCACTTTCAAAATCGAAGGCCTTAATGTAGGAAGAGGGAATTTTGTTGTAACCTATTAAAACATTCAAGGAGAAGAAAAATGAGACTCGATACTTCAAAGGTAAAAATAATTGACCTTTCTACCCCTTTTGACAAGGATTATTCGGTTCCACAACCGCCCCTGCCGTGGCATAAGTACGAAATAAAGCATGTACGCACAATGCCGAGAGATGGGAGGTGGACCTCGGAATTCACGCTTAATTGCCATGTTGGCACACATATAGATACACCGATGCACGTGTGCACAAGGGAAGAGAAAAAGGCGAGATGGTGTCTGGGAGACATACCCCTAGAGCAATTATTCGGAGAGACGGTAGTTTTGGACATCCCTAAGGGAGAGGAGAAGCCGTACGGGGCACCAATCACAGCAGAGGATTTAGAAAAAGCAAGTCGCGCAAGTAAGGAGCTAGAGATTCAAGGGGGTGATATTGTTCTAGTCTATACTGGTTGGGGGCGGTACTTTGTAGAAGAGCCCAAACTTGGGGAATGGATCTATCATATGGGCCCGGGGTTAGATATAAGCGGCGCTGAGTGGCTAATTAAGAAAAGAATTAAGGGCTATGGTCAGGACACTATGGGCACCCAATGGAAAAGGTACGGCGTTTCACTCACTGAGGAGGAAGCAGAACGCGGTGTTAAACGCATTGGTGATCCCATTCACAGAATGATGCTCCTTAACGATATAGTGCTTTTCGAGCATCTGCATAATCTCGATAAGATAGCAGGCCGAAGAGTCATATGTGGATTTTTCCCCTTGCCCTTTAAGGATATAGAGGCAAGCCCTATACGGGCAATGGCCTTCCTAGAAGAATAGTTCTTCTTACTGTAGCACTGAAGGTGTTCTTACGGAGAATATTAAATCGTGGTGCATCTGGGGTGGAAAAGGAGGCTGGAAAGTCCTCGATTTGAAGCTAAAAATAGGGCTTCTGAAAATTAAACGGCCTGATGTTAGTAAGGAGGAGAAGTGTTTGAGATTGCAATTGATACTGGTGGCACTTTTACGGACGGCGCTCTGCTACGCGACGATGGCACGATTGGTATAGCGAAAGCAGAGACTAGGCTAACTAACCTGTCGAAAGGAGCTATGGATTGTATACAATTGCTGGCCGCAAGCGAGAATGGCTTGGCTGTGGAGGAACTGCTTGCCAAAACTCGTACGATTACCCTTGGCTCGACAATTGCGACAAACACAATCGTAGAACTGAATGGCGCTAAGACTGTCATGATTACCACAAAAAACTTCAAAGACATCCTTGAAATGCGCCGAGTCATGAAAGAGAACTTGTTTAACCTGAGGCTGCCTAAGCCGCTAGTTCTGGTGCCAAGGTATCTCAGGTTCGGAGTCGAAGAGCGTGTCGGTGCTACTGGCGAAATTATCACACCCTTGAATGAAAGCGAAGTGCATGAAGCCATCGCCAAGGCAAAATACCACGATGCTGAAATAGTGGCGGTGTGCTTTCTACATTCATACATTAATCCTCAGCATGAAAGGCGAGTGGCAGAAATAATTAGGGCAGACTATCCTGAACTAGAATTTGTGTTGTCCTCAAGCGTTTTGCCACGGCCCATGGAATTTGAGCGATTTAATACAACGGTAATTGCCGCCTATATAAAGCCTCGGTGCTCAGACTTCATAAAAGATTTCGAACAGCGCTTGAAAGCCGCCGGTTTCAAAGGTGTTTTGCTAATTATGACCGGCAGTGCAGGGGTTACAACCGTGGATCTAGCCATAGAAAAACCTATTTCTATGGTATCATCGGGGCCGAGTGCCGGTCCACTGTTTGCCAGTTCAGTAGGGAAACGAGTTGGTTTTGAAAACATAATAGCCTTAGACATGGGTGGGACCAGTACAGACATCAGTGTAATTCCAGGGGGAAGGATTTTGACGACTACTGATAGCATGGCCGGAGACCAAAGAAACGCTATTGAGGTCGTAGATGTAAGATCTATTGGGGCTGGGGGTGGGAGCATTGCCTGGTTAGATGCACGAGGCATCCTGAACGTCGGTCCTCACAGCGCTGGTGCAGACCCCGGACCAGTATGTTATGGCAAGGGAGGAACGAGGCCGACACTGACAGATGCTGCTGTTGTTCTGGGATACATTCCTGCTGACTACTTCTTGGGGGGAGAGATAAAGCTAGATTCAAACCTTGCCGAGAAAGCGATCAAAGAGCAAATCGCTGATCCGCTCAGTATATCCGTAGTGGATGCAGCTTACGGAATATCGTCTATTACAACTCAGGAATCCGCAGACGCAATCCTTGCAGCTTGTACTTCGAAGGGGTATGATCCCAGGCGCTTCGCTATCTGCTGTGGAGGCGGTGCTGGGCCGGTTCATGTATTGGCCATTGCCGATAAGTTGGGCATCAAGGATGTCTATATCCCTAAGGTAGCCGGCGTATTTTGCGCCTATGGTATCGCATGTGCGGATTTCAAGCACGAGGTAAATAAGTTTATTAGCTGCCTCACAACGGAGGTAGATTTAAATGAATTGAGTAATATTTACCGAGGTATGAAAGGAGGGTTAACTGCTCTTCTTGAACGGGAGGGGGCAACGAAAGAAGCAACGAAGTTCATACGGTGCGCCGATGTGCGGTATTATGGGCAAATTTATGAGCTGGAAGCCACTATGCCAGAGGCAAATGAGGAGGAGGCTGTTAGCGAACATGACCTTGAAGTCTTAACCGAAAACTTCCATAAGAAGCACCATGAAACATATGGCCATGCAGATAAGACCCTGCTAACCGAGATCAGGAGCATCAGACTTCGGGCAATCAGTGAAAGGCACAAGATAGAGATGACGGAGCAACCGTATTCAGGCAAAGATCCGTCTAATGCGCTAAGACGTAGACGTCCAGTCTGCTTTAAGGAACTAGAAGGCTTTGTAGAAACCCCGTGCTATGATGGAGATAAACTTCGGCATGGGAATGTCATTACTGGCCCTGCTGTGGTGGAGGAGAAGACAACGACGTTAATCATTCCGCCGAAAGCGGAGGTCAGTGTTGATCGGTATGGAAACTATGCTGCGAGGTTAGGAGGTAAGATAGAATGACACAGGGTGCAGTTGTTGATAGGCTAACAGTATCAATTATTGAACGCAGACTGATTGCTATTGCTGAAGAAATGGCGAGGAAGATGCAGAAATTTGCTTATAGCCAGGCTACGGCACATCTCCGGGACTTGGGGGTATCAATATTTGACCGTGACGGACGACTGGTGACGCAATCGGAATTTGGTATACCGGTGCATTCGGGTGGGAGTAATATTGCAGTAAAGGGCATACTAGACTACATTGGTCGCGATAATATCTACCCGGAAGATTTTATCTTAGGGAATGATCCGTATATCGTGAGGGGCGGTCATCTTCCAGATTGGTCATTCGTCCGCCCAGTCTTTTACAAGGGTGAACTTATGTTTTACATGTATGCCAAGACTCATCAGTACGATACTGGCGGGGCGTACCCGGGTGGTTATAGCCCCCGTTGCTACGATATACACGGCGAAGGAGCACTTATCCCACCAGTGAAAGTTGTTGAGCGGGGAAAAGTGAAGGAAGACGTTTACGCAGTGATCCTTCATAATGTGAGGGGAGGAAGCATGGTGCGCATGGACAACATGCTGGTGCTGGCCTCGATGATAAAGGCGGAGGAAAGAATCATACAGATGTGCGAAGAATATGGCGAAGATGTGGTAAGAGCAGCTATCGATGAGACAATCCGATTAACTGAGGAACAGATAAGGCATGAGATCTCGAAATTCCCAGCCGGTGTATATACAGCAAGACGCGCAGCAGATTGCGATGGAACCACACGCGACCCAGTATGGATGCAACTCACGCTAACTATTAAACCAGATGTTGGACACCTAGTATTCGACTACACAGACAACCAAAAGCAAGTTGATTTCATAAATGTCCCTCTTGCTCTGGTTTGGGCATACTCAATCGTTCCGTTGAGGTGGACTCTGCCAATAGGAAAATATAGTAACCAGGGGCTCTATAATTGCGTGACCATCAAAACCAAAAAGGGCACGATACTGGATCCAGTATATCCAGCTACATGTGGCGGGTCATCGCCGAATCTCGGCGGTGAAATAATTGAGTGTGTGCTGCTTGCCTTAAGCCAGGCAATACCGAAACAGGTCCCGGCTGCTTGGACTAGGCATTTGTGTCCTATCTTCTCAGGGAAACACCATAACTTACTCGACCCGCGAACTGGTTCGCGCAAGTGGTACCATGTCAGCCTATTCCACTCGGATGGGTCATCAGGAGCGATATGGGGCTATGATGGCTGGGACAATCTTGATGACCCTGAGACCGCAGGCGGGATTATCAGAGCTCCGATAGAGGTCGAGGAGGCAGATATTCCATGGCGATGGCTACGGTGCGAATGGCTAACCGATTCAGCAGGTGATGGGCAATTTAGAGGCGGGATAGGCAGCCGTGTCGAATATATGAACATGCATTCTGCGGAAGAGTATACCCCGGGCAGTTGCTATATCATTACCGGCAACAGTGGTGGTGAGGCGTTTGCTCCGTTCGGGATAGCCGGAGGCAAAGGTGGCAAGAAAGCAAAAATGTGGATAAACAGAAAGGGCAAGTTACACAGGTTGCACGTTATGGATCAGGTACCCAGTGAGCCAGGGGACATCGTAATAACGGAATCCTCTGGTGGCGGTGGTGTCGGTGATCCCCTTGACAGGGATGTAGAAAAGGTAAGAATGGATGCGCTCAATGAATACATCTCTATAAAAAAGGCGAGGGAGGTCTACGGAGTCGTAATAGATCCCAAGACTTTTGAAGTGGACTATGGTGCTACGAAGGAGTTGAGAGATCGGAAAAGGAAAGCAAGTAGAGTCAAATAGGAGGCAAATACTATTCTGGACAGGCTAGCTCGAAATAAATGTTGCTGCGCGGTGGCTTCTGAGCGGAGTTACTGACCTTCCTACTACGCTAACAAGGTTACTGACGGCAAATCGTACCCACGGGGACTTGTCAAAGTCAGGAGGCAAAAGAATGACAGGCGATGTACGTTGCTTCCCAAAGCTTTTCCAACCGGGAGAAATAAGTGGCATCCGTATAAGGAATCGTATCGTGATGTTACCTATGGGGGGCTATTTCCCTGACTTCAGCAGTGCGGTGACAGATAGAAGCATTGCTTATTATGCGGACAGAGCCAAAGGGGGAGCAGGGCTAATCATTGTTGGGGTGACGCGTGTAACGCCTTTGGCTGAGCCTGCCCACATCCCGCTTTTTAATTTGAGCGACGACAAGCTTTTACCAGGTCATTACCACCTCGTTGAGGCAGTGCATTCATACGGGGCCAAGATAGGCATTCAATTGTATCATGGGGGTAGCCAAGTCCCGATGGCAGCGTATGGCGGTAGACAACCTCCGTCACCATCGGGTATTCAGCAATTTGACGTCTCGGGACAACCGCTCAGCCTGCCGCGACCGATGAATAGAGGTGAAATATATCAGATGATATATTACTTCGCTGCTGCGGGAACAAGAGCTAAGCGGGCTGGTTACGACTTGGTAGAAATTCATGGCGCACACGGGTATCTGGTTGGTTCATTTATGTCTCCGGCAACAAACAAGAGGACTGATGAATTTGGGGGAAGCTTAGAGAACAGGATGAGGTTTGCGGTAGAAATCATTAAAGAGATACACCGGCTGACAGGAGATAACTACCCGGTCGGCGTCCGTATTGACGCTGATGAATTCATTCCTGGCGGTATTACTACCCGCGAATCTCCAGCGATGGCAAAAATATTAGAAGAGGCGGGGGCAGCCTACATCAATATCTCTAGTGGCACTTACGCCAGTCAACACAAAATGAACGATGTCATGCGGTCAGAGGAGGGGTGGAAAATCCCCCAGTGGCTGGCAATTAAAGAGGCAGTTACCATTCCGACCATCGCCGGGGGAGGTAATCGCACTCCTGAATTCTGCGAAAGGCTCATTGCTGAAGGGAAGGCAGACTTCGTCGGCTTAGCCAGACAAATGCTTGCTGACCCTTACTGGCCACAGAAGGCTAGACAGGGAAATATGGAAGACATAAATAAGTGCATTTCGTGCTTACGGTGTCTTTATCAACTTGGCGGCGGTCAGCAAGTGGTAAGACACTGTGCGGTGAACCCTTTGTACGGAAGAGAAAAAGAGTTTGTAGACAGTAAACCTGCCACCCTCCCAAAAAAGGTCATGGTCATTGGAGGCGGTGTAGCCGGTATGGAAGCAGCCATAATTGCTTCCATACGTGGTCATGAGGTAACTCTCTATGAAAGACAAGAGGAGCTCGGAGGTCAACTATTGCTTGCCGCTGTGCCTCCAGGTAAAAGGAAAATGTTGTGGTTTCGTGACTATCTAACCACTCAAACCAAGAAACATAATGTGAAAGTAGAGCTTGGTTGTGAGGTTCATGCTGACACGGTAGAGCGAGCTAAGTCAGATGTTTTGATACTCGCCACGGGAGCGAAGCCACTGGTACCTGATATCCCGGGAATCCAGGATACAACGGTTGTAACTGCATGGGATGTTCTTGCTAGCAAGATGAACTTAACAAGTCAAAGTGTGGTCATTCTGGGGGGTGGCATGGTTGGCTCTGAGACAGCCGAATTTCTAGCCAAGCAGGGTAATAGAGTTACCATTGTAGAAATGCTACCTAGTATAGCTCAGGACATGGAGCCCATTAATCGGCGTTCCCTTCTGGATGAACTGAAGGAATGTGGAGTAACAATACTGACAGGACAAAAGGTGGTTGAGGTTACTAGTAAAGGTGTCGTTACAGTTAGCATGGTAAGTGCAGAAAGGCAGTCAATTGAAGCTGATCAAGTGGTCATAGCCTTAGGCTCCGATCCCGTGAGAAGTCTGGCTGACGAAATAGAAAGTAAAGTAGCCGAGCTATATTTGATAGGAGATTGCCAACGACCCCGAACTATCCTGGAGGCAATCTATGATGGGTTCATAATAGGACACAGAATCTGAGGTAGTTAACCTTCTAAAGTGCATGGAACTTTCGTTAATAAGCTAGATTTGAAGGGATATTATAAGGAGGAAGGGTGTGATTTACGATTATTATAAGCAGTTTCCAGACGTTCACCCAAACGTAATCTTGAAAGCAGAGCTTCTCCGCTTAGGTGAAAAATTCACTCAAGAAGCGTTAGAAAACTTTAAGCAGAGAAATGACATAAACTGGAGGGGCTTCCATATCTTCTCCTACGACCATAACGAGCAGATATTTTATGGAGATAAGTTGCCTCAAACCTTACGATTTGAAGACGGCACCCCGGTTCAGATGCGCACTTCAAAAGTTTCTCCCTATTCGGTTGACTGGCGTGACGGCAGATTTATGATTACTGAAAACGGTGAGATCATTGCGGATAACCTCATGTTTGATCCCAAGCCCAGATACTATGATATGAGGCTGGAAGACGGGACAATGATGCCCGCCATCATTTTTGCGCAGTGTAACGAGACCATCATGGCAAACTTCAATCTATACTGCGAGCTGTGGAATACTCATGATGAGTGTCTATTCTGTGATATAAATGCCACTCTTAGAGGCCATGCAAAGGCTGAGAGTGAGGATGTTGTAGCCAGAAAGGAGCCATCTGTCCTTACGGAGGTAATGAGGACAATTCGGGCTTTGGATCCTCAACTCAACTTTGTGCTTGTTAGTGGTGGCAGTATTCTAACTAAGTATAGGGGACAGACCGAGGTCGAGTTCTATGCCAAGCGTTTGGAGGCACTAAGGGAAGGCCTAGGGGGTGTCTGGTTACCCTCTGCTCTTCAAATAAGGGCCAGCGATGACGAGGCATGGGGGAGGCTTCACGAGACGGGAGTTAGCTCTGTTCAGCCCAATATAGAGGTCTGGGATAAAAAACTGTTCGCATGGATATGCCCGGGAAAGAATAAGTTTATCGGCTATGATGAGTGGATAAGGAGGACAATACGAGCAGTGGATTTTTGGGGCCCGGGCAAAGTTAATCCGAGCTTTGTGCTTGGCATTGAGATGGCCAAGCCTTATGGATTCACGGATGTCGGCTCTGCTGTGAAGTCCACAGCCAGGGGCTGGGATTTCTTAATGAGCCACGACGTGCTCCCTAGGACTGCCTATTGGTTTATCGAGTCTCGGTCGGCTTTCCATGACCAGAAGATCCCTCCTCTTGAATATTTCATAGAGGTAGAGAAGACCTATACTGAGCTCCGCTGGAAGCACGGTTTTGGTCTGCCGACACGGCCGGCTACCCGCACCGTTAATCACGTTTCATGCTTGTGCGATTTTGAGTATTACCATGGCCATAGCGCCGCATCCAAGAAAAAGATAGAAGAGAGAGGAGGACCTACAGTCATTAAACCTGGTGACGGAGGTTATGTTGCTTAATCGCCTCTCATTGTTTTTACGGTGACTTTGGGATATCAGGAGGAGCCAGTTAATGGCAGACATAGTTATCAAAAATGGGCGTGTTGTTACTCCTAGCGGCATTATAAATGGCGGCGTCGCGATAGACGGACAGAAAATTATGCACATAGGCAGTGACGCAAGCTTGCCTCGAGGCAATAGAACCATAGATGCTGAATGGAATTTTGTAATCCCCGGGCTAATTGACCCACACGTGCATATGGGTAGTTCAGAAGATCAATCCCTTGAACAGGGTCTTTCCATAACCCTGCCGGTGGAAACTGAAGGAGCTCTCCACGGTGGTATTACCACCTTCGGACACTTTGTCGGTGTGAAAGAAGAGCCGATACTACCACGTTTGGAAACGACAATTGCATTAGGCGAACAATACTCTTTTACGGATTTTTTCTGCCATGCTTATATAATGGGAGAGCACCACCTAGCTGAGCAAGCCAAGCTATGCGAGAGAGGAGTTACCTCGTTTAAACATTTTTTTAATGCTTACAAAACGCGAAAAGGTGAGGAGCAGTTCAATCATCTTGGGCCAATTGATGCGGGTATATTATTCCAGTCACTGGAGTTCGTAGCGAAGTTTGGCTACCCATGCTTGGGTATGGTTCATTGCGAGGACGCAGATATTTTCTCCATTCTCGAGGAACGGCTTCGGGTAGCAGGTAGGAACGACTTAGCAGCATGGGCTGAATCACACCCTAATTCTGTTGAGTATATTCGCATAATCTATGCTTTGGAGATAGCTAAGATGACCGGAGCCCCCCTTTATGTGGTACACATTTCTACTGCAGAGGGGGTTGACTTAGTAGTACAGGCTCAGCAAGACGGGTACTGTGTATGGGGGGAAACATGTCCGCAATATTTGACACATACCGCCGATATGGAGACTGAGATTGGCTGCTGGGGCAAGGTTAATCCCTCGCTGAAGTACAAGAAGGATAACAAGAGGCTGTGGCAAGGCATCCGTGCAGGTGGCATCACTAATATTGGCAATGATCATGGGACTGGCGGTAGAACAGTGCTAACCAAAGAGGCGGGAAAAGGTAAGCATGATAACATCTGGGACAGCCGGGTTGGCATTCGTGGAGGATTGGAGCACATGTTACCAGTAATGATGACCTTTGGCGTGAACAGTAACCGTATAACTATCGAGGACCTAGTTCGTATTTGCTCCACCAACACAGCGAAAGCCTTTGGGTTATACCCCAAGAAGGGGGTGATACTACCAGGGTCAGATGCCGATCTGGTCATTGTTGACCCGGATAAGAAAGCAACTATTGATAAGAATTTCTATCACTGCCTCTGCGAGGTGAGTATCTATGACGGCTGGAAAGTGAAAGGAATCGCCAGGACGGTACTCATGCGGGGCGAAGTGATGGTGGAGAATTATTGCATGACAGCTAAAGCAAGCCATGGTCGCTATATCCCGCGCCCGATCTATTAGACAAGAGGTTCACTCGTGGCCCTAGCCTTGCTGACCGAGTCCTAGGTAAGAGAGGTGTGGCAATGAAAGAGACTGTAAAAGTAGCTGCTGTGCAGATGAAGGTACAACAACTTGACCCAGAGGCTAATCTTGCCAAGATAGCAGGCGTTCTTGAAAAGATTGACGCTGAGGAAAGTGTGGAGCTTGCTGTCTTTCCCGAACTCTGTACTGCTGGGTATGTAGTTGGGCGGGACAAAGAATTCATGCGCAGCTATCTTCGAGCTGCGCAGAAGATTCCGGGGCCTATTACAGAGGCTCTAGGTGAGTTAGCACGCAAACATCGTATCTATATCGTTGCTGGCATACTAGAAGAACATGCTGTGGTGACAGCAACGATGTATAACTCAGCTGTCCTAATCGGACCGTCAGGAGAGCTGGTTGGCGTGCATAGAAAAGTGCATATTCCTTCCGAAGAGAAGCACTATTTCTATCCTGGAAGTGTTTTTGAGGTGTTTACCACCGCTCTCGGGAAGATAGGTATGCTAATCTGCGCGGATAATTCCTTTCCCGAGAGCGCGCGAATACTTTCCCTAAAAGGGGCGGAGATCGTCTGTGTTGCTGATGGCAAGAGCGCATTAACAGTGAGCAGAGAAATGTATTGGCGCGTGGTATCTTGTCGTGCCTTCGAAAACCAGAACTTCTTCGTGGCTTGTAATAGGATTGGCAGGGGAGATGATAGGGTCTTCTGTGGCGGGAGTTGTATCGTTCAGCCGACTGGGGAGTACATTACTCGTTCGGAGGTGGACACCGAGGACCTAGTAAGGGGCACTTTGCGGGCAGAAACGATGTACGAAATCAGAACTTGGAAGACTCGCTACCGCGATCGTCGCCCAGAATTGTATGGCCCCCTTTGCCAACTCCCTTAATTGTCAGTTATGACAAAAAAGAATAGGAAGGTGGTATTGAAGCTCGTGTCAGGCAATTCATCAGGGAATGCTAAGGGCAGGGAGTTAGTTAACGGAACAACTGGTCAAATTGAGGATTACGTATTCAATCCAAGTTCGGTTGCGGTGATCGGGGCGTCTAGGGATAATAAGAAGGAGATGAGTGGGGGATGGGTGGGGAGACTCGTACAATTTGGATATAAAGGTGAGATTTATCCCATTAATCCTGACGCTGAAAGTATACTCGGGCTAAAGGCCTACCCTTCGATCGTAAGTGTTCCAGATAGTATCGATTATGCCATAGTTTCTGTGCCCGCTCGAGCAGTACCGCAAGTAGTAAAAGAATGTATCAACAAAGGCATAAAGGTCATTCATGTTTATGCAGCAGGCTTTAGTGAGACTGGAAAAGAAACAGGACGAGCACTGCAAGCAGAATTAGTAGAGCTTGTTAATAATAGTAACGTACGATTAATCGGCCCCAATTGTATGGGAGTCTATTCGGCAAAAAGCGGCTTAACATTTGACACGAGGTTTTCTAAAGAGCCAGGACCAATAGGATTCCTATCTCAAACAGGCGTTGGGGGCCGCCGACTTATATATCTTGCCAACCAAAGAGGACTTCGGTTTAGCAAGGCGATAAGTTATGGCAACGCTGTGGACCTTGACGGACCGGATTTCCTTGAATACTTTGCCGCTGACCCCGAGACAAGATTTATTCTAATCTATGTTGAGGGAGTAAAGGACGGCAGACGATTTTTTAGTGCACTTAGGCAATGTACTCAGACTAAACCCGTCGTAATGCTAAAGGGTGGCCTAAGTGAAGGTGGGGCTGGTGCTGCAACTTCTCACACTGCTTCCCTAGCTGGAAGCCGACAGGTTTGGAAAACATTATTTAGGCAGACAGGGGTAATCCACGTGGAAAGCCTTGAGGAAGCAGTCGAGCAAATGGTAGCTGTTGTGAATCTTCCACACATACGGGGCAGAAGAGTAGGCCTTGTTGGGCGAGGAGGTGGGATAGGAGTTCTGGCCGCTGATATGTGTGAGGCACACGGTCTATCAGTCCCTGGATTCATGCCAGAGACTAGAGAGCAACTTGCAAGAATAACCCCTGCTGAAGCAGGCTCAAGTGTGAGAAACCCTGTAGAGATTGGACTAGGCAAGCGCGGTCTTTCCGAGTTCTACTCCGAAGGAATAAAGATTGTGGCTTCTGACCCCGAGATTGATTTTATCATAACCTTCCTCAACCCAGAGGACTATGTGCACTACGGCATCGGAGACTGGATTGAGCAAGTCAGTGGGGAACTGATGGAAGTAACGAAAGCTTTGTCCAAGCCCCTGATAGTGGTATTTCTCCCAGGGCGAGATAGAGATATCTTCAAATCAATTGTTCAGATTCAGGACAAATGCCAAGAAGCGGGAATACCCTGTTTCTCAAGTTTAGATGTTGCGGTAAAGACGGTGAGTAAACTGATAACTTATTACGAGTTCAAATATGGGAATCAAGCAGAACAAGATACCGGGAAGTAAAGGCAGGAAGTCTCTCATTGTAGGTGGTACTAAAAATGGGGGCAATCCACAGTGCCTTTTTATTGTCCTTGCCGCCTGTCCACTAGTATGAAGTAGGAGATTTATGGTGAACACAAAATCGATTATCGAAGGAGTAAGACAAAAATCCAGAACCCTGCTAACCGAGATAGAGTCTAAGGAGCTTCTGAGAGAGGCAGGAATACCCGCCGTTGAGTCCAAATTGGCTACATCAAAGGAAGAAGCCATCGCCATCAGCAAGAATTTTGGCTTTCCAGTAGCACTAAAGATAGCCTCACCGGACATCACTCATAAGAGTGACATTGGAGGTGTCAAATTGGGGCTCAGAACATCGACGCAGGTAAGTAAAGCCTATAGTGAGATTATATCGGCAGTTAGGCAGAGAAACCCTAAAGCGGTAATAGATGGCGTATCGGTGCAGAAGATGGCTCGTCCGGGGGTTGAGGTAATCATTGGTATGACTAAGGATGCCCAGTTTGGTCCGGTGCTCATGTTTGGCCTTGGTGGGATTTTGGTGGAGGTTCTTAAAGATGTCTCCTTCAGGATTGCCCCATTAGGGAAGAGAGATGCTCGAGAAATGATTAGAGAGATAAAGGGCTACCCTCTGCTAGAGGACTACAGGGGACAGGAACCGGTTGACATATCAAATCTCGAGAAGTTACTACTCAAAGTGTCTGGATTTGCGGAGAGTCATCCAGAAGTGAAGGAAATAGACCTCAATCCCATTTTCGCCTATAGGGATGGTGCCATCGCTGTGGATGCTAGAGTAATACTGGAGGAGCCAGCATCACAAATCAGCAAGCATAATACTGAGAGGTGAGACAAAATGGCAGAGCATTTATTATCAGGACTAAAGGTTGTTGAGTGGGGGGCTTTTATATCAGCCCCTTTCTGTACTAAACTTATAGCTGATCTGGGTGCCGAAGTAATAAAGGTTGAACCTCCAATCGTCGGCGACGAAGCCCGCCATTATGGGCCATTCCTCAATGATATCCCCGATGGGGAAAAAAGCGGACTCTTTCTGTATCTGAACACTAATAAGTTGGGAATTACACTTGATCTAGCTAAGGCAACAGGAAGAGAACTATTTGTAAAGCTTATTAGAAACGCAGACGTTTTCGTCCAGAACTATCCCAATCGCTTGGTGAGAAAACTAAAGCTTGACTTCAATTCATTAAGAAGAGAAAACCCGCGGCTCATTGTGACCTCCATTACGCCGTATGGCGGGACAGGACCCTATAGGAATTGGAAAGGATATGATCTCAACTGTGGTGCTCTCGGTGGTGTGAGCACCAGCCTGGGCTACGCTGAACGCGAACCTCTCACCTGTCCTTTATTCCAGGGTGACTACCAAGCAGGACTATGTGCAGCTATAGCGAATATGATTGCTTTGTTCGAAAGAGACAGGACTAACAAGGGACTACATATAGACCTATCTGAAGCGGAATGTTGGGCTACTTTCCATATAGGAGTAGGGATGCAAGCCTACATTTCAGAGGGCAGGGTTAGGATGAGGTCAGGATATCGTTCCTTACACCGCCCTTATCCTGATGAGGTCTTGTCCTGTAAAGATGGCTATGTATGCATTGACACGCCACAGAACCGTCAGTGGCTTAGGTTCGTTGGTTTAATGGGGAATCCGAAGTGGGCTAAGGACCCTATCTTTGAGGACAGGATTCAAACTACCGATGAATATGCTGATAAGGCAGATGCCTATTTAAGTGAATGGCTAATGAAGCACACCAAGGAAGAAATCTTTAAGCTTTGTCAAGACAATAAAGTTCCTGTGTCACCGCTAAAGACAATAGACGAAGTAGTCAATGATGAACATCTTAAAGAACGAAACTATTTCGTAGAGGTGGATCATCCACATGCGGGCAAATTGAAATACCCTGGAATTTGTTATAAGTTTTCTTTAATGTCCTCCATTTTACAGCGACATGCGCCATGTCTTGGAGAACACAACGAAAGAGTATACTGCGGCAAACTAGGATATTCGAAAGCAGAGTTAATTGCGTTGAAAAGAGCGGAGGTGATTTGATAATGAAAAATTTACCTCTTAAGGGCTATCGAATAGTTGATTTTGGTTGGGTGTGGGCAGGAGCTGTCGTTGGTCATATTCTAGCCGATTACGGCGCGGAGACCATAAAAGTGGAATCAAGACGCAGACTTGACGGGATGAGGCTAGGTAGGGTCTTCGAACTAGGCACAACATTGGAAATCAACCCTACTTTTCACAATCTGAATCGTAACAAGTTGAGTATAACTGTAGATATGCAACATCCTAAGGGTGTCACACTGCTAAAGAGGCTAATAGGCAAGAGCGACGTAGTTGTAGAAAACTACACTCCCGGCGTAATGAAGAAACGTGGTCTGGATTACGATTCTCTTATTAGTATCAAACCAGACATCATAATGATATCGATGAGCGCTGGTGGCAGCTATGGCCCTTTGGCCCATATGGTAACTTATGCACCACTCATAAGTGCCCTGTCAGGTATTGATAGTATGGTGGGCTATGCAGATAACCGCCCATTAGGTTTTAGACATGCCTACGCTGATCCTACGGCTAGTCTCTTCGGCACCTTTGCTATTCTGGCGGCCCTCAGGTACAGGGAGAAAACAGGTAAAGGGCAATACATAGATCTATCACAGTGGGAAGCTACCACTACTCTCGTTGGTGAAGCAATAATGGACTATACAATGAATAAACGGGTTCGTAAACCCGAAGGAAATCGCCATCCTATGATGGTACCTCACGGTAACTATCCTTGTAAAGGAAATGACAAGTGGGTCTCTATAGCTGTCAAAACAGAAAGGGAATGGCTTGGCTTCTGCAAAGCGATAGGGAATCTGTCTTGGACCAGAGACCCTAGATTCATCGACAAATATAAGAGGCTCCAAAATGCTGCTGACCTAGATGAATATGTTGCTCAATGGACATCGAAACACACGGACTATGAAGCGGCTAACATTTTACAGAAAAACGGTGTGGCTGCAGCTCCTCTGCTGACAACTGAGAGTATGTTTACCGATCCTCACTTTAATAAGCGAGGTACCTTTGTCGATGTCGATCACCCTGTAGTTGGCGGGGAGAGCATCTATGGTCTCCCCTGGAAGCTTAGCGGTTGTCCTCCCAAACCACCTCGGCATGCCCCGTTACTGGGTGAACATAATAACTACGTATTTGGCGAAATACTGGGTTTATCTGAAGAAGAGATTGCGCAGCTTACCGATGAAGAAATAATATATTAAGTAAAAGGGGGATTTTGAGGTGTCGAAGGAATCATCCAAAGAGGGGCTAATCACTGAAGAAGGACTAAGGAAACTGCGTAAAATGAAAGGGACCAAGCTTCGCATTGGTATGATGCAAAATAATGAGCTTGTCTGTGAAGAAACACTCAGGAAGTTCGTTAGAGGACTGGGAGACATTAACCCACTCTGGCAAGATAAGGAATACGCAAAGAATACTCGTTACGGAACACTTGTAGTTCCACCATCGTGGCTTTACAGCGTCTTTGGTGCCGGCATAATGCATGGACTACCCGGCATACACTCTTTTCATGCCGGAGATGACTGGGAGTTTTATAAACCAGTCCTTCTTGATGATCGGATAAGACCGGAGGCCATAGCCCAAGGCTACGAAGAAGTTAAGACTACTCATTTCGCAGCAAGAATGATCAAGCAACTCCAAGAAAGGAGATACTATAACCAACGGCATGAGCTTGTGGCTAAGGCATTAAGATGGAATATGAGAACGGAAAGAGGCTCGACTAGAGAGACAGGTAAGTATAAAGATATACAGTTACCACACCCCTGGACGGATGAAGAACTCGAGAGGATTGAGGATGAAGCGTTGGTCGAGCAGATACGAGGCTCTCAAGTCCAGTACTGGGAAGATGTAAACGTTGGTGAGGAACTACCACAGCTGGTAAAAGGGCCACACAGCTTCGAGAATGAGCTGGCTTGGCATGCAGGGACTGTAGGATTCATGGCTTCCAGTGGTATTGCCCTCCGTCTCTATCGTAAGCATCCGGCATGGGCCTACCGTGATCCTGATAGCAAAGCTCTGGAACCAATAGCTTCTGTACACTGGAATAAGACAGCGGCTAATAACGCTGGCTTGCCCTATCCCTATGCCGTAGGCATCGAGGTTAACGCTTGGTTAATTCATCTATTAACTGACTGGATTGGCGATGAAGGATGGTTAAAAAGGTGCTATGCTGAATACCGCGGCTTCTTTTACCTCTCAGATGTTGTCTGGTTTAAGGGTAAGGTTATGGATAAATATATCGATGAAAACGGCGAATACTGTGTTAATATAGAAACTAGCGGCTTTAATCAGAGAGGTCAGAATATCATACCTGGCAAAGCAACAGTGATTCTGCCGTCACGGGACGCAGGAACCTGGCCAGTAGAGAAAAGACTAGCTTCTACTAATGTTACGGGGGCCCCAAGAGCATGAACTGGTATGATGAATACAAAAGAAAGCTTGTGTTTCCAAAGGAGGCGGTTAAGGTCATAAAATCTGGGGACACGGTGGTTATTCCGATAGATACTGAACCCCAGTCTCTCTCAAAAGCTTTGATGGATAGAAGAGGGGAACTAGAGAATGTCACAATTATGATTCGCCAACCGCGATACGACCTTGGTTGGTTTAAGGGTGACTATGGCGATTCATTCAATGTAATTCTGGATACTCAGGCAGGTATTGGCTCTACAGCTTTAAATGAAAAAATAGTGGATTATGTTCCGTTCCTCACTTCACTCCGATTTAAGAATGACCGTGACTCCCAGCGGAAAGTGAGAGGCATAGATGTGGTACTACTTGTAGTTTCTACCCCTGACGAGGATGGTTTTTGCAGCTTTGGCCCGTATCTTTCTCATAAGAGAGACTATGCTCGAAGAGCTAAGAAAGTACTAACCGAGGTCAGTAGTGAACCCAGTATGATGATGAGAACACTGGGGGACAATCGAATTCACGTTTCGGAAATCGATTTCTTTGTCAAACATGTCCCTATTTCCCATGCGCAACAGCCACAACCCGTACGGGGGGATGCTGAAGTGCGCATAGCGGAGTATGTATCTACTTTGATTCATGACGGGGATACACTGCAATTAGGCCCTGGCTTCGTCATGTCATCACTTGCTCCTCTAGGTGCGTTTGACAACAAGCATGATTTGGGCATCCACTCACCTATTATTGATAAGGGTCTCCTGGAGTTAGTCAAGCGAGGTGTCATAAACGGTGAACGTAAGACTGTAAACCCTAATAAGTCTGTAAGCGGAGGCTTTAGAGGGGTGGAAAAGATGGAGGACATATCCTTCATCAATGGTAATCAGCATTTCGAAGTCCGGGACATGTCATATGTCAATGACATTAGAGTTATTGCCGCTCACGATAATATGGTGTCTATTAACAGCGTTCTTGCTGTTGATTTAACTGGGCAAATCGCCGCTGATTCTCTGGGAACACGCATGCTAGGTGGAGCAGGAGGTCAGGTAGAATTTGTCATTGGAGCTATCCTTTCCAAAGGAGGTTGTTCAATAACCGCGCTTCATTCCACTGCATCTGGCGGCAGGGTCTCCCGCATCACCTCTACCCTAGAAAATGGTACGGTGGTCAGCATACCTCGAACGTTTGCCGACTACGTGGTAACTGAATACGGCATCGCTAGCCTCTGGGGTAAATCCCAACGGGAGAGAGCTAAAGAACTTGTATCTATTGCTCACCCTGACTTTCGTTCAGAATTAAAGAGAGAAGCAGATAGGTTGTATTGATCATGATGAGACCTTAGGGGGTAGTTTCATTAAGCATAATGGAGAAGGGTCTGGTTTTCGCTATTGTGGCCGCTACCAGCTTTGCTGGCAGCACGATCTATGTAAGAAAAGCAGTAGCTCAAACAGGGGAGTCTTTCACTGCTGTCGCCATCAGCGTCTTCACCGGGGTCCCCTTCTTCGCTCTCGTAATACTGTTCAGTGGGGAATGGCACAAGCTTTGGGCCCTATCATGGACGTCATTTGCGCTACTCGGAGTAGCCGGAATAGTTCACCTTGTAGCTGGACGACTTTTCGCCTATAACTCCTATCGGCTCATCGGAGCAAATAAGTCCAGCGCTCTCTTGAGGACAAGCCCCGTTTATGCTGCAATCTTGGGGGTCGTTTTCCTAGACGAGCAACTTACCATCTTGATTGTCTCGGGGATATTGTGTATTGTGGGCGCTGGGGTGCTGGTCAGCGTGGAAAGAAAAAGTGTGAGTGATGTGAGAACAACAGGGTTTTCTTTGGCAGAGATAAAAGGCCTTCTTACCGCACTGGGGGGTGGCCTTTGCTGGGGCATATCTCCAGTATTAATCAAGCCTGCAGTTGCTGGACTTGGTTCTCCATTTGTCGGGGGTTTCATTTCTTATGTTGTCGCCTCCATAGCCATGACAATTTTCTTTTTACGCAGGGGGTATAGACAGCTACTAACTCAACTTCAGTTCTTTACTGCTCTAACCCCTCTGATCATCAGTGCCGTATTTGTTTCTATTGCTCAGCTATTCTATTACGCAGCCCTCAGTTACAGCCCAGCGAGCATGGTAGCGCCATTGCTTGGTACCAGTGTTTTTTTCATCTACCCTTTTTCCTTCCTCACTAACCGCAGTATTGAAGTCTTTAGCCCAAAGGTTATTCTGGGGATGCTGGCCACGGTACTTGGTACCTTCCTCATCTGCGGATTTCGGTGAAATCGGCCACCAGTTTCGCTCCAAACCGGCCACCTCTTCGGCCAAATTGGCCACCCCTGCCGGGGGTGGCTGGAGTAGCGCCGAGTGTAAATCGTCAGGGAAAATGGGACAAACACAATTGAGGCTTTTGTGCAGCCACAGAGGTATAAAGAGAGGGTCGAGACTTCATCTCGACCCTCTCTTTATACCTGGTCAACTACTAGAGCGGTCTTAGATTAGTGACTGCTGCTTGCCATATTCCAAAGCCTTGCGTTCCCCCTCCAGTGCTTCTTTGGGTATGAGGTTGCGGATGCGCTCAATGTAGCCCTTCATATAGCTGTTGAAGTTATCCACCTTAGAAGTCATCGTGCCAGTAGGCTGGTCAATATACCCTGGCAGATTGGGTATTCCCCTTAGCTCTTCCGCTTTCTCACGTATCCGCCATAAGGTCGGTCTGACGGAGTTCATAAGCTCCTCAACCTCATCCACCTCCTCACTAACTCTGACCGTACTCCACCTGATAGGCACAAAATCACCCCCTTTCTGAGCGTAGTTGCCCTTTCGTTTTCTTAACTTTGGCTATAGAGAGATAATCGGGGCACTTTGGAGAGCACCGGTGAGTATGTCCCTTGAGGCACTCTAGGCAAAGCCAATAACACTTCCTTGTATTTTTACACGGGTAAACTATGTCTATATCACCCCCTTTCTGGCTGAATGGCTCTAGAAAAAACAAAAAACGGGGTTCAATGAAGAACTCCCGTTCTTTGCTTTGGGTTTGGGCTATAAGCGTTCTAATTAGACTTTAGCTGGCTGTTTGGCTCGTTTACCTTTGGGCTTATCGGCTGGCTCGGTAACCTCTGGCTCGGTAGTGGACTCGGCTTTCTTTGCCTTCATCCGCTCTGTAGCCTTATCGGTTATCATCGGCATCACTACCAGTTGATAACCATCGGTGCTAAAGAGCATTGGCTCAAATGGGCTGGTCATCTGAAAGTCCGTCATACCACCGCAAGCCTTGAGAGCTTGGGCAAGGTAGCCACCATCTACCCTCACAAAGTCGTTACCATCGGTGTCGGCTGATACTATGGCATCACCCTTGTTATCGGGATTAGCCATAACTACCTTGCCATCACTAATCACAAGGTCTATCGGGTAGGCTTTAGGATTGTCCGATAGTGTCTTGAGGGAATTGACGGCTTTGATTGCCTCTACCGTGTCAAAGTGGGCAGAGGTATTGAAAGAAGTGGGGATTAGCTTCTGATAGTCGGGGAATTGACCGCTAACGCTAACCCACTTATAGCGGATTAACTCGGTATCAAGGGTGAGCGTCTTTATATCCTCACCATCAAAGCTAACCCTTGCCCGCTTTGCTCTCCGTAGGGCGTTGGCTATACCCTGAAGCTCATCTCGGTTGATTAGGGCTTGCCCCTCTCCGTCATAGTCAAGGCTAACTACCGCTAGCCTGAAGCCATCGGCACTAACCAGAGTGAGCTTACCCTCTTTAGCGACAAAGAGGACACAGGATAAAACTGGTCTATCGTTATCTTTGGCGGTAAAGGGTAGCACTCTATTTAGTGCTTCTGCTAGCTCAAGGCTTCCGATGTTAGGTGCGACGGAGTTGTTAGGGCTTACCCTAACCTCACAGAGGGAAAGAGGCGTTATCCGCTTGCCTCCCGTCTTAATCCAAGCCAAGTCCTCAAGGTAGCTGGTATTAGCTCCGCAGATTACCTTAAGGACTTTATGTCCGTTAGCCTGCGTTCCGCTAGCACTAGCGGAGGGGATAACCTTGGCGATATTGCTACCCCCTAAAGCCTTAAGGTAGCCAACAAAGCCTTTGCGCCCAATGGTAAAGTCCATCAGCGTTACCCTTTCGGCTAATGCTCTGGACAGGGCGTTTACCAGCATAGGCTTATGAGCGACGAAGCCTTCGCCTGAACGCTTGCCCACGATATTAAGTTGTTCCAAAAACAACCCCCTTTTGGCTATCTGGCTAGTGGGCAAATCTGCCAGCTTTGCCTAGTAGTAGCTTACCGATTATCCGCTATACGCTGGCATAATCGGTAGCTCTACTATAGATACTGCTAAAGGGGTCAAAAATCGGACATTTTTAACTGATACTTTTGTAGTTCCCGTGCTCGGTGCCTAGTAAAATACCTTTGCTCGGTATCGGTTAGCGGTAGCCCATTCCTACGCTTAAGGGCTATCTGGACTAGCCTCATCGGGCAACCGAGTAGCCAAGTTTTAGCGTCTAACCAAGCCTCAAGGTCTATTGAGTGGTCATCGGCTATCGTGTCTATAAGCCTTGTGGAATAGCCCTCTTCATCTCTAACCTCACCCTCAAGGCTTTGGGCTGGTCTTAAGGCTAGATATGGGCAAGGTTGCTCTCCGTTATGGCTACAGCTAGCACAATGAGGCTCACTGGGTAGTCCGCTATAGATACAGACTTTGACTTGGTGCTTGGCTTGCTCTCTCCAATATAAGGCTATCATCAGGCTGGCTATCCGATAAGCTCTCAATAGAGGTATGGGCTGGTTATCTCTAGACCGGCATTTTGCCAGCTCTATTAGGATTGTGTGCCTCATATCAAAGCGGTCTTGGCTAGGGACTTTCACTTCATAGCGTCTAGCTACTGCTAGCCATTCCCCCCACTCACCATCAAGCTGGTCATAGCCGTTATCGTGAGTTTGAGCTTGCCTTCTGCTACGCTTTGGGCTAGACTTGATTTGGCGAGGCTTTGCCTGATTGGTCTGGCAGGTTGTGAGCTTTCCACACCACTGGCAAACGCCTTGCCTCTTTTCTAGCGTCCAGATTTTATGACAATGACTACAATGTCCTGTTAGCACGCTTACCCTCCTCTTTTTTGATTTAGGCAAGCGTTCAGGTTTGGCTTTACTATATTCAATTGTTAAGGTGCTTTTGATTTTCCAGCTTTATCATCCAACAAAAGGAACTATTGTTAAATAAAAGAATGAACCTATATTTTCATCATATTTCTGTCAGGGCATTTTTAAGAGGCAGAAAAGAAGCCCTCTTGACTGGCAAATCAAGAGGGCTTAACAAGGGGTCAGGATACCATCTATAATGCGTTTCTAACGAATTGAGAAGCCAGTTTTTCTATCTGTTCGTAAAAGGTCTTTGTCCTTTTGAGACTCATCCCATTTGGACGATTCTTGCTCTCCGACAGCTGAAGCTAAAACTCGTTTCTCATTTGTTGGGAGACGACCATCTATGGCTATAGCCCGTATATGTTTCTCGGAGAGCCTTCTCGCTGAAGGCTTAAACCCCCACCGTCGCTTAAGTGAGGGTGACTCTCTGAGCTGGGACTTAATATATGCCAGCTCATCAGGGGTCAGCTCACCAGCCCATCCCGGTTGAAGAAGTTTCTTCTCATAGAATTCCAGAAGCTCGGGGTCGCTTGCGTATCGTTCTTCCAGCAACATTTTGCGTTTACCTTATCCATATAGAGTAAGATGAGGATTTGACCAGGCAGCATCACTGGCTGCTCGGCCGGCTGCTGTCAATCGGTAAAACCTGCGGGGTGGCCCTGAAGGATAATTCTCCTGGAAGGCTGATGGCTCTTCAACGCCGCTGAACTCTACCCACCCCAGCCTCTGAAGGTTTGAGAAGTAGGTGACAAAGCTGTGATAGCGGCAGCCTTGAGCTTTATAGGGCATATGTGCCAGATATGTTTCGGCCAGCCTCTCTATATTGTCTGGGTCGATTGAGCGTCTCTCCCGTCGGGCTCTCTTCTCTTCCGTTTTGGTAGCTCTATCTACGGCTGTAGCTCTAAGAAGTGCTATCTTGTACCCATGAAAGATATCAGCCTGAGGAGCACCGACATCAGGATCTATCATCGGTGAACCATAGGGGGCATTGCCTAGGAGAAGCTCCCTAATAAACCATCCGCAGCCAAAGGGACGCAAGAACCCCCCTCTGGCAGGTCTTAGTAGTTCAACTACCACTTGGCTCCTCCCAGAGCTTTTGGTACCATTCTTTATGCTCCTTACCAGATACCTTTCTGTACTTAGCTGTGGTGTTGAAACTGGCATGACCCAGGTGCACTTGGAGAAGTCGCAGTCCATCCCCAGAATCATCCAGCTTTACCGCATGGACAGCGAAGGCATCTCTCAGCCTGTGGGGACTTACCCCGTGCCTCTTTCCCGTCTCTGGATTAACTAGATCTGGTAGACCAGCTCTCTCGGCACACTCCCTCACTACCTGCCAGGCCCGGTGCCGATTGATGCCGAAGATGAGCATCTTGCCTTTTCGGAAGACCGGTCCGCCTCGGTGGATGTATTCTTTCAGCATCCCCAGGGTATCGTCATCAACGGGCAGTGTTCTCACTCGGTGGTGTTCCTGCTGCTGAGTTATGACTTCCTTCACAATTACCCCACACTTTGGGCAGAAAGTATGGCTCCTCCCTAGCCTTGCTTGACACTTAGGACAGGACAGCCTTAGGCAGCTCTTGAGATGCTGAATAGTGACGGTACCTGTAGCAAGGTCAATATCCTCCACTGCGATAGCCAGAGCTTCAGAGACACGGCATCCCAGGTGAAACAACAGTCTGACGAACAACCGATCGCGCAGATTAGTTGTTGCTTTCTCTAGTAGTTCTACCTCCTCCGTCTCAAGGTAGGTCTTCATTGTTTCTTCCCCATCGCCCATCGCAACACCATCGGCCCGTTCATCGTTACAGCCGACGGGAAATCATTGCTCAGGATGCCAACCCCACCAGGTCTCCCTTCCGCATTTGGTGCACTTGATGTGCAGTGCGACGTAGCCTGACGCACCGCAATCGCACTTGAAACGGTGCTTAAGACCAAGGGCAGGAGTGCCATTGATGCTGGTTTCTATATCCTCCAGTTCTGCTCCCAGTGCCTCCAAGGCCTCCACTCGGCTCTCCAGTTGCTGGATTTTGCTTTCCAGAGACCCCAGTTTTGGCTGAACCGGCACCGTCTCCACATGCGGTGTCACTCTTGATTGATAGTGGCTTTTCCCCCTACCTTTACCTTTTTCAGTTCTCGGCTGAGATGCTGTTTTCTCCTCTCTCAACCGCCTGCGTACTCTAGTGATAACTTGCTTAGAAAAGCCTAATTCCACAAGCTCCTTGGGCTTCCGCCCCTGCCGTAATAGATGTTCTACATGCTCAGTTACCTTCATGGTTCACCTCCGCTAGGTCTGTTACCCAGTACCAGCCCTGTTCCACGAAAACTTCGTCCAGCCAGTAGCTTCGAGACTCATATTTGGAATCTCGAGCGTAATTTTTCGGCCTGCTTCTCTTAGTACCCCTTGTAACATTGCCGAGATCAGTATTTTCCCTTACTCGCGGAGTATCGGTCATTGGCCTGTCACCTCCCTCCTGTGCATTGCTTCTCTTGTTGCTCTGGCTATGGTAAACTGATAGGGAGATGCCTTATCGAAATCGAGTTCCGTCGATGACTATTCATGATTTGCCTCTTTCTGAGCGACCCAGGGAGAGGCTGCAAAAATTGGGAGCGGAGGCTTTGTCGGCTCAGGAAATTCTGGCGGTGATTCTGGGTCGTGGCGTTGCCGGTGAATCGGTGATGGTGACCGCCCAGCGGCTGCTATCTCAGTTCGGCAATCTCAAGGGTATCGCCGATGCCTCAGTGGAGGAATTGTCACAGGTGAGGGGGATTGGTTTAGCCAAGGCGGCTCAGATTAAGGCTGCCTTTGAGTTGTCCAGCCGGCTGGAGGGTTATGCTGAGGCTGGAGATAAGCCGGTAGTTAAGACCCCTGAGGATGTAAATAGCTTGGTGAAGGGGAGGTTAAGGGGCAAAAAGAAGGAGTATTTTCTGGCGCTTTTGCTGGATACCAGGAATCAACTGATAAAGGTATCGGAAATTTCAGTTGGCAGCCTGGATACCAGCATCGTTCACCCCAGGGAGGTATTCAAGGAGGCAATCTCGGCCAGCGCTGCCTCGGTAGTCTTTGTCCATAATCACCCCTCCGGCGACCCTGAAGCCTCGGAAGATGACATAAAGTTGACCAAGAGGCTGGCTGAGGCGGGGGAACTGGTGGGCATAGAGGTTTTAGACCATATTATAATTAGCGATAAAAAGTTTTTGAGTTTGAAAAGAGAGGGGCTGTTTTGAAAAATATTATCTACCTCACCCCCTTTATCCCCCTCTCCTTCAAAGGAGAGGGGGAGGGAGTAGTTTTTGAAGGGACTTCGCCCCTTCAAACTTCCCTTAGGAGTATAGCTAAATAATGAAAAAAATCTTATATGTACTTTTTGCGGTAGTATTGGTATTCAGCCTGCTGGTTGGTGGCTGCCAGTGTGGGGGGGAGACAACACCCCCACCCCCTAGCGGCGAAGGAGTTCTTAACCTTTATGGTATTGACCCATATACCCTTGACCCGGCGGTCTCCGGCGAGGCAACCTCCCACCAATATGTAATGCAGCTATTCAGCGGTCTGGTTCGCCTTGATGATAACCTGGAGCCGGCGCCTGATATTGCCGAGAGTTGGCAGCCCAGCCAGGACGGGATGACTTACACCTTTTACCTGCGTCAGGATGTTAAGTTTCAAGATGGCAGGCAGGTTACGGCAGAGGACTTCAAGTATTCCTGGGAGCGAGCCTGCAGCCCTGAGACGGGGTCTCAGACGGCAGCTACCTATCTGGGCGATATTGTCGGGGTGGGGGAAGTATTATCCGGCGAAAGGGAAGACATTAGCGGCGTCAGGGTTATTGGTGATTACACCCTTGAAGTAACTATAGATGCGCCCAAGTCTTATTTCTTATCCAAGCTGACCTATCCCACCGCCTTTGTCGTGGATAGAGCTAATGTGGAGTCGGGTGGGGAGTGGTGGCGCAGTCCCAACGGCACCGGGCCATTTAAGCTCAAGCAGTGGGATGAAAACCAGCTACTGGTTCTGGAGAGGAATGAGCTTTATTACGGGAAGCTGGCTGGAGTCAATAGCGTCGTCTTTAAGCTCTGGAGCGGTGTGCCTATGAACATGTATGAGACGGGCGATATTGATGTTACCAGTATTGGCATTGATTATATTGAAAAGGTTACTGATGAAACTGGTCCCTTTTACCTGGATTTAGAGGTAGTGCCTGAGCTGAGCTTTTTCTACGTCGGCTTTAACACCGCCCAGCCGCCGTTTGACGATGTCAATATCCGCCGAGCCTTCTCTATGGCGATTGATAAGGATAAGCTGGTCTCTCTGGCATTCAAGGACATGATGCAGCCGGCGGATGGCATCCTGCCTCTGGGTATGCCTGGCTATAATGATGAGCTTATCGGGCTGGACTATGATATAGATGGGGCAAGAGAGCTAATCGCCAATTCCAGCTATGGTGATGTATCCCAGTTGCCGCCTATCACCATTACCACTGCTGGCTGGGGGGGATTAATCTCGGATGGGCTGGAGGCTATTGTTTATCAATGGCGGGAGAACCTGGGGGTGGAGGTAACGGTGAGGCAGTTAGAACCGGAGAGATTCCTCTATCACCTTCAGGAGGAAAAGGACGAGATGTTCTATATTGGCTGGATTGCTGACTACCCTCACCCGCAGGATTTTCTGGATGTTTTGTTTCATAGCGGTAACGATAATAACTATGGCGAGTATAGCAATCCTGAGGTGGATAACCTGCTGGAGAGGGCGGGGGTGGAGCAGGATAGTAGCTTAAGCCTGGCGCTATATCAACAAGCCGAGCAACTGCTGGTTGATGATGCCGCCTGTATACCCTTGTGGTTTGGGCAAAATTATATTCTGGTCAAGCCCTATGTTATTGGATATAAGCTGAATCCTTTAGGTTTTGCTATGCTAAATGAGGTCTCGGTTGAGCCTCACTAGATATGTTAATCGGTTATGAGTTTGGTAGAGCAGTTAGACCGTATTTTCTCTCCCCGGAGCATTGCTGTAGTCGGTGCCTCAGCTAACCCGGAGAAGGTGGGCTTTATGTGCGTGGGCAACCTGCTGGAGGCTGGGTTTGGGGGCAGGGTTTATCCGGTTAACCCCGGCCTGGCGCAGCTTTTTGGCTTAAAGGCTTATCCCTCGGTCAGTGCTATTCCCGGGGAGGTGGATTTAGCCATGGTGGTTATCCCCGCCGAACTCACTATAGCTACCATAGAGGAGTGTGTTGCCAAAGGGGTAAAAGGGGCTATTCTGATTAGCGGTGGTTTCAGGGAGGTGGGCACGGAGGTTGGCGCCGATTTGCAGGCTCAGCTCAGGGATATAGCTGAGGGGGGTGGGATGAAGATTATAGGTCCCAATACCCTGGGATTAGTCAATCCCCGGGCTAAGCTTAATGCCTCGTTCCAATACACGCTCAGTTTGAGTCAGGCGGGCAATGTAGCCATAGCCGCTCAAAGTGGCGGGACAACTGCTTACCTGGTGCATGCCCTGACCAATCATAATGTGGGCATCAGTAAGGCTATCGGGCTGGGCAACAGGTGTAACCTTGATTTTGATGAGCTGGTGACCTATTTTGGTCAGGACAAGGACACTGAGGTGATAGTTTTATATGTGGAAGGTCTGGAACAGCCCCGGCGGCTTATCAAGGCTGCCCGGCAGGTGACCAGGCGAAAGCCAATCGTGGTGTATAAGGCGGGTAGGTGGGAGGAGATGGACCGGGCTACCCTATCCCACACCGGCGCCCTGGCTGGCAAATACGAGTTGTACCAAACCGCTTTCCGCCAGGCGGGTATGATTATGGTTGATGATATGACAGAATTGGTTGACACCGCCAAGGCATTAGCCTTTCAGCCAGCGGCGGGTGGCGACAGGGTGGCTATTTTCTCGGTTCAGGCTGGTCCGGCGATAATTATGGCTGATAAATGCCATGAGCTGGGCTTGAGGCTGGCTCAATTCTCGCCAACGACAAAGCGGAGGCTCAAGCAACTGGTATCGCCGCTTAATCCAGTGGGTAATCCGGTTGACCTGGCCTGGAAATCAGATGAATTTGATGCCTGCCGTGAGATGCTTAAGGTTGTTCTGGACGATGATGGTGTTGATGCGGCAACTGTAGCCGCTGTCTTCTACGGCTCAAATATGGAGCTGATGAGGGCGGTGGTTGATGTAGCTAAGAACAGTGAAAAGCCGATAACAGTGTGTCTGGACTCGCCAAGAGGCTCAGCCTATGCCGAGATAAATGCCCTTGAGGGGAGCCGTATCCCAACCTATCCCCTCCCTGAGAGGGCAATAACTGGCTTAGCTGGTTTGATTAGGTATGGTAAGATATTAAAGGGTGGCGGAGGGGGTGGGATTCGAACCCACGGTTCCAGTGTCCCGGAACAACGGTTTTCAAGACCGTCACCATAAACCACTCGGACACCCCTCCGCGGCTAAGTTTAGTATAGGTATTTAGACTGATAGCGTCAAATAAAGGAGGCAAAGTATGTCTTTAGAAGGGAAGGTCGCTTTTGTCAGTGGGTCGTCAAGACCGCATGGTATAGGGCGAGCCATTGCTATTGCCCTGGCCAGAGAAGGAGCCGATGTGGCTGTCAGTGGCTGGGGGCACTTTGGGGGGGCGGAGGCAGTGGCTGAGGAGATAAAGGGGATGGGAAGAAAATCGATTGCCGTCAAGATGAACGTCAGCAACTACCAGGAGGTGCAGAAGGGGCTGGCAAAGGTCAAACAGGAGCTGGGGGCGGTGAATATTCTGGTGAACAACGCCGCTCAGATGGGGCATTTTGTGCCCATATATAAGGCTACCATAGAGGAGTTCGATAACGAGGTCAAAATCTGCCTTAATTCTGCCTTTTACTGTATCAAGGAAGTCTGGGCGGACATGTGTGATAACAAATGGGGACGCGTTGTTAATGTTTCATCAATAGCTGGAGTAATGGGAGGCTATGGGCAGTCGAGCTACAGCGCAGCTAAGGCGGGGTTAATTGCTCTGGCTAAAACGGTTGCCATTGAGGGTGCCAGGTTCAACATAACTGGTAATGCAGTTGTAGTGGGGATAGCCAAGACGGATGCCCCGCTGGTTGATGAGGCGCTCCAGAGTGTTGGCAAGAGGATGCTCAACCGTCGCCTGGCTGAGCCGCAGGAGATTGCCGATGCTGTGGCTTACTTGGTCTCGGATGAAGCGCAATACATGACCGGGGCGGTGATGAATATGATGGGTGGTCTCGACCTCTTCGTGGTTTAGGATTTTATCTACCTCACCCCCTGTATCCCCCTCTCCTATCAAGGAGAGGGGGAAGAAAATAATTAAGAGGGGCTAGCGCCCCTCTTTGACACCCTATTGGATTTGTCTTATTTTATCACCTTCTGTCCCACATAAGGCTGTAACACTTCGGGGATAGCAATGCTGCCGTCGGCTTGCTGGTAGTTCTCCATAAGGGCGATGAGGACGCGGGGCAGGGCTAGTCCTGAGCCGTTGAGGGTGTGGACAAACTGGGGTTTGGCGTCAGACGCTGGGCGGTAACGGATGTCGGCTCGGCGGGCTTGAAAATCGCCGCAGTTGGAGCAGGAGCTTACCTCCAGCCACTCCTCGCAGCCGGGAGCCCACATTTCAATATCATAGGCTTTTTGTGCGGCGAAGCCCAGGTCGGCGGTACAAAGCTGCTTAACCCGATAGGGCAGCCCCAGCTTCTGGCAGACCTGTTCGGCATCGCTAACCAGCTTCTCCAGCTCCTCGTCGGAGGCGGTTGGCTCGGTGAATTTATATAGCTCCACCTTATCAAACTGGTGACCTCGTTTTATGCCCCGGGTATCCTTTCCCGCCGACATCTTCTCCCGCCGAAAACAGGCGGTGTAGGCGACATAATAAATGGGCAGGACTCCCGGCGGGATGATTTCGTCGCGGTGGAGGTTGGTGATGGGCACCTCAGCCGTGGGCACGAACCAGAGGTCGTCCTCTTCATCATGGTACAGGTTATCGGCGAATTTAGGCAGGTTGCCCGAGCCGACCATACATTCCCTCTTGACCATGAATGGCGGATATACCTCCTGATAACCGTGCTCGGCAGTGTGGAGGTCGAGCATGAAGGAGATGATAGCTCTCTGCAGTTTGGCGCCCAGTCCTTTGAGCACATAAAAGCGGCTGCCGGCTAGCTTTACCCCCCGCTCAAAGTCGATGATACCCAGAGATTCCCCCAGCTTCCAGTGGGGAGCAGGCTTAAAGTCAAAGCTCTTTGGCTCCCCCCAGGAGCGGACTACCGGGTTATCTCTTTCGTCCTTACCTACGGGGGTGGAGGGGTGGGGAATATTGGGCACCTGTAAGAGGAGTTCCTCAATTTGCACATCCAGGCTCCTGAGTTCCTCTTCCAGCCCCTTTATCATGGCACGCAGGTCGCGCCCTTCCTCGATAGTTTCCTTGTCGGCTTTCCTTTCCCGAGCTGCCTCTTTTCTCTGGTGTCTCAGGCTTTCCAGCTCAAGGAGCTTCTGACGGCGCTCACTATCAAGCTCTAGAATCTCATCCAGAGGGGCGGTGTCTTGGCGGTTAGCTACCGCCTGCCTTACCTGGTCTATATTTTCCCTGATGAATTTAAGGTCAAGCATGGACTTTCCTCTATTTCGGTATTCCAAGCCATCTTGGTGTTTTGTTCATGTATTCACGGTAGGCGTTGCCATACTGGTCGATAAGGAAACGTTCTTCTGTAGGGATAACAATATGGAAGAAGACAATCCATAAAACAGCGCACAGCAGAAGAACCCAGGAAGCACAGGCTATGCCTATGCCAACGTACATCAAGGCGGCGCTTAAGTATATGGGGTGTCTTGAAATCCGGTAGAATCCTTTAGTAACCGGCTTATCAGTCGGGCTGGTGGCAAAGCTGATGTTAATCATTATCGTCATAACTATTGACAGCGCAAAAATAAGAAGGCCTGCGTATAACCATGCTGTGCCTATTTTTAGCGGTAGGAAGATGGAGTAGATAGCGGCAGCCGGCATTATTACCATATGGGTGGAATAAACTAGTATCTTCTCAATCCCACGGAATGGTACGAACTGGGTCGCCCTTTTCGCTTTTTCTTTGGCTTCTTGGCTCATAAAGAAATTGGGAATGATCATTGATAAAAACATCAATACCCAGAAAATCCAGACATTCCATATACCTATTTCAAAGGCTGGCACCAGCGACATTTTATCCTCCTTAAGTTGTCTTTCTTCCCACCCTACGGGGGTTTCACCCCTTTAAGACTCTCTATCCCTTCCTTGAGGGCGGCGGGTGGGAAAAGATATAAAACTGGGGGCTTCGCCTCTCTTTAACTCTCCTTATGGTTTTTCCCTGAGCTGGGGGAACAGGATAACCTCACGGATTGACTGCTGGCCGGTGAGCAGCATCACCAGGCGGTCAATGCCCACCCCCAGCCCGCCGGCGGGGGGCATACCATACTCCAGCGCCAGCAGATAGTCTTCATCAATCGTCCATCTCTCCTCGTCATCTCCTTGCCTTTCCTGTAATTGCTCCTCAAAGCGCTCCCTCTGCTCGATGGGGTCATTGAGCTCGGTATAGGCATTGGCAATCTCCAGTCCTCCGGCAATGGCTTGAAAACGCTCGGCCACCCGTTCTTCGCCTGCCTTTTTCTTGGCCAGCGGTGACATTGAAACAGGGTAGTCAAAGATAATAGTGGGCTGGATTAGTCTGGGTCTGACGAAGGTCTTGAGAAGCTCGTCAACTAGTTTGGCCCAATTCTTCTGCGGGTCAACCTCGATATCCATCGAACATATCTTTTCCCGTAGCCCGTCGGCAGTGGGGTATCTGACGAAGTCAATACCGCTGTACTTTTTGACGGAGTCACGCAGGGTGATGCGTTTCCAGGGTGGCTTAAAGTTGATGGTGTCTCCGCCAAACTGAATTTTGGTCGTGCCTAATACCTGCTGGCAGACTTCAGACACCATCTCTTCCAGCATCTCTATGACATCACTGTAGTCGGCATAAGCCTCGTAGCTTTCCAGCATGGTGAACTCGGGGTGGTGTTGGGTGGAGACGCCCTCGTTGCGGAAGATGCGACCCAGCTCGTAAACCTTATCAAAGCCGCCGACAAGCAGCCGCTTGAGATGGAGCTCCAGGGCGATGCGCAGGTAGAAGTCCTGGTCAAGGGCATGGTGGTGGGTGGTGAAGGGATTGGACAGGGCTCCTCCGGCTGACGGCTGCAGTACCGGCGTTTCGACTTCTATAAATCCCCGCTGGTTGAGGAACTGGCGGATGTCAGCAATAACTTGGCTGCGGACTCGGAAAGTTTCTTTGGTCTCGGCATTGGCGATGAGGTCAAGGTAGCGCTGGCGGTACCGCTTTTCCACATCAGCCAGTCCATGCCACTTTTCCGGTAGTGGCTGGAGCGACTTAGCCAGCAGGGTAAATTCTGCTACCCAAACGGTAGGTTCACCACTTTTTGTCCGAAGTAAAGGGCCACTTGCTCCGATAATGTCACCAATATCTAGATCCTCAAACAGCTCAACGTCTTCCTTGTCAAGTTCTTGGAATAGCAGTTGAATCTTGCCTGAGCCATCACGCAGGTCAACGAACGAACTCTTGCCCATCAATCGTTTCGCTGTGATACGTCCGGCAACATTAACTTGGAGTTTACCGGCAAGACGGTCGGCTTCTTTTTTCTCTGCGCTTTTTGATTCCCACTTTTGAAGTAGCTCGACCGCTTGCTCGGTGGTGTGGCTGCGGTGATAGCCATAGGGATAAGGCTCGATGCCACGACGGCGAATTCGGTCGAGCTTTTGCCGGCGCTGTTGAGCTATTCGGTCTAATCTGGATGCCATTTTATTTTACTTAGTATATAGCAAAAAGCTGAGAGTTCCAAGCTCTCAGCGGTATGTCATCTGTTTTTTATCTTTATTCTATGGTGGAGCGGTCTGGCTAAAGGCGGTTTGTTTTGTTTGCTCTCTCAGGGTATCCAGCCAGGCGGCTGATTTTATCTCTCTTTCCAGGAGGTATCTAATGTAATTCCTCATCACCATCTCCAGCTGATGGGCCAGTTCCGGGTTTATTTTTAGTTGGCTGGCGGTGTTATAGTCGCTATTCTGTAGTGAGCGCAGCACTTTTTGTGCCTCTGCCGAAAGGGGATAGCTCAGCGGCTGGCTCTGGCTGCAAGCGGAGCACAGCATGCCGCCGGCGCCGGGGCAGAATGAATTGATGGTGTCTTTTAGTGGGGAATGACAGGAGACGCACTGCTCTAATTGAGGGCGGTAGCCGACCTTATCTAGCAGGTGCAGTTCAAAGTAGCGCAAGACCAGTTCATTATCGCCGCCCTGGCTTAAGCGGTGCATGGTCTCAAGCAGTAGCTGGAAAACGGGATAGTCCTCCACATCCTCAGCGGCGAACTGGTTGACCAGCTCGGTGGCATAGAGGGCGTAGGAAGTAAGCTCCAGGTCGCTTTTGAGGCGCAAAAAGCTATTGATGGTCTGGCTGCCGGTTACGGTATCCAGGTTCCGCCCCCGAGCCAGCGAAACCAGGCTGTGGGTGAGCAGTTCCAGGTGCCCCGACATCTTGCTTCTGGGGCGCCTGACCCCCTTGGCTACTGCCTGAATTTTGCCCAGGTGGGGGGTATAGAGGGTAAGGATTCTATCCGCCTCCCCCAGCTTAATTTTTTTGATGATGATGGCTTCTGTCTGATAGTTACGTGGTTTGGACATTTTGATTACTTTTGCCTACGTCTAAGGCTTTGGAAGTGCTGTTACCTCATCTCCTGAAAATCATGTATAGAGCTATTAAAAGTAACGCAACCCCGAACACCTTTTGTAGTATTTCAGTTGACAATCCGGTAGCTAACTTTGCACCAAAAAGACCGCCAACAAAGAATCCTAAACAAATAAAAGCGGCTATAGTTAAATTTACATCACCGTGCTTGTAGTAGGTCCAGGCAGCCAGTAGACCAATCGGCGGGACCATTAGAGCCAGGGTTGTTCCCTGGGCTTGGTGCTGTGTCAGACCGAACAAAAAAATCAAGGCTGGTATAATAATTATTCCTCCGCCGATACCAATTAAGCCACTGATAACTCCCGCTACCAAGCCAAGCACTATATAAAGAATGATGTTAATCATATTTCACCTCCCCCTTCCCTTTATTAGCCCTAAGGGAAGGGGGTCAGGGGGATAGGTTGCCAAAATCCCCTACCCCTCCTCGGCAAACCAGCCTTCTTTAGTCAGAATCTCTCCGGCCAGCATTGTGCTGGGGACGTCTCCCCTGGCTACCTGTATTGCTGCTCTGCCGCCGATAGCACTGGCAACCCTGGCTACCGCCTGGTGGGTAAAGCCGGCGCAAAGGTAGATAGATTGGACCCCCTGTTTTTGAACCAAGTCCTTACAAACATCGACGGCTTGGTCGAAGTTCATTATCTCAATAAATACCGCCGTTAATTCCGCTTTGGCGGTCTTAATCGTCGCCCGGTGCCGCTCAGGGTCGCCATCGGGCGCCATAATGATAAATGCTGATTTGAAAGCCATAGCATTAGCTCCTTTTCTAAAATTCCTGCCTGCCCTCTATAGCCCGGGTAAGGGTAACATCGTCGGCGTATTCCAACTCGGTGCCGAAGGGGAGTCCCCGGGCGAGGCGGGTAACTTTTATGCCCAGGGGGGAAATCAGCTTGTTTAGATACATGGCGGTCTGTTCCCCCTCTAATGTGAGGTTGGTGGCCAGGATGACTTCGCTTACTGAGCCGTCCTTTAGCCGTTCTATAAGCTCTTTGATTCTTATATCTTCGGTGCCTATTCCTTCGGTGGGGGAAATAGCGCCGTGGAGGACATGATACCGCCCGTTATAAATGTTGGTATGCTCCAGAGCCAGAATATCCTGTGGCTGCTCCACGATGCAAATTTTAGTTTGGTCTCGCTGCTGGCTGCGGCAGATGGGGCAGGGGTCGGAATCAGTGATGTTGAAGCAGATGGAGCACAGCCTGGTCTTCTGCTTTACTGAGAGTATGGCGTCAGCCAGCAGCCTGGATTGTTCCTCTGGAGCTCGGAGCAGGTGGTAGGCGAGGCGTTGGGCGCTCTTCAATCCGATGCCGGGCAGTTTATTTAGTTCCTGGATAAGCTTGGATACCGCATCGGCGGTAGGTATAAGATTTGAGTTCAACCTCTTCCTCCTTTGGATTTTTAGAACCCCATCCCCTCGAAGAGTCTTCGGCCCGCCCTACAGGGGTTTCACCCCTTTAAGCTTTCTTACATCCCCCTCCTTCAAGGGCGGCGGGTGAAGTCTCTCTTACTTCCCCTTCCTCTTAAGGGTGGTGGGTGGGAAAAGATATAAAAGGGTTGGGGGGAGAGGGGCTTCGCCCCTTCAATCTACCTCTAAATAAACAGCCTCGGTATGTTAGGTTAGCCCTGGGATGTTAAGACCGCCGGTTATTTTACCCAGGCGCTGGGCGGCAAGTTCCTGGGCTTTGGCCATGGCTTCAGTTACCGCCGTTAGTACCAAATCCTCCAGCAGTTCGGCATCGTCGGGGTTTATCGCCTCAGGCGATATTTTTACCGACAGTATTTTCAGTTGGCCGGTGATGGTGACCTTAACTGCGCCTCCGCCTGAAGAGGCTTCAATGGTAAGGTCGGCTAGCTCTTGTTGAGCCTTGGCTAACTTTGCCTGAAGCTCCTGGGCTTGACGCAACATAGACTTGTTCATTTCTCCTCCACGCTGGTAACCTGGGCACCTATCCTTTTTGCCGCCTCTACCAGGTGATTATCTTCTGGCTCATGGACGCAGCGGACACGGCAGGGATGCCCCAGGAAGTTGCTTATGATTTCGGTGACAACCTGTTGATTTTCAGCCGTCTCCAATTTTTCCTTGTGAATGGGATATCTAAAGGCTAAGACCACAGTATCGCCTTCAATGGTCACTGGTTTAACCCCGGCGCTTCTGAGAATAGCAATAGCCGGCGTTCTTTTGAAACTCTCCGGTGCTTGCTCAATAACTTGCCTCCAGTTTAGTCTCAAACGCTCAATTTCATTGTGGAGTTCTGGTGGGGTGGTGGGGATACTCTCTGCCTTCGGTGGCTCTGTCTTGGGCTTAGCTGGTTGCTTCTTGGGTAGGGAGACCTCTTTTACCGGTGGGGGAGGTTGATATTCGGGTTGGGTGGTGGGGCTTTCTCTTTCCTCAACCGATGGTTGGGCGCAGTCGACCAGGGCTAGCTCCAGGGGTAAGGTGGAGTAGTTATCAAAACCAATCTCAAGCTGACCAAAGAGCTTTATTGCCTTCAATATCTGAGCCAGGGAAGTTTTGGCTGCCAGGTCTTTGAGCTCGGCTATGTCCTCGGCGGTGAGGTCTACCGCTTCTTCGGAGCCGGTCTTTATCAGCAGTAATTCCCTGAGGTATGCCACCACTTCCCGATTAAACTGGCGTAAATCCACGCCATCACTATTGACGCTGTTTATAGTTGACACTCCGGCGGAAATATCATTATTTACAATGTGCCGAATCAGCTCCTTAGCCCGCTCGTCTCCGGTGATGCCCAGGATAGCTTGAACCTGGCGGAGTTCAACTTCAGTGCCGTAGTAGGTGGTCAATTGTTCCAGCAGGTTTTCGGCATCTCGCAGGCTACCGGTAGCGCTTTTGGCGATAAGCCGCAGTCCCTCTGGCTCTATATGAATGCCCTCTGCATCGCAAATACGGGTTAGTTTTGAGACTATATCTGCCTGAGAGATACGCCTGAAGTCGAAGCGCTGGCATCGGGACATGATTGTTGGCAGAACCTTGTGGATTTCCGTGGTCGCTAGTATGAATATAACCTGTGGTGGAGGCTCCTCCAGGGTCTTGAGCAAGGCGTTGGAGGCACTGTTACTGAGCATATGGACTTCGTCAATGATATAGACCTTATAACGGGCCTGGTTGGGGGCATAGTTCACCTTCTCGCGCAGGCTACGAATATCGTCAACGCCGGTGTTGCTGGCGGCATCAATCTCTATGACATCCAAAGCCCTGCCCCCGGTTATTGCCTGGCATATCTCACAGGTGTTACACGGTTCGCCCTTGCCGTTGTTAAGGCAGTTCACCGCCTTAGCCAGAATACGCCCGGTGCTGGTCTTACCCGTTCCTCGTGGGCCATAGAAAAGATAGGCATGAGAGACGTGACCACTTTTGAGGGCATTACTCAGAGTCTGTGTTACCTGTTCCTGACCGACTATCTCGGCTAGGGTTTGAGGGCGCCACTTGCGATAAAAAACTTGAGATGCCATCTTTGTTGCTTCTATTATACTCCATATTGTCTGGTTTCCAAAGGGGGTTTTTGAGCAAATAGACGCCGTTTATTAAATAAAAGCCAGCTTTACTAGTTTGACCCTTATATATCTGCTAGTAAAGCTGGCCAACATGCTTAGATGGCTGATTATAGTAATGAAGGTATATCCTTTGCTACTTCTTCTATTTCTCTAAGTTTGCTCTCGGCGTCTTTTTCCCTGCCTTTGGAGGCGTGGATAAACTGGGTTGCTGTTTCATAGTATCCCTTTATCTTTTCCACGCTGCCGAGTTCAGACAGGACCAGGGTTACATCTATTAGACTTTTTTCCCTGGGATAGTCGCCATTCCTTATCACTGCCTCCGGGGTCATATCTCTCAGGTAATCTCCCAGGTCTTTAACCAGGTCCATATTCATTTCTTTGTGTGGTGCCGAGATGAGATATAGTGCTCTCCCCGACTCCGCAGGATTACATTTCACTGACAGCTCGCTTAGGGCTTCATCCATCGCCTGAATTCCACGGTGGGTCTCAGTGCTCTTCTTTCTGAAATTCCTGCCGAAGGAGAAGAACCTGAAAAGGGGCAGTTGTGATTTACCATAGCCTATTACTGTCCAGCCTACCAGGCTTTGTATTATGTCCCCGGCATCAACCATCTTTGCCCCGATATTCCGGCGTTTTGTCTCTTCACCGGCGCAAAGCAGGTTATAGAATGGCTCAACCATTAATTTGTTAATCTGAGATAGGTTATTTCTCAGTGAGAAGTCCTTCCTGACAAACCTTTGATTGTCAGCAAGAAATACGGCATCAGCAACGGGGTATAGGGACTTAAGGC
>Ga0315545_1000124_pt1 | contig 81294 bp, 79 predicted proteins | sample SalMarSW160210MG_FD_203096 | JGI IMG/M metagenome (GOLD analysis project Ga0315545, IMG submission 203096) | Salt marsh sediment microbial communities from the Plum Island Ecosystem LTER, Massachusetts, United States - Salt Marsh Sediment SW1602-10 ... | reverse complement strand
GATTGTTTATCAAACATAATATTGAATTATGAAATATAAGTGAATATGGAAATAGATAAACAATTATTTTCATAAACCATTCATAATTCCATGAAATCAATCCTTAATATTTAAAATTTGGCAGATTCTTTCCCGGTCGAAGCCAATAACAATCTGGCCGTCTATCTCGGCGACCGGCACGCCCATCTGGCCTGTCTTTTGAATCATCTCTTCTCTGCCTTGAGCATCTTCAGCCACATCAATATCTTCATAGGAAAAACCCTTTTCATCTAAAAACGCTTTGAGAGTATAACAATAGGGACAGCTTGGTGTGGAATATACTTTTATTTCCGGCATAAACGTTGATAAGCATTTAGAGCGGCTTTGGCTCCTTCACCAGCCGCCACGACAATCTGTTTACCGGAAACATCGGTGACATCGCCGGCCGCAAAGATATTTTTAACCGAGGTTCTGTTTTGAGCATCTATCTTAATTTCTCCCTCTTGATTTAATTCTACCACATTTTTAAGCAAAGCGGAATTGGCTATTGTCCCTACCTCAACAAAGACCCCCTGAACAGCTATCTCTCTATGCTGACCAGAGCTCCGTTCCTGATAAACTAAGCTTTCGACCAGCTGGCCGCCTTTAATTTCCCTGACGGCCGCGTTGGTAAAAATATCAATCTTAGAACTGTTCCCAACTCTTTCTTGAAGCGATTCATCAGCCGTTAATTGGGACAAAAACTCCAGAAGGTATATCTGCGAAGCGTAATTGAGCAAATCTAAAGCTGCTTCCAGGCCGGCATTACCGCCGCCAATGACAGCTACCTTTTTGTCTTTAAAAAGAGGCCCATCACAGGTAACGCAATAACTAACTCCCTTACCGGTAAATTCCGACTCACCAGTTATGCCCAATTTTTTGTAATTCCGGCCGGTGGCTACAATCAAGGCCTTGGCCTGATAAGATTTATCTGTTTTTACTTTAATTGAATGTTCATTCTCTACTTCAATTTTTTTTACTTCATTCCCCTCTCTGATTTCCAGGTCCTCGCCTTGATATCTTTTCAGATGAGCAACTAATTTCTTAACTAATTCCGGCCCGCTGATTAATTCGAAACCGGGATAGTTTTCAATCAAATTAGTCCAATTCAACTGACCGCCCCAATCTTTGGTCAATAAAAGGGTCTTTAATTTTTTGCGGGCGGCGTAAATTCCTGTACTGATGGCCGCTGGCCCGCCGCCAATGATTATCAAATCATATTTCATGTTATCGCCTGATTAATAGCTGGAATTAAATCTGAAGCCATTAAACTTTGTTTAATTGGATAGACCTCTTTGAGGACTTTTTTACTAATTTTAATCATGACTAAAAAGCCACTCGCAAAAAGAAATTTACTGCAACAATTTAGCCGGCTAACCAACCACCGTCAACAAACAAAGTGACTCCGGTAACATAATCGTTCTCTTCCGAAGCTAAGAAAACAGCTGCGCTAGCCACGTCTTTAGGCTGACCTAATCTTTTCTTGGGAATGCGGGCCATTATTCCTTCTTTCGTCTTTTCATCGGACAACATATCTTTAGTCATCGGCGTATCAATCACCCCCGGCCCAATGGCATTGACATTAATGCCCAAGGGAGCTAATTCCAAAGCCAAGGCCTCAGTTAAAGCGGTCACCCCTCCTTTGGAAGCGCAATAATGGGCGATATTCAAAAAGCCGACGCCAACCTGACCAGAAGCAATGGAGGCAATGTTAACAATCCGTCCATATTTGTTTTTAGCCATTTCTCTGACAGCCGCCTGGCTGCATAAAAACATTCCTTTTAGATTAATATCCAAGGTCCGATCCCACTCCTCTTCGGTTAACTCTAAAAATGGTTTAAATTGAGCGATGCCAGCGTTATTAACCAAAATATCAATTTTACTGAACTTCTCAACAGCTTTCTGAATGGCCTGTTCAACATCTTCTTTACTGGTGACATCAACTTTAAGTGCTAAGCCATCCTGGCCCGATTTTTTAATCTGGTCCACCACCTTCTGACAGTCAGCTCGGTCAATGTCGGTGACGACCACCTTGGCCCCGGCTTGAGCCAAAGCTAAAGCAATGCCCTGACCAATACCGCGGCGGGCTCCGGTAACCAAAGCGACTCTATCTTTCAAATTCACTTTTTTTCACCTCCTTTCTTATTTTGACTTTAATTTCAACATGGCCTCTTGAGCGGCCGCAATCAGAGGATAAACAGTCGGCGCTGAAGTCAAAAGCGGATGAGTGGCTATTTGCCAAGTGTTAAAATCATAAAGGGTGGCTTGATGCTGAATAGCCATGGCTACCGCATTAATCATTTCGCCGACGCTCTCCGGTCCCATCATTTCCGCTCCTAATAAAAGCCCCTCCGAGGATTTAGCAAAAATTAGCTTCACTCTAATTAGTTCAGCGCCGGGCAATTTACCCGGATGGCGATTGGGAGCTTGAGCCTGGCCAACAATATATTCAAATTTCTCCTCTTTGGCTCTCCTTTCGGTCAAGCCAGCCGCCGCCAGAGTCAAACCATTGATATAAGTGGAAAAGACCCCCAGCGTGCCTTTATTTTCTCTAATCAGTTTTATCTGATATAAATTATTAGCGGCAATTCTAGCCTCACTGGCAGCCACCGAGGCTAACATAACCGGAATATTCCTACCGGTAATAAAATCTTTAGTTTGAGCGCAATCACCAATAGCTAAAATATCCGGCTGACTGGTTCTCATGTATTCATCAACCCAAATACCTCCTTTTTCTTCGGTTCTTATTCCGGCTTCTTTAGCCAAATCAATATTTGGTCGAGCGCCAATTGACAAGATAACTAAATCAGCTGCTATTTTCTCTCCATTCTCCAACTCTAAATACTCAACCTTATCTTGGCCGCTTACTTCTTTTATCTTTGCTCCTGTATATATTTTAACGCCCTTCTTTTTCAGTTTTTCTTCAGCGGCCAAGGCAAATTCCTGGTCAAAATTAGTCAACAGACAATGCTCTAACATTTCAACGATGCTTATCTTTAAATTCCTGAGACTACTTAACTCTTCAGCAAATTCTACCCCAATAAAGCCACCGCCGATAATAGCTATATTTTTCGCTTTTAGAGCCGCTTTTCTCAATTCTTCTAAATACTGACAATCCTTTCTGACCTGCCAGACACCTGGTTTATCTAGGCCCGGAATAGGAACTAAATGAGATTCCGAACCTAAGGCCAGAATCAATTTATCATACTGATAAATCTTTTCATCTTTAAGAACGACTATTTTCTCCTCTGTTTTAATCTTAGTTACTTCTCCAACGACCAAATCAACTCCATTATCGATTAAGGGCTGACTAGGCATTATATCCTCATTAACTGAATTTAAGCGGTCAAAAATATAAGGAATGCCGCAGGGAACGACTCCTTTCTCTTCTTTCCTAATCAAGCTGATTTTTTTGTCCGGATAATTTTTCTTAGCTGTTACAGCCGCGACCATGCCAGCCGGACCGCCGCCAATGACTAAAATATCTATTTTACTCATACTTTTATCTCCTTCTATCACTAATTCTACCATAAAATTAGAAAACAAAAAAATCCTGACCATTAACTATTCACAGGTTTTTTTGACTAATCAATGGTCAGGACAAATTTAACCCCCTTACTACTCGTTCGACAATTGTAAAGATAGTATCCTTTTTGTTAATATCTACAACCAAATCAGCATAAGGAACTTTTTTCCCTTCTCGCCTCATTCTTTCCGTCTTTCTCAAATACCTAGTTCTTTCGCCTTCAGAGCTCTTTACTTCTATTGTAAAAACCTGACATCTTCGTCTTTTCTTAACCCCAACCAAAAAATCTTTTCTCTCACTATCTTCCTGACTAAAATATTGAATCCGATTGCTATCCTCTAACCACTTAAGAGCATCAGCCATCATCTGTTCGGTCATTCGACCCCTAGCTCTTCCTTCTTCGCCTCCCCTTTTTCCTTCAGGCATTACCATAAATGGAGGTGAATCTTTCTTTCTAAATTTTGACATCATACCCTCCCCACAAAATGGTTGTAAAAAATCTATTGAGCCAAAGCCTGCTCAATCGCTTCCTCAAAGACACTGTAAGGCTGATTGCCGACAATCATTTGGCCATTAATCAAAAAGGTTGGCGTCCCTTCGACTCCATCTTCCTCGGCCTGTTCAAACCACTTAACCACTTGCTGATGGTATTTACCCGAATCAAAACATTGGTTAAAACTGGCCTGGTCTAATCCTAAATCTCCAGCCGCTGCTTTAAGCCAGTTAGCGACAATCGTATTTAACTCATCTTCGGAAGCGGCCTGACTTGTCTGCTGAATAAGTTCCTGAGGATGACCAAAAAGATAATCATCAACTATCTGAAATCTATCCTGTTCTTGAGCGCAAAGCAAAGTTTGACCTAATTCGGAAGGCGAAAGCCGGCGAGGAATCAGCTTAACCTGACCGGTCTTGATATATTTCTCTATAATTAAGGGTAGGGTCTCTTGGTGGAAACTAGCGCAATGACCGCAAAAATGACTAGAATATTCAGTGATCGTGACCGGCGCATCGGGACTACCTAAAATAAATTCACCCTCAACTAATTGAGAGGGTTCTTCTTCTGAAAAAAGACCTCCTTTAAACAGGGCGGCCGCCTGCTCTCCAACTGTTGGATTCCGCTGACTGCCATACCAAATTATGCCGACCAAAGCAACTAAAGCGATTATTCCGAAAATAATTGTCTTTTTATTTGCCATAAACCCAAAATATCATTTTTTCTTTAAAATAGCAAGTCTCTCGACATTAGTCAAAACTTTACCCTGACTGAGCTTTTTAATCTTTCCCTTTTCCATAACCAGCCGGCCATTAATAATTACCGTTTCTACATCACTGCCTCGAGCGGCATAAACCAAATGAGAAGCAATATTATGACAAGGCGTTAAGTGAGGCTGCCTAAAATCAAGGATAATTAAATCGGCTTTCTTCCCTTCCTCCAAAGAACCGATTTCTTCAGTCAGACCCAAGGCCTTGGCTCCGTTAATCGTAGCCATATCTAAAACCGTCTGAACGTCGACCGCAGTCGGCTCCAATTGGTCAATTTTGTGCAATAAAGCAGCTGTTTTCATTTCTTCAAAGACATCTAAATTATTATTAGAACAAGGACTATCAGTGCCCAAGCTGACATTAATACCGGCTTTGAGCATGGCCGGTAAAGGCATTATTCCGGAAGCTAATTTCATATTAGAAACCGGACAATGAGAGACGGAAGCGCCAGATTGAGCTAAGATTTTAATTTCCCGTTTAGTCAGCCAGCAAGCATGAGCTAAAAGGGTCCGTTGGTCTAAAATCCCCGCTTTAGCCAAAACTTCAAGCGGCCGCCTTTTATATCTCTTCAAACAATAATTAACTTCTTCTTTGGTTTCAGCCAAATGGGTAGTCAAAAGCAAATCATGCTGGTCAGCTAAATTTTTAGAGCGTTGGTAAGTATCTAGAGAAGTAGTCTGGAACATATGGGGAGCTAAAGAAATTTTAATTAAATCGTCATCAAACCAGTCCTTAATTATAGTTTGGGCTTTTTTCAATGCCTCGGCCGCATTTTTGAAATAAAAAGTAGGCACATCAAGTATGCCGCAACCCAAGACACCTCGCATGCCTATTTGATGAGCCGCCTTGGCCACTTCATCTTGATAATAGTAAAAATCAGTAAAGCAGGTCGTTCCTGATTTAATCATTTCCAGCATAGCCAATAGCGAACCCCAGTAAACATGTTTAGCAGTGAATTTTGACTCTACTGGATAGACGTATTTAAACCACCAATCTTCCAGGGGCAAATCATCAGCATAACCACGCAAAAGAGTCATGGTTAGGTGGCCATGGGTATTAATCAGACCGGGTAAAATAACTTTGCCTTGGCCGTCAATTACTCTTTTGGCTTGCTTTCCATGCTCTTTTTCTATTTTGGAACTCTGGCCAATAGCTTTAATTTTATCTTTTTCGATAAATAAAGCGCCCGGCTTGATTATTTGCCGTTTGGCATTCTGAGTGACAATAGTGGTATTTTTAATCAAAATCATATTTTTGATGGTAGCATAGAGGATAAAAAAGAAAAAGGCCGGGATTGTTTTTTTTTAAAAAAAAAACAATCCCGGGCCTGCCTACTTTTAGGCGGTCCCCTGATTTTTAAGAGGTTTGCAAGAGGGACGCCCTTTTAAGGGCGTCCCTTGAAAGACTTAAAAGAGCGTCCCCGAAAAATCCTTTAATATCAATAAAAAAAAACACCGACCGGTCGTTTTTCGACGGCGGTGCCTTTGGGTTTCTCGGAGGAGAATCGTTATCCCCTTCTTTTTTGTCCTTCCCATAGGTTATTGAGAAGAGAAGAAACAAAAGCGGAATCTTTCAAGATGACCCTGTAAAAAGCCAGAATAACGGCATTTCCGGACTGACTACGATCAGAGGCATTGATAAAAGTCTTGGATTGGTCGGGAAAAGACTGGCTGTAAAAATATCTACTCTTTAGTTCATTAATAAGGGCCTGCAACTGATCAAAGTCCTTGACATTCTGAAAGACAACCAAATCAAGAGCTCGTCTAATCGTTTCCGGATAGATGGTTAAATCGTCAAGAGTCCGGCTGTAACCGCTATCGTCAGTAGATTTTATTCTCTCGAAGAGTCGAGTCATTATTGTTCCGTCCAAGAACAAGTCCTTCTTTATTCTCCACCAGGCCGGCTGACACTCAGGGGCAACGTATTTGCCCCAACCGGCCGGGATAATAGGAATATTTGCGACACTCTCTGTCGCCAAACTTGGCGAAGACGAAGTTAATGAGGCGGCTATCTTAGTAATCGGCAGATAGCCGTTAAAAGCGATCCCGGCTACAAAGGTCAGTATCAAGAAAATAACCGTGTAAATCAAATTTCCCATTCTTTCCATTTTTCCCGGTTGAGTCCGGACCGGGATATGGCTAGCTGGCAATAAATCACCGGAAGGTAAAAAGAATTCCAAGAAAGTGTTTTCACCCTCTGTTCGTTCACCGATACTTAAGAGAGCTTTACTCTCTAAATCCTTTAACTGAGTGTCAAGCTCCCTAATGTCGCCATTATACAGGCAATAAGCAAAACAATATCCGTCCCTGCTAATTGTCTGTTTTACGTCAACGAAAGAGTGTTTTTGGAGTAAATCAAGGATAAGCTCTTTCTGGCCTCGGGGAAATTTTATTACAACCTCGTGCTTGGACGTTTGAACGGAAAATTCTTCTCTCAAAGCTACCTCTCCCATAATTGCCTCCTTTATTCTATTTTAAAAGTTCTTTTCTATTTTCTTTCTATTATAAATAGATATCTATATTTTGTCAAGTTGATAACCTTCTCTTTGGAGTAATTTCTTTTTAAGCTGGCGGCCACGGCCAAAGCCGCCAATTTGGCCATCTGAACGAATAACCCGATGACAAGGAATTTTACCTCGCGTCCTTTTCAAAGAAAAGGGAATTGGATTTTTGTTCAAAGCATTGCCGACCGCCCGATAAGCGCGAGGATGACCGATTCTTTGAGCCACCTGCTGATAAGTCATTACCTGACCAGACGGAATCCGGCTAACAATATAATATACTTTGTCTTTAAAGGATAAATTTTCAAAAACCGGCTGGAAACTGCGGCGGTGAATCTCTGATGGGCCAAACTTAGTTAATCTTTCAAAATGCAATTTCGTCCCATAACCTTTATGTTGGGCCAAGCTATATTGGGGATATTTTTTCTCCAACCGCTTCATTAATCTGTCCCGACTGACTTTAGCCACAATTGAAGCTAAAGACAAAAGAGCGATTTTCTGGTCACCTCTAACAATGGCTCGTTGGGCTATTTTTAAACGAGGGATTTCCATCTGACCATCCAAAAACAAAAAATCTGGCTGGGGATTCAATTTTTTGAGACAACGTCGCCAAGCCAACAAAGTAGCCTGCCAGATGTTAATCCGGTCAATCACTTTTGGCCAGACAAAGCTAACTCGCCATTCAATGGCCGGCTCTTGTTTGATTAATTCAAAAATCTCCTCTCGTTGCTTAGGAGCGAGCAACTTGGAATCTCTTATTTCTATCCGGGGCGTTCCTTTTGGATACGCTCTTTGCAAAGGGCGTATCCAAAAGGAACGCCCCGCTAACGACGCCCCGGGAACCGCTACCACAGCCGCCGCGACTGGGCCGGCCAAAGCACCACGTCCCACTTCGTCAATACCAGCCATTATTTGATATCCCTTCTCAAAAATAAATTTTTCTTGAGGCGAAAAAATCATTTTTTGGAAACGAATTGATTATCTTTAATATAGAAACGCCAAGGACGGCTAGCCCAATAAGGGCCAGCATAATCTACGCCAATTCTTTTGGAAGCCCCGATTTTAAAATCACCCGCCTCTTTTTTTTCTTCAATCCACAAATAACAATTTCGGACAAAGGCCTTTGTTTTATTCAAGCTTCTATCAATCTTCAAAGCCTGACAGAGCTTGCCCGGTCCGGAAGATAAATCTCTTAAATCTGACTTTTTTCTTAACCGCTTCATTGTCTCAATCCCTTCTATCGGCTCCAGAGCTCTAATCAAAACAGCCGAGGGAAATCCTTTTCTCTGGGTAACAATATTAAGACAGTAGAAAATGCCGTAGATTAAATAGACATACCAAAAACCAGCCGAACCGAACATAATTTCATTGCGGGCCGTTATTTTTCCAAAAGCATGCGAGGCCCTATCTTGATGACCGAGATAGGCCTCGGTTTCAACAATCCGGCCAACTATTTTTTGCTGGCCGATTCGCCTGACTAAATATTTGCCCAGCAATTGCTGAGCCACTTTTAGAGTCGGCTGATAATAGAATTTTCTCGGCAACTTCTTGAACATCTGAAATATAAGGTTATTTTCCAGGCACGGAGGCCCGGTATAATGAATTTTTATTTTACGAACCCAGAGACCCAGAGCATTAAACTTACCCGTATATTTACTTACTCGCTCGGAAATGAAAACCTATTTTCATTTCACTCGCTCGCTGCGTAAATAATCTTAAAATAATAAAGGCGAGCCGGCAAGCTCGCCTGAAAATAAGAATAAATGTCTATAAATTATAGAATTCCCTCCTGGAACAGAAGCAATTTATTTTTCAGAAGAATGCCACCATTCTTTTCTTTTCTTTCATACTCGTAAAACCGGTAAATATAGGGTATCCCGGCCGGAACCGCCAAAACGACACATAGCACCAATTGATTTTCAGTTCCCGGGTTGGGAAAATCAGAGACAACCTGGCGAACCATCTCAAATTCAAAATCATCTGGCCTGGTTAACATTCTACTCGTCTCTTGGATATCTTTGGAAACAATACCTTCCCAGCAAGTGCCGTATCCTGTGACAACCTTGCAGTTCAGATATCCTGGCCCTTTGGGCAACAATTTCCCAAAATCTTCCCGAAGATTACCCATGATAATTTCTGCAGGATTCACTTCCAATCACCTCCTTTAATTTAATCTGGTTTTAATGAACTGCCGAATCCTATCCTCCTTGAACTAAATTCGGCGGCGTCTGGCCTTCCAGGGCGGCGATAATATTATTAGCGGCCATTTCGGCCATTTTATCGCGGGTTTCCCCGGTCGCTGACGCAATATGCGGCGTCAAGACAACATTCTCCAATTCAGCCAAGCCCGGGGTCAAGGCCGGTTCATTTTCATAAACGTCGAGAGCCGCTCCGGCAATTTCTCTATTTTTCAAAACCTCTACCAAAGCTTTTTCATCGATGATTGGCCCGCGAGCCGTATTGATTAAATAAGCAGTTGGCTTCATCGTTTTAAATCGCTCGGCATTAATCAGATGGCGGGTTTCCTGAGTCAAAGCGGTATGCAAGCTGACAAAGTCGGCTTCTTTTAATAGGTCGTCCAGCTGGCGATACTCTATATTAAATTTCTTTTCCAACTCTTGGTTACGATGAATGTCATAATAAACAATTTTAACTCCAAAGCCATCCTGCATCCGTTGGGCGACAGCCGTGCCAATCCGACCCAAACCGACAATGCCCAAGGTTTTTCCTTTAATATCAGCCCCTAAAAGCAGTTTCGGTCCCCAGGCCTGGTATTTACCAGCCCGGGTATATCTATCAGCTTCAACAATTCTTTCGGCAATAGCGAAAAGCAAAGCAATAGTATGTTCAGCCACCGCTTCGGTCAGGACACCCGGAGTATTGCTGACCATAATATTTTTTTTCTTGGCTTCGGCAACATCAATGTTATCGTAGCCAACCGCATAATTAGCGACAATTTTCAATTGCTGACCAGCTGCTTCCATCACCTCCCCATCAATTTTTTCGGTTAAGACCGACAAAATGGCTTCAACTCCTTTAATTTTTTCCAGTAATTCTTCCCGGGCTATCTTGCCTTCCGGGCCGACAACTACCTCCCAACCTTTATCTTTTAATATTTTGATTCCTTTGTCCGGAATCTGGCGAGTAACAAATATCTTATGCATAATCTTATCTCCTTTCTTTTTAGACCAACATTTTATTATACCATATTTTTGGAAAAGAAAAAGCGGTCGCCTTAGACGGTCGCCCAACATTACTCCGTCTACTACTACTTTCTGACAGTTAGAAATTAGCTTTTACCCCCTTCCCCCTACCACAACCGGCTTTATTTCTTGTCTTCCCTAATTTCCTTTCTGATTCTTTCCATCAGGCGGGCTATCAACCAGAGATTGTGAAAGGTGGCCAAACGAGGACCAAGCATTTCCTTGGCTTTGAATAAATGATGAAGATAAGCCCGGCTGAAGTTCTGACAGGTATAACAGGAACAACCATTCATAATTGGCTTTTTATCTTGCCGAAAAGCAGAATTTAAAATATTTAACCGGCCCCGCTCGGTTAAAAAGACACCATGTCGAGCCAAGCGGGTCGGATAAACGCAGTCAAAAAGGTCAATTCCTTGGGCGACCGCCTTATTTAAATCAATTGGCTGACCAATGCCTAATAAATGGCGCGGCTTTTCCGGAGGCATCTCCGCAATAACCCAATCCAAAATCTTATACATATCTTTTTTGGTTTTGCCCAAAGAGCCGCCAATGGCTAATCCGTCAAAAGGCAATTGGCTGATAAATCGAGCGCTTTCTATTCTTAAATCCTTCCACTGGCCGCCCTGAATAATGCCGAAAAGCGCCTGGTCTTTTCTCTTTTTCGCTTTCAGGCAAATTTCGGCCCAGCGATGGGTTCTATCTGTTGCTCGTCGGGTATATTCCTTAGTCGCCAAAGGCGAAGTACATTCATCAAAAGCTAAAATAATGTCAGCTCCTAAGGCCTCTTGGATTTGAATTGATTTTTGAGGAGTCAAGCGATGTTTAGAGCCATCCAAATGAGAACGAAATTCCACTCCCTGCTCATCTATTTTAGCCAACTTAGGTTTGACTGTTTTTGGCTGTTCAGCTTGACCGGGGAAAAAACCGCCTATTTTGCCAATTTCCTGTTCCAAGCCAAACCCCAAGCTGAAAACTTGAAAACCGCCGCTGTCGGTGACAATCGGACCGGGCCAGTTCATAAATTTATGCAAGCCGCCCAGTTGTTGAACAATTTTATGGCCGGGACGCAAATATAGATGATAAGTATTGCAAAGTAAGGCCTCAAAGCCGATTTCTTTCAAATCAGCCGGGCTTAAACTTTTAATTGTCGCTTGGGTAGCCACCGGCAAAAAAGCCGGCGTTTTAATCCGGCCGTGCGGCGTCTTAATTAAACCCAAGCGGGCTCTGGATTTTTTACTTTTCTTGAGAATTTTGAAAAATTGTTTCATCCTTCCCGGGGCGTTCCTTTTTGATACACCCTTTTGCAAAAGGGTGTATCAAAAAGGAACGCCCCGCTAACGTAAAAGGGTGTATCAAAAAGGGACGCCCCGGGACTGATTGAGATAATATCCAGCTATGCCAAAAGAGACGGCTACATTCAAAGATTCCTTTTGGCCGAACATTGGCAAATGGACAATCTGGTCAGCTCTTTTCAAGACAGCCGGCGAAACCCCTTTAATTTCGTTGCCGACTACCAAAGCTAAAGGAAATTTGGGCTTGAATTGAGTATAAACTAAACTTTTCTCCGTTTGTTCTAAAGCGACAATAAAAACTTTTTCTTTTTTCAGGCGTTCAACTATTCGCCAAGCCGACCACTGATAATGCCAACTGATATTCTTTTCAGCTCCCAAGGCAGCTTTAGCGATTTTAGGATGAGGCGGCTGGCCGCAAATACCAGTTAAGAAAATTTTATTTACTCCTAAGGCATCGGCTGTTCGGAAAATAGAACCGATGTTCTCCAAGCTGCGAATATTGTCACAGACCACATAAAAAAGTAGATTTCTTTTTATTCTCATAAACTCATTCTAAACGCTCTTAATTTGATTAGCAAGCTCGGTACTACAATGACATTGTAGTACCGGCCAAGAAAAAAAAGCCGTTGCCTATTCCTATTTTGGCAACGGCCGCATCTAGAAAATTATTTATTGGTCGTATTTCAGGACTCCATCGTGTCGTACTTGAGCGGCCCGGGCTCCGGCCATAACATCGTAAGATAAGGATAATTGGCTTCCCCCGCCTTTTTTCTTTTCGTCGGGACTACCGCCCAAGAAGTATTTCCTGTCCTTTTTCTCGATTACAATCCCATCCTCATCCAGGACAGAAAGGAATACTCTAGCCAATAAATAAATCTCACCTGTTGATATTGATTTTCCTTTCCGGTAGCTGCGAACGGCACTCGTGAATAAGGTCCGAGGTAATTCACATCTATTTGGCTGTCCAGCCTCTTCTTTTACCTCAACTCTCAGCAAATCCCGAACTATCTCTTTGAAATTATTTATTTCCTCGTCGCGCATCTTAGCCCTCCCTTAAAGGATTCAAAGATGTAAAATAACTAAAAATACTTTCTAGTATGATACTAAACTATTGCCTATTTGTCAAGGTTCAATCAGCCCAGAGTTTTTTGGCTTCTTCCCAAAGGGCGTTATTCCCCTGTCCTTTCCGCCAATACCACCATTCAACGCCCCATAAATAGGCCTCATCAAAGCCAGTCTGTCTAGCGTAACCAATAATCCCCTTGAATTTATCCAAGTCCATTGATTTGGCCTGTTTCCAAACAGCTGTTTCGTAAAGGGCGCTTGGTCCCCAAGGTTCACCTTGCAATTCCACAATAATCGTTCTTTCCACCCCAGTCAGCCACTTAACTAATTTAGCTCTTTTGTAATAAAAGACGGCCGGAATGGGATATTTAAAATGACCAATTTTTTCAATCCAAACAATCCGGTAAAGGGTTGTCCCAAAAACATCGGCTCTCAGAGCCGGTCCCAGCCAACAGCTCAACTCGCCGCTGGCCGTGACGATAATCGGCCGTCTGTCAAAATCTAATTGACGAACCAAAGATATTTCCTTATCTAAAAATTCTTTATCCAGGGGCGGGCATCGGCCAAATCCTTTTAAAAAGGGTTCGTTTTCCACCTGCCAGTATTTTATTGTTTGATTGCCCTGATAATGGCTGACTATTTCAGTTAAGAGGGCCAAAATTCTCTCCTGTTGTTCGGCTTCGTTCAAACTCCTAGCCCAATCAGGAATATGGCATTCGGGCCAACGAGGCACTTTTCGACCAACAGCTAAGATAACTTGTGCGTCTCGTCTGGCGGCTTCCCTAATCTGCCAATCTAAATCTTTAAAGGAATATTGACCGGGTTCCGATTCAATAATCGGCCAGTAAGCAACCAAACGCAACTTATCTACTCCTAAGTCATTGAGAATAGCCAAATAGGTATCTTGCCAGTCAAGGTCCATTTCTTGGGCGAATTTTTGACTAAAAGTGACTCCGAAACTAACTTGGTTAGCCGGCTCGGTTTGGCCAGTAAATAAATAAATCAAAAAGCCGAGCAGAATAATAACTATCAGCGAGATAGTCCAAATCAGGGTTCGCCAAGGATTTAAAATATCTTTTAAAAAATTCATACCCTCCTAAAGGAGATGGACTCCTTGAGATTAATTAAAAAGCTAAAATAACTAAACCGAAGCCAATTAAGCAAATAGCCATTACCTTTTGGGTAATTACTCCGTTACTAATTTGTTCTCTAAGAATCTGGGGGAATTTCTTGGAAAGGAAAAGAGCGATGATTAAAAGAAAAGCATATTGGACTCCCTGCAAAGCGTTGACTAAAGTAACACTACCTAAGGCAATGGCGTAATTTAAAAGAAGATAAGACAAAGCAGAAAGAACTTTATTGGCAGCGGCCAAGCCACCCACTTTAAACTTAACCACTCTTGAGGCCTGAAAAATTGATTGGCGGACTTTGGGCCAAAAAAGTAGCAACCAAGCCCCCAAAAAACCGCCAATCCTAATCCAGATAAAGCCATTGATAAACGACTGTTCAGTGTAAATAAACTTTGATAAGACAAAAGAACCAGCAAAAAAAAGGCCAGCCAACAGGGCCAGAAATAATCTTTTACTTAAAGGCGCTTTAACTAAAGCTGGTTTTCTTCTTGGCCAAAGCATAATAACACCGCCGACAACCAGTAAGAAGAAAGCAATAAATTGAATTCCGGTTAAACGTTCAGCCAAAAAGAAATAACTGAAAAATAGAGTGAAAAGAGGAACAGCCCCGCCGACAATCGGCGCTACCCGGGAAATTTCCCCTATTTGAACCGATTGATAGAAAAATAAAATGGCTAAGACAAACAAAAAGCCAGCCAAAAAACTGATTAGAATCTGACTGGTCGGCAAAAGACCGAAACCAAAAGGGGCCAAAGCCAAGGCGACTATTCCTAAAAGACCAACATAAAAAGCATAAGCGGCCGGCTGAAGGGCTGTCTTAGAAAGAAGGAATTTATCAACAATAAAAACCAAGGCAAAAATAAAATGAGCACTAATGGCAATTAAAAGCCAGTTCATAAACTATTAAGACATTTTTCTGCTAAAGATAAAACTAATTATAATCACGAACAAGGTCAGAATAGAAAGCAAAGCGACGATTAACAGCCACTCCTTAAACAAGAACCAATTTAAAGAAAACCCCGAATAGAGCAAAGCGGAAATAATTAGAGAAAAATAATAACCATTGGGCATAAACAAAAACCATTTTTTGTGCCACCAAATATGTTTTGACTTAAAACGCCGCAACCCATAATGAGGATTTAAAACAAACCATAAAAAATCCCAAGTAATACTAATTAAGAAAAGGAAAGAGAGAGTTCTTAATTCGACAGACCAATTCCAATTTTGACCAACAAAATAAGGGTAATGTAGAAAAACCAAAACAAGGCTGTAAACAAGTAAATGGTAGCCAGTTAAATCTTTACCGCTCATTATCATCCGAAAAATCTTAGCCGACCATTTGTCAGGACTGGGTCGCCAAGTGGGTAATTTAGCCGCCCAGCCATATTTACCTTCTATCTGTACTTCAAAAGCGGCTAAGACCAGACAAAAAAGGAAAATATATGAGCTTTGAACAATTAAATCTATATTCATATTAAGGATGTCGTTTTAAGAACGACTCTCTGAGGGCGTCCCTCAAAATGACGCCCTTGGTAATCATTTCTGACACTTGGGACAAAAATGAGCGGAACGACCGCCTATTTTGAGACGTTCAATTTTAGCGCCGCAAAGATAGCAGGGTTTTCCTTCCCGGCGATAGACCTTAACTAAAGATAAATAACTGCCTTTTTTGCCGGCCGCATCAACGTATTGGTCAGCCGAGGAACCGTGCCGACTAATAGCCAGAGTCAGTATCTTTTTAATCCCCTGATAAATCTTCTTTATCTCAGCTGGCTTGAGACTGCCAGCTGTCCGAGTCGGCAAAACTTTGGCTAGAAAGAGAATTTCATCGCTGTAAAGGTTGCCTATTCCAGCCAGCCAAGTTTGGTCCATTAAGAGCGGTTTGATTTTAGTCCCCTTCCTTTTGTTTAATAATTCTTCGAATGCTTTCAGAGTAAATTCCTTAGTTAAGGGTTCGGGACCAAATTTTTCTTTAGCCAAAAAACGAGCCAATTCCTTTTTAGGAACTACTTTAACAAAACCGAATTGTCTCAAATCATTGTGAACTAAATGACGGCCGTCAGTAAAATAATAAATAAGGTGAGTATGCTTATTCGGCTCACCTTGATGAATTAATTGACCGGTTAATTTCAAATGAGTGACCAGACAATAACCGTTGGATAATTCAATAATCAACAATTTAGCTCGCCGACTGATATTGATAATAGTTGCCCCGGCGACAAGTTCTCTAAATTCTTTCAAAGGGTATTTAATAAACTTCGGCAAACGAACTTCAACGCTTTTGATTTTCTTTCCTTTGATTTTCTTATTTAATTGTCTTTTGATTGTTTCGACCTCGGGTAATTCGGGCATATGCTTCAAAAATTATCTTGGATTTGCGAAGGTTTAACCTTCGCAAGCTTTAATTATTTGGGGGGTTCTTCGTATCGAGGGCTGACCAAAACTTCTCTCAAAGCATCAACATCTTCTAAAACCATACCAGTACCCCGGACAACGGCCGTCAAAGGGTCTTCAACTAATTTTACCGGCATTTCTGTTTGTTCGGCAATCAATTGGTCTAAGCCACGCAGCAGACCGCCGCCACCGACCAAAAATATCCCCCGTTCCATAATGTCGGCGACTAATTCGGGCGGCGTTTCTTCGATAGCTCCTTTAATCGTATTGACCAGAGTTTTAACTGAACGATTCAAAGCTTTGCGAATCTGCGTATCATCAACCGTTACTTCCTTAGGCAAACCAGTAACCAAATCGCGGCCGCGCATGGTTGTCTCTAATTTCTCTTCCAAGGGACAAGCCGAACCAATGGCTAATTTGATATCTTCAGCTGTTTTCTCGCCTAAGAGGAGATTAAATTCGTCGCGGGCGTATTGAATAATATCTTCATTAAGTTTGTCTCCGGCCACCCGTAAACTCTTACTGACGACAATACCACCCAAAGAAATAACGGCCATTTCAGTAGTGCCGCCGCCTATGTCAACAACCATATTACCGGCTGCTTCTTGAACTGGCAATCTGATACCGATGGCCGCAGCCATCGGTTCTTCAATCAAATAAACCGCCCGGGCGCCGGCGCTTTTAGTCGCGTCTTCAACCGCCTTTCTTTCTACCTCGGTTACTCCCGAAGGAATGCCGATGGCTACTCGCGGTCGGGGCAAAATAGAAAAACTCTCCCGATGAACCTTATCAATGAAAAACTTGAGCATCTGTTCGGTCACTTCAAAATCTGAAACCACCCCGGCCACCAAAGGACGAGAAGCAACAATGTGACCGGGCGTCCGGCCAACCATTTTCTTGGCTTCCTGGCCAATAGCTAAAATCTGGCCGGTTTTCTGATTAATGGCCACCACCGATGGCTCATTAATAACAATCCCCCGGCCTTTAACATAAACCAGAGTATTGGCCGTGCCTAAATCAATACCGACGTCTTTGGAAAAAAAACCAAAAAAGTTGTCGAACATATTTTTAAGAACCTTCCCAAAATATTCTTGTTTGTCAACTGATTCGTTTAATTATTTCTTTTGTTTTGACCAGCTCCATTTTATCGCTTTGACGCTTTTTCAACTCAACCGAATCTTTAGCTATACTTTTTTGACTAACAACTAATCGCCAAGGAATACCGATCAAATCGGCTTCGGCAAATTTTTCACCCGGACTTTTATCCCGGTCATCATACAGAACCTCTATTCCTTTTCTGATCATTTTATTATAAATTTTATCAGATTCCTTGCGGTCGCTAACTAAATCAAGCAAATGAACTTTAAATGGAGCAACCGCTTCCGGCCAAATAATACCGTGATAATCGTTATTCAACTCTACAATCACCCCCATTAACCGACTTAATCCTATGCCATAAGAACCCATAAAAACCATTTTATTATCGCCATTTTTATCTACATATTTTAAATCAAATGGTTTTGAAAACTTTGTTCCTAAAGTAAAAATATTCCCTACCTCAATAGCTTTTTTTTCTTCAAAGTTTCCTTTTAGACCTAAATCCTTTTTTAAATCATCGGTATAAATCTCTTTATTAATAGCCGCATGGCCTTGCCCCATTTTCAACCCTTTTCCATAATCATCTTTATGAATATAAATAATATCTTCTCCAGCTTCGCAGATAGTCTGAAATTCATGAGAGAATCTTGAGAAAGTGCCACCTGAAGCATAAGTTAAATAAGTTAAACGACCAATTCCGACCCTCTTAAAAACATTACTATAGACCACCTTCATCTTTTCATAAAAATCATTGTGTTCATTTTCGTCTTTTGAAAATGAGTATAAAGCCTTCCAGTAGAATTCCCTGCCTCTTAAAAGCCCTGATTTGCTTCTGGCTTCATTTCTGAAGATTTCTTTAAAATCATAAAGATAAAGAGGCAAATCCTTATAGGAATTTACGTGCTGCTTTAAAATATTCGAATAAGCTTCTTCATTAGTAAAAGACAAACCAACCTCCTCGCCGTTTTTTAATTTGGTTTTAAACCAATTATCTATAACTTTATCATCCCATCTATTTGATTTTTCCCACACTTCTTTGTTCTGCATGACGGAAGTCTTCATTTCTATTCCACCGACTGCATTCATTTCTTCCCTGATAATGTTCTCTATTTTCTTCAAAATTATCAGTCCTAAAGGCAAATAAGAATAAACTCCGGCCATTTCTTTACTAATAAAACCAGCCCTGATTAAATATTGAGCGTTCAAACTCGCCTCATCCTTAGGCGCCTCTTTAATTGTCTTAGTAAAAAGTTGGGATTGAAGCATGGCTCTAAGACTTTTTATTACAAATAGAAAGCCGCATCATAAATATTTTAATTCAATCAATTTCTTATAAATCGCATTAAACATTAATTCATAACCTTTAGAATCAGGATGAAGGCCGTCAGCGTAATATTCCTCTAATTTAGTGTTTTTAAAAATATCACGAGGATCTAAAAACGGCAATTTAAAATTATTACATAATTCTTTTAGACCCCTGTTGTGTGCTTCAATATGTCTCGCTCGTTGAGGTACCGCTTTTTTAAATTTCACGTTCATCGAAACTGGATTCAATCCAAGAATCAGTATTTTTTTCTTACTTTGTGCTAAATATGTGAATAATTTATTATACGTTCTCAGCCGAGCCCCTTTACCAATTTCGAATTCTTCTTCGTTCTCACTATTTAACATTGAACGACTATCGCCATGCGCAGCCTGCATTATAATTATATCCGGATCTCTGTAAAGAACTTCTGAAAAAAACCTATGTGTTAAATCCATAGATGTTTCCATACCCATTCCGAGATTATAGACATGGTTTTCGCCAACTTTGGAATCCTTTAGAATTTTATGTTGAAGTCTGCCCGCCCATCCGCTCAGTCCCAGCTCATCGCCTTCGCCTTCGACTACACTATCTCCAATACAAACAATTTTGACCATATTATTAAAATTAAACTATAAATACATAAATTTTTACATTAGGGAGTTTTCTCTTAGTCTTGTATAGCGAGCTCTATGCGAACTTACTAATAAATAATCTTTAAGTAAGTCTCTTAAAAAAACCGGCCGATGTCCCGCCAGGTAACGACGACCATTAGTAAGATTAAAATAACAAAGCCAACTAAATGGGTTATTCGCTCAATTTTTTGATTAACCGGCGAGCCCTTTATTTTCTCAATAGCCAAAAAGAGCAAGCGACCGCCGTCCAAAGCCGGAAAAGGCAAGATATTAATAACCGCTAAAATAACGCTTAAAAGAATAGTAAATTGAAGAACGTAAATAAAGCCGTGTTCAACCGCCTGACCGGTTAAAGCAAAAATACCGACCGGGCCAGCTATCTCTTCAACTAAATGGCCAGTGGTCAACAATTGCCAAAAAAGGCCTCCGAAGGCAGCCGCCATGACCCAAATCAGATTAAACGTTCCAACGACACCCCTAACTAAGGCCTGATACCAAGGATAAGAAACAATAGCTGTCCTGACTAAGGCAACGCCCAAGGGGCCTTGATCGGCTGGCGGATTGGACCGAGGGACTAACGTTTTTTTCAAAATTTCGTCACCCCGCTGGACAACCACTTTTATTTCCTGACCGCGATAGTTATTAATAAACTTCTGAACTTGGTTGACCTGACTAACGACAAGTCGTTCCTGACCAAGGCTCAATTCCTTAATAACGTCGCCCATCTTGATTTCGGCCTGACTAGCTGGCGAATTAAAGGCCACTTGGACAATTTGTACCCGAGCCCCTGGATTAGTCGCCTGGTCATCAATTACCGAAGGCAAACCTAACCAATGTCCCAAGCTAAAAAGGAAAGCGGCTAAAATCAAATTCATAGTCACCCCGGCTACCAAAATAAAGGCACGGGTTCTAATCGGCTTATTGTAAAAAGCTCTTTTGGCCCCTTCTTCGGTTTCTTTATCTGGTTTGCCTTCTTCACCGTATATCTTAACGAAACCGCCAATTGGTAAAAGATTTAAAGAATAAATGGTCTCTCCTCTTTTAACCCCGAAAACCCTCGGCGGGAAACCAAAACCGAATTCTTCTACCTTAATACCGGCCCGTTTAGCGGTAATGAAATGGCCGAATTCATGAACAAAAATTAACAGGCCAATAACTAAAATAAAAACAACAATAGTTAGAAACATATTTAAACCTTCATTATTTCTTTTTCTTTTCTCCCGGCTATTTCCTCAATCTGTTCATTGTAACTATCTATTACTTTTTGCAGCTCGTCCTTGGCTCTAAACTTATCATCTTCGGAAATTTTCCCTTCCTTTTCTAAATCTTGGACCTGACGCCAAATTTCTTCGCGCTGCCGACGGACACTAATCCGGCACTCCTCCAATTTCTCCTGAATAATCTTGGTTAACTCTTTGCGCCGTTCTTCGCTCAAAGGAGGAATTTTTAAGCGAATAAAGTCCTCTTCAATGACCGGGCTAAGACCTAATCTTGAACGACTAATCGCCTTCTCAATATCCTTAATAACACCTTTATCCCAAGGCCGAATTAATATTGACCTTGGTTCCGGAGTTTGAATATTAGCCAATTGTTTAAGAGGCATTTTCTGGTTATAGCATTCTATTTCAAGGTCTTCGATTAAGCCGGGAGTAGCCCGACCGACCTGTAAGCCGGCTAATTCGCTTTTCAAATATTCAACCGTTTTATCAAGATTGGGCTTTATTTTATCAATAAGCTCTTTATACATATCTTATTTATGCATGCCCACATAAATCAAATTAGGGTCTGCCGGGTCAATGGCAATCGTTTTAATGTCACGCTGACTGGGCAATTCGTGAACTGTCCAATTAATTCCCCGGTCTAAACTGCGGTACAAAATGGGACCAGCCCCGTAATATAAATGGTCAGTATTTTGAGATTCAATAGCTAAACTTAAAACCGGTCTTGACTCCGGCGGCATAATTATTTTAACTTCCTGCCAGCTGTTACCGGCATCTTCAGAAGTCAAAAGGCCGTATTCGGAACCAACATAGACAATATTAGGCCTTTGCGAATCAATAACTATCTTCTCCACTTTCTCGGCTTGTCTAAACTCTTTTAGGTTTTCTTCAAAGGACTGCCAACTGATTCCTTTATCAGTTGTTTTGTAAATCCCTTCTTGAAAAGTACTTACGTAAACAACCTTGGTATCTTGAGGATTTATGACAATATCGGAGATAACATCGTCAAACCATTTGATTAATTCCCAGGATTTACCGTAATCAGTGCTCTTTAAAAAACCGCCTTGGGCTGTGCCCATGTAAACAACTGACGGGTTGTAATTATCAACGGCCACGGCAAAGACAGCGTATTCCTCTTCGGAAACTACATAAACCTCTTCCCAGGAATCACCGCCATCCTGACTGCGGAAAAGCCGGCCTTTCTTGTCCTGATAAGTAGCTATGTAAAGGCGTTGAGAATCTTTAGGGTCAATGGCAATGTCATAAACATTAGCCCGGCCGGAAAAAATCCCGTTCCCGTCTTCCAGTTTATACCAATGACTTCCCCAAGAACAACTTCGATAAATACCATTCTCCCGAGTGCCTAAATAGAGAATAGCCGGGTTGTTAGAGTCCACAGTCAAACTTAAAACACTCAGAGAGGCAATTGAAATACCTGTCTCTTTAACGGTCAATTGCTGCCAACTTTCACCCATATCTTTAGAGATATAAAGGCCACCGTCATTAATTTGCTGGCACTGGAAAGGAAAAGCAGCTAAAGAGGCAAAAAGAGGAATAAAGATTAAAAATGATTTTCTCATATTATCTAATTATTTCTAAGATTAGAACTTCTAAAGCCAAGCGAGAGTTAATGCTCGGATTAGCCAAAATAAAATCTGTTTTTCTAATTGCCTGAATAATATTTTTCAGTTTAACCAGAGAATAGCAATCTCGGTATCGTTCGGCTTGAGGATAAATAACCAAATCGGCACAGCCCGAAGTCAATAAAAGTAAATCCCTAAACCAGAAAAGCCAGCTCTTGAGAATCTGCCGGGCTCGGGGAACGTCTTTGGATATATTTTCAACATATTGATAGGCCTCGTTTAAATCAGCCCCTATTAATCTTTCTAATTGATTGATAATCTCATCCTGGGCTTGAAGTAAGGCCGGCTCTTCAAAATACTGAATAGCCAGGCCCGGTCGGCCATTGGCTAAACGGATAATTTTTTTCAGGTAATTCAAGGGTTGCCATTGAGGACCACGTCTCTTGCGAAGCAAGGGCGTGTCCGAAAGGACGATCTTTGAATTAGAAATTCTCTTTCCAATTTCCCCTTCCCTGACCGGCAAAAACTTGATTAATTGACAACGGGAAACGATAGTCGGCAAAAGTGAATCTGGACTGGCCGTGATTAGAATCAAAATAGCCCGTCCTAATGGCTCCTCTAATGTTTTCAAAAGACAATTACTCGCTTCGGCAGTCATTCTCTCGGCCTGGTCAATTAAAGCAATTTTGTAAGGGGCTTGATAAGGGAATAAACTCATCTGATGCTGGATTCGCCTGGCCTGGTCAATTCCAATTTCCAATTCCTTCTTGACTCCATTCTTTTCAATCGCCTCCGGCTCAATAATTAAAACATCCGGATGGACTGCCTGGTCGATTTCCGAGCCATTCAACATTCTGACAAACTCTAAAGCAACGGTTTTCTTGCCCAAGTGAGCCGAACCGGTGAATAGATAAGCATGAGCCAATCGCTTATTCCGAATACTCTTTTTCAAAAAATCTAAGATCGGCTGATGTCCGATAATCATAGGGATATTTTAACATAACCTCAACCATATCGCAAATATCTAGAATTCCTTTTTCCTTTGCCCCACAACTTCTATAATAAATTCTTTAATACTTCTCTCAAACTTTTCCCCAGAAAAAAGTTCGGCCCTTTTTTTAATGACCAAAGGGCTGTAATTTTTAAGATTGAGACGCAAACGACGAACCCCGTCAGCCAAAGATTCAGTGGCCGGGTCGTCAAAAAACTCGCCGGTTATTCCTTCCAAAATTGTTTCGGTCGCCCCGCCCCGACGATAAGCCAAGACCGGCTTGCCATAGCTCATTGCTTCTACCGGGGCAATGCCAAAGTCGTCTTCGCCGGGAAAAACAAAAGCAGTGCAGTTTTGAAAATGTTGCCTAACTGTTTCATCTGACTGCCAGCCGAGAAACTTGATATTAGAACGAGCCATTTTTTCTAATCTTTTTCTATCTCGACCTTGGCCGATAATAACCAAGGGTAATTCCAATTTATTAAAAGCATCTATCGCCAAATCAATCCGTTTGTAAGGAGTTAGTTGGGAGACAATCAGGAAATACTCATTTTCGGGATCGTCCCCGAGGACATCCTTTTTTGCTGAAAGGGTTGCCCTCGAAATTCCACGATCTTCCGCCGAAGGCGGAAGGTCGTGGTTGAGAGGGCGACCCTTCAGAGGCGTACCAAAAAGGGATACCCCTGAGACCGGCGGATAAATGACTTTAGCTTGACGGCCGTAATATTTTCTAATCCGACCGGCCGTGGTTTTGGAATTAGCAACAAAATAATCAACTCGGTTAGCGGCTGCTCTGTCCCAAAGCCGCAAATAATGACAGAGAATCTTCCTCAGAAAAGAAGGGCCACCATTATAGGCCGGTCCGTAATCCCATAAAAAGCGGGCTGGATTATGGCAGTAGCAGATATGAATCGCCTTGGGCCGGAGAACCAGACCTTTAATAAAGGCACTAACCGAGGAAATAACTAAATCGTATTCTCTTAAATCGAGTGACTCAACGGCCGCCGGAATAAAAGGAGCTAAGAGGCGGTGGTATTTTCTAGCCAAAGGCAAACTCTGCAAAAAAGAAGTCCTTACTTTTGCGCCAGAAAAATACTCTCCCATTCTTTCTTTATCGTAAAGCAAGGTAAAAATATCGGCCTGAGGGAAAATCTTCCGCAAACTTAAAAGGACCCTCTCGGCCCCTCCGAAACGAATTAAATAGTCATGAACTAAGGCTATTTTCATGAATTAGTTAATACCCCCAGCGTCTCTTGAGCGCATTTTAGCCAAGAAAATCTTTTAGCGTTAGTGTATCCTTTATCAACTAAATCTCTCCTCAACTGATTATCACTAATAATTTTATACATGGCTTCGGCAATCTGTTCAATATCATTCGGGTCGATTAATAAAGCGGCCTGACCAGCCACCTCGGGCATTGAAGAAAGGTTAGCCGTGATAACCGGACAACCGACGGCCTGGGCTTCAATAATTGGCATACCAAAGCCTTCATAAAAAGAAGGTAAGACAAACATTCCCGCTCCTTGAAGCAGTGACCATTTTTCTTCACCGCTAATATAACCCTTCTCAATAATATCTTTCTGAACAATTAATTGGTTGGCTAAATTTTGGTAACCAAATCCTTTTGGGCCAACCAAAATCAACTGGTGGGGTACTCGATATTTTTTCTTCAATAAATTAAAGGCCTTGATTAATCCTTGAACATTCTTTTTCACCTCCAAACGACCGATAAAAAGAATATAAGGGATTTTCCTCCGCTGGTAAACAGGTAGAAATTGAGGAACGCTTAATCCATGATGAATAACAGTTATTTTTTTCGGCTGGCCGCCGTATAACTCAATTAAATCCTTTTTAGTATTTTCGGAAACGGCAATGATTCGGCGAGCTTTTTTTAAAGCGTATTTGGTACTCCAACGCAAATAATTTAAATGCCGCCAAGGATACATTTGAGGATAGTATTCGTATTCTAAGCCATGAATGGTTACCACTGAATTTCGGGGATGGATTAGCGGCAAAATGTGAACGGGGATGAAAAGAACTTCTGGTCGATTGAGAGTCATTTCTGAAGCCAATCTGATTTGGGTCCACATAGGTAAGGGCCATCTCAGTTGGCTGATTTGAAAATTTTCCGGCCAGAGTTGAATATCCGCGGCCGAGAGCTGATGACTATATAAAATAAAGCGATGCCTTTTATTCTCCTCCAGCATCGTTAAATGTCTAATTAATTGATAGGTATATTCTTCAACGCCAGTCCGCGGCCGTCTAAAAGCAGCCACCGCGTTAATGCCAATAACCATATATTTCCGGGGCGCATCTCCGAGGCGTCCCTTTTTTATACATTCTTATAAAAAAAAGGATGTCCCGGGAATCATGCTCACTTTTTTATCATTATACTCCTTTTGTAAATATCTAAATGCTCTAAAGCTAGACCGGTCCCTTTGGCCACACAAAGCATCGGTTCCTTGGCTAAACGGCAAGGTACACCGATGGCCTGGGCGATTAATCTATCCAAATCATTGAGCAAAGCGCCACCGCCACTCAAAGTCATTCCCTTATCCATGATATCGGCCACCAATTCTGGCGGTGTCTCCTGAAGAACATTTTTAACCGCTTGAATAATTTCGCCTAACTGTTCTGAAATGGCCTCGGTTATTTCATTACCATGTACTTCAATAAATTTAGGCAAACCAGCCACTAAATCACGGCCCTGAATTTTTAAAGAGAGGTCATCTTCCCGAGGCAAAGCACTGCCTAATTTTATCTTAATCTTTTCAGCTGTCCTCTCACCGATAGCCAAGTTATATCTTTTTCGAATAAACTCGCTAATAGCCTGGTCAAGTTTATCACCGCCAACCCTAACTGAAGCCCAAGAAACAATACCGCCTAAGGAAATAACAGCCATCTCTGAAGTACCGCCGCCAATATCAATAATCATATGACCGCCCGGTTCGTTAATCGGGATACCGGCCCCAATAGCTGCTAAAACCGGCTCCTTAATTACGTAAGCCGTTTTAGCACCCGCTTTAACCGTCGCCTCAACAACAGCTCGTCTCTCGGTTGAGGTGATGCCGGCCGGTACGGAAACCATTATCTCTGGTCGGAAAAATCGCCACTTGCCCAAAACTTTGCCAATGAAATAACGGAGCATCGCTTCAGTGACCCGATAATCAGCAATAACACCGTCCTTCATTGGTCGGGAAGCGACGATTGTTTCCGGAGTCCGGCCTAACATTTCTTTGGCTTCATTGCCAACAGCCAAAATACGATTGTCTTCAAGGGAGATAGCCACCACCGTCGGTTCATTGACCACCACCCCCTTGTGAGGTAGATAGACCAGGGTGGTCGCTGTCCCTAAATCAATGCCAATTTTCTTGATTAACATAAATTAATAAATGGCTAAAGATTGACCTAACCTATTTGAAAACACAGTGGAGAATCTTAGAAAATTATTCTTCAATTCGTTGAATATCCGCTCCCAGTTTCTGCAACCTCTCCTCAATTTTTTCGTATCCCCGGTCAATCTGATAAATGTTCTCGATAACCGATTGACCACGGGCAATCAAGGCGGCGATAACCAAAGCAATACCCGCTCTGATATCAGGACTAATCAAATAACGACCAGTTAATTTAGTCGGTCCCTGAACAATAACCCGATGAGGATCGGCCATAATAATTTTAGCCCCCATCTGATTAAGCAAATCAGTATAAAAGAGCCGTCCTTCAAAAATGGTCTCGTGAATCAAGGAAAGACCCTGGGCTTGGGTCATTAAAATAGTAAAAGGCGCTTGTAAATCAGTGGCTAAACCAGGATATTCGTGAGTTTTCAGATTAACGGCTTTTAATCTGAATGACGGCTCAATTAATACCGAATCTTTGTCTATTTTTAATTTAACGCCGGCTTTTTCTAAAAGAAACCAGAAAACGTCCAAATCTTCCGGATTTAACCCAATCACTTTTATCGGACTTTGCGAGACGGCTCCCAAAATAGCAAAACTGCCTGCTTCAATCCTGTCCGGTATTACCTGACAGTGACCGCCTTTTAAAGAGCTGACTCCTTCAATTTCAATAAAAGGGGTACCGGCTCCTTTAATTTTAGCGCCGCACTGGTTTAAAAAATCAGCTAAAGCAACTATCTCCGGTTCACAGGCCGCATTCTTAAGTAAGGTCTCTCCTCTAGCTAAAACAGCCATCAGGAGCATCGTTTCGGTAGCCGTTACGCTGATAAGAGGGAAAACGAATTTAGTTCCTTTTAATTGTTTAGGAGCAGTTAGATGATAACCACACCTATCTTCTTTGACTTTAACCCCAAAAGCTTTAAAACCAGCCAAAAAAATATCACGTGGCCGCTGACCAATGACGCAACCGCCGGGACGCGGCAGGATGGCCTGGCCTCGTCGAATCAATAAAGGAGCGGCCATTAAAATTGAGCCCTTTAATTTTCGGGCAATATCTGGTTCTAGATGAACCGTCTTAATATTCTTGGCCCTAATAGAGTAAAAACCGGCCGATTTGTTTTCTACTTCAGCGCCAACCCCTTTAAGTAACTCAATCAGCCGGAAAATATCCTCAATTTGGGGGACGTTACTGATAGTCCATTCCTTATCAGTCAAAAGAGAAGCGGCCAAAAGTTTGAGAGCGGCGTTTTTGGCTCCTTTGACCCTAATCGTCCCCTTGAGTTTCCGCCCTCCCCGGATAACAAATTTGGCCATCAAATTTATCCCCTGAGCTGTTAAATTTACTCCCTGAGCCAGTCGAAGGGGTAAATTTAATAATTAGACAGCCTTCGACTTCGCTCAGGCAGTAATATTTACTTATTCGCTCAGGCAGTAATATTTACTTATCATATTACTCCAGCTAAAGCTTCTTGGCAAGTTGTCTAATTGGTGTTAGAATCAATAACATTAACATGACTCGGCGGGTGCGTCGGATTCTTCTTTATTCGACAATTCTTTTTTTTATTTTAGCCACCCCCAGTGTTCTGCTCTACGCCTGGGGTTATAGTTTTGATTGGCAGGAAAAAAGGATTGTTTTAACCGGCGGTTTTTATCTCGACTCTGTCCCCAAAAAGGCCAAGGTTTATCTTAACAACGAATTAAAAGCAAAAGAAACGCCTGCTTTCATCAAACGATTACTGCCTCGGGACTATCAAGTCAAAGCGATTAAAGAAGGATATCATCCCTGGCAAAAGAAATTAAGAGTAGAATCAAAATTAGTCACCGAAGCCAGAAATATTCTCTTAATCCCCGAACAACCTCCCTTGGAAGTGGTTAAAGGAAAATTGCCAGCCGATTTTTCTTTAGTCGAATTCCTCTCCCCGGAAGAATCCAATATCACCTTCTACATCCAAGAACCAAGTTATGTTCTCTACAAAACTGACCAGCTTAACTCTTTTAATGAGCAAATCAGTTTAGTCCCTCTGCCGGCTAATCATCAATACCAAATCTTCACTTCGCTTAATGAAAGGATAGCTGTTTCAGATGAAGGGAATAAACTTTATTATCTTAATCCCGATACGAGAGCTTTTGAATTATTAGCCGAAAATGTTCAAGGAATTCAATTTTCTTCGGATAATAAAAAACTTTTATATTATACCCCAACCGAAATTTGGGTTTATTTTTTAGAAGATACCTTTGTTCAACCCAATAAAAAAGCGGGTCAAAAAGATTTAATCACCCGCTTAAGCCAAAAAATCCAAGAAGCCCTCTGGTATTCCCAAACTAATGAGCATATTATTTTTACCACTGACCAGGTTGTCAAAATCATTGAACTGGATGACCGCGACTACCGTAATATAGTCGATTTATTTAATTGGCCGGTCAGTCAAATAGCTTATTCCGGCAAAGACAAAAAAATCTATTTAGTCAGAGGAGAGGAATTACTAAGCACCTCTTTAATATCGGAATAGAATTGTCTATCAAAAATCCCGCCCTTAGGCGGGATTTCTTTTATCTCTTTCGCCACTGAGGGGCGCGCCTGGCCTTCTTGAGGCCGGGCTTTTTTCGCTCTTTTTCACGCGGGTCACGGCGGAGAAAGCCGGCTCGCTTCAATTTTTTAGAAAAATCGGGATTAAACTTAATCAAGGCCCGGGCTAGACCATGACGGATAGCTTCAGCTTGTCCTCTTATGCCGCCGCCTTTCACCTTAACGGTTACCTTAAAGCGATTAATTGATTTCATCTTTTGGAGGGGACTGGCCGCCAATTGTTGGAATTCTAAAATAGGGAAAAAGTCGGTGTATGACTTTTGATTAACTTCGATTTTGGCTTTTTCATCTTCGAAAGGTCGACAGGTAAAAAGCCGCACCCGAGCGGTGGCTCGTTTGCGCCGACCAACTGCCTCATAGTATCGCTTATCTTTAATCACCTCTTTTTGAATCTTTTTAGACGGCTTAGTTTTGCTTTTAGCTTTGGGCTTGGTAGTTTTCCGACTAGCCGTCTTTCGCCGGCTGGCAGTTGATTTACTTTTAGTTGATTTTTTTTGAGTAACCATTATTCAGCTTCTCCTTTGTATAACTTCAATTTTTTAATTATTTTCTCCCTCAATTTATTCTTAGGCAACATTCCGTAAACAGCCTGCCTGACTACCTGGCAAGAATCTCTTTCCATCATTTCTTCTAATCTGGTTTCCTTAAGGCCGCCCGGATAACCAGAATGGCGATAATAAATTTTCTGCTTCATCTTGCGGCCAGTTACTTTAATTTTATCCGTATTAACAACAACCACCTGGTCACCTTTGTCTAAATAAGGCAAAAAACCGGGCTTATCTTTTCCTCTCAACAAATTAGCCACCTCAACGGCTAAACGGCCTAGTATTTTGTTAGTCGCATCAATGACGTGTTTGGTCATAAAAATTATTTAACTAATTCAATGATGGCCATCTTAGCTCCATCAGTCTGTCGAGAGCCTGATTTAACGATTCTAGTATAACCGCCGCTTCGCTTTTGATAACGGGGACTAATCTGGCTAATCAATTTCTGACGAGCTTTTACTGGTAAATATTTAGTTAAATATTTAACGGCCGCTAAATCATTTTTTCTCCCTTTGGTAATTAGTTTTTCAACAAAAGGGCGGATTTCTTTAGCTTTGGCCTCGGTTGTTGTAATTTTTTCCTTCAGAATTAAATGAGCGGCTAAATTCTTTAAAAGCGCTTGCCGCTGACCTCGTGGTCGTCTAAATTTTCTCTTTTTTTGACAATGTCTCATAATTCACTTAAGAATACAGAGTCAAGCCTAATTTCCCCAGGGCTCTTTTTATTTCAACGACCCTTTTCTTGCCCAATCCTTCAATCTTTTCTAAATCCGATTCTTTTTTCTTAACTAAACCAGCTACTGTCTTAATTCCGGCCTGCTCAAGCAGATTAATTGCCTGAGCCGAAATCTTTAAATCGTTTATCTTTATTTTGCTAATTCCTTCGACCTCCTTCTTCTCTGATTCAGCTTCCTTTTTAGCTACTTTTCTACCGACCTTGGCCTTAACTGTTTTTTTCTTTTCTTCCAAGAAAGCGAGTATTTTAAAATGTCCGACCAGAATTTGGGCTGCTTTTTGGAAGGCCTCTTCCGGTTTGACGGTCCCGTCGGTCTCAATAGTCATTCGCAAACGGTCATAATCAGTTCTCTCGCCTACCCGCATATGTTCAATGGAGTAATTAACTCTACGGACCGGACTGAAAATAGCATCAACGGCAATCTTGCCAACCTCCAATTTTCCTTTCTTTCTTGACTCCACCGCTGAATATCCCAGACCTGGTTCTATCTCCAGCTCCATTTCCAAATTGGATTTTCTGTCAGTCAAAGTAGCAATATGAGTTTTGGGATTGGCTATTTCTAATTGAGCAGTTGTTTTAATATCTCCGGCAATAACCTCTTTTTCCCCTTTTATCTTAAGCGAGGTTTTAATTGGTTGGTTGGTATATAATTTAAACCTGACCTGTTTAAGGTTGAGAATAATCTGGACGACATCTTCGGCTACATAAGGAATACTCGAGAACTCATGCGGTACCCCCTTTATTTTAACTCCGGTAATAGCCGCCCCGGGTAAAGAAGATAAAAGGACCCGCCGCAAAACATTGCCCAAAGTGGTCCCATAACCGGGATAACAAGCTTCGATTTCAATAACCGCCCGGTTATTTTCTCTTTCAACTATTTTTGGTTTGAGAGGTAAGGTAATCATAAATTCAATTAGCAATAAATCGATAAAGCAATTAACAATATTCTATTGTTTTGTTACTCCATCGTTCTATTATTCTAACGACTATAGTATTCAATGACCAGACCTATTTCGCCGATTTTACCTATGTCGGCTAATTTAGGCTGACCGGTAATTTTACCTTCTAGTTTTTGTTTATCCAAAGAAAGCCAGGCTGGCGTTTCGTGCTTTTTAAGAGTCATTTTAAGGTCCTTAAAAGGAGACAATTTTTTACTTTTCTCTTTGATTTGAATAAGGTCTCCTTTCTTGACCTGACAAGAGGGAATATCAACCTTTCTTCGATTGACCAAAATATGACCGTGATTAATTAATTGTCTGGCCAAAATCCGTGAAGTAGCCCAGCCCAATCGAAAAATGACGTTATCCAAACGACTCTCCAATTTATTAACCAAAAGTTCCTCTTTGTTCCCTTTTTGGCTAACAATTTCTTTAAAATAATTCTTAAATTGCTTCTCGGAAAGACCATAGCTATGACGAATTTTCTGCTTTTCAATTAATTGCTGGCCGTATTCAGAAGGGCCTCTTCTTCTCCTTGATTTACCGTGGAGACCGGGAATATAGGGACGTCGAATCATGGCGCATTTCTGGCTAAAACAACGCTCGCCTTTAAGAAAAAGCTTTTGGCCAACTCGACGACATTTTTTACATTTAGAATCAAGAGACATATTTAAACTCTCCTCGGTTTAGGCGGCCGACACCCATTGTGGGGAATCGGCGTAACATCTTTGATAGAAACTATCTCTAAACCATGATTAATTAAGGCCCGGACAGCTGCTTCGCGACCGCTGCCCACTCCTTTGACAAAGATAGCCGCTTCTCTAATATTCAGGTTCTTAACTTTTTCCAGCAAGGCCTCGACCACTCTGGAAGCAGCAAAAGGGGTTGCTTTTTTAGGTCCTTTAAAACCAATCGAACCGGAACTGGCCCAAGAAACTACATTGCCCTGCCTATCGGTTAAGGTAATCAGGGTATTGTTGTAGGTTGACTGAATAAAAATTTTTGCCTGGGTTAACTGGCTAATCTTCGCTTTTTTGCCTTTAGTCCGAGAGACTTGAGCCGCCTTTTTTTCAGCTGCCTCCCGGGCCTCCGTTTCTTTTAAAAGCTCTTCTTCGGTTTTCTTAATTATTCTTTTTTTGCCCATTTTTTAAGTATTAGGTTTTTTCGGCTGCCTTTCGCCGACCGCTGCCCACAGTCCGTCGAACATTACCGCGAACTGTCCGAGTGTTAGTCCGAGTTTGCTGACCGCGTACCGGCAAGCCCCGGCTGTGACGAAGACCCCGATAAGAATTAATATCTTTTAGTCTCTTAATATTCATCATCTTTTCTCTTCTTAACTCGCCTTCAACTTTGTAATTCTTCTCAACTGTTTCCCTTAATTTAACTAACTGTTGACCGGAAAGTTTATCGGTCGGCGTAGCGGGGTCTATTTTAAGAGTAGCTAAAATCTGTCTGCTTAAAGAATGGCCTATACCATAGATATAGGTTAAAGCAATCTCTATTCTCTTTTTCTCGGGGATATTAATCCCGGCGATTCTAGCCATGAAGTTATCCCTGCCTCTGTTTATGTTTAGGATTCTTACAAATGACATAAAGCCGACCTTTCCGTCGGACAATCTTGCACTTAGCGCAAATTTTTTTAACTGAAGCTCTCACTTTCATGATGTCATAAAGTTGTCACTTATTACGATAGACAATTCTTCCTTTGGTTTCGTCATAAGGACTCATTTCTACCTTGACCCGATCACCCATCAGGACCCGAATAAAATTCAGGCGCATACGGCCTGAAAGATGAGCCAAAATTTCTCTTCCGTCATCTAATCTAACTTTAAAACTGGCATTGGGCAAGGTTTCGATAACAATGCCCTCTAGAGTAATTGTTTCTTTAGATTGAGGCACTTTTATAAAATATTAAACAATAAATAAGAATTAGTCAATGGTTATCTCTATTTTCTTTTCCTGAAGAGGAATTCGTTTAACCCAAAAAGGCCAGAAGGTTACCTTGGCTTTTTCGATTTCCGGCTGATTGGCCAAATATTTCCTTACTTCTACCTCGGTCTGACCGGCCAAATCCTGTTTGAGCCGGTCTAAATCAATCTGCCAGACCACTTCTTCGTCAACGCGCAAATCAAAATCGACTTCGCCGGCTGACCAATTGATAGCTATTTCTTCATAATTAATCTGTTGGGTTTCTGAAAGAGGAGCTTTGTTTTCTTCTACTTGAGAAATCAAATTTAAATCAACCAGCTTTTTTAAATCAGCTTCCCTGAAGAATAAGGCCTGAGTCACTGCTTTCATCTCAACGTCAAAAGTTTCTCCTTCGTCTCCCTCCTCAACTGTTGAGATTTTAGTAATCTCTTCCCTGAGGCCATCCTCAACTGGTTTTAAATCAGTCGGGATTTGTTCTTGAAGAGTTTGTTTAACTTCTTCTTTTAATTCTTCGGCTAAATCTTCTTCCGCTTTCTCCAAATCATCAGCTGAAACAACTTTGGCTACCCCGACATAGCCGTCGCTCATCGGACTGGTCGATTTGGCATAGAAGCCAGCGTATTTAGGCGTCCCTTTGAAGCCAGGGATGGTGAAATTAGTTGGTCCAATGTTATAAGCGGCGCCGGGCTGGTCAGCTACTACCGTTACTTCAAGGATATTCGGGACAATCTTGCCTTCAACTATTTCAGCTCCCGGCACGGTAACCGTCTCTAATATTCTAAAAACTTTTCCTTCCGGCGATTCAAAACGAGTCGTCGCCACCAAGGTTTGGGGACTGGAACTATATTCATTATAAATAGTAATCCGGCCACTGGCTTTCTCATTTAATTCTTTCTCGCCAGTAGCAGGAAATTCTTTACTTTTGGTCTTTTCTACCTTAATTTCCTCTAAAGGAATTTCGTTTAAAATTTGGTCCGCCTGAGAAATATTCTTTGAGCCGACAACAACCAAATCAAAACCAACTTTCTCTTTTTTAAGGGTAATCTCTATTTCAGTAGTCGGCAGAGCTAAGTAAGCGACCAAGCCGGCTGTCAAAAAAGACAAAATAATGAAAAGAGCTAAAAATTTGGGCCAGCGGGAAGGTCTGGTTATTGTCTCAAAATCTTTGGTTCCTCGCCAGACTTTCTTTCTGATTATCGGTTTTGTCTTGCTTGGTTCTAAACGAGGCAATGATTCTTTTGGTCTCTTCTTTAAAAATTGTCCGGGGAAAAATCTCTTGGGAATCTCCTCAACTGACTTAATTTTTGACCGGATTGGCTGAAGTAAACCATCCTGACCACCCGGCCGAACAATATCAACCATTTTTTTATGCGGTTGACTGCTTCTTGAACCAGGCCATCGAAAACTCTTTTTTTCTGGCTGTTCGTATTTCCGACCGACCAAGGAAACTTCTTCCTCTGGTAAGGGCTTTTCCCCTATCGGCCTTTCGGCAAGCAAATAATCAACTTCTTCTTTCTCGTCTGGCTTGAGTTCTTCGACCAAAAGACCAATCATGTCTTTTTCCGGCTGGATTGACCCTTTTTCTTCAATAATTGGCTCTTCTTTTTCTTCTCTGATTAATTCAAAAGGCAGGTTTTTATCTTTTTTAACCGAAAAGCCCACCTTTTCGGCCACTTCCGCTTTAAGGTCATCGGGCACAAACAGAGTAATCTCCTTGCCTAAATTGTCGGACTCCCGTTTGAGCAACCTCAGATTAATCGGATTTTGCCAGATTTGGGCGCGCGTAGGCACAACTAAACTAACCTTTTGGCTCTTGGTTTGAGTCAAGCGGTCAATTACCGAAATAATTTCCTCTTCTGGTTCTAAATAGATGGTTTTCATAATTAGCGCATCATTCTGACAATACGGCGAAGAATAGAAGAAAGGGTTTTTTCGCCGGTAGTGGCTATCTCTAAAGCCAAGCTGGTCAAGGCTAAAGGAGTAATGCTCTCTGGCCCCTCTAAAAGGCCGGTCTGGTCAACAACATCGGCAATCTGACCTGATTGAATAAAACGAACTTTTGGCCTCTGGCTGAAAGGAAATTTATTTAGCCATTTACCTTGAATTGATTCTCCTTTTAGAGCATTTCTGATACCAGGCAATAAACTACCGCCGCCGCAAAGCAAAATTAAAGGCGGAAAAAATTCAGCTCGCTTTGGCTGCTCTTTCTCAATTAAAGAAGGCTGGTTAAACTCTTCCAAAATTAATTCTACTCCTTGAGACCAAATCTGAATATCTCTTCCTAAGATTTCTCTGATTTTTCGCTGGACGCCCCGGCTAAGCTGTTGTTGGCTATGCTTGATTTTGATTGCTTCGGCTTCGGTTAAACCAAGCCCTAATGTCTGAGAAAGCCGTTTAGTAAAAACCTGTCCGGCTAAAGCCAAGCTTTTAATTCCCTCAACGCGGCCTTGCCGAACTAAAGCGATGTCAGTTGTCCCGCCACCCACATCAATAAAGATGCCGCCGACGTTAGGTTCAAAACCGGAAGATTTAGTCAAAGCGTAAGGTTCGGCGGCCAAACAAAGCAATTCCAAATTCAATCTGGCGGTAATATTTTCTAAAGCTCGTAAATGAACTAAGGGAGCGTAGACATTAAAAATACTTAGAAATATCTCCTTGCCCTGAAAACCCAATGGATTAGTCACCTGATAACCGTCAATACGCAACTCATTAACCAAAGAATTAACTAATCTAATTTCAACTTCCGGCTGGCAGGTTTCCCAAGCCAATTGAGAACGCATTTGGTCAAAGGTTTTCCATTGAATTTTCTGAAGAATATTCTTTAATTCAGCTAAATCAATTTCCTCTTCCGGCTGGCTTCGTTGATAGACAAAATTAGTCGTCAGTCCCTTGATAAATTCACCGGCCATACCGACAACTGCCTTAGTCGGCTTGACTCGGGCCATCTGAGCGGCTTCATCAATGGCTTGCTGACAAGTCAAAGTAACTCCGTCAATGTCAGCCACCGCCCCGGCCTGCATCTGGTGAGGCGATTGTCTCTGCCGGCCTACTCCAATAACTAAGCCTTTTTTTCCTTCTTCGTCTTTAAATAAAGAAGTGTCTATTTTAAAAATTAAGGCCTTAACAAATTCAGTGCCAATATCTAAAGCCAGCAAATAATCCTTTTTGGACTTTGCCCTCCTTGTTTGAAAAAAATTCTTCAATCGCCCCATTAGCTATATTTTACAATAATTCCCTTTTTGAGGCAAACGAGAAGATTCAGGACAACTACTTTGAGAAGCTTAATAATCCTTTGACAAGCTCAAGGATATTTGATAGATTATCTTTGAATGGAGGGTAAAATTTAGCTCTCTAAAATGTGTCCTTTAGATTAGAAGGAGGACTGATAATGACAATTTATGTAATTTATATAGTCGGCCCGCGAGATGATCCGGAAAACATTACCCTTGGTGAATTTCCTACAAACGTACCTAGCCGATCCGCAGAAGTCAATATGACTGAAGTAGAAGTCAATTTGACCGAAGAGGAAAAGAGATTCGTTAAGAAAATATTTAGGCGCTTCAAAACTCCACTAGTCAAAACAATCTTGAAAAAGTACGCTCAAGCCGGATTTCGTCTGGCCCAGTCGGTCCAAAAATAGCCTCCTTAATTATCATCCAGCCTATCAAAAACAATAAAAAGCCCTTTGCCGTTAGCCAGGGGCTTTTTTATTCTAGCACCGCTTTAATTCTTCTGACGCCAGCTGAACTGGATTCTTCCTTAATAATTTTGAAATGGCCGAGTTGGCCGGTCCGCTCGGCGTGAGGCCCGGCACAGATTTCCTTAGAATAATCACCAATGGAATAAACTTTTACTTTGTGGCCGTACTTGGATTCAAAAACACCCATGGCGCCTTGTTTTTTTGCTTCTTCCAAGCTCATTTCTTCGCATTTAACCGGCAAATCTTTTTCAATCACTTCATTAACCATTTCCTCAACTTCTTCTTTTTGCTCATCGGTCATTTTTTCCGGATGGGAAAAATCAAAGCGCAGGCGCTCGGCCGTAATATTGCTCCCTTTCTGAACAACATGGTCGCCTAAAACTTTTCTCAAAGCGGCTAAAAGCAAATGAGCGGCCGTATGTAATTTCTTCGTCTCCTCGCTTGTGTCAGCCAGGCCGCTTTTGAACTTTCCGGCCGCGGCTGTTCTGGAAAGTTCTTGGTGTTTTTTTAATTCCTCATTAAACTCCTTTGTTAGTCTTTCTACCTCAAGATCATCTAAATCCGTCCTCCTATTTTTCAGTTCTTCCAAAGACAATTCTAAAGGAAACCCAAAAGTCTGATAAAGATCAAATAGCCATTTCCCGGTTATGTTTTGTGGTGTAAATCCTTGGAATCCATTAATTGGCGAAAGATCCTGAGGTTGATATTTCCCACTTCGCGGCAAGATAGAAACCTTTATTTCTCTATTCAAAATTGTTAATCCCTTTTCTAACGTCTTTTTAAATTTAGTCTCCTCTTCATCTAAATTATTTAGAACAAAATCCTTATTCCTTTCCAACTCCGGATAAATATCTTTATAATCTTCAATCACCACTTTGGCTACTTCTTTGGTCCATAAATCATTTTTAATTTCCAATTGGCGGCCGTATCTAACGGCCCGCCGAATTAAACGGCGAACCATGTAACCCTGGTCAAGATTGGAAGGAACAATCCCTTTGTCGTCCGCCATAATAAAAGTAGCTGCTTTAATATGGTCAGCTATTATCTCAAAAGCCTCCGTATTTTTCTTATATCCTTTACTGTCTGAAAGTTCTTCAATTTTTCTCAGTATATTGATAAATAAATCCATTTCAAAGACATTGTTTTTTCCTTCGGAAACCATGGCCATTCTTTCTAATCCCCCGCCAAAATCAACGTTTTTCTGCGGCAGGGGTTCAAATCCTTTCTCGGTTTTGACAAATTCCATAAAAACATTGTTGCCTATCTCAATAAATCTCCCGCAATCGCAATTAACGTGGCAGGGCATATCTTTAAATTTGGAATTTTCATGTCTCTTTAAATCCGCCCCCAAATCGTAAAACATTTCTGAATCAGGTCCGCCCGGCTCGCCCATCGGCATATTGGCCGGAATCCCGGAACGAGACCACCAGTTCTTCTTGTCGCCATAATAAAAAATGCGGCCATCCCCCATTCCGTTTTCTTCGGCAAAATCAACGTCCTTAGCTTTAATTCCATTTTTTTCAAAAAGTTTTTTCCAAATCTCAACCGATTCTTTGTCTCTTTCTATACCGATTTCCTTGTTCCCCCGGTAAACCGTGACATAGATTTTATTTGGATCCAGTTTTAATTCCTGAATAAGAAACTCCCATATCCAAAGAAGTTGTTCTTTTTTAAAATAATCACCCAAAGACCAATTACCCAGCATTTCAAAAAAGGTGGTATGATGACTATCGCCCACTTCTTCTATATCCTCTGACCGAAATGACTTTTGAGAATTAACCAAACGATTTCCTTGAGGATGTTTTTCGCCTAAAAGGTAAGGAATTAACGGCTGCATTCCAGAACCGACAAACAAAGAAGTCGGGTCGTTTTCCGGAATTAAAGAAGCGCTGGGCAAAACAGCGTGGTCTTTGGACTTGAAAAAATCCAGGAATTTTTGGCGTAATTCTTGCGAAGTCATATTAACATAATAGCTTGATTGCTTTTTTCTGACAAGGTTTCCTGCATCCGTCAGCGGGGCGTCCCTTTTTACTACATGAGGATCACGCCCTCGCCAAAGGCGAGGACGTGTCCGAAAGGGCGACCCTTTGGGGCGTAGTAAAAAGGGATGCCCCGGGTAGTCTTTTCGATTGGGGATAATTTTTCTTGACAGGCCTTGAAAACTAAGATAAACTAAAAATAAGTTCTCTTTCTTTAGCCAGGCGGGATGGGCTTGCTTGGTGGTTAACCGATCGTAACACCATAATGGAGGATGCCATGCATAAAGTAATTTTTACCGAGCACGCTCGCGCTCCAAGCAACGGTTTACAGGAAAATTTCCACAGTATCGCTGCCACCGGTCACCTGGGTCCTCGGCGCCGGCACAAGTAACCGCCCACGTTAATTGTCCGGGCTAAGGCAAAAAAAATGCGGACAAAGTTCCGCAACCACACGAGGTTCTCAATCTTTAACAGAGAACCTCTTTTTTTTATCCCCAGAGTTTTTAGAGAGGCAAAGACAAGCTAAGAGCGATTTCTCAAAAGAAACCGTCTATATCTCTTTTATTTTGAGGGCGTCCCTCGGAATAATTTTTAGTTCCCGAGGCATTTCCTGAAATGACGCCTTTTTTTTATTCTTCTGGTGTTTTGACAAAAATATTGTAAAGCCAGGCGAAAATCCAACCGCCGATAAAACCATCAACAAATCCGTAAATTAAACCGATAACGGCTCCTAAATAACTAATCGAATAGCCGAAATAAAATTGTTCTAAAAGAATCAGCGTATTACCACCGCCCCGCCAAAGTACCCAAAGAGTTATTACGAAAATAGCCATTCCCCAAATAATACCGCAGGCCAAGGCAAAGGCCTTTTTATTCAGCTTCATTTATTTTCACCCCCTTTCTATTCTTTATTATTTTTTTCCTTTGCCAGATTATCTAATGATTCCTCTAAGGTTTTTCTCAAATCTTCTAAATTAACTTGTTTTCGTTTTCTCTCTCCTTTGAAAGAAATAGGTTCTTTCTTAGTCGCTTCTTCCAAAGAAATTCCCTGACCTGCTGGCTCAATTATCTTTGGTTGACCTTGTCGAATAATTGACTGGCGATTAGGAAATTTTTGGATTGACGGATTTCTTCGCCTGTTCTTTTCTAAGCATTCCGGACAATAAACCGGTCTGACTCCATCCGGTTTAAAACCGACCTGAATTTTTTTGCCGCATTCGGAACAAACTGCTTCAAAAGTCGGCGGAGCACCTCTCTTCTTAGTTTCCTTCTCTATCTCAATAACACCGCTCCATTTAGCAATCTTTTCCTCTATTTCTTGCCGGCCAGTAGCGTAACGTTCCCGAGAAATCTTAATAATTTTTTCTCGGTGGCTTTCGGCTGGTTTATCAAAAGGAGGTAAGGTGCCTGCTGAAAAAGGCCGTGAAGCCACTCCGTCAATCATTAATTTCAAATAAATCTGGGCGAAATTTAAATTAACTAAATCCTGAATGTTAAATTCAGGGGCCAGCTCCTTCTCTAAAAATTCGGCGTCTTGGGCACCAACCCGAAAAGTAACCAAGGTACCAATGTTGCCAAAAACAGCATCTCTGACTGTCTCTTCCATTTGAGTAATATATTGATGAGCCAAGATTAAATCAAGACGATATTTACGTGCTTCGGATAAAATATTGGCAAAAGCTTCAGTGGCAAAGTTTTGAAACTCGTCAACATAAAGATAAAAGTCCCGCCGCTCCTCTTCTGGAATATCAACCCGGGACATAGCCGCTAACTGCAATCTGGTAATGAGCATCGCTCCCAGAAGAGCCGAATTGTCTTCACCGACCAATCCTTTAGAAAGATTCATAATCAAAATCTTGCCCTCATCCATCGCTTTCCTAATATCAATGGCTGACCTGGTCTGGCCGACGATGTTCCTGATTAAAGGACTGGTCAAAAACTGACCGACTTTGTTCTGAATAGGAGCCACCGCTTCGGCCATAAAACGGTCAGGGTATTTGGTAAACTCTTCTAACCAAAAACTTTTGATCACCGGGTCTTCGATTTTTTCAACCACTTTATTCCGATAGGCCTTATCGACTAATATTCTCATAATCCCCAAAAGAGTTGAACCGGGATATTCTAAAAGGGCCAAGATGGCGTTGCGGAGTACGTATTCCAAACGCGGTCCCCAGGTCTCGGCCCAGATTTTTTTAAAAACACCGACCAAACCCGAAGCGACTAAATGCCGATGCTCTGGATCAACCTTTTCAATAACATTAAAAGCAATGGGATAACTCAAATCAGCCGGATTGAAATAAATAACATCGTTAATTCTTGAAGGAGGAACAAAATCCAACATTTTTTGGGCAAACTCGCCATGCGGGTCAACTACCCCAATACCCCGGCCTGACTGAATGTCCTGGACAGCCATATTCTCCAAAAGAGTGGTTTTGCCCATGCCGGTCTTACCAATAACGTAAAAATGTCTTCGCCGGTCATGGTTTTTAATGCCGAATTGACGACGTTGGTTACGAAAATTGGTTTCAGCAAAAAGATTGATATCTCCCATAAAAAATTATCCGGTAGGCAAGCCAGCAGGTGGTTCTCCTTTTTTGGCTTCTACCTTAGGGGTCATCGGCGCTTTGACCATCGCTCCCGGATAGTGATAAACGGTAGCTAACTCTTCGATATTGAAAACAAAGGGCTGGCTACGAATAAAAAACCAATTGAGAATCGGTAAGCGCTCAAAGAAAAACGGCTTGAGATATTTAATTACCGTTGAATGCTGGACAAAATCCCTTTTACGGTAGGCAGCTAAGATTTTCCTCTTACGATAGCTTTCCCGCGACTTTTTCAATTGAATCTGGTAATCAATTTTAGTAGTTATTTTTTTACTCGGTTTAAAGCCATTAAGATCTTCTGTATTAAATTGTTTATAGCAACCAATAACGGCAGATACATTAGGTTTAGAGAAAATATCAGTCGGAGCTAAATAAACAAACCTAATCACCGTCTCAAAAGCGATCTTAGCAATGTTTTCCTCCAAAGCAGTCAGAACATCTTTCTCGGATTTGGTCATCCAATCTAAAGGATTAATTTTCTTTTTTTCTTCTTCAGTTCCGCTTATTGACGGCGGCCCAGCCAAGAGAAGGTAAATTTGTTCTTTACTGACATCTTTCCAAGCCCTGGCTTCTTTCCTTAATTCGCCGGGCGCTCGCTCAATAGCCCGGTCAAGCAGTTTATCTCTTAATTTCTCACCAGATTTTCTCCAGTCATTCATGACTGGCCGAACTAATGTCTGAACCCAAATATTTTCTCCATCTTTTAGCTTAGCCATCACCTCCAGCAAAGAGGCAATGGGGTCAATCCGCTGTTCTTCCAAAATAAGACCCCTTTCAAAAGATTCATAGGTCCGAATAGGGTAAGCATCTTCTTTAACCAGAACCAATTCTGTCCCCCATAAATCATAATCCGAGTTAGGGATATCGGCCGGAACCGATTGAACATAATCATTAACCTGATTGATTTCCGCCTCGGGATATTGAGCATAAACATGGGCTTCGACTAAATCCCGATACATTTCTAAGGTTCGGATAAAAAAATGGATTTCGCCGCCCTGACTAACTAATTCTAAACCAAACCATTCCTGAACTTCGCCTTTTAAATTTTTTTCTTTCCAGTTAGGCGTTCGCTGGGCACCGTGAAGTCCGGCAAAAAATTGCTCTGTGGCCCGAGGCGTCTTTTTGATTTCAGCCGGCGGTTTTACCTCTAAAAGAACCCAATTCATCCTTTGAATAAATTTTTGGCGGGCGCTTTTTAACCAAAGCCCTTTGGCTAAGAAAAAAAGAATCAGCGGTAGATAAATCCACCAAAGGGATAATAAAAACCCTCCGATGTAATAAAGCGCCGTCAAGAAAGCAAGGATAATCTGCAAAGATGTAGGCATAAGACCTATTGCGAAATGATTTTTCGTTACGAAATTTGAAGATTTTGAGCGAAAATTATGAAGAGTGAGAAGGCGTATTTGAATAAAATAAGTTGACGAACTCTGAATAATTTGCAGCCAAAATATTCAAATTGCAGTAGAAAGGATTATTTTGCAAGAGGTCTATAGATGAAAATTTAAATAAATTATTTAACTAAAGTATATTTGCCTGTTTTATCTCGATTAAAATATTCCCGGTTTTGCAGATTAATCAGAACCGTATTTGGTTTAACTAAACGATTTTTTAAAACCTGATTTAAAACCTCTTCTTTAGTTAAGGACCCGTTTTCTTTTAATATTTGAATTAAAATCTGACGAACCGTCCCCGGTTGATAACCCCATTCGCCTAAAGCATAAGTCCCCCGGCCAACCAAAATAAAACGACTATCTTTAATTAATTCATTATGAACGGTTTGCGGCCGCGCCTGTCTTGCGGCAAGACGGACTTGCTTTGTTAGAGGCAAACCAAAATTAGCCAAAGACGAACCTAAACTGCTTTGATTAATTAATTGGGCTACCTCTCTGAAATGCAAAGGCCGACCAGCTTCTTTAAAAATAATATAGGCCTTATCTTTGACTCCCCGCGGATTAATCTGGGGCCATTTATTCAAGCCAAAATGACCAAAATTATCTTGGTCAATTTGTTTAGTCGCGTCCAGATAAGAAAGGAGAGCTTTTTTAGCCAAAGAGAATTTTTTTTGTTTAAGACAACTAAGAATGTAATTTAAGGAAACTGGCTCTTGTTTGTTTTCCAGTTCTTCAACTAAATAGCTAATCAGCCAGTCAGCTTTATCAGAGGCGATTAAGGAATTAGTCCAAAAAGAGTAAAATTTGTCTGATTCGACAAAACGCCGATAGGGCTGGCCCAGGGTTAGAGCAAAGAAAAGAGCTCCCCGACTAGGATGAGGGTTTTTTTGGCTGGTTAGAGAGGTAAGCAATCTTTCTTCTCTGACTAAGCTGCCTTCCTGATTAAAGAAATTACTAATTGATTTAAAAACCGGCTCAAATAAGTTGGCTAAAGCTGGTTTTCTGAAATCAGAAAAAGCGGCTTCCTCCACTTGGCGAACCCGCTCCCTGGTGATGCCATATTTTTGACCAATTGCTTCTAAAGTCTGGCGCTGACCATCCTTTAATCCGAAACGTAAATTAATAATCTCTCGCGTCCGTTGATTACTAACATTATTGACTATTTGAGAAGCTAATTGTTCGTAACTTGATAAAGATGATCCCTTTGTCATATGTTTATCTTTATTCTTAATTTAACACACTATCATATAGACGTCAACCCTTTTATCCTCTTTGCCTTTTCTGCCAGATAACCACTAAGGGACTGGTCAGAAAAACAGAAGAATAAGTGCCGACAATTATGCCAGCAATCAAAGCTAAGGCAAAATACTTAATACTTTGACCGCCCAAGAAAAAGATGGCCAAAAGGACAAAAAGAGTGGTCAGGGCCGTATTCAGGCAACGAGTTAAACTCTGATTGATGCTTTGATTAATTATTCCCTCAAAATCAGTCCAGTTGACCCTCAGCAGATTTTCCCGGGCACGGTCAAAGATAACAATACTGTTATTGACTGAATAACCGAGAATAGTCAAGAAAGCAGCTACCAAAGGAAGACCGATTTCGACATTGTAGTAATGGCCCAGGACCGAAAAAAGACCGAGGGTAATCAGAATGTCATGGAACAAAGCAGCGATAGCTACCAAGCCATATTGCCAAGAGGCAACCGGCTTAGTGATTTTTCGAAAAGTCCAAGCAATATAAAGGATGATGGCTAGTAAAGCCAAAAGAATAGCCCAGGCGGTTTTCCCTTTTAACTCCTGACCAATCAAGGGGCCGACTGACTCAAATCTTTTTTCCTCAATTTTCTCCCAGCCGAGATTCTCTAAAATCTTTTGATGAGTTTCCTCATCAATGTCCTTTAAACGTAAAATCAAACCTTGCTGACCGGTTGATTGGAGATTGATTTGGCCTAATTCCAAATCGGCTAATTCTTCTTGAACTTCCTGATGAGTCGGCTGGTCTCCGTTAAATTCTATCTCCATCAAAGTACCACCGGTGAAATCGATGCCTAAATTTAGGCCCCAGAGTAATAAGCTAATCAAGCTGGTCAAGACCAGCAGCGCTGAGATAATAAAATAAATTTTACGACGCTTAATAATTTGCATAATTAATTATCTCCAAAGTTTTTGTTTTTCCTCTAAGCGACCGCCAATAAACCAGCGTAGTAAACTCCGTGTAGCGATAATTGCCGAAAACATACTGACCGAAACACCAATACCTAAAGTCAAAGCAAACCCTTTGACTAAGCCGGTAGCGAAAATGTATAAAATAATACAAGTGATGATAGTCGAAAGATTACCATCACGAATAGCTGGCCAGGCCCGGCTAAATCCTTCGTCAATGCTGCCGCCCAAACTTTTACCCGATTTAAATTCCTCTCTAAATCTCTCGAAAATGAGGATATTGGCGTCAACAGCCATACCGATTGACAGAATAAAACCGGCAATACCAGCCAAAGTCAAAGTAACCGGAATTAACTTGAAAATAGCCAAAACTAAAGCGACATAAATTAAAAGAGCCAAACTAGCCAGTAAGCCAGGCAAGCGATAATAAAAAATAATAAAAATTAAAACAGCGATAAACCCCCAAATAGCTGCTTTCAAGGACTGCTCTAAAGAAAGATGACCCAAGCTGGCGCCGACCGTCTGCTGATTGATTAATTTTATTGGCACCGGCAAAGCGCCGGCATTAAGTCGCTGAACCAATTCTTTGGCTTCGCTCAAGGTGAAATTCCCGGTAATCTGGGCTTTGCCGCCGGAGATTGTCTCTTGAACCACCGGCGTACTGATTGGCGCCCCGTCCAAATAAATAGCTAATGGCTGGCCAACATTCTCTCTGGTTAATTCTTCAAAAATCTGACTGCCCTGGTCATCAAATTGAAGACTGACTTGCCACTGATAAGTTTGTTGATTCTGAATTAATTGAGCTTCTTTAAGATAACGACCGGTCAACTGGGTTGGTTTGAAATAGGGATCCTCTAATAGTCGATTTAGCTCATCGGCAGTTATCTCTATTCCCTGACTCGACTTTTCCTGAATTTCTTCTTGGTCAGCTAAAATGCTTTCTGTTTCTGCTTTATCTTTTTTCTCCCGGAAATCCAAAGAGGGCGTTTGACCAATCATCTTAATGGCCTCTTTAACGTCTTTGACACCAGCCAGCTCAACAATCAAGCGGTAATCCGAGCCAACTTTGTTAACCTGGACAACTGGTTCGGCTACGCCAAAAAGATTGACTCGTCGTTCAATAACATCGCGGACTCCCTGCATGGAATCCAGATAATTACCCGATTCAACATTGGAAAGGTCGGCCTGATAAATTAAATGAGTCCCTCCTTGTAAATCAAGACCTAATTTAAAAGGTCGTTGATAAAAATCAGGCAGGATATCTAAACCGAGCTGGTTATTAAGCCAATTGACCGGCTTGTCCCAAATAATCGGAGCATCCAAAAAAGCGGCTAAAAAGCCGATTAAGAAAATAAAAAAAATAGTCCAGTGAATTTTCCCAGTTTTTCTCCCTCGGGGAGCTTGATTTGCTTTCTTAGTAAAAATTCCCATTGTCTTTAATCTAATTTAATTTCCCTTTTTTGTCAAAAAATAGCTATACCAGCGGGGCGTTCCTTTCCGCCAGAGGGCGACCCTTTAAGGGTGTATCAAAAAGGAACGCCCCGGAATCAAAACTTTAATTCTTTCTTTAACTCTTCAAGAATATCTTCTGGAATAGGAATCGGTTCGCCTTTGGGACTGATGCCTGGATAGCGCCAGGCTGAAATCATTCTTTTCCTTTGGCTAATTTGTTGATACATCAGCCAGATTTCAGTCGGTTTCTTAGTGCCGGCTGGCTGCATTAAGGCAATCGTCCTTGGCGCAATTCCTTTCTCTCGCCTTTTGGGACTTTTCAAAATGCGGCGCAAACGTCCTTCGGTCAAACCATAATAACGCATCTTTTCTTTAACGTGCCGCGTCCAATAAATCTCTTTAGTATTTTTGGGCTCTTTTAAAAACATTATTTAATTATCCGATGAGTTAGGATTTGGGCAATCTTTCTTTTCGGCTGGCCTGTTTTGGTTTGGCCAAAAGTAAAATGACGGACTAACGGAATACCTTTTTCATAATCATTACTGATTGCCTTATTTTGACCTAAACAAAATCCAAGATGCCGATGAATTGCCCCATTAGGAAACTTCTTTTCCTGCCAAACTAAAACATTACCAGGAGTCAATTTTTTAGTCGGCCGCCAGCCGCTCTCAAGCATATCACCAAGGGTCTTTTTGACTGTGGTGTGCGGTTCGGAAATCAAATCAAATATTTTTAAAATTGAGGAAACATAATAAGCGCAGGAAAGATTGCCGTTTTCCAGAACGTCTTTCTTTTGTTTGTTTGCTAAAATATAAAGATGCCGGAACATCCGGCTGCCCTGACTGTCTTTAATCATTTGTAAGTAGTTTTGATAATTAAGGACTTTAAATTTCACTTTTTTTCTTTTATTATGACTATTTTAAACCTAAATCTTAGTCCGCAGGAATAACTTGAGATTTCTTGTAGTTTTTGCAGTCAAGTCATATTCAAAAACATTCTGAATAAAATTTGTCTGTTTTTGTATCTCTGCTTGTCATGACGCTTTTCATAATTTTTACTCCCCTCTCCCGACTTGACAAATTATACCTTAGTACCATACTATCTGACAGAGTTTTTAACAACCACAATAATCGACAACGGAAGGAGGATGACCGATGAGAACGATAAAGGCCATACTGAAATCATTGACTATCCTGACAATGGCCTTAGCGGCGGCGCTTGCTGCTTGCTGGGCGATAGCGACAGTAACGCCGTCCTGTATCTTCGCTACGTTCTTTTTCGAGAGAAGACAGCGCGAGAAAATAGCGCGAGGAATAAGCCTGTCTCCCGCTATCGGACTGCGGAGGCTTTGTATCTCAATACAAAAATCATGACCTATATTCATACGAGCCCGACTCTTCGGAGAAGGGCTTGTTATTTATTTCCCGCAACATTTTTTATATTTCAAACCCGAACCGCAAGGACAGGGGTCATTGCGGCCGATTTTTTTACCCGTTGATAGTTTGCCAACAGCGGCTGGCCTGGCCGGCTGCCCAGCAACATTTCCAGCCGGAGCTAAAGCGACTTTGTAAATAGTATTGACCACAGTTGATCGAACAGCCGCTAATAATTTTTGAAATAAGCGCATGCCTTCATTTTTATACTCAACTAAGGGATCCTTCTGGCCATAGGCGCGCAAGCGGACACTATCCCGCAAATGGTCCATATTGTCTAAATGGTCCATCCAAAGAGTATCAATACTGCGCAAGAAAACGAACTTCTCTATCTGCCGCATATTTTTGGCCTCTAATTCTTTTTCTTTTTGTTGATAGGCAGTTTCGGCTAATTTAGTCAAATAATCAGCTATTTCTTCTGAGGTTTTTAAATCCTTTAGGATTTGCTCAAGATTACCCGGTACTGGAAAAACGCTTTTGGCTATCTCGATTATCTCTTTGTAATTCCAACTATCTGCTGGGCCTTGGGTATGAAATTGGACTATCTTTTCAATTTCCCCTCTGATTGTTTCCAAAATATCTGGCTTAAGATTCTTTTTAGCCAAAACTTCCCGCCGTTTTTTGTAAATAGTCTCCCTCTGTTTGTTCATGACGTCATCATACTCTAAAACATGCTTTCTGGTATCAAAGTTATAACCTTCAATCCTGGCTTGGGCCGATTCAATGGCTTTGGAAATCAATTTGTTCTCAATCGGCTGGTCTTCGGGCACTTTTAACATTTCCATCATTGATTTGACCCGGTCGCCGCCGAATATCCTCATCAAGTCATCCTCTAAAGAAACAAAGAATTGGCTGGAGCCGGGGTCGCCTTGCCGGCCGGTCCGGCCGCGCAACTGGTCATCAATTCGTCGGGCCTCGTGACGCTCGGTGCCAATCACATGAAGACCGCCTGATTCAACTACTTCGTCGTGACTCTTCTGCCAAGAAGACCCTTCGACTCGCTCCGCTTCGCTCAGAGAAGAAGATTCAACTGGCTCCGCCGAAGGATTACTGCCTGAGCTTGTCGAAGGCTCTGACCGACCACCCAAAATAATATCTACTCCTCGGCCAGCCATATTGGTGGCCACGGTGACCGCGCCCGACTGGCCGGCCTGAGCAATAATTTGGGCTTCTTGTTCATGATTCTTGGCGTTAAGAATCTGATGAGGAATACCTTCTTTTTTAAGTAAAGCGGCCAGTAGTTCATTCTTCTCAATAGAAACAGTGCCGACTAAAACGGGCTGACCTTTTTGGTGCCTTTTTCTAATCTCTTGAACAATTGCCTGGAATTTGCCTTTTTCGGTTTTATAAACGCTGTCAGATAGATCTTGGCGAACCATCGGTTGATTAGTCGGTACGACCACTACTTCTAAGTTATAAACTTTATGGAATTCTTCGGCCGAGGTAAGAGCTGTCCCAGTCATGCCGGCTAATTTAGGATATTGACGAAAATAATTTTGAAAAGTGATAGAGGCCAAGGTGCGGCTCTCTTGCTGAACCCGAACGCTTTCTTTAGCTTCTAAGGCCTGATGGAGTCCCTCGGAATAACGGCGGCCGGGCATTAACCGGCCGGTAAAATCATCGACAATAATCACCTGACCATCTCTGACTACATAATCTCTATCTTTTTTAAACAAAACCTTGGCTCGCAAGGCCTGTTCTAAATGATGAACATAACGGATGCCGCCTTCCTGATAAATATTATCCAAACCCAATATTTTTTCTACTTTGGCAATACCCTCTTCGGTCAGAGTAACTGCCCGCATCTTTTCGTCAATATTATAATCAGTATTCTCTTTGAGCTGAGGAACGAGCCGGCTAAATTGTTCGTAGAGCTTGGTTGACTCGGCATCGGGCATTGAAATAATTAAAGGAGTTCTGGCCTCGTCAATCAAAATGCTGTCAACTTCGTCAATAATGGCAAAATAAGGCGGACGCTGAACCATCATCTCTAAGGTCGGGGCCATATTGTCTCTCAAATAATCAAAACCAAATTCATTATTAGTTCCGTAGGTAATATCTGCTCGATAAGCTTCCCGGCGAGAAACCTCTTTGAGATTTTCCATTTCCACGGTCACTTCGTTTTTATCCGGCGCCGCCTGCGGCTCAAAAAGATATGACTTCTCGTGATTGAGACAAGCGCAGGAAAGGCCCAAGAGATGATAAATCGGTCCCATCCAATTAGTATCGCGGCGAGCTAAATAATCATTGACCGTAACAATATGAACGCCTTGGCCGGCTAGGGCGTTTAAATAAATAGCCAAGGTGGCCGCCAAAGTTTTTCCTTCGCCTGTTTTCATTTCGGCAATCTGACCTTGATGTAAAACAAGGCCGCCAATCAACTGAACATCAAAATGACGTTGTCCTAAAGTCCGCTTGGACACTTCGCGGATTAAGGCAAAGGCCTCAGGTAAAATCTCGTCTAGAACCTGATTCAAGGATTGCCATCGGGGATCAGTCGCCTGAGGCGATTGTCCGAAAGGGCGATTCTTGAATTTTCCTGGAATATTCTGAATTTTCTTTCTAAACTCATTGGTCTTTTCCCCTAGCTGTTCATTAGAAAAAACCTCGAACTGCGGTTCGAGTTGATTAATCCGGTCAACCAACGAACTAAGTTTTTTCAACTTTCGTTCATTGGCATCGCCTAAAAATTTATCCAAGAAAGACATAATAAAAACCAGTTTAGCTGTTCATATTATAAAATAATTTTATAAAAAAATCAATTTATAAAAAATCCGCTAAATAAAAATATCAAATTATTCTGTCAATCAGTCCGGTTTACGAAAACAAATCCTCAAAAAATTGAGGACTTGTTTTTGACCAATTGGTCTTTACCCACTAATTAGTGGGTAAACCTGCCTGCCGGCAGGCAGTAAGAAGGCCTATCTTTTCTTTCTTCGACGGCTCGCCGTCTTTTTCTTCTTAGGAGCAGCCTTCTTCTTGGTTGCTCTTCTTTTTCTTTTTACCATTGTTTTGTTGGATAAAATTTAAAAATAGAAATGGGTAACTCGACCTCCGTTTTACCCGTTTAAAAACAAAAATTATTCTAAATCTACTCTGTTTTGAAAAAGAAAAAATTATTTTTCTTTTTCACTTCTAATTATACACTATCTGTCAACAATTGTAATGTGGAAAACTTTATTTAATAAAAAAATCAAAAAATAAAAAGTTTTTTTTATTTTCTTTTAATCAATTTGGTTATTTTGGAATGACGGAAACGAGCCAAGGGATTAATTTGCCAAAATTTTTTCCAGGAGCGAGCTCCCCGAAGAGACATGGTTATTCTTTTATCCTTATTTTTCCTTATCTCTCTGGCCAATTCATCTTTAACTAAATCAATGGCCGCCATTAAAGATTCAGCTGTCTCTTCAACTCTAAAAAATTGACCGTTAATAGTTAAATTAACTTCTGCTCTAAAAATATCACCTTGCCGCTGGCCCCGGGTAATCTTGCCCACTTCTACTTGCGCCTCAACTAATTCTGAATTGGCTTTTTTCAAAAACTTTCTTAAGCCGCCAATTTTTTCCTCAATATATTGGTTAATACTCGGTGAAAGTTTAACGTTAGTTCCTTTAATTATTATTTTCATATAAACATTTTAACACAAAAGGGCGTCCCTTAAAAGGGACGCCCTTTAAAGACTTTAAAGAAATCCCAAATATTGAATCTCTTCTTCCAATTCTATCTTAAATTTTTGTTTAATTGTTTTTTTGATTAACTGAATCAGTTTAATCACCTCTTCGGCTTGGGCGCCACCCAGGTTAACAATAAAGTTAGCCTGTTTTTCAGAAATCATCGCTCGGCCAATTCGCTCTCCTTTCAAACCAGCTCGCTCAATCAATTGACGAGCTGATTGATTAGAAGTATTTTTAAAAATACAACCAGCCGAAGGCTGCTGAGGAATATGTTCTTTACGTATGGCTAAGCGTTGCTTAATTATTTTTCTTATTTCTTGAGCATCTCCTCTTTCTAATTTTAAAACAGCCGATAAAATAATCGGCCGTTCGGCTTTAGATATATTTTTTAAACGACTTTGCCGATAATCAAAGTTTAACCATTTTTTACCAACCGTCATCAACTGACCGTTGGGATTTAATAAACTGACTTTTTCGATAACGTCACCAATGCTAGGACCACCCCTTTGGCTACCGGCATTACCGAAAATGGCTCCGCCAATTGTTCCGGGAATACCAACAGCCCATTCCAAACCAGTTAGACCCTTCTTTAAGGAAAGTCTGACTAAATTACTCAACAAGACCCCGCTCTGGGCAAAAACTTTATTATTATCTACTTTTATCTCTTGGTTGTTTATTTTAATAACCAAACCATTGAACCCTTTGTCACTAACCAAAAGATTGCTTCCGCCGCCTAAAATAAAATAAGGCAGTTTTTTGTTTTGAGCAAAGCTGACTGCCTTAATTATCTCATCAGTATTTTTGGCAATAAAAAAATATTTAGCCGGTCCCCCGATACGAAAAGTGGTACATTCTGATAAGGGAATATTTTTTCTAATCTTAATATCTTCCATATCGGTTCCCGGGGCGTCCCTTTTTACTACGCCCTTTTTCAAAAGGGCGTAGTAAAAAGGGACGCCCCGCTATGTCTTACTACTGAAACAAAACATCCGAGCCGGTCCGATAAAAATTTCTTTCAAAGGAATTGACAATATAAACCATTCCCCACTGATGCCCGCTGACGGTAAATTCTTTGGCGGTCATATTCAGCCAATGTTTAGTCCCGTCAGCGTTAACCTCATAGACCCGAGGGTCGCCATCGGCCCGAATCAGCCAAGATTCCTGATAATTAGCTAATTCAGACGGATTCACTTCAATAATATCTTCCCATCGCAAATGTCCGTAAGCATTAAAGATTTCGGCCCGTTGGACCCAACGCCGATAACCATCTTTAATAATGTAAACCCGGTAGTCACCGCGGGCTCGAATCAAACTGCCTTCCGGATAGTTAGTTAAATAAGTAAAAGCATTAGCTAAAGTAGCTTGTTTGCCATCGCTGTTGGTCAGAATAATATCGACCGAACCGGCCGCCCCGGCCGGATTAACAAAAGCGATGGTCTGGTCATCAATAATATCAAAATCAGCTATTTCCTCCTGGCCAAAGACAATCCGACTGACCGAAGACAGATTTTCTCCTCGGATAGTTATGGTCAGACCACCGCTGGCTGAACCACTACTTGGTGAAAGACTATTAATCACCGGCGGGGTCGCCGCAATACTGGAGGCAGTAAACGAAAATGAACTGGTTGGCTCGTTGCTGCCAAAACCGCTCCTTTTATACTGATTAATCGGAATCAGAACAACCGACTTATTCTGGCTGGTAAAGTTAGGAATATAGATAGTGCCTTGTTGTTGATTATCTAAAGAAATGAATTGAACAGTTGCTTGATTATCCTGGTCAAAAACGATATAAGGAACTTGAAAATCGCCCCGATCAGTTGACCCGGCAAATTCTAATTCAAGAGTATCCCGGTCGGTTGGTTGAGGAGTTCCCTGTCTGAATCGATACCAGTAAGGCGCCCAATCTTTAATTGAGCTGCTCCGCGAAACAATCAGGTTGGGAAAACCACTATAACTGGCTGAGTAATCAACGTGCAGGCGTTGATAGGTCAAATTATCGTTAAGATAGCAATATTTATCCTCTGGATTAACCTGACAATCATTCAGATAATCAGCCGCCGCCCAATCGGCAAAAACGTCTGAAAAGGTTTCCGAATAACCCAAATCAGTCAAGGCCTGATTAATGCTGGCCATCCCCACTTTATTATTCAAAATCATCTGGGTTAAAATTTCCTGACCATAATGGTCAACTAAGTAATGTAAAAACAAATTGACTACGCCGTAATCTTCAGATTTATTCTTCCATTCGGTTAAAGAATCGGAAGGAGAGTCCAAAAAAGTATCCACTCGGTTAGCTAAATAGCTGCCGGTATAAACATCGTTATAGCCGCAAACGGTCGGCGCGTATTCGGAACGCGCCTCGTTAAGCCAAACTTCTTCCTCTAAACTGTATAAAACGGTTTTTTGATAAAAAGTAATCAGATGCTGGAATTCATGAGCTAAATAGGCCTTGTTATTAGAATTAGTAGCGCTAAGTGTATTGAGATAAATCATCTCTCTTTGATTAGAAGCAGAGACCTGCGAACGAGGGTATTCATCATAAGTATTAATGTAGCCGCCGGCTTGACTAACCAGTTGGGTAACCAAAACAGTAATTTTTTGGTCATTGTCAATGCCCGGATTCCACTCGGAACCAAAGACGGCTCTTTCTCTGGGATAAATCACCTGGTCGAATTCGCTGGCTAAATTTTCTAAGTTTGTTCTTAAAAAAACTTTATTAGGGCCAGTTAATTGATTCCAATAGTCATCTTCAACATAGAAATAAATATTTTGGCCAATGGCTCGTAAAGTAGCTGTTAATTGACTGCGGCCCATGGCATCATAACTGGCATCAACATAAAAATTAACCTGCTCGCCTAAAGAAGCTGCTTGGGCAACGTTTCCTAAAATAAAAAAAACTCCTAAAATCGACAAGCCTAAAATTTGAAACTTGAAATTTGAAATTCTTCTCATCTTTCTTCACTACTTATTTTAATTTATCCGTCTTGATTTATCAAGTTAAGGTGATAAAATAAGGATGATGCCTAATTTAAAGAAAATTATCTTATTATTCGGCGACGTAGCTATTCTTTATCTGTCTCTCTGGCTAACTTTACTTATTCGTTACGGGGCTGATTTTGATTTTCAGCGCTGGCAACAACATTTTTGGCCCTTCGCCATCATCTATTTCTTCTGGCTAATCGTTTTCTATATCGCCGGACTTTATGAATTAACTTTAGCCAGAAATAATGTCAATTTTTACTCTACCCTCTTCCGCGGTCTAATGATTAATGCCGGCCTGGCTATCGCTTTTTTCTACTTTATTCCTTATTTCGGCATCACCCCTAAAACAAATCTGTTTTTAAATCTAATTATTCTAACATTACTCTTTTCCAGTTGGCGGCAGCTTTATAATTATTTACTCAAGGCCTCGGCCCTCGTCAACAATGTCCTCTTCATCGGCAAAAACAAAGAAACCGACCAGATAAGTCAGATTATTAAAAACAATCCCCAATTGGGCTACCGAACAATTAAGCAAATCAATCCTCAAGATATCCAAACCCCCTTTGATTTGCTTGAAATGGCTACTCAAAAAAATATTAGAACAATTATCACAGCCATTGACCCTCATCAGGATTCAAAATTAGTCCAGAGTTTATACCAATGCCTCCCTTTGAAAATCAGTTTTAGCGACTTACCTTCTTTCTATGAAAAAATCTTAGGCAAAGTGCCTATCTCCAGTATTGGCGAAATCTGGTTCTTAGAAAACTTAACCGAAAGCCAAAAAAACTTTTATGAGGCCTTTAAACGGATTTTTGACATGTTAATCGCCTTTACTTTCGGCGTAATCAGTTTAATCCTTTATCCTTTGATTACTCTGGCTATAAAATTAGATAGTCCTGGACCGATTTTCTTCAAACAAAGAAGAATTGGCCAAGATGGCCAGATTTTTAAAGTAATTAAATTTCGCTCAATGATTAAAGAAGCCGAAAAAAACGGCGCCCAGTGGGCTGATCAACAAGACCACCGAATTACCCGAGTCGGCAGATTGATGAGAAAAACCCGCTCAGATGAACTGCCCCAACTTTGGAACGTCTTCATTGGTCAGATGAGCTTCATCGGGCCTCGACCAGAAAGAATTGAGTTTGTCCAGCAATTAGAAAAAGAAATTCCTTATTACCAAATCCGTCATATCGTTAAACCGGGCCTGACCGGTTGGGCCCAGGTTAATTTCCATTATGGCGCCTCGGTTGAAGATAGTATTGAAAAACTCCAATACGAACTTTACTATATCAAACACCGCTCCCTGGTCTTAGATTTAAGCATCATCTTAAGAACAATTAAAATTGTTTTGAAAGGAGGCGGCCGGTAATAAATGTCAAACTTTAATTATCAAAATTTTAGATTTTCTATTATTATACCCGTCTACAATGAAGAAGGAGCGATTAAAAGCGTCCTAAAAGAATTAAAAAATTATCTCAAAGGAAAAAAATATCAGGCCGAGATTATTGTCGTCAATGATGGTTCAATAGATAAAACAAAAAAGATAATAAACCAAATAACAAGTATCAAAATTATTAACCATTCAGAAAATCGTGGTTACGGTGCGGCTATTAAATCTGGTATCCGACAAGCCCAAGGAGAATATATTTTAATCATTGACGGTGACGGCACTTATCCAATCAAAGCTATATCTGAATTAGTCGCCTGGGCAGATTATGATATGGTTGTTGGCGCCAGAATAAGCCCTCAGGCAAAAATTCCCTTAATTAGAAAACCAGCTAAATGGTTTCTTAATCAGCTAGCTGATTATTTAACTGGAATAAAAATCCCAGATTTGAATTCTGGACTGCGTTTATTTAAAAAAGATGTCTTTGAAAGATTTACCCATCTTTTGCCCGATGGATTTTCTTTAACAACAACAATTACTTTAGCTCTTCTGACTAATGGATACAAAATTAAATATGTACCAATCGACTACTATAAAAGAAAGGGCAAATCGACAATAAGGCCGATTAAGGATACTCTTAATTTTCTCCAATTAATTATTGGGGTCGTTCTTTATTTCAACCCACTAAAGATATTTACTTCTATCAGCTTAATATTATTTTTATTAAGCTTTACTATTTTAATCTATAGTTATTTTTTTACCGCCGAGGTTATGGATGTCACCACGGTTATTCTTTTCATTTCCGCTATCCAAACACTATCCATTGGCATGTTAGCTGACTTATTTGTCAGGTCAAAACAAAAATGAAAATTCTATTAATAAATCCGCCTATCTTCAACATGCTGCCCAGCATGCTTCCTAAACTCATTGACGAAAGCCGAGGGTATAATCCACCCTTGGGTCTTTTGTATTTAGCTGCTTATCTCCAAAAAAATACCGATTATCAAGTCAAAATATTGGACTGTCAGGTTGAAGAATTAGATTATGGACAAATTAGAAAAAATATTAAAGAATATAATCCCGATGCAGTTGGCCTAACAACAATGACTTTTACTTTGATTGACGTTTTAAATATAGCCAAAATAGCCAAAGAGATTAATCATCAAATTAAAATAGTTCTAGGCGGACCCCATATTGATATCTACCCCGAAGAAACCATGAACCAATCTTTTATTGATTACCTGGTTCTAGGCGAGGGAGAGAAGCCCTTTAAGGAATTGTTAGATAATATCAATTATATTGATAGACTGTATAACACAAAAGGAATTGTTTTTAGAGACGGGAAAGAAGTGGTTAATACTGGCCGAAGAGAATTAAATCAAAACCTGGATTCTCTTCCTTTCCCGGCTCGACATTTGACTCTTTATCAAAAATATTCATCTGTTTTAAGCAAGGCCCAGCCTATTACTACAATGATTACTTCAAGAGGATGCCCTTTCAAATGCCTTTTTTGCGACAGACCTCATTTAGGAAAAATCTTTCGAGCCCGCTCGTCAAAAAATGTAGTCGACGAAATGGAAGAGTGTCGAAAAATGGGCATCAAAGAAATATTTATTTATGACGACACTTTTACGGTTAATCGCCAAAGAATTATTGATATTTGTTCAGAAATCCAAAAGCGCCATTTAGATATTAATTGGGATGTCCGAGCCAGAGTAGATACAGTTGATGAAGAACTACTTAAAAAAATGAAAGATAGCGGCTGTCAAAGAATCCACTACGGGGTAGAAGCAGGTACCCAAAAAATTCTCAATGTTTTAAGAAAGGGTATTACTTTAAAACAAGTAAAAAAGGCTTTTGAATTAAGTAAAAGAGTCGGCTTAGAAACATTAGCTTATTTTATGATTGGTTCGCCGACCGAAACAAAAGAAGATATTTTGACAACTATTAGATTTGCTAAAAAAATCAAACCGGATTTTATCCACATTACAATTACTACTCCCTTTCCGGCTACTGATTTATATCGTCTGGGATTAGAGCAAAAAATCTGGCCTAACGACTATTGGCAAGAATTTGCTAAAAATCCCCAAGCTAATTTTATCCCTTATTTTTGGGAAAAAAACTTAACCAGCAAAGAACTCCTTCAACTTCTAAAATATGCTTACCGTTCCTTTTATTTCCGACCCGCCTTTCTTCTTGGGCAGCTATCAAAATTAACATCTTGGGAGGAATTTAAAAATAAAATCAAAGCAGCCCTGAATATATTAAGGGTTTAATTTAAACAAAATCGTGGCAGAATCACTAAATTTATTTTACGTATATTCTAGGAATAAATGATAGTCATGATGCTGGTGTCGCCTTAATTAAGGACGATCAAATTATTTATGCATTGTTTGTACTCTTGAAGATGCGATGAGGTCTTTTTCCAAGAATATGTTGATAATTTGATTATTTAAAATTATCATATCCACAAATAAATATTAATAAAAAAATGAAGGTACTACTTGTTCAACCTCCTTTTTCAGAGGAAGGAATTGCTTCCTTAGTCAGATACGCACCAATGGGTTTAATTGCCGTAGCTGGATATGCCAGACAGAATAAAGATATTCGGATAGAAATTTATGACGCTAATATTGAAAACAGCCGAAAGTCAATCTTAGAGATATCTAACTATATAATTGAAAGTAATCCTGATATTTTAGGCCTGACCAGCATGACAACTAATATTAAAGCCGCCTTGGAAATATGCCAAGCGATCAAAAATATTAATCCTAAAATTATTACTGTTATTGGCGGCATCCACCCGACAGTCGCCCCGGAAGAAGTTTTAAAAAATCAAGCAGTGGATTTTATTGTAATGGGCGAAGGAGAAATTACTTTCGACCAATTCTTAAAAAAAATTAATCAACCAGAAACATTTAACCAAATTGACGGACTAGGCTACAAAGAAAATGGAAAAATAAAAATCAATCGAAGAAGACCATTAATCAAAAACCTCAATCAATTACCTCTACCATCATATGACCTTTTAAAAATTAACTATTACCGTAGTCCTTATGGTTCGAGAACTCCTTTCATCAGTATGTTAAGAAGTCGAGGCTGTCCTTTTCAATGTATTTTCTGCGGTGTCCAAAATATGTTCGGTCGAAGTTATCGGGTTCAAACCCCAGAAAGAACCATTCAAGAAATTGATTATTTGATTAATAAATTCAAAATCAGAGAAATTGGTTTTAAGGATAGCGAGTTTACCCTAAATCAGAAAAATGTCAGTCAACTCTGCGATCTCTTGATTGAAAAAAAGTATAATTTGATTTGGTCTTGTAATGCCCGAGTTGACTGCGGCAGTTTGGAATTATATCAAAAAATGAAAAAGGCCGGCTGTCACACTATTGCTTTTGGCGCTGAATCAGGTGATCAGAATATTTTAGACACACTCAAAAAGGGAATCACTGTTAAACAAACCAGACAAGCAGTTAAGGATGCCAAGCAAGCTGGCATCAAAGCGAGTGTCAATTTTATGCTGGGTAATCCTGGCGATAATAGAGAGACTATTGAAAAAACAATCAAATTAGCTAAAGAAATTAAACCTGATTACGTTCACTTTAGTTTCGCTACCCCATTTCACGGCACAGAACTAAGAGAAATGGCCATTGAAAACAATTGGCTGATTAATCCAGACTTATCTGCAGTTGCCTATATGGAATTAATAATGAATGCCACTGACTTAAGCGACGAAGAGCTAAGAAAATATATGAATAAAGCTTATCTTTCATTTTATTTTCGTCCCTCATATATTCTTAAACGACTATTTATGCTCAATAAAGACGATATTAAAACTTCTGTCTATGGGTTTTGGGCGATTTTAAAAACTGTTTTCCAAAATAAATGAATATAATTAAAAAATGTACCTCTTTGATTGGGATAATAATTTTTATTTTAATAATTTATAGAGCAGATCTCTTAAAACTAGCCGATATTTTAAGTGAGATAAACTATTATTATTTGATTTTAGCCTATTCTTTAGTTCCACTGATCCTATTAACTAAGGCATATCGCTGGAATTATCTAAAGAAGAAACAAAAAATCATCTACAAACTAAAGAATTCTTTCCTAATTTATTGCGTTGGCGTCTACCTCGGTATTTTAACTCCTGGCAGGTTGGGCGAGCTAAGCAAAATTGCTTATCTTAAAAACAAACAATGTTCTGTTGGCAAAGCAAGCGTCAACGTCCTCTTAGACCGGCTGGCTGATTTGTTTTCTTTATTGATTCTTAGTTGTCTGGGAATGTTCATCTTTTTACCTTTTTTTCAAAACATTGTCTTAACACTCGCTCTCGGAATAATTTCTCTTTTGATTCTGCTAATTCTTTTTTTAAAAACCAATCTAATCCAAATCTTTCTTAAAAAGATATTTAATCTTCTAATTCCTGAAAAATATCAAAAGTCCTGGCGATTAAATTTCCGGAAATTTATCAACGACTTTAAAAAATATGAACTTAAAAATTATCTATTTATTGGACTAATAACTCTTATTTCCTGGTTAATCTATTACTCTCAAATGTTCTTTTTGACTAGGGGCATGGGAATTAACAACATCTCTTTCTTCTATTTGGCTACTGCGGTAACTATAGCCACTTTTATCACTCTTTTGCCAATATCTATCTTGGGCCTGGGAACCCGAGAAGCTACCTTAATCTTATTACTTTCCACCTTCCAAGTATCTCGAGAACAGATTATAAGCTTCTCTTTTTTAATCCTATCTTTATCTCTTGTCTCCGGTTCAATTGGTTTAATTTGCTGGTTAATAAAACCTATCACTATTTCAAGCCAATAATAACTGAAAGAAAATGTTTATTCAAAAAAAAATCTACCAATTATTACGTCAATCTGAAAAATATACTAAAACCGATATGGTTTATTTAATTAAAGGCGGGACGTGGCTAACTATGGAAAAAGTGATTTCCACTCTTTGTTCTTTCTTGTTGGCGCTGGCATTTGCCAATTTACTGCCTAAAGAAACTTACGGCTTTTATAAATACATTCTTTCGATAAGTAGCTTGTTGGCTATTCCAACATTAGGCGGAATTGATACGGCTATTTTCCAAGCTGTAAGCCGAGGTTATGAGGGGTCTGTAATAAAGGGTTTGAAAACAAAAATCCGTTGGGGGATTTTAGGAGGATTAGTCTCTTTAGGGCTAGCTGGTTATTATTATCTTAATGATAATAATACATTAACTATCTCCTTTTTAATTATTGCTGCGTTTTCTCCCTTAATGGAATCTTTCAATATTTATAACTCTTTTCTTGCCGGAAAAAAACTATTTGATACTAAAGTAAAATATTCCACAGCAGTCCATTTTCTTTCAATCGCTTCTTTAATAACCATTCTATTTTTAAGCAAAAATATATTTGTGATTCTCTTAGTCTATTTTTCGTCTTACACTTTATTCCGTTTTATTTTCCTGGTACTTACTTTAAAAAAATCTTTCCTAAATAAAAAAGAAGACCCGCAAACTATTTCCTATGGTAAGCATTTAACATTTATGGGCGTTATCGGCACTTTTGCCAATTGTTTAGACAAAATTCTTGTCTTCCATTATCTGGGCGCTATTGAATTGGCTATTTATTCTTTTGCTGTTATTCCCACAGAACAATTAAAGGGATTTCTCAAAAATATCAGAGTTCTAACCTTGCCCAAATTATCTGTTAGAACCACAAAAGAAATAAAAACGGCTATTTTCCAAAAAATGGTTAGATTCGCTTTATTTATCGCCGTGGGTATTGCTATATATATTTTCTTAGCGCCTTATTTTTATAATATCTTTTTTCCGCAATATAATGAATCGGTTTTCTATTCGCAAATATTTTCGATTTCATTAATTACATCTGTTGCCATATTACCTATTACAGCCCTAGAAGCAAAAATAGCCAAAAAACAATTATACCAATTGACTATCTATAGCCCGTTTATCCAAATAGCTTTATTGATCTTGTTTATTTATTTCTATGGCCTTTGGGGTATAATCTTGGCCCGGCTCATTAATCGTTTTATTTATCTATCCTTGGTTTGCTGGCTAATCAAAAAGATATAAAAAAAAGTTAATTGATATTCCATTTGACAAACAGCTCTGTCGTTATATTGACAGGGCTGTTTTGTTTATACTCATTTTCAATCCAGTATTATTAAAAAATTACAGATGCTTGAAAATTCTTTCGCTTACTTTACTATCCCATAAAGAAATATGCCTTGATTTGAATTTATTATTTAAATGTTTTTTCACCTTCTTGATATCTATTGAATCAACTAGAAAAAGCTTATTTGATCCAAGTGTTAAAGTAATTGGCCTCTCCGTAGTGTCTCGCAGAGTACAACAAGGCACACCTAAATGACTCGTCTCCTCCTGAATACCGCCGGAATCAGTAATAACTCCCTTGCTACCAATTAGCAATTTTGTAAAATCGAAATAACCTAACGGTTCAGTCACAGTTAACTTTTTCAGAAAGTTATTCAATTTATATTCTACTATTTTCTTCTTTGTTCCGGGATGAAGAGGAAAAATAATAGGTATATCGTTATTTAACTCATTAAAAAAATTTAAAATTTTCTTAAGAATATAGCGACTATCTGTGTTTTCTTGCCGATGAATCGTATTTACCAGATATTGCTTTTTATTCAACTTTAACTTATCTATAATTTTTGATTTATTTATTTTGTCCCAAAAGAATTCCATGCTTTCAATCATAATATTCCCCACATACTTTATCTTACTTTCATCAATGCTTTCTTTAATTAAATTTTTATTAGCTGACGGCTCTGTTGTAAATAACAAATCTGAGAGATGGTCAATTATCACGCGGTTAATCTCTTCTGGCATCCGACTATCGTGACTTCTTAAACCCGCCTCTATATGAATTAGTTTGCAATTATTTTTAACCGCAGTTATTGCTCCTGCCAAAGTCGAATTTACATCGCCAAATACAATAACTTTATTGAATTTCTTACTTTTTAAGGTGTTATTGAGTTCATTAAACATTTTTCCGATTTTCTCTGTATGAAATTTGCCTTTAACATTCAGAAAAATATCTGGCTCAGGTATATTCATTTCTTTGAAAAACAACTTTGACATATTTTCATCAAAGTGCTGACCAGTATGAATAATTGTAAATTTAAACTCTGGATGCCTTTTAGCTTCATGAAAAAACGGGGCCGCTTTAATAAAATTCGGTCTAGCTCCCAAAATAACCACGAAATGCTTTTGTTTATTCAAGGCCATAGTACTTTTTGTAAAAACCTATAATAAAAAATCTAATTGAATTATATAAATATTTTAATCTTAAAAATATTTTCTTTCTTGAATGACGAAAAAATAAAAATTTCCAGAGATACCTAAATCCGACGATATGATATCGATTCATTTTGCCAGAATCCAATGTGCCTAACCGAATATCGACTTCGGATTGTATATTAATTCTATCATCATATATATTTTTTCTATCTCTAAATAAATTCAAATCGTCAGCTATTTTGGAAATCTTAGTTCCGGGATAAGGTATCAAAGTATAGTATGATGCTGCATTAGGTCTAACTCTCAAATTAATTAAAAATGTGGAAATGGCTTCCATAAAACCTTCCGTGGGAATGCCGACCATATTATATGACTTGGAAGAGATGCCCAATTCTCTGACTGTCCGAAAGGCATCTATTATCGTTTTATCACTCATCGCTCTCTCTAATATAAATTTTCTGATTCTTTCGCTACCGCTCTCAATTCCTATCCAAATAGATTTTAAACCGCTATCTTTCAATTCTTTTAATGAATTTACATTCGCCAAAACCGTTTCCGGTCTGGCAGTACAACCAAAAGGTATATCAACTTTCTCTTTATACAGTTTAGAGAAATCAGAAATCCACTTTTGATTAATCAAGAAGAGGTCATCTGCAAAACTTAAACCTTTAGCTCCATGATATTTTAATTCGATACACTCTTCAATGACTGATTCAACCGAGCGTCTACGGTATTTAAAACCAAATATTTCATTCATAGTGCTATTATAACAATAAGTGCAATGATATGGACATCCTCTCGATGAAATAATATTCTCGCTACCCTTGTTTTTATTATACTCGAGGAGATCCCGTGCCGGTTTCCCAACCGTATCTAAATCGTCAATAAATCTCGGCGGCCGATAGGATAGTGCGTTGTGCAAGGCCGGGTTATTTTTATTACGGTATACCAAACCCGGAATTTGTGAAAAGTTATAAGTCTTTTTCTCCAGCTCTCTAAGTAGCAAGCTGAATGAAATTTCTGCTTCTGCAATACAGATAAAATCAACTTCGGGATAACTCATTACTTCCTTGGGACAAGAAGTAGCGTGAATACCTCCGAAAACAATAGGGACTTTATAACGCTGTCTTATCTTCTTTGCCAAGGAAATGCAATCAGAAAACTGTTCGGATATGCAGGAAAATCCTATTAATTCGTACTCTGGGATACGACTTAGTATTTGATCAGGATTATGAAAAGCCAAAGAAGCTACGTTTATCCTATGATTATGGCGGATATATTGGATTAAAAAACCCAAGCCGAGATTAACTTGGGATTTATCTTTATTGCCATCGACAATAAGAATTTTCATTTTTAAATAGATTTACAAACGTCATTTAATCTTATAATATTTTTTCATCCAGTCAATTGTTTTTTTGATTCCTTCGTTGAGGCTAGTAGTTAGCTTGTGATCTAAATCCTTTACGGCCTTACTGATATCTACTTTTTTACTCTTGGTGGTCAAAACTTCTGAATTTTCGTAACGAATTAATTTTTTGTCAGCATCAGTGACTTTCCATACAATATTCGCCAAAGTTTCAATACTGTGACGCTTCAAGCCGCCTATATTATATACCTGGCCGGTCTTAAAATTGTCTATAATATTACACAAGGTCCGGCAAGAATCCTTTAAAAAAATAGAGGTTCTAAGATGGTTTTTATACACTACAATCGGCCAGCCCATCAGAGCGTGATAACAGAATTTGCAATTGACGCTCCGGTAAGGATGATACCATTCGCCTGGGCCGTAAGTATTAAACAGCCTAACGATGACGGTTTTTGTATCATGTTGTATGGCAGAGTTCTTAATCTGCATTTCGTTAACCCATTTTGACATAGCATAGTCATTTAACTGTTTAATTTCGACTTCATCCATTACTTTTTCTTTCATAATCCCCTTAAAATCACCATAAACCTCCGAAGAAGAAAAATGAATTAATTTGAATCCATACTTTTCCTGTAATCTTATAATGTTTTTTGTCCCTATTACATTAGAACGCCAAAGTTGTTCATAATAATCTTCGCCATTCCACCTTCCGAATTCTGCCGCTGTATGATAAACAAAATCAAACGGACCCACCTTTTTAAAGACGCGCTCAATTTGACGAAAATCGGCCACATCGCATCTAGCGTAATTAAACCTCCTTTCTGACATTCTATGTTCCCATCCTATTTCGCCAACTCCGTGATATAAATCGATTCCAAAAATACTATGACCTTTTTTAGCCAACATCTCTGTCAAATAGGAACCGACGACTCCTTTGTTTCCTGTAATTAAAATTTTAGCCATATTATTTTTTCCTTAATTTAACTATTAAATGTCTGCCAAAGAATAAATTAAGTTCAGTCAAAAATTTCTCTAGACAGATAATCATCTTTCGGAGAAATTTTACATGTAATAGAAATTTTAACAAAAAATCAAAATAAGGGCCGTCAATAAAAGAAACAGATTTGATATCTAAAACTTTTAATTTATTATCTTCCAACCAACTAATTAAACCAGATTTGTCAAACTCCCTAACGTGAGCATCTCCATGTTCATTTAAAGCTTTCTCCGAAAAATCTTCCAATGGCCGAAATTTTCTAATATCTAACAACCTCAAAAATCTGCCCCATAATGTAGCATCGGCATTCAGGTTGGGCACCGTTATTACTAAAAAACCATTTTGTTTTAAAACCCTTATTAACTCCTTTAAGACAACGTCTCTATTGACTACATGTTCTAAGGTCTCCGCGCATATTATTTTATCAAAAAAATTATTAGTAAAGGGTAATTGTTCCAGTAAGACAGCCTGAAAAAATAAATTATTTATATTATTTTCTGACTTGTAATTCTCGGCTTCTTTAATGAATCCAGTTGAAATATCAATTCCATATCCTTCTTTAATCCTGTCAGCAATCTTGAATAGTTGTCTACCTGAAGCACAACCCGCATCTAGAATAATATCCGTCTTTCGCAGATTGAGAAACTTATATATTAACTCCTCTCTTAAATAATTTGTTAAACCAACTCTATATGTCGGTTGAAATTTATAGTCGAGATAACGCGAAGACTTTGCCTTGGCAAAATCTTCCCACATATTTTTATATCCATTCTCCGCCATAAACTTTATAAACTATCAATGCATTTGTTAATATTAAGGCCTAGGCTATTCCATGTCAAACGATTACGGACAAACTTTCTTGCCTTGTTACCTATATTGTTCCTTTCTTCCCTACTCATTTTCTGTAAAATAACAATAGCATTCTCTAAATCCCGACTTATATTGTTATAATCTATAACTATGCAACAATCATTATTGACAAATAATTCTGCAACAGGCCCCACATTTGTTACGATAGTAGGTAAACCGGTAGCTAAAAATTCAGGCAATTTAGAGGGATAAGCGTACTTAGTCATTTTTATGTTTGGTCTGGAAATTATCAAAATATCAGAATTAGCTAGTATCTTATTTACTCGTGTATGCTCTACATTGAGATGTAAAACAGTTTCGTCAGACAAATTATAGTCCTTTAATATCTGTCTCATTTTATTTTCATCACCGCTAAGGACTAAATTTAACTTGAATTTAAATAATTTCTTTTCTTTAATGTTTTTAGCGGCCTCTAAAATATAATCAAGTCCTTGGTACTTTTGATAATTTCCTGCATAACCGATTGTAAAAATATCTGGATCTGCTGATTTAATTATTCTTTTAAATTTCTTTAAATCCACTCCCCCATAAACAACTTCAATGTTACTATTTATATTTTTGTAATAATTTTTAAGCGTTTCGGAAACCGTAAAAATTAAATCGTAAGAGCTTAAATAAAATTTACCCTTCCATTCGTATAAAAATTTCTTGAATCCGCTTATTAAACCTTGGTAATACCATTCCTCAAAATAAAGGCCGTGTAAATCAATAACTATTTTGACTCTACAAAATAATTTTAATATAATCGGTAATTTTATGCCCAATTCAGAAGTAATAAGAATAACGTCTATCTTATTTTGCTTCACCAGTTTAATGAAATAAAATATTACATTCAATTTTGAATCGGTAGGGTATCTAAAAAAATGAATATCTCGATCGTCATCCATATCTTGGGCGCAAACAAATAACTGGTGCTCTTTCTTAATCTGCTGGAGAAAATAATAAATTCTAAGCGGAGTGCCTTTAACGGGTCTTTTCAAAGGTCCGCTAGCTATAAATAATAATCTTTTCATTCTATTTTTTAGAAAATGAATATTTAAGCCTGAAAATTATTTTCTTTATTTTTACCGCTTTTTCTAACAGTTTATACAGAAAATTAGTGTAAGTATAAGTATACTCGTTAACCACTGTGCCGCCAAAGGACATTTTGAATCTAGTGATGTTAGCGGTCTTAGGATTATTAAAATTTACGGAAGCCATATCTAAAGATTTATAACTTTCTTTCTTCCCCCACTGGCATATTTCCCAAATCAGTCTTCTACTAGAATTACTAATAATTTTGTATAGTTCTTTGTCATTTGATCTCAATCTTTTTGAAAAGATCGACCTTATTCTTAAATACGGCCTAGTCGCGATAAGATAAATAGCTGATATCAGTTTGCCTTTATAATAAGCTCCAAAAAAAAGGCAGTCCTTCAGATTTTCTTTAGGAGCCGGGATACGATTCTGTAAATATTCAAAATCCCTGTAAATGTCATATGATTCGTTATCAACACTATCAAAAAATCTAAATCTTAAATCGCTGTTTTTATACGTCTTTCTGATTTCGTTGCGGGTTGTGTCTCTGAATTTTTTAAATATATCTTCCTCGACCTGATCTAAATCAATTAAAGCCGTCGTTTTAGTCCTTAATTTAAAATCACTCAGATTGAGCTTATTATAGGAAGTTATAATAATCCTCGAATAAAATCCTCTATTTATAAAATCATAAATTTTATCGTCCTCAAAAAAAATTAAAATACTTCTTAGTCCAAATTTTTTACTTTCTAATATCATTTGCGATTTCTAATTAAATTACCGCTATATAATTTAACCTTAAAGGTAATCATAGAGTCATTCGGTTTACTTAACACGTTGTTTAAGAATATTGGCCGATTTTTTAAACTCTGTTTATCATTTAAGCCTAAACCCTTGGAAACGATAAAAGAATAACCACTTCTTTTCAACAAATTAAACATTTTATCGCTATATCGTCCGTAAGGACATGAAAAAGCCTTGACCGACAGTCCAATCTTTCGTTTGATTATATTTCTGGATTCATTTAATTCATATTCTATTTTATCAGTATTACTATTTCTTAAATTAATATGTGATACACCATGCGATCCTATTTCCACACCATTCTCAACAAGCTTAGATACATCCGGCCAAGATAAAAAGATATTTAAATCATCAAGATTAACAGAAAAACCATCTTTTTTGTAATTTTTTTTTAATTCCTGTTGACGACTTTTGACAGACATTTTTCTAAGACGTTTGATTTCACTGGCAATATCAGCTTGGTCAAAATCCATCTGCCGCAGATAATATCTATGTTTTACCGACCATAATATTGTCGATCTATCAATTAAGCCAGTCGATACAAAAACCGTAGCTGGGATTTTATATTTGAGCAAGATTGGCAAAGCATTAAGTAAGTTATCCTTGAACCCATCGTCAAAATATAAAATAGTTGGCTTTGGTATTTTATGTTCCGGTAGCGAAAATAAGTCATCAAATTTAATAAAATTATGTCCCTGCTTAGTCAAATATTTTATTCTTTCTTCAAACTTATCTATATCAATTGATAAATCTGGATATAGTTCTGCCATTAAAGCATCTTTATTGTCGGGCGAACAAACGCTGTGGAAATTAATAACATAAATCTTATCTTTCAAAAAAAGGCTGACTAAAAAATTTATACCGGAGCAATACAAGATATACATAAAGATCCTTTTTAATAATTTAATCATTAAGTATTTTCCTTTATAAAATTGTATATATCCAATCCTCTATTTTGCCAAGTGTATTTTTTAGAGTCCTCAATAGCTCTGGCTACAATTCTTTGGACCAATTTTTTATCCGAAGATAATTTAACAAAGGCCCTAGACCAAGACTGCGGTTTTTTATAATCAACTAAGATTGAATTGTATTCATGGTTCAATATTTCAGTAATAGCCTGCGTTCGAGCAGCTACTATCGGCCTGCCAGAAGCTAAATAATCAAATATTTTAGTAGGCCAATTACCAATTTGAGCACCAGCTGAAGGAATACACAGTATGTCAAAAGCCCTAATATATTTAGCTATTATCTCCCTACTGGTCCAGGGAATAAATAAAGTTTTATGGCTGACTGACAATTCATTAGCTAAAGATTCCAATTCCAATGTATTACTACCGCTTTTGCCCACTCCTACAAATAAATATTGATTAGACAAATATGGCAGGCTGCTAATTATATCCTCAATGCCGTATGAATCGTTGTTGCCAGTCCTGTATAAATTTCCGGTATAACCCAATAAAATTTTATCTCTAGGCAATTCTAATTCGTCTCTAATCTCCTCTTTTGATTGTTTGATAATTGTAAATCTTTCTGGTTCCGCGGCTGAGCAAAAAGAAACTAAAATATTTTTATTTAATTTTTGGTAATAGTCTTTCAAACCTCTGCTGATAACAATAAGTCCATTAGAATTTTTAGCTAATGTTTCTGATAACTTTTGACTAATTTTTCTATGGAGTACGGCATGAATCTCAAAAAACAGCGGTTTTCCTAAAAAACGCTTGGCAAAAAAAGCAACCGGGAATAAAAAAGGGTCGCGGCAGTAAACAAGTTCGTAATTCCGTCTATGTTTGTAAATAAATTTAACAAGACCTAAATTGGCAAACAATATTTCTAACTTGCTGGACATAAAAAATTTTCTTGACCTAAAGAAATTTCCGATCGACCGTAAAGAGACTACATTGAAAGGATTCTTGACGGCAAAGTTGTCGAAGAATAATCTCTTTGATTCATTGCTAATCAAAGCTCTGTCCGTGCTAACCAAGGTTACATCTAAATCTCTTATACTATTAAGGCTTTCACAGGTCTTTACTGTATTATAAGCATTCGCTCGCCGCGACATTAAATTCATTTTACTTATGTAAAGTAGCGATTTCATTTTCTAATCAACTAAAAGATAAATATCCATTAATGATAAACGAAAAATTTAACTTTTCCTGTAGAATTTCTTTTTTAATTAATAATTCATGAAGCCAATAAGCAAATATCAGTTGTTTATTTAATTGTAACTTATTGCCCATTTCATCAAAGTAATTACTTGGATAGTTTATTGCCATTTTGCTTAAATCATTTTTAAATACCCGCGATAATAAATGGAAAAAATCAAAACCAGCAATATCTATAAAACCGAATCTTTCGCAATCAAAAATATGAATGCCCGAATTATCTATAAAAATGTTATCTAAAGTAAGATCACCATGTTGAGGTATCTTAGGCACTTTTATACATTGGTCGGTTTTTATATTAACCCGGTAATACTTCCGGAGCTTATTTTCTTCACTCTGAACAATATTTAATTTCTTAATTATATTTTCTACATACTGGTCTAAGTCGTTTATATAAGAAAAACTTTTTTTAAATAAAAAAGCTTGTTGTTTTTCGTATAAGGATAAAATCTTTTCTAATTGATTTGCTTTTGGTCTAACGCCCCGGCAAGCGGTTTCAACACTGAAAGCGATACCATTATCATCTTTGGAAACCATCAGTGGCTCTGGAAACATTTCCTCGAAAGGGCTGTCTTTAACTAACTTGTGCGATAAACTCAATTTATTAAAACCGTTGTAAATGGTCTCGCTATCGTCAATCTTCCTAACTGTTTTCACGCAGAGGAACGGTGAATCGTCCTTATTTTTAAAAACCAGGAAAACTACCTTATTGTAAAGCCTTTTGCCCGAATTGGGGGTACTTAACTTTAACATGGAAATAGTGCTATCCGGTAAATTATATCTGTCAGCAAACTTTTCCTTAATAAGTTTTAATATATAATGCTTCATTTCTTTATAATAATATTAAAACTAAAAAATAGCAGGCGGTATAATCTGATAAATACATTAAATTTCGCCAATGCTTTTACAAGAGTCGTTTTAAGATCCTTTGAGGCCATCAAATTGACAACCAGGTACTTCAATAGATTAAAGTGTTCATAGGGAACAATTATTCTGGGAATATTGTAACCGGGGTAAGGTAAATAAAAATTAATATTTGATTTTCTGAAACCAGATTCTTCTATTAATTTAATATAACCGGATTTAGAATATGTCAGAGTATCATACTTATTTCCTTTGCCACGAATCCGACAATAAATACTTGCCAGCCAGCGCGGCATATAGCTAGTATATCTTAAGCCGCTGTGGTCAAGACCGCGTAAATAAGACAAAGCCCATCTATTTTCAATGCCCACATACAAATAACCATTTCTTTTGAGTAATTTCCTGCATATTTTTAAACTGGCTATCTGCGCCTGGCGGGGATTTCCAAAAAATTTATTTTTACCCATCCATTCCAATACCCCGTTCATAACTATAAGGTCAAAGCTCTCTTTCTTAAAAGGCAATTCAAAAATATCCGCCACGCAGAGATCAACATTTTTTATACCTTCTTTGACCAGTCTTCTTTGCAAAAAACTCATTCTGGAAAAAGAATGGTCGAAAGCGACCATCCGTTTCACCACTCTAGCTAAAGGGATAGTAACCCTGCCCATGCCAGCCCCGGCATCTAAAACCACAAAATCTTTAGTAATTGGTATATTAAAACGCCAATCCGCCCTACTTTCGTCATCAGTAAAGTCTAACTTACCGCAAAATCGTTTATTGAACTCTTCCCAACCCTTCTTTTCTATAATCCTGAGTCCTCTTTTCAATACCGACTCAGGTGATTTACCCCAATATCTATCTTCAGAAAAAATAGGAATATTCTCTCTGACTTCCATCGGTTTTACAATATATAATGATTTATTCACAAATTTCAATCATCAAGCATAGCTAAACAAATTAAATTAGGATTTTGTATCCTAAGTATAAAGGGCAAATACCTGACAAATATATTATGACTGCCAGCTTGGTATGAATTATAGAATCTACAACGGAAACCCAAACGCTCTAAATTATATTCTAAACTCTCCTTATCCCACAAAAAATAATATTTCCCATGTTCTGGTAAATACATCTTGGCCTCGTTTCTAAAACCTTTTCAGTTAGGTGCTCCAATTAGTATCTTTCCGTGTTCGTTTAAAATACTCTTCACTTTTTTAATGGTCCCCAAGGGATCCTTTAAATGCTCAAAAACTTGTTTCATAATAACTAAGTCAAAATTGTCATCTATTTTTAAATCTTCAATACCTTGTTGTATAAACTCGATTTTGCTATCGAGATTTTCGGGTTTACGATATAAATCAATAGCCACGACTCTGCCTAAATTTGGCTTTAGTCGAACTAATTTATTAATAAATTTACCTGTCCCGCAATCAATCTCCAATACTTTGCTATTTTCTCTTAAATTATTGCTGGCAACTTTTAATAGTGGATTCATAAAGAATAATATAATTTATTAATATTTTATTATTATCTTTTCTAACGGCGGTTTATAATCTAGACGAAAATAAGCAGAATCTTTCTGTATTATATACTCTTAAAAATTCTTGCTAGATTCCTAGCCATTACTTCAGTTGTAAAACACCTTTCGACTTTTTCTCTAGCATTGTTTGCAAGAAATAACCTTTTGTCTCTGTTATTTAATAAAAATTCAATTTTATCTACTAGGTCAGCCGCGTCATAAAAATTTACCTTTAAAACTTCTTGGCCGTTTTTCGCATAGTCATCTAAATATTTTTTATCACTAACAATAACAGGCAATCTTGAAGACATGGCGTCTAATAGAACAGTTTGGCCAGAGCAATCTGATCCACCCGAGTATTTATCACTATGAGTGATAATTAATAATATCTTAGCAGATTCATATATTTTCTTCAAAGATTTGATTTTTAAATTTAGTAATACTTTGACGTTATCAGGAATCCGCAAATTTTTAATATTCCTTTCAGCGCAGACCACTCTAAATTCTTCATGGGGAAGCTTTTTAGCAGCCTCGAATAAGGTCTTGTAATCTCTTCCATTGTCCCTACCAACTGATAAAATATATTTATTTTCCAAAAAATCAACACGGGACCAAAACTTGTTATCAACGCCCAAGGGAATAAAGTAAAGCTTATTTTTTGGAATATGATGATTATTGATTAAATCATCCATTTGAAAATGAGACAAACAAATGATAGTATTCAGTTGCTTAATCAAATATTTTATAAATTTATATTTAAAAATATTTTTTTTATTCCTATATAATGTATTGTTCAAACTGATATTTAATAACACAAATTTTGTTTTTAATCTGAATATTTTCTTAAATACAATGTTATAAAGCAAGGAAGAGCCAACTACGATATCATAATCTCTAATAAACTTTGTCAATAATATATGTTTCCAGACAAAAGGCAATCTCTTTATTACTCTGTTTGATTTTAATATATCGCGAATATCTTTATACTCCGCATCAATGCCGAATTTTTTTAAATGATTCATACCGTAAAAAGGAGTATCGGGATAATCTTCATTAATCTTCCCTTTGTATATATCAGTTCTAATGCCGGAAAATAAGTATAGGACTTTTATATTATTCTTTTTCATAATCCTACAAAAAATTTAAAATTTCCAGTGAATGGCTGTTTTCGATAATTAAATGGATTTTTTTCTAATCTTTTCTAATAAATAGAACAATCCAATACTGAATGACAATATATATAAAGGATAAATAGGAATAGCAAAACGCGGAAGACTATGAATAGCGCTATACAAAATATTAAAGTAAACTAAAATCAGTAAAATCCAAATTATTTTTTTCCAGTTATTATGGAAAGCTTTTATTAGTCCGTAAACGCTTATGGCCAAAAAAAGATACCAAATACCCCTGAAACCTAAGAGAATAAATATTTTAACAACTCCGGGAATTTCAGGATGTCTGCCGTCAGCAAACATGTCTAATATCCGTGTATTGCTAGGTGGATCTCCATATGGTTTAAGCGGACTATTTAAAACTATAAAATTAAGCACAGTGATTAAGAAATACTTATGAGGTTTTTCCAAAATTTTCTCCATACCTTCTTCTTTTAAAATTTTATTTATTTCCAGATAACTCTTGCCTTGTTTTTTAAATTCTTCTATTTTATCCCGGAAGTAGTTAAAGTCACGATAAATTTTTGTATCTAAATCAGGATACATTTTCTGAGAAAAATAGTAACCAAATGCGTGACCAATGAAATGCCCCACATAATTTTTTTCTACCATTGTTTCGATTTGTCCAGCCTTCCAATATAATAATTCGCCTCCACGAGGAGCTATATAAGAAAAGCCCGTCAGCATTTTATTATGGATTTGCCAAGAGCCCACTAATAAAAAGTAGGGGGTTAAAAAAAATAAAATCAACAAACTCATCTTTTTTAAAGTTAATTTTTGCCTGAAAAAAAAGAAAAATAATATTGTTATAGGAATAAACAATAATTGAGTTATTCCGTTAGTTAATGTTAGAAACCCCAAGATAAGACCCACTAAGAAAAAATATCTAATTTTCGTTTTTAGATAAGTCTGGTATAGAAAATATGTCAGTAGAACAAGAAGGAACATCATCAATATTTCGCGATCAAATTTGTTCGCTGAAAAAGGAAAAACATAAAAAATAGACATTATAAAACTGGAGAAAAGGGCTATTTTTTTATTAAATAACTGATAGCCTATTTTATAGATTAAACAAATTGAAAGGGCAAAGAGGATTATCTGAATGATCCTTACAGCTAAGTAATTATCTATTCCAAAAAATGAATAGACGTACGCAATAAAAAGAGGATAACCAGGGACAATCTTCGCTCTTTCTCCTTGATAAATAAAACCCTTTCCTTCTATTAAATTATTAGCTATTTCGTTGTAATAGGCACCATCACTTTGGGGAGCACGATTAAGAACATCCCATGACAAAAAGAGGGAGATTAGAATACTTAAGATAATTATTATTGTTAGAAATTTATCTATTTTCATTTTTCTAAGATATAAAAATGGTGATATTGATTTTCAAAAGGAATAAATTCTTTTTTAACCTTAAAATATTTTGAGATTATTTTTTTGATTTTTCGTGGATAGTAACCCTTTTTACCAATTTCCCAATAATGTTCTCCATGAAATTGATGTTTGGGATGGTAAGGAATTTTCCAAGCTAATTTGACTTGTTTTAAAAAAGGTATCTTAAAAGATAATTTCAAAGGCGGGCCAAAATGAGGCAAACTCAAAACTAGATATCTCTTAGTGACTCTTTTTAATTCTAAAAGAGCCTCCTCAAAATCCCTAAAAGGTAAATGTTCTAAAACCTCCGAGCATAAAACAACATCGAAAGAATTATCAGCCAAAGGCATATCCGTTACACTAGCTACAAAATCAGAATTTAAATCCTTGTTATTATCCAAGGTTTTTGTCTCTACGCCCTCTTTCTTTAAATAATCGGTAATCATTTTATTGCCAATACCAATCTCTAAAACTGACTTTGGTTTCAATTTTAAAACTTCGTCTATTTGATGCCAATAGCTTATCCAACGTTCTTGATAGTCGTACTGATGAAATTTATAATCTTTAGCCATAATTATTCTTCATTTTTCCGAACAAACGATTTTTTCTCAGTTTCTGAGTTAACCAATAAAGATTCATAAATAGAGGATATTCAAAAGGTAGACCAAAAAATTTTAATTTCCATCTTAACTTTTCAAGTAAATAAAAAGGTATTATCAAAGGTGATAAATAAATTGGATATCTTTTGAGGTAATCCTTTATTTTTTTGCGACTGCTCACAATAATTGAACAGACTCTTTGTAGTCTGATTTGATTAGGAGATTTAATCCAAGGAAAATTCTCTAAATTACTGGAACTACTGTCTAAGGACTTAGCTACTACAGCTGGCCAATCCTCCAATCTATCAGGAAATTTATAGCCCATTTTTTCGATTTGGCGAGCTAATTCATCGCCTGGATAAGGACGATAGGGCTGAGGGCTAACAATCTCGATTGCCGGGCCGATATTTAATAATCGGTCGATCAACTTTAAGGTTTTAACCCTTTCTGTTTTAGTCTCCGTAGGCAAGGCAGTCATAAACGAATAATTGGCTCTAATATTGTATTTCTGACACATTTCAGCTGATTTAATGATTTGGGCAATGGTAATATCTTTCTTCAAAAAATCCAACATTCTTTGTGAACCAGATTCAGCTCCAAACATTAGTTTATAACAACCGCTTTCCTTGAGTTTTTCTAAAAATTGATTATTGATATAGTCATCTCTAAAATAATCAACTCGACAACTGGTCAACCATCTAAATTCTAAATTTTTCTGCTTTATACCTTTAATAATTTCTAAACTTCTTTCTTTATTAACAAAAAAATTGTCTTCTTGAAATTTTATTTTCTTATAGCCAAGCTGATTAATAATGTAATCTAATTCGGCCAAAACTTTTTCTGACTTCTGAAACCGCCAGCGGCGATTATCTAAAGCCGTATTAACGCAAAAAGCGCAGCGATAAGGACAGCCCCGACTGGTGTTTAAAATAATCGAATCAAACTTTATGGTCTTTGGCGAAAGTAAAGAGTAATTTAGAATAGGTAAGTTATTGAGGTCAATTAATTCTCTCCCCTGATTCTGGAAAATCTTATTATTTTTTTTGTAAAATAAACCGGCTATATCTCTTAAATTGCCTCTGCCTTGGAAAAATTTTAGTAACTTAAGAAAAGTAAGTTCTCCTTCGCTCCTAATTAAAAAATCAATCAGTGGATTAACAATGGTTTGTTCGGAAAAAAGGGTCGGATGGATACCGCCCCAAACTACCGGAATATTCTCATTAAAATCTTTAATGAGCTGACTAATTTCCAAGGCCTGAGGAATTTGAGGAGTCATTACCGAAAGACCAGCACATAAAACATTGTCATCTAATTCCCCTTCTAATATCTCCAAGGGCTTGTCCTCAACTAAGAAATCAATCAACTTTATTTGGTAACCTTGTTTTTCTAAAAGAGTGCCCATGACTAAGAGACCAAGCGGATAACTTTTGGCATCAAAATCAACCATATGAAATTGAGGATAAATCAATAGGATCTTATTTTTCATTAAAGTTAGCCAAAATCTTTTTGACTAATTTATCTAAATTATGGTTATCAACTACCTTTTTTCTTAATCGCCGGCCAATTTCCTTTCTATCCTCTTTAGACAAATTCATTAAATTAATAATCTTTTCAGACAAATCTTGAGGATTTTTCGGCTTAAATAACAATCTTTCATCCTTTAGAATATCCTTAAATGCTTCGTTGGAAGTCAAGACCAAACGCTGGCAAGCCATTGCTTCCAAGACCGCTTTATCAACACTGCCGGTTTGGCTCGAGTTAATAAATAAATCGCAATTTTGATAATAAGGCAATATTTGACTATGAGGGACTGAGCCTAAAAATCTAATATTTCCTGCCAATTGTTTTAAATTCTGAAAATACTCTTTGTCTTTCTTCAGAACCGGCCCGCCAATAATCTCAACCTCAATATTCTTTATCTTAGCCACTGCCTCTATTAATATTTCGTAGCCCTTAGCCGGCGAAATCCGACCGATAGAAACAATCTTAAATTTTTCTAAGGATTCCCGACTATTGTTCGGAATAGCCGGTTTAAAATAAGACGTATCAATTCCATGCCCGGTTACTTCAATCTTCTTTCTATTTTTCAAGCGACAACTCTTTTCTGAGGCAGTTAAAATTTTATCGGTCAGTAAGTTAACTAAATATAATTTCCAATTAACCGCTTTATGGGTATACCAGCTGACTATCTTTTTCCTGAAAATTTTTGCTAAAGGAGCGGCTAAGATAGTGTATTCCGGATTCTGGTGACAGAAAATTCCATCAACTTTGGATAAAATCGTTAGTAACTTGAATTGAAGAACAATGATCTTTAGAAGTCTATTTCTTGGTAAAGATTCTACTTTAATATCTTCAGGTAAATTCCCTCTATTACTCTTTTGCCAGGTAATAACATAGAGCTTATCTAATTTCTGACCTATTTTTTTGACCCAAGTATAAGTAAAGCCAGCTGGCGAGGCGTCTTCTTCATCAACTTTCCTAGTAATCATTAAGAGGTGCATAAATCCTGCCAAAAACTAATTATTTCTTTTATAATTTTTTCCCAGTCAAATCTTTCTCTGACCATCTGTCTTCCGTTCTCACCCATTTCCTTGGCCTTTCCCGGATTATTGAGCAAATATAAAACTTTCCGAGCCAAGGCTTGACTATCACCAATCGGCACTAAAAAACCGTTAAGGCCATCCTGGATAATCTCTTTAGAGCCAGTCGTCTCTGTAGCCACTATTGGCAATCCGGCGGCCATTGCCTCAATTAAAACCTTACCAAAACTTTCATGTTTTGAAGAAGAGATATAGACATCAGCTGTCTGATAATAGTCAACTAACTCCTTTTGACTAATTTTACCCATTAAAACCAAATCTAACTTTTCGTCCTCCTTCATGTGGATATCGGCCCCTATCTGATAAAAAACTAAATTTCGGTAATCTCGATGAATCAATTCAACTACCTTGTTCAGGGTCTTAAAATCTTTAGCCGGGTCTCTTCGGCCGACATTAATTAAAATCTTCTTGCCGGCGTGCTTCTCCCTTAGATCTTTAATCTTTTCTTGATTAAAATTCTCAAATTTTTCTAGATTAACCGGTGTCGGGATAACCCTAATTTTTTTTCTATCAACGCCTCCTTCAGTTAATTTATTTCTAATTCCGGAACTAACCACTCTGATGCCATCAGCTCCGCTAACTAAAAACTTGCTTAGAATAAGAAAAAACCAATTAAACCACCAACGGCCTCCCTCTAAAAGCCAGTACTTGTTTTGCCAAAAATCACCATGAAAATCAATTAGTAAAGGTATCTTAAATCTTTTTTTGATTAGCCAGCCGGCTAAACCAGCCAGGAAGGGGTCTTGACTGACAATTAAATCAAATTTATCCGGCCAATAAATATCTTTGGCCATATTATAAGCATCAAAAATATAATTTAATTTAGTTGAGGAATTAGTCGGATAAAAAGTCAGCTGAGGACTGATTTCCTTTTTTTTGAACCCTTTCTTAGAAAAAACAATGATATCTAACTGACCTGCCTGTCTGGCATATTCTTGATGGCGTTCTAAAACATCACCGCTGTAATCGGTTCCTAATAAGGTTCTATCTAAACTAACCATTAAAACTCTCATAAAATTAAGTCCGAGTGACAAATCGACGGGCTATTTTAAATTCTATGGGCCATTTGAAGAATTTGAGCTTCCATCTTAGCTGACAGAGTAAGACAAAAGGCAATTTGAGTATTTTGTTAGCCCGAACCGTTGAACCAAGAGCGCTTTTAATCGTATGGGCGCCGAAGCGAACATAGGCCTCCAAGGATTCAATTAAATCAAGATTCTTTTGAGCCCAGGGAAATTGAGCCGGCGACAGGAAATTTAACTCGTCTTTAACCGCTTGCCCCCAATCAGTTAGCGATCGGGGAGCTGACCAACCGCTGGCTAAACACTCTTGATAAAGTTTGGAACCGGGATAGGGTCGGAAGGCCTGCGGCCCTAAAATTTGAATTTGCGGACTTAATTTAGTTAGTCGGTCGATGAGCTGAATAGTTTTATCAATATCGGCTCGCTCTTCGCCGGACAGACCGACCATAAAAGAATACTGCGGAATAATGTCATATTTTAAAGTTTGTTTGGCTGAATAAATTATTTGAGCCGGCTTAATTCCCTTATTAATTTTTTCCAGGACCGCTTCCGAACCGGACTCGCCGCCGTAAGACAAAAGATAACAGCCGGATTCTTTCATCATGGCTAAAAAATCATCATCAATCATTCGGTTGTTAATATAATCTACCCGAACGGTTGTTTCCCAGGGAATATCTATTTTTCGGTCAATCATTCCCTGAATAATTGCTTTAGCTCTCTGAACATTAGCGAAAAAATTCTCATCCCAGAAACGCATTGGCTTATCTTGAAAATAGCCAAGCTGCTTAATTTTTTCCAGTCCGGCTAAAACCTTGTCTGGTGAATAAGCCCGCCAGAAATTATTAGTCACCGAATTAATGCAAAAAGCGCATTGATGAGGACAACCGCGACTGGTATGGGTCGGGATTAAAGAAATATTTTCCAAAATCTCTTCGGACAACAAAGCCCAGTTGGCTAAAGGCAATTCATCCATCTTTAAAAAAGGTCTCGTCTGATTAATAACAACATTTCCTTTTTCTTTGAAAGCAATACCAGCGATATTCTTTAAAACAGCCTCGCCGCCTACAGCTCGGACGATTTCCAGTAAACTATCTTCTCCTTCGCCAAAAACAGCTATATCAACTAACGGGTGAGTAGCAACCTGTTTTGGCAGCAGGGTTGGCTGAACACCACCCCAGACAATTGGTATTTGAGGATTGAAATCTTTAACTATTTTGGAAATCTTTAAAGCCGAACTAACTTGCATAGTCATCACTGACAAACCAACTAAATCAACTTTAGGCAATTCGGCCTGAATCAATTCTAAATAATTCTTCTGGCGGATAGCGTCAATTATTTTTACCTCAATGCCCTGTTGGTCTAAATAGGAAGCCAAAGCTAACAGACCAACCGAGATACTGGTCTGATAATTGGCTTTGGAAATATTAAATGGCGGGTTGATTAATAAAACTCTGGGCATTTTTTACGGGGCGTTTTGCGGGGCGTCCCTTTTTTATACGCCCTTTTACAAAAGGGCGTATAAA
>Ga0315545_1000121_pt1 | contig 81585 bp, 71 predicted proteins | sample SalMarSW160210MG_FD_203096 | JGI IMG/M metagenome (GOLD analysis project Ga0315545, IMG submission 203096) | Salt marsh sediment microbial communities from the Plum Island Ecosystem LTER, Massachusetts, United States - Salt Marsh Sediment SW1602-10 ... | reverse complement strand
TGAATGTCCATGCCTACATAAAGCATCTGCTACCTCCTTTGGGTTTTTGGCTCAAAATCATATATAATACAAAAATGATTTCAAACCAAGGAGGTAGCCTTTCATAAAATTACATTCTGGGACACGTTCCTATATTATCTTCGGTAATCAGTTAGATTTCCGATTAGCCACGGTCTAATTTTTCACTTTACCCCTCTGTAAAGTTAGATTATACCTCATGCTGTCTGCTTTACTCGATGGTTTCACAATGATCGTTTTAAGTGGACTTTTGCTTCCGTATTTTACCCTCACTTTTTCATCTTTGCAATCAGAATACATGGCCGTTAATTTAGCAGTGAATTCGATGGCTTCTTTGCTTTTCTTGCCCTGTAATATGGATATGGGGCTTCCCCAATCGGGCACTTCAAAAATGTAGTCCGTTTTTTGTTTTCTTTCAGCCAGTATCTTATTTTCCCCTTCATTCCTTCCCACCATGATCTTATTCTTTCCAAATCTGAAATGTCTGCCGACCTTCAGCAACAGAACGTCATTTGCCGTCACTTTTTTCTTATGTTCAAACAGATCCCTCAACTTGCTGGCAAACTCATTTTGTGTCAAAAGGCAACCACCTGCCGGGCAAGCAAACTCTTCCACGTTCAGTTTTCTGGCTAAATCAAATTGGGGCTTTCGACTTTTTCCCTGCACGGTTAGGAGTTTTTCACGGTCAATCCAACCTTTTTTCTCTGGTTCGGTTACAGGAAGAAGCTTTCCGGATAATGGTCTTAATATCTTGCCCTCCAGACCAGCTTCCCTTTCAATAAGGTTTAGCGCTCTTCTATGTTGCGACATAGGTCTTTGACCCAGGACTTCACCTGTAACAACAAACTTCGCTCCAAGTTCGATCAAAAGCTTTTTTGTCTTCTTCAACATATAAATCCTGCAGTCAATGCAAGGATTCATTCCCTTTCCGTAGCCATATTTGGGTTTTCTTACAACTTTTAAATACTCTTCTCCTTTGCTCACTACTTTATAGGGAACACCAAACTTTTGGGCAATTTCTTTTGAAAAACATCTCCCTTTCTGATCACAAGTGCGAAAGGGGAATAAGAAATTAACTGCAATGACATCTATCCCCTGTTGTTGAACAAGCTTCAAAGCAAGCGTTGAATCAAGTCCACCCGACAGGAGTACAATTGCTTTAACTTTTTCTGTTTTCAGGTTTTTTCTCACACTCATTGCACCTCAAGCTCCATTATCGCCGTACTTATCGCTTTTCTACAATCTTTGCAGGTCACATCAGAAACTTTGAATATTATACTTACACAATTCACCTTCTCTTTGAGGTTCTATAGAGTGCGATGTTTCATTAAATTATGTGTGAGGGGGCACTTTCTTGTCCGCTCAAACTTTGGGGTGACGGCAGAACATCGCCTTATTGTAACGGAAGGCTTTAGCTTTCCATTATGGAAACCTCCCTTCGACAAGCTCAGGATAAGAAAGGTTTCCGCTACATCAAATCATGCGTAGGGGCGGACCTCCGTGTCCGCCTTTAGGGCGATGGCAGAGCATCGCCCCTACAGAGGATCTGTTATTACCTCAAAGGTTCGTATTAAGTTGATAAAATCACTTAGTTGCTATATGGGGAAAACGCTGTGTTGAAGAAAACTCTAAGTTCAAAAACCTTGGAATTCTACTCCAGAAGGTGTAGCCAGGTTCCCAGAAGAAAATATATTCTTCCGATCAAAAGAGACATACGGGACATGACCGTGTATCCGAAGGAGGCACCGAAGGAGATCATCAAGAACCAGATGCCGATTTTAGCCACTCCTCCAAAGGCGCCCTTGTGCTCCTTGGAGAAGAAGAAGTAGATGAGACCGGTAATTACTCCCACGGTCAGGAGAATATTGTTGAAGGAGGTGAACCAATTATCAGTCCATAAGGGTAGCAAATTGGCTTGAATCTGAAGTATCAGATCACCTGAGCCGTAGCCCACTATGGTTATTCCGGCATATATTCCGATTATCAGCGCCATGGGCCAACGGGAGAGCCAACTGAATTTTTTGGTGAACCGGCTGAAAAGCATAATCCCGAAGGCGAAAGGAACCAAAAGAAGCAGTCTTCCCTCTTGGGTGAGGGGGTCCCACAGGTTGGGTCTAAAGACATTATGGTATTCCAATGTTGCCCAGTATCCGGCAGATATTCCCACAAAAAGGTGCTCGGCAAGCTTATAGAAAGGATTGTCCTTGTATAGAAATGAGAATATGAACAATGTCAAAAAAGCGCCTAACCAGATTCCAATTGTCTCCCACACAGGCGTACCTCTTGTCTTTCAGCTTTCTCTCTTTAGAACTTGCTATCGTGAAACTTTCAGTTTTTTCTTCTTACCCTTGACTGAAAAATATGCGATGTTGCCGATCAAGATAAACAGGAAAACTATTATATGCGAAACCGACTGAGCATCCATCCCTCTTTTTGCAGTTCCGGGCCTTTTCAACAACTTTTCATATTCAGCCGCCCCCTTCATTCCTCCTAAAAGTCCCACCAGTTGGCCTGACTGAACATAGGGATAAAATTCAGGAGCACTCACCGCAGTGCATCCGGAGCCGAGTTTTACCTGATATCTGGATTGCACCTGAAGCACCCATTCCTTTGTTCCGGGCAGACCTCCGGAGATATTCATCAAAAGAGCGATGTCATCGAAATTGGTCACGCCCTGCATGATGGGAATCTCCTCCACCTTGGTTCTCCGGGAATCTGTTGGAAAAGTCTTGGGTATGTTGGTCCCCATGGAGACCATCACCACCTCTCGCCCCTCCTTGAATCCCAAATTAACCCAATCCTCACCATACTTTTTATCAGGGAAATCCTCCAGAACTTCGGTCATAGCACGTTCGGCCAAAAGAGTTCCCGTAGCCCACAGCTGCATGACGATAACCTTATGACCGCGGGATAACAGATGATGGAACACCGCCAGGTTCATGGGAAAAAGCTCAGGCATGGAACCGGGATCATAGTCGCATGAGACCAACACCTTGGATTCAGGGGGAAGATATTCTATGGCATCATAAAAGCTCTGAACCGGTGCGGTGACGGAAAAGTCCAAATTCATCGGCAAAAGTAGAGGGACGATAATTGCCAAAAAGATGAAGATGAATATGATCCTTCGATCCAGCCTCTCTAATTTTTCCAGTATCTTCCTCATAAACCGTCCTTAAGAAAAATCTCTTCTTAAAAAAGCTCGCGTCCTATTCCCCTCCCAGATAGGTTCTCTCCAGTCCGGTTAAGACCTTTAAAGCGGTGGAGATGGCTCCCAAAGCGGCGCCGATCATGATGGCCCTCTTCCCTGCCAATTGAGGAACGTTCATTATCCACTCGGTAAAGTCGGGAAAACCTGCCCACAGGCTCTCGCCCACCGGCACTCTCCCGATCATCACCAGAATGGCGGTCACTGCTAAAAGCGAAGCCTGAAAGGTTCTTATCCTGAAGGCGCGAAACGCCGCCGAGGCAATGAAAAACGCCAAAAGAGAAAACATGGTTGCTTGCAGAGGATACTGGGCATGGAAGTAAACCCAACCGAAGATGGTTCCCTCACCGATTCCACCAAGGCGGATTCCCAAAATATCGAAGATGATCCCCACCGTGATCATGAAAAACAAACTTGCCACCAGGATAATCTTGTAGGGCCAGTCTCTCCCTTTTCTCTGTATGACATGAGAATTGATTCTTATCAGATTCGCAATCCCCAGCACGTAGGCAAAGGCAATAACGATTATGGCCCACTGGCGAATGGTCTCGAAGATGGAGAGCACCTCCTTGTGGGGGATGAAATATTCCAGTATAAAGGAAATGCCGACTAAAAAACAGATGGCTATGGGTATCTCACGTCGCATAGAACACCAATTTAAGAGGAGTTAGTCTGCTTTGCTCATAATCAATTCATTTTATGAAAAACCAGCGGGTGAATTGGGTTATCCCCAAAGTTTCCAAGATCGCTCCCAAACCTAATATGCCTATTATAATAGCTTTGGCTAAATCCGACCCTTTCAGGCTTCCCAAAAGCTTGGGTTCTTTGGAAAGATAGGCGCTGGTGGCAAAAAGCTCCTCGCCAATTATGGTATAGTCACAGGCCACCACAAAGAAAGGAAGCTGGTGAATGTTAGCCGTCCCTGCCACCTGTATAGCTCCGGTTAAAAACCCAGTTTCGGCTAACATCAAAGATTCGGCAAAAAATGAGCCGAACATCAAATTAGCCATGGGGCGGTCCCGAAGCATTATCCCCTGCACCCCGGCCGCATAGGCAAACTGCTCGTCGGAGATATAGCGAACATTATCTCTGTTGTAGGCATCCGGTCTGCCTGCAGCCGCATACCCTTCCTTTACCCTCTCCTCCGCCACCGGAACCACAAATGGTCTGCATATGGGAACAAATAAAGGGATATCGTATGCCGCCACCATCTTTGCCACGTTCCCTAAAATTATCATGGCCGCAATCGTCTGGATTTGATTAACGTCCTCGATTCCCGGCACGAAAAGCACCGGCCGGCCCATCTCGGTGGCTCTGCCCACCGCCTCCTCGATGGCATCCAATCCGGCGATTCTTCGAATGAAAAGGCTTTTCCCTCTTTTCGCCCGTTCGACAAAGAAGATTATCACTCCAAAGAAGAAGACCAGAAATAACAGCATGTTTACCCGGTTAGGATTGAACCAGCTTTCGGACAAATCCTCCTGGGCAAAAGACAAGGTTGGGTCAATCAGAAAAAAACAAAGAAAGAGGAATAAGAGTCTGAGAAAAGGATTAGACTTCACGTTTGCATTGGAAAGAGAAAATTCATTATTTGGCTGGATTTCCACTTGGGCCGACGAAACGATGAGAATCGGCACCATTCACAGGATAGATTAAGCATCGGAGACTAAAATAGAGCACTCCACAGTGAAGCGAAGTAGTCCCGCAGGAAGACGACCCTCTCCGCCAAAAGGGCCACTCTGCCCATAACCGTCATGCCAAATCCTGCGCCGAAACCTACCATCAGAGTCCAGATGCCGAATGTGGCTGCTACGCCAAAAGCCCCCTTGTGTTGCTTGGAGAAATAGAAGTAGGTCAAGGCACAGAACACCATAATTATTATCATTACGTTGGTAATCAGAGGCCAACTGGTAAAGCCGACCGGAAGCATGGTCGCGCTCAATTGTCTGATCACGTAGTTTTGCAAATATAAAGGGATGGCCAGTCCGGCCCCACTCCCGATAACGAAACCCAGAGTGGGTCGGGAGAGCCACTGCCATTTCTTGGAGAAACGTGCCCACATCAATAACCCTAATATCCCGGGGATGATATACCAGAACTTGCCATCTCTTATGGGATGGATAAGCTTGGGCAGAAAGGCGTTGTAAAACAAAATCATGGCAAAATAGCCGGCTGATACCCCTACCACCAAGTGCTCGGCGAACTTATAGAAAGGGTTATCTTTATACAGAAAGGAGTAAATACACAGTACCAAAAGGGCGGCCACCCCATTCCAGATTAGTTCTGCTGTTCCCATGGTTTTTCCTATTTTTTTCTTTTTGACATGAAATATCCAACGTTTCCAATGACTATGAATAGTATTATCACTATGTGAGTGGTGGTCTGAATGGGCATGCTCTTGGAGGCCCACAGTTGGCCTTTCTCTCTGGAGATGTATCCTCCCCTCTCAGCCAGATACTCATATTCTGCCGCTCCCTTCATCCCTCCGATCAGGCCAAAGATTTGACCGGATTGCAAAAAAGGATAATAGTCCGCAGTCATAACTCCGGTCACCCCTATGGCCAGCTTGGCATTGTAGCGTCCGTTGGCATAATTTATCCAATATTCCGTTCCACTGCCTCCTGAGATATTGATTATCGCTTTCACATTGTCAAAATTAGTCATATTTCTCATCATGGGTAAAGAATCCAGCGGGGTGCCGTAGTAGTCCTCAGGAAAGGGAATCCTGAAGTTCTGTCCCATGGCTAATATGGTGATTCCCGGATAGGGCTTGTATCCCAAATAGACATAGTCGACTCCATTGACTTTTCCGTATTCTTCAGCCACTTGGGCCACTACCTGTTCCACCATACCGGGACCGTTTTGATGTAAACAGCATAGCAAAAGTTTTACGTCTTTGGAAAAGCACTGCCTGGTTATGGCGTAAGACATCGGATGAAGCTCAGCCATGACCTCTGGAGCATAGTCTACCCCGATCATCAACACCTCTCCCGGCACCAGGCTCTCCACAAAATCATATACACTTCTGGCCTCCGGGGTGACGTAGAGCGGAACCGCAAAAGACCAGATCGCGGTTACCACTACCACCAACCCTATCACCAGATAGACCCAGCGCCTATCTAAATTCATCATCCTTTCGTAAAAGGTCATTTCTCCTCCTCAATCTCTTCCCATATAGCCTCTCTCAATTCCTAACATAATCTTTAAGGCGGTAGCAGTCGCCCCCAGACCTACACCTAACCAGAAAGCCCTCTTGGCTGCCATGTTGGGCACCGTCAAGATAAAATTAACCAACCACTGATTTACAGCGGACAGGGGACCTAAGGGGACCAATCTCAACATGATTATTATTGCCGAAACAAGCAGGATAGTAGCCAAAACTGTTCGGGCCCGGAAGGCCCGGTAGGCGGCAGAGGCGATATAGAAAGCCAAAAGTGAGAACATGGCCGCCTGTATGGGAATGTAAATATATTCGAAGATGTCCATGAAAAGAGTGCCGTATTTGAGGCTATCCTGATAGTGTGGAACCAAGCCAACGAACACCATGACGAACAGCCCCACCAGGGCCACCACGCTGTATCCCCAGCCTTCTGCTTTTTTCCTAACTTTGGTCACCATCATGTTGGTCAGGCTATACAAACCTAAAGCCATGGCAAAACAGCCGATCACCATGGTCCAATCCAAAGCCCACTCATATAACGTTTCAAACTCTTCTCGGGGGATAAAATACTGAATTAACATGAAGAAACCGACACCGGCGACAACAGCGATAGGTAACGTTCTGCGCATTTTTATCTCCTAATTAGAGCTGCACTGCAAACAAGTTCAAGAAAAACTGGAAATTAAAAGTGGCTGCCAGAGCACCCAGGATTAAAGCGAGCATGACCACTGCCTTCCCCCAGTCCTGACCCTTCAAGGTTCCCAGAAGTGTCGGCTCCCTTCCCAGATAGGCTGAGGCCGCATAAAGTTCTTCCCCAATTAGAGTGTAATCTGTGGCTGCGACGAAGAAGGGAATCTGAGCGATCTCGTCCGTGCCGGAAATCTGGATAGAGCCGGCCAAAGAGCCGGTCTCAGCCAAAAGCAAGGACTCAGCATAAAACTTCCCCAGGTAAAAATTGGTGGCTGGCTTTTCCCTGAGCATTATCCCATTCACCCCGGCCACATAAGCAAACTGCATGGAGGTCAGATAATATATGTTCTCCTCTTTATACTGATCCGGTCTTCCTGCTTCCAAATAGGCCGCTCTGACCGTCTCCTGCGCCACTGCCATAACTATTGGATCACAGCAGGGAATCAAAATCGGAGTTTGATACTCTGCCACCTTCTTGGCTACCCTGCTCAAAATCGTAAACGAAGCTATGGTAGCTATCATGTCTGCGCTGCCCAACCCTAAAATATATAGAATGGGCTTACCCATCTCCGTGGCTCTACCTATGGCGTCATCCACCGCCTCGATCCCGGCTAGAGGACGGATATAAAGCTTCTTCCCCTTCCGGGCCACAGTGATGAAAACAAGGCAGAAAGTGGAAAAGAGCAGCACGGCCACCACCACCGGGGTTTTGCCGGTGTGGTACCACTGGCCATAGGCATGAGCGGGCGGAGAGACCTCCGAATCAGAGAAAAGCCCATCGCCTCTTGCCCTGACCTTATAGTAGAAATCTTTGTGCGGGGGAAGATAGTTGGCGTCTTCTTTTTCCTTAGCCCCTTTGTCCTCGAAGACGTTCTCTCCGGCAGGAGCCAGTCCTCGCACCTCGAATTCACCATCAGGGGAATCAGACCTTAATACCTCGTAGGACACCACGTTATTCCGGCCGGCTCCATCATCTACAGAAAGCTTCCAGCTAACAGTGATGGAATGCCCGTTGTCATTCGGGGTGTCAAAGGCTTTAACTTCCGTGGGAGGTGCCGGAGGTTGGGCTAAAGAATCCTCCAAAACTTCAGCTTCTCCCTCTTCTTGAGCAAAAGAGACACAAAACCCTAAGAATAGAAGAGGAATTACAAGCAATAGAATTCGCAAAAATTTGTTCCGGAAAACGCTTCTTTTTATCATCTTAGCTCCTTAACAAAACTGTCAACGGATGCAGCGGATTCAACGGATTTCATCTGCTTAATCCGTTGACTTCATCCGCTCAATCCGTTCCATCCGTTGATAGTCCTATAACCAACTCATCAAATCAAACCCAGCCAATTGCTGAAAAGAAAATACATTCTACCGATTAAAAGCGACATACGGCTCATCACCGTATATCCGAATAGCGCTCCAAAGGTAATCATCAGAAACCAGATTCCCACCCGGGCGGCTCCTCCAAATGCACCTTTGTGTTCTTTGGAGAAGAAGAAGTAGATCAAACCGCAGAAGGTTCCCACCACTATCACGATGTTCCCGACGGTGGTGTGCAGATTTCCGCCGACAAACAAGGGCAAGATGGTCCCCTTCACCTGAATTATGCCGTTGCTCTGTAAGTAACGGGTGAACTGCAAACCGGCGGTGGTTCCCACCACGAAAGCTAAAGACCATCGGGATAACCAACCCACCTTGGGGAAAAGTCTTAGCAACATCAAAACCCCCAAAAAACCTCCTATAAGATATATCCAGTGATAATCTATCCTACCGTTTGTGACAAGCTCGGTATAAGCTAACGCCAGATTGTCCACTAATTTGGGCAAAAAGTACTGCCAGAAGATGACCACAAACCAGTAGCCGGCTGATACGCCTACAAACAGCGCCTCAGAGAATTTATAGAAGGGGTTATCTTTATATAGAAAGCTGAAAATACCTAAAGTCAGGATAGCACCGATCCACACTCCCACAACTTCTCCACTCATCTTTCAACCTCCAGCTAAGACCTCTTCCTTTTCCTCAATGAGAAGAAAGCCAGATTACCTATTATGATAAACAAACAGATCACCGCATGGGCTACGGCTTGAGAGAACATATATCTCACCGCTATTCCTGGTATTCCCAGGACAGTTTCATATTCAGCTCCACCCTTCATTCCTCCCAAAACTCCAGCCAGTTGTCCGGTCTGAACGTATGGATACATCGAAGGGGCTTGAACCGCGGTGTTGCCTGCCGCCAATTTAACATGAAAAACGTCCACTGCATATTGCACCCACTCCTGTGTTCCCGGATACCCGGCCGACAGACTATATATAAGATCTACGTTATCATAGTTTTTGACACCCTTCATCAGAGGAAGCTCAGAAAGAGGCGTCCCCTGACCATCTTTGGGATATGATTCCTCAAAACTATGTCCCATTCGATCGATCACCACCTCGTTGCCGGCGGTGAATCCTAAATTGACATAATCTATGCCATACTGCAGATTCTTAGCTTTTATGTCTTCATCCTTAAAGACTTCTTCTAAAGCCATGTTTGCCTGAAGCGGACCCTGGGGCCATAAGCCCATGATGATCACCTTCAAATCCTTTCTAAAACAATGCCTGAAGAAGGCCTCAGCCATAGGTTGAAGTTCGGGCATGGAGCCGGGATCATAATCAAAGGAGACCAATACCTTGGAACCCGCGGGAAGTTCTTCGATGGCGTCATACACCCCTCGCACAATCGGAGTTACCGGTATATGCATAGATACTTTAAAAAACAAGGGCACGGCAATAGCTACGGCGATGAAAAGGAATATTATCCTTCGATCGATGCTTAAAAGCTTTTCCCAAAAGCTCTTCTCTTCTTGGTTGTTTTCCTGATTCATCTTTATTTAATCTCCTCCCATGTAAGTCCTCTCCAGTCCCAATATCACGCGCAGCGCTGAGGAAACCAGCCCCAGAGCTATGCCTATCATGATAGCCCTCTGTCCTGCCGTCTGGGGGAAATCCATGATCCAGTCTGCCGCATTTCCCAATCGATATCCTTCGGGAAGCCAGACGGTAATCCAGTCTCCGATGGGAACCCGACCCAACATCAGCACAAAGGCTGCTACTAAAAGCATGGTGGCTTCCACATTTCTTGCCCGAAAAGCCCGATAGGAGGCTGAAGCGACAAAGAAAGCCAGAAGGGCGAACATGGTGGCGGAAAGCGGATAATACACATGGATATAGAGATAGTAGAAGGGTGTGCCCACCTCTGAAAATGACCTCCCGCCGGAGAAGAACAGGCCAGGTATGGTTATCACCAAAAATCCTAAAATTACTACTATCCCGAAGGGCCAATCCCTTTGTTTCTTATAAATCTTATCTGCATTGATTCTGAGCAGGTTCAAAACCCCTAAATAGATGGCAAATGCGGCTATTATAAAAAACCAGTCTTCGAACATATCTTTCAATATGTTGAGAGGGGGAATAAAGTGGGCGATTATCATGGTGAGCCCCACCATGGCGGTCAAAACTAAGGGAACCTCTCTTCGCATTTTCCTCTCCTCTAATCCTCCTTAGAAAAGCTTTTCTGCTAAATTGGGAAGGTTCCATCCAAAAACTGAATTTAGGGTAAGCAAGACTACCCCTGCAAAAATGACCAAAAGGAAGATGAACTTGCCCACATCCTGTCCCTTGAGACTTCCCAAAAGCTTGGGGTCCTTGGAAAGATAGGCGGAAGCGGCAAAGAGCTCCTCGCCGATCAAAGTGTAATCACAACAGGCGACGAAGAACGGGAGCTGAGACGGCATGGCGGTCCCGGCGATCTGAATAGCGCCAATGGAGTTGGCCGTTTCCGCCAGGATCAATGACTCCGCATAAAACTGCCCCTGAAGAAAAACAACCGCCGGTTTTTCCCTTATGAAGAGACCGTCCAGTGCAGCGGCGTAACCAAACTGATCATCGGTTAGGTAATAAACCATGTTGTCGTTGTAAGCATCCGGTCTTCCGGCGTTGAGGTATGCCTCTTTTACCGTCTCTCTGCAAGTGACCATGACTAAAGATCTTGAGACCGGCACCTCCAATTTGGTTTCATATTCAGCCGCCAGCTTGGCCACCCTTCCCAGAATGGTGACGCCGGCGATGGTCTGCATGCTGTCCATATCCATGATACCGGGTATAAAGATTATCTTTCGTCCCATCTCAGTCGCCCGTCCCACCGCATCATCCACCGCCTCCAGCCCGGCGATCTTACGGATAAAAAGCTCCTTGCCAGTCTTGGCGCTGTTTATGAAGTAAAAGATGGCAAACCCGATTATCAAAGCAAGGATAAACAGAGTCAACCTGCTTAAATCGAACCATTGAACCTTGGAAAAAGCCGGATTGCTCGGCAACGATAGGGATGTCCCTGCCAGTGAGATCACCTTGATTTTGTAAAAATATCTCACCTTATTTTTGGTATCACTGTCGGAAAATGAAGTTGCGCCAGGAGCAGTGTTTCCGATATGTTCGTAACCTTCATCTCTGTTTGTGGATCTGAGGATTTCGTATTCGGTCACATTGTTTGCTCCTTCTCCGTCGTCAGCCGATTTCTCCCAACTGATGGTGATAGCGCCCCCTTTGTCGTTGGGGATATCTTTGGCAGTCACGTTGGCGGGGGGAGCGGGAAGAGGGGCTTCTGCTTCCTCGACGGGTTCGCCCTCAACTTCAGATGTCTCTTGTGCTTCAACCGGAAATGGTGTGAGCAGGAAAAGAATAGCAAGAAGAAATATCAAGAAGAAAAACGTCGATTTTGATTCAAAAAACGGGGTATGTGTTTTAATCATGGCTTTTTAAAAAATAAAAAACCTCCGAAGATGGTTTACCTAAGAAGGTTCAATTTCAAGTAATTTCAAGACGGTTAACTGTTACAACTTTATTTTTGATTTCAGCTTTGCCCGGCAAGCCTGAAATGATTTGTAGCATCATAGAGTTCTCGAACCAAACTTGAAAAGCTTCACACCAACTTTACTCGCCCCTAGATTTTTTAATTTACCACAAGGACTCAATTAAGTCAAGGAAAAAATTAGGGTTTGTCAACGCAAATTAAAAATGTCAGGTGCGAAGCATTCATACGAATTTTTTGCAAATTTAAAATGTCAGTAATTTATGGTTATGAGCTCATTTTCGTGTAAAGCAAGCGATTTGAGGCATTTCCTTTTTTGATTCAAATAAGACAAGCTTTCTATGATTACAAAAAGCCAGCACCTAACTTAAGTTAGGTGCTGGCGCTTATTTCCGCACATCATAAAATAGTTAGATTATTGCTATGTCGGCATAATGTTGGACCAACACACAACGGCAGATTTTTTCTGTTTTATTCCTCCAGCATCTCTACGTTAGCCCGTGGGATTATGGCTTTGGTTCCGTCTGCGAACTCCACCTCCAGAACCCTGGCAGATGATTCCGATTCTAACTTCTGCAGGGCTGGAGGGAGGCCACTCACCTTACCCAATCGTCCAAAATGGGGCTCGCGGATCACTCGCACCGGGTAGCCCTCGGTGAGTCCAACAGTCTCAAATTCCTCCACCTCCTTCTTTTTATGCACATCCCCTTCAAACGGAATCACCACCTCCGGACGGATAACCCCTGCTCGAATCTGAGTGGCTCCATTTATACAAGCCATCTTGCCTTCTTTTGATTTCAAGAGGGAAAACGTCTTCTCAGCCATGTTCATCTGTCCGAATCCTTCGGTGACCACCAGGGTTATTCCCAATTCCTCCGATCCGGTGATAGCTACACCCAAGTCGTATCCTAAGAAGTCTCTTAAGTCTTTGTCGTCGAATCCACCCACCACGATTCCCTTAGCACCCAGTCTTATGGCTTTTTTTATGGCATCTGCAGTGACCAACCCCCCCCCAATGACTACTTTATCTTTGCACTCCTTCTCGATTAACTTGTCTGTCAACACTTCAGTACTATCTTTCACCACCACCTTGATCTCTCCATGCGTCTCACCTCCGATGCCGAAGATACCTTGAATAAAGGATGCCCAGGTGGAAACCGCCACCCCTTCTCTCTCATATACCTCCATCACTTCCCCCTCCAGATATGCCTTGATCTCCACCGGGATGGGATTCCCTCGGATCAAAACCTGTCCGGTGACCGAAGAGATGCTCTCCACGCTTCCTTCTGTTTTGGTTTTGCATTCTGAGGAGAAAAGCCCGAAGAAGCTTTTGCTCTTAGCAATAACCTCTCCATCTTTGACCTTTTCTCCCTCTTTTTTCAGCATATAATGCATTATGTCCTCTGGCGGGATACCCAAAATGTTAGCCACGTTGATCGGTTGCACGTTTCCCGGAAGCAGGGTTCGAGCCACTACCGTATCCGGCCTTACCTTGTCTCCAACCTTACTGAGAACGTCTCCCTTCAATGGAAGTATTCTCTTCTTGGTTAAAAGAACCTTTTCCGTTACTTTAAGTCCCGGCGTATATGCATGACCCATTTAAATAGCTCCTTATTTTTTCACTCAAAGAATTTATGTTTCTCCAAGAAGTTGTATTTCTCCTTTATCAGATCCTGTGGAAATTTTGGTTTTAGATCACTCACTTTTCTTAATACCATCTGCTTGTGTTTTATATCATTGTCACACAGACTCTTGGTTTTTTCAAAAACATAGTGTATCGTTGCCAAAAGCTCCAAATCCGCAGGTTCTTCAGAACCAAATGTTTCAATAATCTTGTTAATATCTTTTATATTTTTCTGTACAAAACTTTCTGCATCTTTTTCACATCCTTGAGTTGATTTACTCTCGATACGGATGATTTCGTATCCCATCTTCTTCGGATCCTCTTGGATTTTAATCAAACCAAAAAGTTGCATCATATCTAAGTCCTGTTTCAACGAATCTGAATATGGTCCAAAGTGATAAAAATAGAATTCATACTGAAGGGGTAATTCTGAATATGTTTTAAGAAAATAAAACACCTTCTGAATAACGACTTTACCAAAATAGTGCCTTTTTTCACCAAGCTTGTTTATCACATAACTTATTATTCCGTAACGAGCAAAATCATCCATTGCTACCATAGCTGCACCTCCTTCGAGTTGGAATCTATGATTCCTTCCAAGACATTCCTCTGACGTATTCTTTTATCTCGTTCATAATTGATGATTCTTGACAATAGAGCCTTAGTATATCGAATTTTTTAAGGTTCCTAAGGAGATCGGTTTTGTAACTAATACTGGAGTAGTGTGGATCTGAACCAGCATCTTCGGTTTTGTAAATAAAGTCTTCTTCCTCTTCCAAAAACTTGTTCGGCGCCTCGCTTGCTCTATCTATTCTGAAGTCTATATCCTTAAATTTTGGTACACCTTTCAGTTTCTCTACATTCTCATAAAATCTTCTCTTTTCCCATCGTGCTGTGGCCTCATTTCTCAACTCAACGTAGTGAATAGGCTTATAGTGTTTACGCTCGATAACAACCCGGGCTTTGTCACCTTTCTCACCCTCTTTTTTCATAGCTTCTTTCATTAAATGAACAACGTAGTAATCATCGTAGATCAAATATTTTTGTAGGTTTTCAGGATATTTGTTATCAGGGAGAACTGATTTCAAGAAATCTGTTAGATGAAAATCATATGCTCTTCTAATATCATGAAAATACACCTGCAAAAACATGTAGTATCTTGCCAGAATAAGCCCTTCAGCGGCCAATATGCCACCCTCTTCGATTCCTAATACCGGTTGTTGCCTTAATTCTGCTATTAGTAAAGTATTGGTTAAACGGTCTATATCGAAACGACCATAATGCACCCCAGCGTAATGGGAGTCTCGCCAGAGATAATCCATTTTGTCAACATCTAAGGGACCGTCAATTATTTGTTGCAATAAGGGGTCAACGCCGATGTTTCTTGAAACGAAATCAGCTACTTTTTCTGTCGTTATATCCATCTCTTTGATTTCCTGCGATTCGAAAATCTGCTGAAGCTCATGATTTTCTTTAATAATTCTGGCTGTGTATTGTTTATGACTTAAACCCGGTCTAAAAAGCTCTTTTTCTCCGACGTGTGAAAAGGCTGGATGTCCAATATCGTGGAGAAGTGCCACGAGTCGGATTAAAGCTCGTTTCCTGTCTACTTGTTCTCTATCTTGAGTCCAATCTACAATTCTGTCTCCTTTCCCGTCTTTCTCTACTACTGTATTAAAAACTCTATCAGCTAATTCCATGGTTCCAAGCGAATGAGCAAATCGTGTATGGTCTGCTCCATGATATACTAAATAGGTTGTTCCCAATTGCTTTATCCTTCTCAGTCTTTGAAAAACGGAGGTGTCGATTATTTTCCGCTCTATGTCATAAACTTTTATAAACCCATGAATCGGGTCCCTGAAAATATGATATTTGCCAAAATAGTCACCCATGAGTTGCGCTCACCAATATACTGCACTTATGTGCACTTGTCAAGAGAAAAGTTCAAAATTTTTTGCCGGTTCGGTTCTGCCTATTCTTCTCTCCGCTATATTACAATGAACTGATAAACGGCCGTGTGCGTTGTTTCACAATCTCTCCAACGCTTCTTGGGGGTAGATGTCCAGCGCAATCATCCACTCTTTCAGTTTTTGCACTCTGACTTTGTGATCAGTCGGCAGATGGAATGGTCTTCCCCGGCAATCGATGATGATTCCGTTCGCTCCTCCATGAATCGTCGTCTCCTCCTTGTTTCCCTTTCCTCCACCCACATCGAAACCTCGATGCGGCTCCAGGGCTGCCTTACAGGTTAATGGAACTCCGGTCTTTTCATCCAATCCCAGGGGTATTCTTCTCATCTCTCCATATTTTACCGAGCTTTCTTCGGTCTTCCCGTCAGGCATGATAAATTTGTAGTCCAAAATCTCCCTTTCCTCTTTGGATTCACCCACCGGTGCGATGCAGGTGCCCAGATGAATCAAACAATCTTTGTCAAACACCTGAGTGGCGGCTTTGGGGTGAACCGTGGACAGGACACCCAACTGGGGCATCATGAAGATGGAGTCAACTGCTAAACGGGTTATCCCTTCCGGCAGGAAACCATCGATCAGCATCAAAGCAGCCTGTTGTCTTCGGGGAGCATGAGAGAGCACCCCTCCGGAACCGACGAGTATGCTCAAACTCATCATGTTAACCAGGGTCTGGCCACCTAACTCCTGCTCAAAGGCATCTCCAATGGTTCTCTGTTGTTGAACTCCTTTCAAAGCGGTGGCAAAGGACTTATGCTGGATGAATGCCAGCCTTAACGCCTCTTTGGCTATCGCCTGTTCGAAGATCAACTCCTCCATCATCTGAGGGATGGTAGTCGGTCGGATCATCTTGTTTTTCACCCGGTTTCTCAGATCTCTTTCGTCCATGTGAAAGGGGACCCAACGCATCACATTCTCCAAGCCCGTTTCAGCAAAAACGTTGGAGACCGAGTAGCTCATTCCGAGATTGGCGCTAACCGTGCGGTTGAAGACTCCTTGAAAAACGGAGAATATATCGGTGGTCGCTCCTCCGATGTCCACCCCGACCGCCTCGATTCCCTCCTGGTCGGCAATGGTCTTGATGATAAGCCCCACCGCTCCGGGAGTGGGCATGATGGGTGCATCGGTCCAGGTCATCAACTTGCGGTAACCGGGAGCCTGTGCCATCACGTGTTCCATGAAAAGATCGTGGATCTTTTCACGAGCCGGCAGGAGATTTTCCCTTTCCAGCACCGGCCTTAGGTTATCCACGATGTCTAAATCAACTTTGTCCTGCAGAGTCTCTTTGATCGCTTCTCTGGCATCCACGTTGCCAGCGTAGATGATGGGGAGTTTATATCCAATCCCCAATCTCGGCTTGGGATCAGCGGCAGAAATCAATTCAGCTATTTCCACCACGTGAGTAGTTGTGCCACCGTCGATGCCACCTGATAAGAGGATCATATCGGGTCTTAGATGTCTGATTCTTTGAATCTGCTGATGGGGAAGCCTTTTGTCGTTGGATGCGATCACGTCCATGACGATGGCGCCTGCTCCCAGAGCGGCTCGTTCGGCCGATTCGGCGGTCATGCTTCTGACCACCCCCGCCACCATCATCTGCAGACCCCCGCCGGCTGAGGAGGTGGAAATATAGAGGTCAGTGCCAATGTTATCCTTAGCGGGTGAGATGATCTTGCCATCCTCATCTAACAGCTTTCTTCCGGTGAGATCTTCCACCTCGCCTACGGCATTTAAAACACCCATGGTGACGTCCTCAAAGGGAGTCTCCACCGTGGTGGGCGCTTCTCCCCTCACGATCAATCGATATTCCTCCCCCTTCTTCTCAATCAAGATCGCTTTGGTGGTGGTGCTGCCGCAATCAGTAGCTAAAATCACATTAATGTCTTCAGGTTTTAGGTCTTTCATGTTGCTCCTTCTCTTTTTCGCTTGCTACATATTCAGATTATCCAGAGGTCTTTGGGATTGTATCCCGAAACCGCGTAGCGGAGCCTTTACGGCTCCGCACAGAGGCGTAAAGCCTCTGCTACGCGGGAATAACAGTTTTGTAGGTCGAGCATGGCGAAGTCTGCTCGACATTCTTATGTTTGTCAGGTCTTTTGACGCTGGGATACAATCCCAGCGTCCTCCTAAATGCAAATTATATAGAGGTCTTCGGGATTGTATCCCGAAGGCCAGAGAAATCTAATTCATCTACCTCCAAAGGGGATTCCTTCTGACATACGAAGTTCCTTGCACTCGAAAAATAATAATCCTCTGGGTCTTTCGCCAAGCCCTTTCTTACTGGATTGTAATGAATGTACTGAATCTTTTGATTCAAAAACTCTTGCGTAAAGATATTTTCATCAAAGAATCCTTCGTCCCACACTTTGTAAATTTGACGTTTGTAGGACTCTGCGCTTCTGGAAAAGAAGGCCAAAAGATTTTCATAGTTCAGTCGTTTCAGCTTCTCAGTGATTCTTTTTGAGGTAAACTTCTTGAAATCTCTCATCAAATCTGATATGGTTTGGTTTTTGCCTTGATATTCCAAAGGAAGAACAATCAAATGTAGATGGTCAGGCATGATGACATAAGAAAACAGCTTCATGCGTGCTTCTTTTCTAAGGAAGTTCAAACTTTTGAGCACTATCCCAGTAATCTCAGGATTCGATAATATTTTCTTTTTTCCTACAACGGTTGTTGTTACGAAGTACAAGTGACCTGGAATATGATATGATTTGTATTTGGACATCTTTTGTTCCGCTGGGATGCAACCCCAGCGTCCTCACCAGGCTATTTTTTAGGTCGAGCATGGCGAAAGTCTGCTCGACATATTTCTTTGTTGCGGGGTGAGGGCACCCCGCAACAACAAAACATAACAAGTTTACTCCATTAATGCCTGAGCAATAGCGTTGCCAAACTCCTTGGCGGCTGGGGGTCCGCTGGCGGTGATGATGTTTCCATCTCTCTGAATGCCCTCACCGGTGTATTCTGCCCCTTTATCCTTCAACTTCTGTGCCTCAGACCGGTATACGGTAGCCTTTTTGCCTGACAGAATTCCCGCATTAGCCAATGTCACCGGTGCAATGCAAATGGCACCTACAATCTTGTTCTGCTTTACCGCTTCATTCAGCATAGAATGGATGGAGAAATCTTCCCAATACACACTTGCCCCGGTGCCGCCTATTAGTATGATAGCATCCCAGTCTTCTGGCTTTATGTCGCTTATCAACATATCCGGCTTGACTTCGGCGCCCAACATTCCCCCGGCGGTCTCCAGAGATGCACAGGCTACTTTAACCTCGGCTCCTTTTTCTGTTAAGACGGCTTTTGGCTCTAGAAGCTCCTCGTCCCGGAAGTTTTCAGGGGCTATGATTATCACCACCTTTTTCCCAGCCAGAGCCTTTTCTTCTTTTGCCACCTCCTCTTTGGGAATCTGAACCTCCTCCTTTTTTTCCTTGCATCCCCCAAACAGCATTCCCATCAACATGAGCATGCATATTGCTAAAAAGACCTTCTTCATCTTTATCTCCTATGATAGAGATTTATTTCCCTATGAGAATATATCGTATCTTCTCCTTTAAGTTTTTTTCCCTCCACTGTCTTTTTCTTTGGGATTTTCTTTCCTGCTTTAAGGTCTTTTCTTTTTCTTGTGCCTCGGAGTCAACCGCCTCTATTCTTTGCAAAAGCCTTTCCACCGTCCCTCTATCTTCCATCATGTTTCTGACCTCATCGTAATCTTTCCAGGAGAAGACCGCCTGAACGAACGGCTCAAAGAAAGCCATCATCTGACTGCCCACATAATTTAAAGGCTTGACCGATTCCAAAAAAAGTATGGCTGGAACTGACATCTTCCAGTAGACCACCTTCTGAGCGATCTTGGTGAGAATCTCCTCCTGGTGAGGTGTGAGTTCTTTTTTATCTCCTCCCCTCTGACCCATGGAAAACATGTCCCTGAGGAAGGCCACAAACAATCACCTCTTTTTCGTCATCTTAAATGCGTTCTTTTCTCTGTATGTTTGATTTTACGAAATCAACCACCTGATCTTTGTTCTGGTTAAATCTTACATAAATCCCCCTGAAGTTTTCCAGCCGGGAAGGTTTTTCAAAGGGGGAAAGCAAAACCCCGTTTTTGTCCACATAAAATGAACGAAATGCGTCCCACTCTCTCTCCCGCGTGGTGAGAAAGAATCTTACTCTGACCTTCTTCTGGTCGAGCTCATAATGGGTCGGCAGAAAGAAGGATGATAAGGATCCCAGTATGATGACCACGGAAAGGACAGTGAGCAAGAGACTGGAGGTGGTCAGATATACCACCAACCATACGACGAACAAAAACAGGATGACCAAAATCGAGATTAAAGTCCTTTTCCTCACCGGATGTGACGACCACTTAAGCACCGTGTTTTCACTCATCTTGTCATTCATTGACTCAAGACAACCTTCAACAGCAAGCTAACGCTTATCTTTTTGAGGCAAATCTCCTGGTGTTCTATATCTTTCCTTTCTCACCTGCTCTATCTCGGAAACCAACTCTTCTGGTTTGAATATCTTTTTCTTAACCAGAAGACGCACTAAAGCCTCTTGAGCCAAGTTATTGGAAAGACATAACTCGTCGAAGGTTACTTCTTTCTCTTTGTCGCCTATTATTACTCTCAGAGCAACCCTTCTGTCTTTTTCCTCAGTCAACTCACTTCCCCTTGTTTTATGTCGAATATAAACTCCATCATAAGTATAACTCAAATCTTTTGATTTTTCAACAATTTTTCACCTCACTCTTCTCACCCCCCCGTTTTCTAACTTATAGATGGGAATGTAAATATTCTCTCCCCGTGGATTAAAATGAATCTCTCCTGAGGCTCCTTTGAAATCAAAAGTCCCTAAAAGAGCATCCTTTATCTTTTCCGGCGAGGCGACGTTTTCAAAGATTGAAAGTAAAAGCACCATAGAGTCGTAACCCAACCTAGAGACTAAATCCGGCTCTTTTTTGTACTGATCTAAGTAAAGTTCTGAGAAATGTTGCCTTTGGGGGTCTTTGTTTTGTGGAAAGGCATCCGAGGTAAAGATCATCTCTCTATCGATGTTTTGAGCAAACTCCACCACCTGTTGGTTCCCGCATCCCTGGGTTCCGATGATGGTGGCGTAGACGTTGAGGTTGGCGATGTGGGAAAGAATGTCGTAAATCTGGTTTTGATCTGCTGAGACAAAGAATCCATCCACCCATACCGGAACCTGGTCAAAAAAAGAATCCTCTTCTTCTGGAAAAGACGAGGGCGAAAATCCCAAAAGCATATTTTTTATTTCCCTCAGACAGGGTGAAAAATCCTGAGTCTCCAAGGGATAATACTTTATTATCACTATCTTGCCTCCCAACTCTTCAACAGTCTCTTTGAAGCTTAAAGCTTCTGTTTCATTTTGCCCCTCCTCTGGGATCAGCATAATAAAATCCTGGAAATTCTGATTTTGCATAACGTATTCTGCCAGAGCTTCCCCTTTGCTCTGTGGAGAGGGGGAAAGCTGAAACACAAAATCTCCTAAGGAGGCTAAACCTTTTTTGGAGGCAGTGGGGGTGATTAAAGGAATCTCCGAATACTCTGCCACCACTGCCGCTCCTGTCGCAGATTCACTCCTTAAGGGTCCGATCACGGAAACTACATCATCCTCCTCTATCAGCTCCCGACAAAGCTGGACAGCTTCCACAAGGTCTCCTCTGGTATCCTTCACCTCAAGCTCCACTGTTCTTTTGGCGGAAGGATAAGAGGACAAAGCCAGCTTGATTCCATTCAACAAGCTGGCTCCATAAACGGAGAAGTCCCCGGTTAAAGGGACCAGCACCCCCACTTTGATCGCTTTAGTGGGCGAGATGGACGCTTCCTGCAGGAGAAGACAAACCTCCTGAATATTTTCTCCATCAGGGAAATTGTCCCGATAGTAGCTTAATGCCTCAAAAGCTTCAGCATAATTCTTGCGCTTTAAGCTCTGTTTTCCTGACCAAAAAAAAATTAGGGGGGCAAGTTTTTTATCTGTATTTGTCCTGGAAAGCTCCTCCAGCTCCTTTTCGGAAAGCCATTTTTCCAACAAAGGCTCAAGCGATCTTCGGACTAAGGTCTTTAACTTTTCGGTTCTTGCCAATTCATAAGCATAGATGAAATTTTGAGCGGATTCAAAAGTCCTTGCTTGAAGATGTGCAATGTTGCCCAGCATAAAATAACAGGTGGGTGTGAATCTGCTTCGAGGGAACTGACGGATGAACTCTCTGAACCTCTCCTGGGCTAAAGTGTAGTTTTTCAGATGGTATTCGCATTTGGCGATCATGAACTGGAAGTAGGAAAATCGGGAGTCGGTGGGAAAAGATTTAGACAGGCTAAAGAAAATATCCTCCGCTTTGGAGTAATCCCTTTCAGAATAGCTTTTTTCTGCCTCCTTTAGTTTCTCCTCCGATTGATCTGGATTTATTATTTGCGGCCAGCTTGCCGAACAAAACCAAAAGAATGTTACCAAAAGCCAGCCGGTTAATAAAAAGATTTTCCTTTTCGCCATATCATCACAGCCGGACTAACTTACACGACCCTTGCCCTCTGCCCCTAAGGGTCAAGGGGCAAGGGTCAGGGGTCAAGGGGCAGGGGTTACAAGGAGTATTTCCCGAAGTCCTCCGGATTGATTCTCTTCAACCTCTCCTTCAGGGTTTCTGGGTCACTTAAATCCAGCCCCTCCTTATCTGGTCTCTTCAACTGGAACAGCTCCTCAGCCACGTAAAGGGGGACTTTGGTTTTAAGCGCTAAAGCTATGGAATCAGATGGTCGGGCATCGACCTCCAAGATCGACCCATCCGTCTCAATATAGATTTTGGCATAAAAGGTCTGCTCCTTCAACTCTGTTACCTCAACCTTCTGAACGTTCCCACCCATGGTGGCGATCACCAATTTCAAAAGATCATGGGTCAAAGGTCTTCGAGAGGTGACCCCGGATAGCTCCATGGCGATGGCTAAAGCTTCATAATGTCCGATCCAGATAGGAAGCAGTCGATCCGAATCTGAGGTGGACAGAATCACCACCGGTGAGTTGGTGGTCATGTCAAGTGCCAGCCCGTTCACCTTTGCTTCGATCATGCTCATTTTTCCCCCGGGTTTAGACTATTCTAAACAGTTTGCAGTTTGCAGTATACGGTTCACCGTTTACTGTTTTCTGACTTAGGTTCGCTGTTTTTTCACCACCCACACCTTCAGTGAAGCGATCACATCGCCGGAGATTTTAACGGGCACGGTATAGACGCCCAGCGCCTTTATGGGTGTTTCCAATACAATCTTGTGTCGATTGATGTCAAACCCTTTTTCTAAAAGAAGCTCGGCGATGATCTGAGAGGTGACCGATCCGAAAACCCGATCTTCCTCTCCCACCATCACCTCTGCAGTACAGGAGATCTTTTCCAATTGAATCTTCAGTCTCTCCTCGTGTCTTTTTCTTTTCAGATCCCCAATCTGTTTCTGTTTAGTTACCTCCCCGATGGACTTTAAGTTTCCCTTGGTGGCGGGGATGGCTAAATTTCGAGGGAAAAGATAATTTCGCCCATAGCCATCCTTCACCACCACCACCTCCCCGCATTTACCTAACTTCTCCATATCATCCTTTAAAATCACCTTCATAGCTTCCTCCTCCAATAATGAGGAATGACGAATAAAGTCGTCATCAATCATTCGTCATCCGTCATCAATCATCTGTAAATTTCCCCGGTGAAAGGAAGAAGAGCTAAGTGTCTGGCTCTTTTGATGGCTAAAGTCAACCTTCTTTGATGCCAGGCACAATTTCCAGAGATGCGACGGGGCACGATCTTTCCTCGGTCAGTGATGAATTTTCTTAACAGCTTTTCATCCTTATAATCGATTATATCGATTCTGTTCTCACAGAAACGGCAGGTTCTCCTTCTTCTGGTTTCAAACCCGCTCGTCATAAATCTTTTCTCCGGTTTTTTATTTTGTATTTTTACCATAAGCTCTCCAGTTCCGTTAATTTTTCTCCCGGACTTTGATTAAAAAAGTCACCTTCTTCGCCTAATGTAACCGAATCTGTTTTCTTATCCAGAAACTGAACATGCAAAGCCCCTATCTCCACAAAACTGCGCTCGGTGCCATCTTCGTTTTCCTTAAGCCGGTTTTTCAACTCACCCTCCACCAGCATGGCTGAACCTTTTTTCAAAAACTGGCTACAGCTTTCAGCCAGCGCCTGCCATGCTACCACTCTGATGTAACATACGTCCTCTCTGTAGATTCCTAAATTATCTTTAAATTTCTTATTGGAGGCAATTCTGAAGTTTACCATCGGCACGCCGGCGGAGGTGTAACGAAGTTCTGGATCCTTAACTAAGTTGCCTACAATCAAAACCTTATTAAGGCTGGGCAATCTCATATTCGCCATTATCAATAAACCTTCTGTTGCTTGAGGAAACAACAATAAAGTTTTATCTCCGAACCTATTCAGACGGAGAAATCTTTCCCTTTAGGTCCTCCTCTTTTTCCTCTTTCTCCTCCGCTTTAAGCTTTTCGGGCTTCTCTTCCGATACCACAGTTAAGTATCTCAGACAGGACTCGTTCAACTCATATATCCCCTCCAACTCTGTAGGGATATTCCCATCTCCCTCAAAGTAGATCAAAGTATAATATCCCTGTAGTTTCTTTTTGATAGGATAAGCGAATCTTTTCATCCCCCATTTCTCGGTCTTTACTAACCTGCCTTTGCGGCTTAAGATCAACTCTTCTACCTTTGTTATCTCCTTCTGGATGGTATGATCATCTAAAGATGGATCCAACACGAATATGGTTTCGTAAACTCTCAACTTCTCACCTCCAATCACATCTTTTTATTCCGCCTTCTTTTATTATTAAAAACATGTTTTCTTCTCAATCACTCAAAATATCTGAGCCAAATTGTTTATAGCATAAAAGAAAAGGCTCAAGCATTAAATCGGCTCATGCTATCTTCTAAACCCCAAATTAATGTATTCTCCACCGCGGTGCAAGCTTTTTCGATCATTCTCTCCGCAGTCTCCTTCTGGTCTTGGTCAAACTCCCTGAGCACGAATTCCTCCAGATCCATCCCCTGGGATGCCTCCCCAATTCCCATCCTCAACCTGGCAAAATCGATAGAGTTTAAATGATAGATGATCGATTTCAAACCTTTATGTCCCCCGTCGGTTCCCTTTTCTCTGATCCTGATTTTCCCCAAGGGAAGATTCACGTCGTCACATAAGACTAAAAGATTTTCCCTCTCTAATCCGAAATGATCCAAGGCGTCCACCACCGCCTCTCCGCTTACGTTCATATAGGTGAGGGGTTTTATCAGAAAAAAGTTCGTTTCTTTTTCCTCCTCGATTTCACAGAAAAGATAATCTCCTTTCCCTGGTTTAAAGCCTTTGTTGTTTTTGCTGGCTAATGAATCGATTACCCTATACCCCAAGTTGTGACGGGTGTTCTCATACCTTTCTCCGGGATTTCCTAAACCGACAATCAGGCTCAACATCAAAAGTAAAATCAACTCACCATCAGCAAAATCACACTTCTACGCTTCATATACAAAACTTATAATAGAACAATATACTCATTTGTCAAGAAAAAGTTTGATTGATTAAAAGAGCCAGTAAGCTAATACAAAAACAAAAAATGCGTATGCATCTTCGATAAGTTTACATACCCCCTACCCTAACCCTACCAAAGGCGGGGTTGACCTACAAAACTGAGACAATCCATCTACCAAATTCAACAAAGCCAATGCCAAGATTTGTCAAATTAAAAAGTTGTTGACCATAACTTATCTTTTGCTTTTGTATTAACCGGAGAAGCTAAAAAAAGTTCTTGTTCAAATATGAAACTCAACCACGTGCCCGTCTTTTAGGACGAAATCCTTCTGCACCTTCTGTCCGTCGAAAACTCCTTCGCCCCAAACCCGGGCAAATTTTAAGTTTCTGGCAAAGTCTTTGTGAATTTCCTTGGTCGCATCCAGTAGCGTGCTGCCCACCTTCAAAATAACCGGGTCTTCAAAATCTGCCCTTTTTCCTGGAGTTTTTGTGTAAACTCTCAATATCTTTAGGGAATCGAAAATGTATCGTTTAAGTTCCTCCAGATTTATCCCTTCTTTGGCAGAGAGGTGAAAGATGGGAAACCTTTGCCCGTATGACTCCTTCAAAACGCTGAGATTGGTCTCGCAAAGTGGCATGTCACTTTTGTTGCCCAGGATGATGGTCTTCTTATGAGCGATCCCATCCAGAGGATTGGTTTCTCCTTCCTCAGGTTCCAAAAGTATCTTATATCCCTCCAGCTTTTTAAACACCGCCTGGGCTTCCTTAAGCATTGCCTCCGATCCCATATCCACCACCAGCGATACCAAATCGGCGTTGCGGACAATTCCTGCCAGCCAGGGCTCCATAAATTCAGCGCCGATGGGAGGAGTGTCCACCAGTTGAACCTGAATGTTCTCAAAAGGCATCATTCCACAAAGCGGCTTAGAGGTGCTGTATGGATAAGCGGCAACCTCCGGAGTGGCGTTGGTGAGGGATGCTAAAATCTGAGATTTTCCAGCATTGGCAGAACCTATCAACACCACCTGAGCCGCCCCCTCTTTTTCCACAAAAAATTGGTCTCCTCTTCGGGCCGCTTTCTTTTTCTGCTGGATTTCCTTTTTGAGCTTGGAGATTCTGGCTTTTAAATCCGCCTGAAGTTTGTCCGTGCCCTTGTGTTTGGGCATAATGGCAAACATCTCATGCAGGATTTTGAGCTTATCCTGTGGATCTTTCGCCTGTCTATATCTTTTTTCAGCCTCGAAATATTGAGGGGGAAGATTCGCCGGCACGAAAACCACTTCCTCTTTATGGGGACCTACAGATGAACTTACTTTATATTCTTATTCAGACTATTCGCTCCGGGAAGTTAAAAACATAAAATGAAAAATCCAAAGTTAGCCTTTTAGTTGAAATTATTGCTCAAATTTTTGGATTTTGAATTGCAGTTTTTACTTTTGCTTTTTTAATTTTGAATTTTGCGAAAACCTTGTCGGAATATGCCATAAACTATGGGAATCAATTGCTAAAACGGATAGAACCTGGCTTCGGTCCAGTAATCCTCTTGCAGAAATTTCTGCTGATTCACCAGCGCTCTTAGATGTTCTCCCTCCCAACCAGCCAAATAGTTGAATAGCATCTTCACGTCTTTGTCTTCGGTTTCTTGGGCAGACTTTTTGTAAAACTCGATGGAGTCCTTCTCCAAGAGAATTCCGATGGAGAGGGCGGTCATCTCAAAATGCGCCTGAGAAAGCCTCTGCTTAAATCCTTTGGAAAAAATGGGACTTTCCGAGGTGGTCCCAAGGATATGTTTCATATCCTTTACCTCGTCAAACTTAAACTCTCCCTTTTCCTTGATGCTCTGGTATAAACTTTTGAGTATTTCCATATGGTTGGTTTCATCTTTAGCTAAGGAGGCGAAGACCTCTTTTCCTTTAGCATCTTCGGTTTTCTCCTCAGCCAAACGATAGAATTGATACCCATCATTTTCCACCCGTATGGCGTTTTTCACCACTTTCAAGAGTTGTTCCTTTTTTTCCATTACCGATCTCCTTTATTTATGTCATTCAAACACCTTTAATATAGACGGAATATTCAGGCTGTCAAGTTTGATTCAAATATTAAGTAGAAAGGTAAACCAGAATCTAACTTAAGTTAGGTTCTGGTCACACCAACCTTTCATTCAGTGGGGACACCGTATAGGAATTTCCTCACATAGCCGAGAGCTGATCGACAAATAAATTCCGGCACGTCAAGCCCCGCCAAAGCGAGATCTACGACTTTAGCTTGACCAAAGTTGTTGTGGGGATCCCGCCGTTGGCGAGATGGCTCTCCTTCTTAAAGTTACGACAGGGACAAGCATTGTCTCGACGTAAAACTGAAAACCGAAGACCAAGGGTCTGCCTAAGAGCAGACACTCCGGGCCACTTTTTCATCAGTAGCAACTTCAGAGTTCGAACAATTTCACTTCACCTTTTCCAGCGGTTATCTCACCAATCCGGTAAGCAGTTTCTCTTAGAGATGAAAGCTGTCGTAAAACTTTGTTCATCTCTTTCTTTGATACCACCAAAACCAAACCTATTCCCATATTGAATACTTTGAACATCTCCTCGTTTTCGATGTTTCCCATCTTCTGAATGAGCTTGAATATTGGCGGGACTTTCCATGAGTCGGTAAGAATTTTCGCATCACAGTTTTCAGGCAGGATGCGTTTCAGATTTCCTTTAATCCCCCCTCCGGTGATATGCGCAATCCCTTTGATCTTAAATTTTCCCAGAAGCGGGAAAATTGATGGTGCGTAGCACCGATGCACCTTCAAGAGTTTCTTTCCCACCGTGGTCCTCAATTCTTTCACGTAATCATTCACACCCAAACGGGCTTTTCTGAAGATCGCCTTTCGCGCCAGCGAATATCCATTGGTATGCAGACCATTTGATTTTAAGCCGATGATCTGATCACCGGGAGTTATCGTCGACCCGTCGATGATTTTTTTTCTTTCCACCACCCCTAAGATAAATCCAGCTAAATCATATTCACCTTTTTTGTAAAACTCAGGTAGCTCCGCAGTCTCGCCACCGATAAGAGAACACCTCACTTTCTTGCATGCTCTGGACAAGCCTTTAATAATCTGTTCTATTACATCAGGGGAAAGTTTTCCAATTCCGATATAATCTAAAAAGAACAAGGGTTTCGCGCCATGCACTAATATATCGTTTACACAATGATTGACGATATCCTCCCCTACCGTGTTGTGTTTTCTCATCATGAAAGCCACTTTCAATTTAGTCCCCACTGAATCCACGCTGGAAACCAAAACCGGAGATTTATACTCGCCTCTTCTGAAAGCAAAAAATCCACCAAAGCTTCCGATCTCTTTCAAAACATGAGGGGTAAAAGTTGATCTGGCTAAACTTTTGATTTTTACTGTCGCTCGATCGCCGGCAGAAATATCCACTCCGGAGTTTTTGTAAGTAAGTTTTTTCTTCATTTTTTCCTCGCTTATCAGCTCTCACTTCTCTGATTAAAAGTTTGATTGAAACAATTTTATAGCAAACGAATTAAATAAATTGACATGATCACTCTCCCCCTTACCCCCTCCCATCAAGGGAGGGGGTAAATTTATGACGGAGACCCGTCTGGGAAGTCCCCTCTCCCCTTGTGGGAGAGGGTTAGGGTGAGGGGTATATAAACTTATTTCTTGCGTTTGTATTAGTTGGATGATGAATCCGAATCACAAACTTACCGTTAAATCATTTTCAGAACAGATCACATTCCTTCTCTAAATCAATACTTCAAATTCTTTCAATAACCTCACAAAAGCCTTTGGCCGTTTATCTCCAGTTGAAATTTAAGTCCCAGAAACTCTGCCGCCCTTCGACAGACCAGCATTCGAGACAAAAAGATCTCAAAATATTCCATCACCTGAGAGATGGAAGTATCGATCTTAATCTCTAAGGTGATGATCTTTTTCTCTTCCTCCACCCGCAAGAAAGAGCTTTTAGCCGCGTAGTTCACCCGATCGTGGATGTCCTGTTTGATCATTTCCAGGGTGCGCACCCGGGAACTGTGCACATCCGACTTATCTGCCAAAATCACCGCCGCACAGATGTCAGACACCGGTTGACCATCTTTTTCATCATGATTTCCGATGGCGGCTATTACATCCATGACGTTCTCTGTGGGCATCTTCATCGCCGAAAGGATGGAGTGGGCTAAGATCGCTCCAGTTTGTGCATGATAATCCCGGTTGATCACATTTCCGATATCATGCAAATAGGCGGCAATAGAGGCTAAATGCGCCCGCTTTTCTGGATATTTTAACCTGTCCATGATGTTATAAGCGATGTTTGCGGCTAAGCTGGCATGTCTTTCGCCATGCTCGGTATAACCGATCACCCCTAAGATTTCATCTGACTTCTTGATCAAAAGTTTTACCAGTTCGTTTTTTTTGACATCCTCAACCGTTATCATCAATTTTCACCTCTTAAAGAGTTTCTCCAAATTAAAAGTGATCTCCTCGAACAAACTAAAAGAAAGGTGGATGCAAGTATGTTTTTGCCTCAAAGCATATCCATAGGATCCACATTAACAGTTATACGAACCTCTTTTTTCTTTTTTGCATTTTTCTCCTCCTCCAAAATCTTCCTGATCAAACTGCTTGCATTGGTAATGCTCCTTGTCTTTATCAACAACTGCCAGCGATATCGACTTTTTATTTTGGAGAGTGGCGCCGGAGCAGGACCTAAAATTCCCATGCCTTTTTGCTTTCCCGACTTAGCCCTTCGCTTCAGCATGGAAGAGAAACTTTGTGCGCGGGTGGTGACCCCCTTTAAACTTCTGCTGGAGAAAACCACTAAGATCAAATGATTGAAAGGAGGATAACCTAACTCTCTGCGTTGTTCTAACTCTCTTTTATAGAATTCTTCAAAATCATGTGAAGCGGCAAGTTTAATGGTCCATTCTTGGGGATAATAAGTTTGAATTATCACCTCTCCTTCCCGTTTGCCCCTACCAGCTCTGCCTGCCACCTGAGCAAGCAATTGAAAGGTTCTCTCCTTTGAACGGAAATCGGGCAGATCCAAGCCCAGATCAGCGGAGATTACTCCCACCAGTGTCACATCGGGAAAATCCAAACCTTTGGTGATCATCTGAGTTCCCACAAGAATGCCAAACTTTTTTTTGCCAAAATCGGAAAGCAGCCTTTTGTGAGCCCCTTTCTTGAGAGTGGTATCCAGATCCATTCGCTGCATCAGCGCTTTGGGGAAGTCTTTCTTGAGCTCTTCCTCAATCTTCTGAGTTCCTGCTCCCCTGTACATAAATCTGTGACCCTGACAATTAGGACAAAGATCTGGTGCGCTACTATGATAACCACAGTAGTGGCATCTCAAAGAGAAGTCGGTTCGATGAAAGGTTAAAGTTATGTCACAGCGGGGACATTTTTCGATATGACCACAATCCTGACATTTGACGAACGTAGAAAATCCCCGTCGATTCAAAAACAAAAGCACCTGTTCTCCTTTTTCCATCCTGTCTTGCAAAAGAACCCTCAGACTGGAGGAGAGAAAATTTCGGTTTCCTTCTTTCCTTTCCCGGGTGAGATCAACGATCTTAACCTGAGGAAGTTTTTGTTCCTCCACTCTTTCCTTCAACTGGCACAGGGTATATTTTCCCTTCTGAGCATTATAATAAGATTCCAGACTGGGGGTGGCTGAGCCTAAAATAACCACAGCGTCGTTTAATTTAGCTCTCACAGTTGCGACATCTCTGGCATTGTATCTGGGGGCAGGATCATCTTGCTTATAGGAAGGATCGTGCTCCTCATCCACCACGATGAGTCCCAGATTTTGGAAAGGTGAAAAAACAGCAGACCTGGCTCCCACCACGATGGGAAGCTCACCATTTCTCACCCTCCTCCAGGTGTCAAACCTCTCCCCTGCTGACAGCCGGGAGTGAAGACATCCTACCTTTTCCTTAAAGTTAGCCTTAAACCTGGATATAATCTGGGGGGTCAGTGATATCTCCGGTACCAGGATCAAAGCCTGTTTTCCGTCTTTCAAGACTTCTCTTATAGCTTCTATGTAAATCTGGGTCTTGCCACTTCCGGTGATTCCGTGAATCAGAAAAGGGGAGTAAATACCTTTTCCCAAAGTTGCTTTTATTTTCTCCAGGATTTCTTTTTGTCCTTTATTCAAAGACGTCGGTTGTTTTTCTAAAAGATCCAGCCCCCAATCGCCTTCTCTTATTTTTTCCACTGAGATAAATTCAATCAAGCCTCTTTTTTCCAATCCCTTGAGAGAAGATGCACTGACTTTATGCTGGCTTGTAAGCTTTTTCCAGGACAGCTCTCCCTGGTTTTCTAAAAGCAAATTTAGACATTTTGCCTGTGCCACAGATTTCTTTTTTAAAGCCAAAATTGCTGATCTCAAAAGTTCCAAATTCTCAGAAGTACTATCAAAATTCTTCAGCCTCACTATCTTCTCATGTTGAATTCGCACACCCGGCCTTCCCAAGCGTTCGTCGATTTCAATCTCTCCCTTTTTATTAAGGTCATATAGTTCTGCATAGAGACCTTTTGCCTTGAGAGTTCTGGCAAGCCAGGAGAGCTTTCTCTCTTTGCCGTCAGCTAAAATCTCCAGAATTCTTTTCTGCCGTGCGGAAAGCCTCTTTGCCGATTCGGAGTAATCCTTTAACCTTTGACCTTTGACCTTTCTTTTCACCCACATCTCACTTTTTAGCATAAGTTCAGACGGAAGAGCCGTCCTCAAGGTTTCACCCCAGGAGCAAAGGTAATAGTCAGAGACCCATTTGGTGAGCTCAAGCATCTCTCCTGAGAAAAGAGGATAGGGATCCAGAAGGTCTATGATCTCTTTGACATTTGAAACGCTGGCAGTTGCGGTTAGCCCCACCACGAAACCGGTCACGATCCTCTTTCTGAGAGGAACTAACACCCTGAACCCCAGATCCATCTTTCCCTCAAGATGTGAGGGAATCCGGTATACAAACGGCTCTGATAGAGGGAGTGATAAAGCCACCTGGGCGAACATATGACCTTTCTATTTTGTTCAGTTTGACTTCTCCGACACTTTTTGCAATTTAAAGCCGATTTGAGGGGATGTCAAGTAAACAGAAAGACATATCTGCAGATGACAAACACAAATCCCTTGTACATCACGGATGTCTCCTTTATGACGCAAATGTCATGGTAACAAGCCATGGCATCCGCTCCAAGGAAGAAAACCGTCTGTCAAAGACTAAACAAAGTTCTTGATTTCACATTTAATTTTACTAAATTTTGTATCGATGGAACTTAAAAGGTACAAACAGGAGAGTTAAATGAAAATAGGTTTGAAGGAATTTGGTTTCACAGTTGCGGGTTTTATAATCGCTTTTCTTGTTCAGGAATACGCTATCCAAAGACATGAGCATATAAAGAGAGCCGAAAAAGAAGTTTTAAAACAAAAAATTGAAAGAGAGAATCAAGTTTTAATTAGAAGGCTTGAAGAGGATTTTGAAGCGTTTAAAGATAGTATTACTCAAGTGTTGATAAAAAAGAAGGAGCAATTTGTAGCGGAACGAGGAGAACCACCAGATGGTTTAAAGCAAGCTATGGAAATGAGATTCAACGCAGAAAAAAATAGAGTATTAGCAAAAAAGAGAAGGGAGATAGACCGAGAAATTGAAGATTTGGAGATGCGACTTGACTTCTAGTATTATAGCTACAAACCTTTTCAATAAGAATATTTGTCAACTACCGAATATATACAAATAGTTTCCGCAATTTCTATTGTAATCTTGATTTTTTATTACCCGAAGGAAAACCGCGCCAGCAAACAGGTGCACTCCGGTTTGCCAAGCTAATCAACCCACCGCTGTTCATTTTGTGGGGTGACGATTATAGCTGATTTTCCAGCGACGGGGCATTTGGTCTCGCAGATTCCGCAGCCAATACAGAGATCTTCTATCATATAAGGGCGTTTTACCATTCTTTCAGACCCATCAAAATGAATAACCTTTTCTTCTTTCAACTCAATCGCCTTGGGGGAGGTGGGACAATGTTCCTGGCACACCAGGCAGTTCTCGTTTTTATAAAAGGGGATACAACGGTCTCTATCTATATAAGCCAGACCAATTACCGTCTTCTTTTTTGTCTCCAGGTCCAGAATGTGGATTGCATCAGTTGGGCAAACTTCTGTGCACATGGTGCAGTTGAACTCACAATAACCATATCGAGCAACTCCAACGGGAGTCCACATCCCTTCCAGTCCCCCTTCTAAGAATGCCGGTTGCAAAAACCTTCCTGAGGTGGAGCATACCTTTATGCACTCATGACAGCGAATGCACCGATCCAGAAATTCACTCTCCTCCCTTGCTCCCGGAGGCCGGATCAGAAAGACTTTAGAATTTCTGCTTACGAAATTAGTCTTCAAGATTCCCACCGATACCAAACCAGCCATCACAGAACGAATCAATCTTCTCCTACCCAGATCAAATTTGTATGGCTCAATTTTGCCTTTGAAGTTAATTGAGGTGACATGCGGTGGGCAATCTTTTACGCAGTCAAAACATTGGATACATTCCACATCATCGGTGAGCCTGAAATCCCTTTTTATGGCATCCATCTTACATATCTTCTGGCACACAGCGCAGTCCGTGCAATCAAAGCTAACCCTTCTTCTCCAAATCTGGAACTTAGAGAAGAGAGCAAGAAGAGCCCCCAGAGGACAAAGGTATCTACACCAGAATCTGCGGGATATAAATTCGGCAATCAAAATCGCCAGGAAGATCAAAAGTACCCACCCGGACATGCGGAAGAAAGTAAGTTGGTCGGGAAGAAGGGTGGATGAGAAAAAGTTGTGCATTCTGCTCAGTCCATCCTGAAAGGAACTAACCTGAAAAGCCAGACCGAATATTCTATTTGATATCAATGTGATAATCGGCCAGATAGAAAGAGTTATAGATCGGGCAAACAAAGCGATGGGATCGAAAAACCAGAAAAGCTGAGAGGAGAAGACGGCACCAATTAGAAGAAAAATCAGGATCATGTATTTTATGTATTTGAGTTTGGGGTAACTTTTTCCCGCTTTGTTTTTGAAAACGTAGCTGGTTACATCCAGAGTTGTTCCCAAAGGACAAACCCAACCGCAAAAAAATCTTCCCAGAGGTATGGTAAGAGCCAACACAAAGATTGCCCAGATGAATGTATTTATGAAAGCACGGGCGGAAACCATGGCGGAAAGACCGATCAACGGATCCATCCGCAAAAAAAGGTCAACCGGGATTTTGATCTTCAATGGATAGCTGGCTACAAGAAAGAGAAAGAAAAAGAAAAGAAGAAAGAGAATTTGGGAGATTCGTCTAAGAGTTTTCAATGTGTGCCCCATAAGTAACCTTTCCCCCTTCAGTCCCCCTCTCCACTTTGAGGCTGTGTCGTAATGTCATTCTGAGGCGTCAGCCGAAGAATCTCGATTTTGTAACTTATTGGAATTATTAGATTCTTCGCTTCGCTCAGAATGACAACTGTACGCTTTTAAAGGTTACGACACACCCTCCTTTGGCGGGGGGACTCGGGGAGTGAGATCTTTCAAGAAATTCAGAAAATCACCCCAGACTCACCCTCTTTATATTCACCTTGCTCAAATCTATTTCACCCAACCCGAATTTATTCGATTTAACCAAATACCCTAAATCTGTCGGCTTAATATTAAAAAGTGTTGCGCCGTAAGCATCCACGGTGGCGATCTGTGTTCCAGCGATTATGGTCTTTTTCTCCTGCACGTCTTTTAGGCTTCCGCCCTGTGGACCATTTTTTACTAATATTCGGTAAGCATCCAGAATGGTTAACTGGGGGCGGACAAAATTTGCCAGATCAGCCAATTTATCATCTATGTTTAAATGTATCTTTCCCCGATCGCCGCCCATGATTCCCATCAGGTTCTTTATTCCCATAGTTAATCTGGTCAAACCATGATTCTTGGCTATGGGCACGTTTATCAGAACGTCCGCCTCTAAGGCAGGCTTGTACATGTACCATTGTTTTAACACTTCACCTTCCGGAAACTTCATCTTGGAAAAACCAGCACTCACAACCAGGCTTACATCTGCTCCCGCTTCGGACGCTGCCTTTTTTATGCCGGAATTCCGGTAACATCGGGAAGCGGTGTTGCAAGGGCGATCGAACACTTTGACTTTCTTTGCCCCGGATTCCAGACACAGCTTTATCACCTCCGCCACCACCTGTGGATTGGTATTTGCCGCCTGTTCCGGGCTTCGATCCCAGCCGATGTTGGGCTTGACCACCACCACATCCCCTCTGGAGACAAATCTCTTCATCCCTCCCAAAAGCTCAATCACCTGGCGGGTCATTGAAGCCGGGTCACCGTCGGTCACCACTGCCAGATCCGGAATTATCTCCTTTCCCTTGAGAGTTTGAGCTATAACATCCGGCAGCCCAAACTGTGGTAAACTCAATGATACAGCAGTTCCCAAGGATACTTTGATGAAGTCTCGGCGAGTAATTTTATGTTTCATTTTAAGACTTTCAGATTGTATAGGCTCTATGTTTTTATTTTATTCATTTCCCGCCTTTTTCCAAACATAGAGGGATAATGCTTCAATCTATTTTTTGCATTGGAGACAAATATTGTGCGTTTTTTTACCTCTCCCCCCATCCCCCTCTCCATATGATGGAGAGGGGGAGATAGGGGGTGAGGTTTTTAAAATGTCAACTTTATTAAGCCCTGAACATTCCCGTTTTCATCAAAAATTCCAGCCACTAAAATGGTGAAGAACCCTAATTATATATGGAAAAGAGCTGTTTTTCTTTGATTTGCTTCTCATCTTTTTTCTGGACATAGATGGTTCAATCTTTAGCGCCTATTGAAAAAGCTATACTTTGGGGCGGGATAAATTCCCGCCCCTATGGGAGAGGATAGCTCATTTCCCATAGGGCAGGGCATTTAGCCCTGTTAATAGAGCTTTTCAACACTCTCTTTGCCTTACACCTAATAGAATCTGCTCAATCGATTCGATCGCTCAAATCTTGTGCAAAAACCTTCCCGTTTCCGTTACTGTTCCCTTAAATCCAAAGAATTCTTTGTTGAATTCAGAAGCCAAAGGATATTCTCTCTATCTTTCCCTTCAAAAACCACTATGAGATAATTTCCCTCTAAGTCAATCCCAGGCAGTTTTTTCTCTTTTATCTCAAACATCCTATCTTCGATGGAAGATTTGTTTTTCAAATAAAACTTCTTGAGGTTTTCTTGTGCTTCTTGTGCTTTGATGGTATCAGGATACTGAATCAAAAGGAGTTTCAAACTATCCTTACCCAACGTGAAATCTGCTAACACACAATCGGTTTTCTCATTCAAATTCAGGATGTCCTGATCAGAAAAAAAATAGAGGTTTTTCAGGATAATCTGCTTGTGAAAAAAATGAACTGAGCCAGGGATTAGACTATCCGAAGGTATTTTGGAAACAAGCTGAGGAAGCTTGCCTTCTTTTTTGATCTTCCTATCGATCTTGTTCCCCAGCTTTAAAATAATCTCTTTTAAATCTTTCCCCAGTCCCAGAATCCTTACAAAGAATTTATCTTTCCAGAATCTTAAGAGTCCATCGCTGTAAATCCCCCTCTGACCAATTTTCACACTTTCCCCCTCCAGATCAAACGAGAAAATACCATAAGCATCGGCGGAGGAATTCATCTGCCAGATCTCTATCATTATAGATTTTTCTTTTAGAGTATCTTTAAGTTCGGGTAAGTATCTTTGAACCACCAACTGTTGAAAATCATATGCAAGATAAAGCTCCGCCCCTCCATCTATGTAGTCAAAGAGAGTCTTCCGGTTATATATCTCCGTTGCTTCAGATTTAATCCAGCCTCCCTCTGCATCGGGAATAAGTTCTATTAAACTATTTGTAGCAGAAACACTATTCGGGTTGGAAAAACAAATCAAAAGAGAAGAAAGAAAAAATTTTAAAATCGCTGGCATAAACAAAGAGAATTTTACATTCGGACGGACTTGTTTTCTCAACGGGCGAAACTCTGTAGATGCCCCGCCAATGGCGGGGCATCTCACAAGATGAACGATTCAACTCAGTTAATTCAACCGACTACACAAGCAAGTTATCTTTATTTGAAACGAACTGTCGTGGTTTACTATTTGCCAGCTATTGGCAAGAACCTCTGCAAGAAATATAATTATCAGGGTAATCAAATTCTAAAAACTTTTCTTATCCTGTTTGAATCCAGGGGAACCATTGGTTTAAAAGACCAGCTATATAGCCAAAGGAGCCTATAAAGATCAAGAATCCGATGACGACCAATAACAAACCACTTATGATTTCTATGGTTCGGAAGTGTTTTCTCACCCACCCAAAAACGCCCAGAAAAGTGTTGAAGCTTACAGCAGTTATCAAAAACGGAATGCCCAATCCTAAAGAATAAGAGGCGAGAAGCATCACTCCCTTTCCTACCGTCCCCTGATTGGAGGCTAAAAGCAAAATCCCACCCAAAATCGGACCGATACAGGGGGTCCAGCCGAAGGCAAATGCCAGACCAACCAAAAAGGAGCCTAAAGGACCTAAAGGTTTACTCCTGGTGTGGAACCTTTTTTCATAATTCAGGAAGGAAATTTTAAACACGCCCATCATATGCAATCCCAAAAGTATGATGATGACTCCAGCGATTTTGTTGAAAAGGGAAAGCTTGGACAAAAGAAACTCACCAACAAAGGTTGCCGAAGCACCCATGGCGGTAAAAACAAAGGAGAACCCCAAGACAAACAAAAGCGTATTTAAGGTCACCTTTTTTAACGCTTCAGACTTTTTGTCCGCACCTTTCATCTCCTCCAATGAGACCCCGGAGATAAAGGAAAGATACCCCGGAATCAAAGGGAGAACGCAAGGGGAAATAAAAGAGATTATTCCTGCAGTAAAAGCCGCCAGAAGGGAGATGTTTTCCACTTATTCCTCCAGCTGATTGGTCAAAGTATACGGGTTTTTTACCTCTCCCCCTATCTCCTCCCGCCTTTGGCGGGGGGATGGGGGGTGAGGTTTCAATTGACTCCAGTCTCAATATCCAGTTTTATCAAGTCCCTAAGATTCTGGTTCTTATCAAAAATCTCATACACCACAATGAAAGAGAACTTAAGATATTTACCTGTGATTACGCATCGCTATGGGAAAAATTTGAAATTGGGATGACAGAAAACCAATTTAACGACGATCTACTCATGTCTTGCAGAACATTCATTTATTTCTCTAAAAGGAACTTTATGAAATTTTTCGAAAAAAATCATTGACAAGTAGTGTCTTTATGCATAACTTGTGTATGCATAAAATTTATTCGATAAGCGTGTATAGCTTCATTACTAACTTGCCGAGGGGGCAAGTAACATAAAGGTTCGTTCTTTGGCAGAGGAGGTGATGCGATGCAGAATCAACAATCTAAGCCAGGAAGGCCGAGTTTAACCAAAGACACCTTAAACTTGAAACCAATAACCAAAGGAGTGAAAAATGACTAAGAAGCTATTTGTTTTCGTGGTTTTAGTTCTGGGTGGCATCCACGCTTTTACGCAAATCGCACAGGCAAGCCCCGACCCTATACCCTTCACTGCGCCGGTCAACTATTGGACTGGAGATCCGGTTTCCGTTTTCTGCGCGGACTTGGATGGTGATGGAGACTTAGACATCGCTGTCGCAAATTTTGATCGTAACCATGTGTCCGTTCTGAAGAACAACGGAGATGGTACCTTTCAGGATCCAGTCAACTACGCAACAGCGGGCAATCCTAGCTCCGTTTTCTGTAAAGATCTCGATGGCGACGGAGATCAGGACTTGGCCGTTGCAAATGCAGGGAGCAAGAATATCTCCATCTTGAAGAACAATGGAAATGGAATCTTTCAACTTGACGGTAACTACGCGATAGCGGGAAATCTAGGAGATCATCCCCAGAACATCTTCTGTGCTGATTTGGACAATGATGGCGATCCGGACTTAGCGGTATCAAATCGGACTACCGATTATGTTTCTATATTAAAGAACAACGGGGATGGGACTTTTCAAACTAAAGTTGACTATGCTGTAGGAGGCCGTCCTTATTCTGTTTTTTGCGGTGACCTGGATGGAGATTCAGATTTTGACCTAGCCGTAGCAAATGGTTATGATGACAATGTGTCCATCTTAAAGAACAATGGAGACGGCACTTTTCAACCCTGGGTCCATTGCCCGGTAGGAATTGCGCCTCAAGCCGTTTACGGCGCCGATCTCGATGGTGATGGCGATGTGGACTTAGCCGTAGCCAATTGGACTACTGACAATGTCTCGATCTTAAAGAACAATGGCAATGCAACTTTCCAACCTGCAGTCCACTATGGAGCGGGAGATGCTCCGCAAGCTGTTTTCTGCGCGGATCTGGATGGGGATTTGCATCCGGAAGTAGTTGTGGCAAACAGATATAGTGGCAATGTTTCTATATTAAAGAACAACGGAGACGGCACCTTTCAAGCAGTAGACAACTACCTAACAGGACCTGAGGCTCACTCTGTTTTCTGTGCAGACCTGAACGGCGATGGGTATTTGGACTTAGCTGTTGGAAATGCCGGTACCAACGAAGTCTCTATTCTGATTAACTTGACCATGCCCGCTCCGCCAGATGAATGGGAGACGCTTGAATTTTCCGGAAGAACTTGGCACGTCAAGAAGGCTGAGACACCTGTGGGGCCTGGCAAGAATTATTTTACGGCCAGAAAGAGTGACATCTGGGTTGATGAAGCCCAGGACGAACTTCACTTGAGAATACTTTACCGACACGGCAGATGGTATTGCTCCGAGGTTTATTCGGATGAATCGTTTGGATATGGAGAATACGTCTTCGTCTTCTATTTAGCAACCGAGGCAATTGAGGATCCGCCACCCAATGCCGTCCTAGGTTTATTTACCTGGGATACCACAACGTGTGTATCAGACGCGAACAGCGAAATAGACATAGAAGTCTCAAAATGGGGAGATAATAGTGCTGATAGCATTCTTCTATACGCTGTGCAACCCACAGGGGATGCCATCTACACGGAACGTTTCAGAAAGTTTCCCATGGACCTCAATGACGACTATTCAACCCATGTATTCCAGTGGACCCCTTACAGGGTTCAGTTCTGGAGCTATCATGGTCAGGATTATCCAACGAACGATCTAATTCCGGAGTGGGATTTTTTTGACCCCGAAACCTGTCGCTCCAAGAGTGATGAGGAATGTACCTCAGAGTGCATAGACATACCGAAACCCGGTCCTGCCACGAATGTGCGTATGAACCTATGGCTTTGTGACTGCGATGGCGACAAAATCGGAGATCCGCTTTCGAATGATACGAGCGAAGTATTTGAAGTCATCATAAAGGCATTTGAGTTTGTGGAAGCTCCAATTCTGAAGTTTGTGAAGGGTTCACCAGTTGACGTGAGAATAACCACGCCAGATAGCAATATAATTGACAGAGAAGTCAACGAAATCCCTGGCGGGAGATATGAAGTGTATGAGTTAACCCCTGGTGATAGTGGGGCAACTGTTACGATCCCTTATCCGCCAGCGGGCGTCTATTATGTTGAAGTAATACCGTGGCCGACCGCAGACCCAACCGCCACATACTCTGTCATCGCAGTATTTGAGAATGATACCACTATCCTGGCCCAGGACGTTCCGCTTGCAGCCGCACCTGATTATCCTTATAGATTCTGGACAATCCCGATTGGCTCAATTTCAGGTAGTGTTTCGGACTCCTTGGACGGACTATTGGGAGTCACAATTGATCTATTCGATAGCAACGGCACATTGGCTCAGTTTGCCATCACAGACACCTCTGGATTCTTCGAATTCGACAGCGTGGACGTCGGCGACTATAACATTTCAATAGTTACACCGTTGGGCTACGTGGCAGATTTTGAGTCAAGACCAATAACGGTGACCATGAACGCAGATAGCGTTGTCAACTTCACGCTCCATGCCCTGGAAATCGTGCCTTCGCAAAGAAGCATGGGCTACTGGAAACATCAGGTGAATGTCCATTTGTCTGGAAAAGGTGGCGCACAAGAAGGCCTGGCTGAGATGTCAAATTACATGGGCCTTATCGGAGAACACTTCAACAACAATCTGGCCAATCCCATAACTATATTCGAAGTACCTCAGCCAGCATCCCAGACTGACAGCCTTGAGGTTCTCCAAGACCTTCTCACAGTCAGAGGAAATGCCGGCATGAATGCCAAGGCAAGACAACACCTAATTGCAGTGTTGCTCAACGTTGTGTCGCTGAAACTCCATCAAACAACTCCAATTAGCGAGGACAATGCCTCTGTATCCCAAGCCATAACATACTGCCACCAGCTCATCGCAGATTCAGACCCAGCCAATGATGAGACTGCAAAAGACATTGCAGATCAGATTAACAACGGCCTCTTAGTGGCTTCGGGAGTGATTCCTTTGACCACACCAAATATTGCCTATAAAGGCACCGGAGATCAAGAGGCTCAGACGCCAAGCGCTCCAAAGGAATTCTCACTCTCGCAGAACTATCCAAATCCCTTCAACCCGATATGTGAGATCGCATATGTTCTTCCAACTGACTGTCAAGTAACGCTCAGTATCTATAATATCCTTGGGCAAAAAGTGAGAGTTCTACTGGATGAGTATCAAAGCGCAGGAGATAAGTCGGTGAAATGGGATGGGAAAGACGATCAAGGACAAGAGGTGACAAGCGGAGTCTACTTCTACAGGATTCAGGCGGGAGACTTTGTGCAGTCTAGGAAAATGGTACTGATGAAGTAACGAGAAAAAGGTAGAATCCACCAAGAAGAGCCCCGCCTCTGGCGGGGCTCTTCTTGTTTTACAAATGTCAATCGAAAGCTTTTTATTTAATAGTTGCGTCAGGAGCTCTACTCTTGACGCTTTGAAAGGTGTCAGGACTGAGGTCCTGACACAACAACAAAAGTCTTTCATCATCTTGAGGGCAAAAGTCTTTTCTTCAGGATAAATCCTTTCTCAATTTGTCCATCTCCTCCCGAATTATCTTTTCCAGAAACTCAGGGCTTATTTTTTTTGCCACCTCTTGAGCAATCCTTTCAGAAATCCTTTCCTTTAAATCTAAAAATAGTGGGGCGAACTGAGACCGACTGACCTCTTCCCTTGCTGAAGGTTTCACTGCTGTCGATTTTTCCTTATCCGGTCCCTCCACTTCCTGTTTCAACTCTTTCAAGAAATCCTCATATCCTTTCTCATGCTCATTTATCTCATAGATTTTGCTTTCCTTTTTATGGTCTGTTTTTTTGTCTGTAATTTTCTGATCAAATAGGATTGGCTTCTCCTCCAGATGTGAATCTACTTTTTCATCCTCCTTGGTCTCCTTTTTTAGCTCGGACATAAACCAGTCAAATCCATGAACTCCCTCTCCATCTGAAGCTCGAGCGGATGATTCTAAACTCTCCATAAGATCCATGGTCTCAACAATATCCAAAATGTCATCTGATTTTTCCTTCTGGATAGGAGGAGCAGTTTTCTGAGTTTTCTTTTTGTCTAATGTATCATCTTTCCCAGGAGGAAAGTCTTCAGTTGCTTCTCGCTCATCTTCTGACGGAAAGGTTTTCTCCTTTTCAAGTAGCCTCTCCACATGATCCAATATCTCCCTGGGGTTAAAAGGCTTGGTGATGAAGGCATCTGCACCAATCAACCTTAGTTCCTGCTTTTTTTCTACTTCATCTTCGGATAAAAGCATTAGCACCGGAACATCTTTTAAGCTTTGGTTCTGCTTAAGCTCTTTGCATACCTGCCCGCCGTTCAGGATAGACAAGGAATCATCCAGGAAGATGAGGTCGGGTTTGTTTGCCTTAGCAATTCCTAAGGCTTTCGCTCCATCGTCAGCTAAAAACACTTCATACCCGTGTTTTCTTAACAGAGATTCGGCTACGCTTCTCACGGTAGGGCTGTCATCCGCCACCAAGATCTTACGGTTCATAGTTCACCGTTCATAGTTTTTGGTTCATCGTCCATTGGGGAGAAGAGAATCACTAATGTAGATTGCCCTACAATTTCTCTTCTTGGTTCGGGCGGGGGTTAAACCCCCGCCCGATCAAGCTAAAGGTGAAGTCATCTTTTTTCCCATTGCTTAGACAAAAGTTGGCTGGCTTGCTCTAAGGTCTTCTTTTCCTCTTTGGTAAGATTATCGTAACCCACCTGATTTATCTTATCCAAAATCTGATCCACCCTTTCCATCAACCTCTGTTCCTTTTCCCTTTTCTTATTAATGGCTTTCATTCTACGTTGATGTCTAAAACTCTTCAAATGGGTGAGGTATGTTGATAATCGGAAGATTGCGGGAATTCTAAAGTCGGCTTTGATATACAGATAACCGATAATCATTCCCCCTAAGTGGGCAAAATGCCCTATTCCATCCGAGGTATGCCTGAAAGAGGCTAAAAACTCGATCACCGCAAAGAAAATCACCAGATACTTGGCTTTCACCGGAAAGATGAAATAGAGATAAATTAATCTATTGGGGAACATGAGAGCGAACGCCACCAAGATTCCGAAGATAGCTCCAGATGCTCCAATGGTGGGAATATGTGAATTAAACGAAAGGATGAAAGTAAAAAGCCCCGCCCCTATGCCGGTGATGAAATAATACTTCACAAACTCCTTTGTCCCCCAGGTTCTTTCTATCTCACATCCAAACATCCACAGAGCAAACATATTGAAAAGAATATGAAACAAGCCCCCGTGAAGAAACATATATGTGACCGGTTGCCAGATGAAGCCCTCTTTCACTAAGGTTGGTGTTAACCCGAAAAGATAGATTAGCTCAGAACCCCACAGAAATTCCAGAACAAAAATCCCCACATTTGCCAGCAGGAGATATTTGACCGCTTTTGTGATTCCCCAGGGTCCAGAGCTGTAAGTTCTGTATCCGTAGTAGCTCATATATTTATCTATCGGAGAGCATGACAGTTTATTTAAAACAGAACTAAGAAATGAGATCTCTGAAAAATTACTTTAAAAAGGCAAATTGGGGTGTTCACCTTTAGGGACTGTTGAAAACGTGTTTTTGGAGTGCGAAAGCTTGTCCGAAGTATCCCCCGCCTTTGGCGGGGGGCTTTCGCAATTTCTTGAAATCCGGAGTCGTAGGGACAACCCTTCCTTCGACTTTGCTCCCTCCGGGTCTGAGCCTTCCTTCTCCCGCCAAAGGCGGGATCAGGACGAAGTGCAGGGTCGAAGACAGGATGGTGAACTTGTCCCTCGACTTCGCTCGGGACGGTGAGCTTGCCGAACTGTCGAACCGTGTGGCTGTCCTTTCTTCCTCACAGATGATTATCAGGATTAAGCAGATACAAGCATCTTTCTAAAGATCCTGCGGGCAGACAATCTGCTGCAAAAATCCGCTAAATCAGTTTCATCTGCTGTGAAGAAAAGTACCGGACAGGGACACTTCTCCCGCCAAAGGCGGGCTCAGTGCAGGCAAGCCCTGTCCCTACGGTCGCGTGTGTCATTCTGAGTCCCGCCGCAGGTGGGGCGAAGAATCTAAAAGCGAGATGCTTCCCCCGCCAAAGGCGGGGTCAGCATGACACGTCCGTGATAGCCGTTGGGACCCCGCCGTTGGCGGGATGGACCTCCTTTTTTTCTCACAGCTGATTATCAGGATTAAACAGATTAAAACATCTTTTCTCAAGATCCTGCGGGCAGACAATCTGCTGCAAAAATCCGCTTAATCAGTTTCATCTGCTGTGAGGAAAACTTGTAGGGACAGCCCTTCAGGGTGAATCTCTTTCCTTCGACCCTGAGGTCTCAGGACCGAAGGGCAGGATGAACCCTCGTGGCTGTCCGCTATCTTAGGTAATTCCTATTACCGAAGCATCAGAAAATAGTGGGCCATGCAATAACATGGGTAAATCGCGCGATATTAACGCATATTTCAGTTGCGGCGGCTCATTTGCTTACGTGCTTTAGCCTTGAGACCTGTTATTAGGCCAATATTTTGGCTGATTCGGCGATATTTCACCGAGCTGAATCCTGTCTCCTTGAGTGAACATAATATGCTAGGCTTGGTTTGTCCCTTGGGCCTTATCGACAGATACCCGTGCATAAACGCAGAAGGTGACGGCGCTTTTGATCTTGACGGGGGAAAACAACTTCTTACTACCATACCGCCGTCCGGCAGTCTCTCGTAAGCCATCTTCATGACTCGGGTGTCGATATAACCGATGTTCCAGAACATTATGATATCGAAGCCGCGGGGGATAGACTTGTTCATGTCGCCAGCCAGCGTCTTTATCCGGTGAGACAAACGTTCTTCACGAATAATTTCGCTGGCGGCATCGCATACGAACTTAAAATCAAAGATGCAGGCCGTTAGCTGTGGGTATGCCCGCGCCAGTGCGAAAGACATAACGCCCGACCCGCCACCCACATCCAAAAGTGACTGGTAGTTTGACAAATCCAGATTCTTAGCCAGGATTTCAGCATCGGGCTTGTTTAGATCGTAGAGTGCACGGGTGAATTCCCTGGCCCAGCGAGGATCTTCCTGCGCAAGTTCGTAATCAGGTTTGCGCTCCTTGCCCAGTATCTGCTGCCAATCCCTGCCGCTTGATATTACATCCTCCATGACCGACAGGGCCTCATAGTCTTTAGCGCACTCATATGACCAAAGCCTTGTCCAGTCGATTGACCGCGCCTGTAGGAAGTGTCTGTTGGCAAGCGTGGAGTTACGATACAAATTGTCTTTTTTCTTCAAAAGCCCTAGGAAGACCAGAAAATCGAGGAAGGGCTCACAGTGTTTGCGATGAATGCCCGCACGTCTACCTAGCTCAGCAGCGGACAATTCCTCTCCGTGGAGCTTTCGAAAGACTAAGAGTCTTTCCGCCGCTATGACACAGCGTGAGGCCTGGAAAATCGTCTCCAGGTCCAGTTTCTCCAATACCCTCTTGGGTAGCTTGTCCAACGTCAATTCTCTCATCAGATTGGACTCCTATGATACTTAATCCAGTTGTGTCGATCCACTCCTCAGTACGATTGCTCCACACTTTGAATCATGTCATCTGATAGGTGTGAAGCCGCTCTTTCGAAGCATCAGAACCATCTGTTCGCCTATTTTTTCTGATGCAACGGTATTAGTCTCAAGATCCTGCCAGAGGCGGGAGAAAAGCCGATGCTCGAAAATTCGGTTTTTCCCTCCCTTTATGGGAGGGAATAAAAGGGAGGGTAAAACAATCAACGCCATTGGCGGGATGAATCTCCTTTTTTTCCTCACAGCTGATTATCAGGATTAAGCAGATACAAGCATCTTTCTAAACATCCTGCGGGCAGACAATCTGCTTCAAAAATCCGCTAACTCAGCTTCATCTGCTGTGAGGAAAAGCCGTAGGGACAGCCCTCGGGGCTGTCCGCTTTCGGGTTCGGACAGGGACCCCGCCATGGCGGGATTTCGCAAGCTCAACAAGCCCTGTCCCTACACTCCCATTTGTCATTCTGAGTCCCGCCGCAGGCGGGACTCAGAATCTAAAAGCAAGATACTTCGCTCAGCATGACACTGCGGCCGGTGCGTATGGGCTAACCTTGTGTTCGCGCTGCCGTGAGGGGAGGTTCATTCGGCTCCTACGCGCTGTCAGGAGCCGAACGCTTCTCAGGCTGAGAAAACTCTAATTGAGCAGAAGTGGGCAAGCCTTCCCTGTACTGGTCGTCTTGAGCATAAAGGTAACAGTCTAGGGCTTGAGCTTCCCATCGTTCGGTAGCACCTGGCTGTTCCTTCTTCTGCCTTCTGACGCTGGCGGCTATCTGATTTAACTCCGCCAGTAGTGCGAACCTTAGATCGGTCTCGTTCCCCTTGAATTCCCTCGCCTTTCTGCGCTCGATGACATCTGTCCGTAGCAGCGAACGTGGTCCGCCCGGAGGATACTTCCTCATTCTTGCTGGCATCCTCCTAATGTAGTCGCCGAGTCGCCCGACGATAGAACCGTAGAACCGCTTGCCCAGAAACGCCGACACTGCTAGTAGATATTCAATCTGCATTCCGGGCGGGCGCGTAGACACGGCTTCCACTAGCATCTCCTTGATCGCTGCGCCTGGACAGCCCCTCAGCCAGTAGAAGACGGGGACTTCTTTGAACAAACAGAATCTGGCTACGTGTAGCCGCTGCTTCGGGGTGAGTTGGAGTTTCTGTCTCGCTTCATACCAATCCCAAAGTTCATGGGGCGGCGGTAGCGTAAGTGAGTCCCGGGATGACATCGCCATCCACGCAGCTATCGCCTGATCAAGCGTCTTGGGTGCCACGGTGAAACTCATTCCTTTAACGGGTATTGCGTCAGGCGCGTCATCTATGATGAAGCGCTTATGCGATTCATCCGCTGGATCTTCAGAAAGCACGAACACCTCGCTTTCCGCTGGAGCCTCTACAACGCGCGCTATCTTGCGGAAAAGAGATTCTCTGAACTCCTCGATTCGCCTATTCACTATGTCATCAAAATCTCTATCATCCGCCAAATGCACCCCCGCGCTTCTTCTTACATAGAAAGTCCCTCTTCGAAGAACAACCTTTTCTGTGCCACTTGGATACGTGAAGCTTCCATCCTTCCATATCACATGAGTGATTCTACATGATCTCGGGATGAGAAGTGCAACGAGACGCTTGCCTCCTGACGAGAAAGCCTTGCTCCGGAGCAAAGTGATTTGAGGTTCGACGAAACGATTTACCTTTTGCATTATTTTGTTCGAGTCCGCGAGCGTACGCACGATCTCAGGATTGAGGCCAACTGGCTCAAATGAGGCGTCTCGTACGCCGAAGAGAATGTAACCTCCCAGCGTATTGGCGAAGGCCATTATGTCCTTAGTGATTTCAAGCCAATCCCGCTCGCTAACCGGATCGATAGTCTCTTTGTAGTCTATTAGCCAATCCTCTTCGCGGTAATTCGTGAGAAATTCAAGCGCTTCGTCCGAGAGAGGATCCTCGGAGTCAAGGAATTCTTGAACGCTTTTTGGTGTCACCTACTGCCTCCGCACGAGATTAGCCGGTGCCATAGGAAATGCACCCGTCCGTTACCTTCGCAAATGTCGCGCAAGACGGCTGCCATGAGCCGCTCTCGCAGGACCCTCCAGCAATCACGTCTATGTGTCCACTACAAGAAGTTACTGCCTTTTTCCTGAATAGTCAATCCTTTTCTACCTAGGTTCTCCCTGGGAAGAACTGTATTGGCGCAAAAAGAGGGTGGGCAATCGTCTACTCAGTTCTCGTGCGGCGGAAAAGGAAGTAGCCCAACAGGGCGAAGATGGCTAAAGAGAGTATATCACCCAATGATCCTGAGAGGAGAAAGCCCACCCCTTTTGGCTTTCCCAGGAAGAATGCATACAAAGCTATGCCCACACCCAACAACCCCTCACCAGCTATAAGCCCGGAGCCGAAGAGAATTCCCTTTTCTCTTCTTTGGTTAAGCTCTACTTCTTTGCTCTTATATTTTTTCTCTATGAAACGCCTTATGCATCCTCCAACAAAGATGGGTGTCATGGTGGAGACTGGCAGGTAAAGCCCCACTGCAAACGGAAGGGAGGGTAAGCGGAAAAGTTCAACTATGCCGCTAAGCGCGGCTCCGGCGATAACAAAACCCCAGGGAATCTGAGCCTGCAAAACCCCTTCTATTACGGTCTTCATCAAAGTTGCCTGAGGGGCGGGCAGGTCGGTTGAGCCAAATTCATAAGCGCTGTTTAAGATCATCACTGCACCGCAGACGGCAAAGGCGGAAGTCATTGCGCCGATAAGCTCTCCGATCTGCTGTCTGTTGGGGGTAGCTCCCACCAGGAATCCGGTCTTGAGATCCTGGGAGGTATCACCGGCTATGGATGCGGCCACACAAACCACGGTGCCCACGGTCAAAGCCGCCACCATGCCCACTTCATCGGTCCAGCCTAAAAGCACGAAGATCAAACTGGTGCCCAGAAGAGTCATAATGGTCATACCAGAGGTGGGATTGGAGGAGACCCCCACCAGACCGACTATACGGGAGGATACGGTAACGAAGAAAAAAGCAAATATGGCTATGCACAAAGCACCCATCAGTCTGATATAAATGGATTCCACATTGCCCAGTATATGAGGCACCAAAGCGATTATCAAAACTATTACAGCCACACCTCCAAGAACATAGGTAATGGGCAGATCAGCCTGGGTTCTATCTCTTTTGGGTTGAACGGTCGGGGTATGCGGTGAGGTTTTCTTCATTCTGGATTTCATCTCATCCAGGCTCAATTTGAAGGATTTCACCATGGTGGGAATGGATCTTATGATGGTGATTATACCTCCGAAAGCAACTGCTCCAGCTCCTACATATCTTATGTATCTATTCCAGATCTCCGAGGGGCTCATATCGATTATGAGTTTGGTGGTTTCAGGGAACAAGGGGATGGTCATTCCTTCCCCATAGTAAGCGATCAGAGGAATCAATATCACCCAGGAGATCAAACCCCCTGCCACCATGATAAATGATATGCGGAATCCCAGAATGTAGCCCACGCCCAAAAGAGCAGGAGTGGTCTCAATGCCTATCTGTGCCTTTTTCAACCCGGGAATAGCGGAATGCACTTTATCTTTCCACAGGTGCAGAAAGCCGATGAAAAACTTGTAGAACGCGCCGATTCCCAATCCCAGAAAAACATTGCTGGCTTTGGCTCCTCCGGCTTCGCTGGCAACCAGAACCTTGGCACAAGCGGTTCCTTCAGGATAGGGGAGCTTGCCATGTTCCTGGACGATTAGGAATCTTCTCAGCGGGATCATAAAAAGAATGCCCAAAAGCCCTCCCAACAGAGCCAGGCTTGCCATCTGGACCAACGTGGGGTTCAAACCCCATAAGAATAATGCCGGAATGGTGAAAATAACTCCTGAAGCCAGGGACGAACTGGCAGACCCTACGGTCTGAGAGATGTTGTTCTCCAGAATGGTGGTTTTGCCGAAAAGAGGTCTGGCAAAGCGAAAGAAAGCCACGGTCATTACCGCTACGGGAATAGAGGTGGAGACAGTCAAGCCGGCTTTTAAACCTAAATAGGCGTTAGCCGCTCCAAACATTATCCCGAAGATGATCCCGGAGATCACCACCCTAGGGGTGAACTCCGGAAGAATTTTTTCTCTTGCCACGTAGGGTTGGAACTCTGGGCCTGAGATCGATTGTGAATTATTTGGTTTTTTTTGCATATGACTATTCAAAAAACGGAGAGGCCGGGATTCTAATATGAGTGTTTTCGCAAGTTGCTCTCTGCCATTAAATTACGAAATAAGTCTTTGGCTCTCAAGAATTTCGAACTTTTATTTGTTTTGATATGTTTTTAGTTATTTTTACTCTGGATGGACACAATTTGGTCACAATGTGGGAGTCGTGCTTGGGGCTCCATCCGTGTGTGAAAAAACTTTCTTTTTCAGCATTTGTACGGACTTTGTGATTGCATTGATAAAATTATCCTTTGCCAATTGCCCATCTTCAGCAGACAATTCTGTTTTTGGTCGTTCTGTTTGTGAATCCTCTGCATGAGGTATTGGGGCTTCTACACGCAATGCGTGGACGGTGCCAAAACAAGATCCAATTAATTTAAAATCTGCTTTCGACTTAAGAAACTCGTATCTGCTATTCACCTTGGAGCTACGCCTTAGAGAGACATATTTTCGATCGTCATCTTGAAATAGTTCATCTTTGAAAGCGTCCAAGATTCTTTTGCTAATTAAATCACAAACATTGTCCAAAAGAGTAGCATAAAGGGAATAGCTACCACTAAGCCAGGATTTGTAAGCCTGATGGCACTGAGACTTAATTGTCTCCGCTTTATCTCCAAATATTGCAGCTAAGTCCAATTTTGGGTCAGAAAATGTAGGGTGTTTATCAGTTAAATTCCGCATTATTTCTAATAGCTCGAAGTCACCAATGTTTGAAATGAAACCGATGGCGCGATCAATGCCGTTAACCATCTTAGGCAGGTGAGATTCCTCCGCTCTGAGCTTTTCCAAAAATGGGATATCCTGGGAACTTCCCACCCTTCCTATTGCCTCAACTACCGCTATTCTGATCGCCTTTTCGGGATGGGCAGTAGACGGATCAACAAACGGCTTTACCAACTGAAAACCTCGTTTATCGTCTAGTTTTCCGATTACTCTTATCCAAATTATTATTACCTCTATATTGTCTTGGCTTGGTTCTTCTTTAGAAACTCTTGCAAATATGTTGTCTAAAGATTGCTTAATAACACCTTCCAGCTTCTTCTCCTGACTCTTGGCTTCTAATAACGGATCAATGCTTTCCTCAGAGCAGATTTTACCTAATGAAACATATGCAGTTTCCCGAACTTCTTTATTCTGCTCAGTGAATCTTTCATGAAGTGCTTCTAAAACACTGTTGGGACAATGAGACTTTATTTTATAGTCAAAGATGAGTCCCGCAGTTTTCGCTGCCGTCTCCCGAATTTTAGGGGTTCTTCCATTATTTATATTTTGCACTAAAATGTTTTTTGCATCCGAGGTATATCTTTCAATTAAATCCTCGAGAAGTTTTGTTGTGTACGGCTCTGAAATTGTGGAAGTCAATCCCTTAACTATGATCGAAACGTCAATAAGATTATGTTCATGTAGTGTATCGTAAACCCACTCGTTAAATACATCATCTTCTGTAAGATACCGGGCTAAAAACTCTTTGCTCTCCTGCTTCCAAGAGCTTACAATATCTTTTGAAACCCACTTTTGAAACTGGATTCTATCCTTCGTAGCCTTACTACCATTGTAGCAATAGTTAGACGCTGTACGGATCAGTACTTCCAGAATCTTTGCTCTATGTTCATTTAGCCTGCAGCCTTCGGTCAGTATATATTTTGACGGAGTTCGGTTTTGCGTCACTAACCAATCATCTGCTACTCTTTCCACAAATTTTTCCCCGGTGCTGGGATTGCTTAAGAATCTATTAATTAGTTTCTTTAAGCCGTCATTTAGTGCCTCCAGTTTCTCTGTTACTGTCTTGGACGAGAGCCTTATTAAGGGATAGAGACAATTCTTCGCGCAAAGGTGCCAATCTTCATTGAGGATTTCAGTTTTGAATAATGGCACTAGAATAGTCTGCAATTCGTTAAAATAAGTGGGAAGATATCTTCTTAGTCTTTCTTCGTCTTCATAGCACTCTTTGGCGAAAAATTCGAGGCTCTTGGTAATATTTCTTACGAAAGCCTCTTTATTGTTGGGAATGTTCTGGTTTTGTCTTAAATAATTCCGGCACTCTCCATAATTTGGGTTCGCATTTTCGAATGTCTTTCTAATGACATCTATTGGCTTCTCGGAGTAGCTCTTATTCAAATTTGGAAGTATGTGACCTTTATTAGTATTCCATTGCCCAGTGTTAACATATCTAAGCAGCGCATTGATCGTTTTGACGCTATCTTTTTTGCAGTTGTTCAATATTTGAATTATTGAAGACCCTGCAGACTTATTAAGTGGCCAGTCACAGGTTGCTATCGAGATCACGTTAATCAGATCCGGGTCTATCATATCTTTTATCAAGGATGCCAAGTTTTCATTCAGCCCTTGATCCTGATTCACCTGAGGTAGAATTTGTTCTATGACTTTATCAATTCTTCTTTTTTGCTTGGTAGTTTTCTTCAAGTCTTTGATTATACCTAAAAGAGGAAAGACAACTTTTGAGTTATTAACGTCCCCTTCAATCTTATCGAGAACAGAGTCAACAAGTGAATCAAACCCCATCTTCGCAAGATACTTGGCCCACTGCTCTCTGTAGACGTCTGGGCACGAAGGGTCCGAGATTTTTTCTAAAATCCCCAGAGCCGATTCTTCATTTTTCAACGAATCGGACGAGAGAGCTTCAAACGCAGAGATGATAAAGGCAGGGCGCTGTTGCATTGCCTCATGTGTCGAAGGGAAGTATTTTTCCTCTTTGATGATACTGTATAGCAGCGCTAAGACCTTGTCCTTTTTTTCTTTGAACCTAATTTCTTAATAGCATCACATTGAGTTTTATAGAATCTCTGATTCTTAGCTACGTGCACTAGAACATTGGTCGCAGCATCAGTTGGATTTTGAGATAAGGCCTCAATGCATTGAGTTCTGATTGGCTCCTGCGACTTCTCGGTCGAAGCAAATAGAATAGAGCCGATTGCTAAAGCGGACCTTTGGTCTCTTACCTGAGCTATCCGTTGGACTACTTTTTGAAGGTAGCTTTGATCAAATCCCCAAGCGGTTTGAACAATAAAGTCTATGTCTTTTGAATCTAAGCTCTTGATAGAGTCCAAAGCTTGGATTCTTATGTTTTCGTCTTCATCTAACAACTCTTTCCGTGCTTTTTTCGAGATCATAGATTACTTACTCCAATTTGTTATCGTCCATCAAGCTAAGTGTCGGAACCTGAATGATATTACAATAAAGCGTGAAATCGGCAGAATGTCAATTAATTTGTTGTGGCCAAACCAGCGGTTAACAGAAAACAGGTTAAGGACCTTATTCAATGCGAGAACAACAAAAATGCTTGCATTTTTGGTCTTTCAAACGGGCTTCTAATGAGTAAGCTTATGTTTGAGGAAAAAGCGAAGCTATGGCTTCCTTCCACTTCCTCTCTCTTTTCTCTTTTCTATTTCAAAGAGAGAGGATGGGGGTGGGGTTTTCAAATCCCGCTAATCCTGCGGATTATCAACTTCATCAAATCCTTAAGATTTTTATATTGCTCGTCACGAAAATGTACAGAGGTTTCTGAAAAAGCCTTTGGAGATCGGAAATTGGAGTGTCCCGCTTTAGCGGGACCAAAAAAAACGCGTTTATCTTTCAAGGACTTACTAAGCGGAGCATATAATTGTTTACATCCCCCCTAAAGAAATGGGGGGAAGGGGGGATTCGTATGAATGCATACGCACATTCATACGAATAATAAGATGTAAACTGTTTCCTGCTCCTCTTAGTAAAAGGTCAAGCTAAAGTCGTAGATCCCGCTTCGGCGGGGCTTGACACTCCAAAATAACAACTCAAAAACTTACTTTTTCTGAGTTCTCGCACACGGTAACGGATTCACCCTGAATGGAAAGGGCGTCCCGTTACCACCGAGGAGAACTTTATCTTATCAAGGAGACTACAAATACTTATGGTGCAGATTTTCCTTGGGTGCGAACCATACGGTTCATACCGTAGGATTAATAGAAGAATTCGAACTTGCGCCACGCTTCGGAGCAATTAAACCATGAACTATGAACCATGAACTGTGAACAACAAAAAAGGAGCGGGTATCTGAATAAAAGGGGGTTTTAAGGGGGGCAATAAGGGAAACTCAGATAACCCGCTCCGGGGCTTTAATATTCTTTTTTAGTCTGTACTAAAAACTATCCCTCATTTCTGGGGAGGAGGTCCTCCTCTGAATAGGTAATTTATTATATACAGCACATCTCCTAATTCTATTTGACCATCGCTGTTAGCATCTCCTGCCTCCAGCGGGTCAGGAGCCGGTCCATCCCGGTAAAGGTAACTGATCAGGAAAATGACGTCGCTTAAGGTTATACGACCGTCTCCATTGGTATCCCCCCGCAAGAAGCTTCCTGCCACAATCGCCTTCTCCACATTGCTCCAGGCTCCCCACTGATTCTGGGCGTCTTTTGCCCTCACCTTATAGAAGTAAGCTCCTTCCTCCTGTCCGGAGATCTGATAAAATGTGTCAGCGATGGCATCAGAGAGGGAGACCACACTTTGGTATCTTTCAAATGGAAAGACATCGTCTGCATAAAATCCTTCCTCATCGACGTAGGAATCGGTCACGTAACGGAGGCGAAGATATATCTCATCTCCAACATGGTCAGCCAGATTGAATTTTCCCTCTATCCAACCACTGGAGTATCCTGTGATTCCTTTGCCCAGGTTATTCCCGTGCGGATTGTAGTCAGTGGTGATGTTTCCCGGGATGGAGAAGAAGCTGTTCCCCCCATCCGTGGATATCTCCACATAAGCGTAGTCCCAGTCTCCCTCTATATCATACCAGCACCACATTTTCAAGGTATCGCCGGGTTGAACGTTAATGCTGTTCTGCACGGTAACCTTATTATTCAACCTATTTCCCTGCCCGGAATAAAAGCTATGTGTGGGCGAGTGGCTTCTGGCGGCAGAGACGGTGAATCCATCCAGATCCCAATTCTCATACCCATCCTCCACATCATAGGTGATCCTTTCAAATCCGGTCATCTCCACCAGTTCAAAGACGGATGCTGGATTTAAAGTATCATAATGAGACCAAAAGATGGGATAATCGGAGTATACACTATCTATTGGAGCCAAGACGGGCGAGACCGGTGGGAGTATCTTATATGGATTGTCCGCCAACTCCGCCCACAACAGGTTCGGTTCGAGCATGAGTTGACAAAGCGGCAATATTCGGCCGGAAGGGGGCCAGAATCCATCATCGCCATTGCCGATTTCGGGAGAAATGGCGATGATCTTTGGCTTTGAGACGGTGTCTCCGTATTCCCAATCGAAGCTTCCTCCATTTACCGGATACATAGCTTCCCAGCAGGTTGTGGGAACATAACCACAGAAGACCGCCATGGACCCTGCAATAGCCACAAAGAGGTTGTGATCCGGGGTATATATGTAATCATAACCCCAGGGATAGAGAAGCCACTCCCCGTAAGTGTGATTGTCCAGGGACATCGTAAAATTCCTGCTGTTTATAAAATCTCTCATAACCTGGGTGGTCGGCTCGGAAAATGGTCCTGTTCCTCGGTAGGTTTCATCTGAGCAATAGGGGCTGGAGCCGGAATTATCATACCCCCACATATAGCCCCAGTTTCGATTCAAATCCACGCCCCAGTCTTCTCCCCCACAGTTTCGCCGATTTTTTCGCCACATTCCACCACCGCTTGGATTGGTATATTGATTATAGCAATATCCATCCGGATTGACCACCGGAACAAACCACAGTTCCCTATTGTCTACCAGAAAGGTGGCTTGAGAATCCGTGCCGTAGTTGTCCAGAAGGTACCACATGAAATACAAAAGCACTTCCATGCCCGCTGGTTCGCGCGCATGGATCAAACCGTTGAAAAAAACCTCCGGCTCATCTTCGTCCACAATCGGATTATCCGAAATCTTGAAAGCCCAGATAACGCTGTCTTCCAAACTATGACCAATATCTATCTTGGCGGTGGTAAGGGAAGGATAAAGCTCATGCATAGAATCCAGAACAGCCTCCACCTCTTTATAAGTATGATATCCCCCCATATCTTTGATTCTGTCCAATCTGCTCTGATAGAAAGCCACCAGGTCCTCATGCACTATCTCTACCTCATATCCTGACGAACGGAGTTGATCAACTTCCTCCCGGTCAGTGACGATGTCGATGTATTGTCCATATTTAACATAAGCCACATCCAGATTGAGTTTGAAAATTTCCTTCATTTGCGCCTTAAAAGCCAGATGGATCCTTGCCTGCATGACCTGCTCTGCTGATACATCTGAAAAGAGGAAAACAACACAGAATAAAGACAACGCTATCGGTAGAATTCTTGAGATTTTCATTGTTACCTCTGTCCAGATTGACTTCATACTAACTTTTTCGAACCTATGAAAAATTCACGCTTTCAGATCGAAGAGAAATCCTTAAGTCAACTTGTTGAACCTCCATTGGAGGCTACATTTTTTTCAAAACGAAGCGGTTTAAATGAAATCTTAACTTTCCTTAAGTTCAATATAATTGCTATCCCGAATTTGTCAATTAGAAGCTTTGCTTAATATTTAACCAGAAATTACCACCATCAACTTTTCGGCGAATCCGATTCTTTTGTTGCTTTTGGCAAGCAGACGACTGCTTATCCGGTAAAAAACAGATTCAGTCTATATATAAAGAATAAAATCCCTTACTTATTCGATATGGGAAGCCTTCTCTTTTAATAGTAAAAACAAGATGCGTCTTTTATCTGACTAAACAGGCTCTTTTGCACCACATGTTAATAGACTGCGCACCTTGCCCAACCATATGGTTGACAAAAAAACTCAATTCAAGTGAACCAACAGAGATATAATCCCACCCCGTCTTTTATTTTTTATCTTTTACCCCCGGCTCTGGGGACTTTTTCGCCTCTTTTTCTTTTCCCGCCTTCGACGGGACCTCCGATTTCTTCTTGCTTGTGGAAGTTAGAGGAATTCCACCCTTTATCAATGCTCTGGAGTTGTCAAACGCCGGATAGATGCCCTTCACATCCGGGGTAACGAACTTCAGCAAATTAAATGGCTTGATTAAGGTGGTGTCCATATAGAAATCCTGAAATTTCTTACTTTTGGGAACGGTGAAGTATATTCTCGCCACCTCTCCATCGCCCTTTTTCAGAGGAGGTTTGGTTCCTGACCAATCAGCTATCAGCCCAATCAACAATGTCTGGCGAACGGTATCTCTATTCACTGTTTTTGTTTGGAAATACTCTGTTCTGGTATTCGAGAATTTCGCAGAGTCACACCTAATGGAGCTTTTCCCATTACCGTAACGAAAGGGCAAGGTCATCGCTATTAGATCCTCGTCATTGAACACAGAGACAGATGCGGTCACCTGGTTGCTTTTTTCATCCTGAAATACCACGATCCGGCAGGTATCTGGCTTGCCAAACCGATCCTTCTGGGCAAAAGAAGAGGATGAATACAAAATCATCCACACCAAGGCTACTGTAACCGCTAAAGTCAGACGGATGAAAGGATGTGTGTCTCTCATCATTTCCTCCATTTTTAAATGGTTAAAAAGCTTAGTTTCTCAGTCTAAATATCATACGGACAAAATTTCCTTACTCCAAACTCCAAACGGGTATTATTCACCCGACATTCATTTACCGTTGGTGAAAAACACCAACGGGGAGCAGGTCTTATTATCCTGCATTTAATACGACCACTGACTGCCGTCTGCCGACCGCGGACGGCTTTGTCTTCATGGATACCTTCCTTCTTTAAGATAATATATCTTCTTGAAGAAGAAAAGGCAACTTATATTTATGGTAAGTTGCAGAATCATTCATGGTGAACCATAAATCGATCTTTAGGTGGTTCTTCGACAGCCGCGTGTCATACGTCTGTTGGTCGCTTTTATAAATAATCTTTCAAAACCAGGACCTTTATTTTTTCTATCTGTTTGAGCTTCTTATCATTGGTGAGAAATGCATCCGCTCCAACATCAATAGCCACGGAAATCTGAATAGCATCAATGGTTCTGAGGTTTGAATATCGTCCTCGTAACCTCCCCCCTTTCTCAGCTATACTTGCAGAGATTTCTATCAGGCTAAGATTTTTTCATGTTTGAGAAACTCTGCGAATTTTCTTGCTAACTTTTCATCTTTGGCTTCAATTGGTTTTGGCAAAACCTCAGCAAGGGTTATAACAGAGGAAAAGGCGCTCAATTTACCTGACTGAAAAGAATTAACCACTTCTTTGGCAAGTGGCCCAAACTGAGAATGTGCTTCAATATAGTAGATAATTGGCGCTGTATCTATAAAGATAGTATTTATTTGGTCAAGCTCATCGGAGAGAGTCATACCCGATCCTCTCTCAAACCATTAACATACTTTTGGGCATCTTCTCCTTCCCATAACCCTTTTCCGAGTCCATAAAGTTTATTCCAGTCAAGTTCCTTTTTCATAGAAAGACCAGTCTTTCTTAATTGATAAATAAGCCTTTCTAACAATTTTAACTGCTCCTGAGGCGCCAGTTTCTCTATCTCCTTTTCAATTTTTTCCAAGGTTGTACCTTCTCTCATTCTTAAACTCCTCTTTTGTTCGTCACGGACGCCCTTCAGGGTGAATCCTTTCCCTCGACCCTGAGGTCTTCCTTCGACACTGAGTCTCAGGACGAAGTGCGGGACCGAAGGGCAGGATGAGCCCTCGTCCGTGACGCCTCAAGGTAATAGATTCATCTTGAACGGGCAAGGTGTCCATTACCAACACAGAGATTTTCATTCCATTCCCTGCTGGTGAATAACATCAACGGGGAGCAAGTTAAGTATCACAGTCTTATTATCCTGCGTTTATTCGACTGCCGACCGCGGACGGCCGACGGCTTTAAATAATATTCTCCCGCATGGCGCAGAACTCTCCACACATGGTGCATTTTTGGAAGTCCGATCCAACCTCTCCCCTCTTTTTTTTTGCTCTTTCTGGATCCAGGCTTAAACCGATCATCCGTTCCCAGTCAAATTTCTTTCTTGCCTGGGAGATGAGATTATCTTGTTGCTCTGCCATTCTCACCCCTTTGGAGATATCTGCGGCATGGGCAGCGATTCTGGAGGCGATGATTCCTTCTCTGACATCTTCTAAATCCGGCAAACCCAGATGTTCAGACGGGGTGACATAACAGAGGAAATCTGCTCCTGCGGATGCCGCCACCGCCCCGCCGATGGCAGAGACGATATGGTCATATCCGGGAGCGCAATCGATCACCAGAGGACCCAGAACATAAAAAGGCGCTTGGTGGCAAAGCTTTTTTTCCAGAAGCACATTAGCTTCGATCTCATGAATGGGGATATGTCCGGGACCCTCCACCATCGCCTGCACTCCTTTCTCTTTTGCTCTCTCCACCAGTTCTCCCAATATCAGAAGCTCCTCCATCTGAGTGCGATCGGTGGAATCAGCTATACTGCCCGGTCTTAAACCATCCCCTAAACTCAAAGTGGCGTTATATTCTTTGGTCATATCCAGAAGCTCATCATAAAACTCATATAAAGGATTTTCTTTATTGTTATGTTTCATCCACCTATACAGAAAAGACCCTCCCCGGCTGACGATGCCGGTAGTTCTCTTCTTTTCATCAATTATAGGGAGGGCTCTTCTGGTTAGTCCACAATGAACCGTGAGAAAATCGACTCCGGATTTGAGATGATCCTCGATAACGGAGAAAAGGGACTCTTTGGTCATCTCCACCAATGATTTTCCATTCCGAAACAGTTTACAGACTGTCTCATATATGGGGACCGTCCCCACCGGAATTTTTGATTCCTTTAGAATGTTTATACGCAAGTCCCGAACCTCTCCTCCGGTGGAAAGATCCATCACCGTATCTGCCCCCAATTCCATAGAGAGCTTAAGCTTTGCAAGTTCCAAATCAAAATCGACTCTGTCCGGGGAAGTTCCTAAGTTCACATTTATCTTGGTCTTCAAACCCTTGCCCACTCCCACTGGTTTTGTCCACTTTCGTAGCTTGTTCTTGAGGATAACGATGGTTCCTTCCTCCACCCCTTCCGTTATGATGGCTGGATCTAACGCTTCCTCTTGGGCCACGCTTTGAATGTCTTCATCTTTCACATTTATAATCATTAATCTTCATCTCCAACTAAACTCATGCTAGCTCTGAGATGGTGGAATCTGTTTGGACCAGGAAGCTTTCCTCCTTATGATTGCCCAACTTAATTTTGTGGTCGAAGACTCCAAAGACTTGCATTTTGATATTCCTTCCTGTAATATCTGATGCAAGCCATTTTATTGTAGGTTAATATAAGCTATCGGTTTTGTCAAGCAATTATTTACACGATTCGACCTTATTGCCATACGGCAGGTGAGGATGAAGCGTTGGGAGGCTGAAAGGTAGCATAAGCTCAATCATCTTCTCCGCATGAGGATCAATTAGAAGGGATCAAGAAAAATGCATCGTGTTATGGAGTTTCCCTATCTTTTTCAAGCATCGGATTCATCCTGAAGGATAACAGAAGTATCTTCCTGTTCCGGGCACGAAATCTTTCCACAGGATCGTGTGGATACCTCCCATGCATTTCGCGTTGGTGAAGCCTGCTGGCCATGCACGGACGTGCCCGTCTGGGCTCCAAGAGCCAGCCATCCAAATCAGACATTACCAATCGAAAAAGGTAATGTGAAAAGTGGTTGACAAGGTTGCATAAATGATTATAATGTGTCATATAAACAGAAAGGCTGTGAGCAACCCGACACGGAATTGAGGGGAGTTGAGTGAAATAAGAGGAAAAGTGGGAACTTCTTATAGAGGAACAAACAGCATCCATTTCCCGTTTCATACAGACTGTATACTCGTTGTTAAGTGGACAACGTATAATATAGCTGATAGGAATTATAGATGGCAACAACTCAAATCGAAGCAATGAATCTCGATGGGGATGTACCACAGGCGGCAATGAAAGGACTCGACCGCATTGAAAAGCTGAACCGCGATGCCGAAGCGCGGTGGGCAGAAAAACTGCAGGTTGATGCCTCGCTCACTCGCGCACTTGTGAGCTTTCAAGCCAACAAGAGCAGAGCCGTTTATCGTTGGTTCAAATTTAAAGAGGCTTTTTCCGCAGGCCTCGTCGAGCATCTGCTGCGCAGGTATCGAATCGCCAGCGGTATTGTGCTTGATCCATTTGCAGGAAGCGGGACGGCTTTGTTTGCAGCAGGCGGTTTAGGGATGAGGACCGAAGGGATCGAACTGCTACCGATAGGTCAAACCATCATCACGACGAAGCAGTTGATTGATTGGCAGTTGACCGACGCGGATGTTGGACGATTGGCCTCTTGGCGGGATAAGCGCCCGTGGCGTCAGAGCAAGGCTTCTATGGCGATCAATGAATTGCGGATCACACGTGGCGCATATCCGGCAGAGACGCTTGAGGCGATGGGGCGATTTCTCGCTGCGTCAGAACAAGAGGGAGAACGCGTGAAGGCCATCCTGCTCTTTGCCCTGCTGTGCATCCTTGAAACTATCAGTTACACGCGGAAGGATGGGCAGTATCTCCGCTGGGACTATCGCTCTGGCCGATGCCAAGGGAAAAAGAGGTTCGACAAGGGCGAGATTTTAGGCTTTGACAAAGCGATCACGGACAAGCTGGATGACATTGTTACGGACTTGTGTTCCTCTGATTTTCCCGAGGATTTGTTCGCGACGACTCGCTCGAAGGCTGATGTCAAGCTGCACGGTGGTTCATGCCTTGCCATTCTGCCAAAACTCAAAGCAGAGGCCTACAACTGCCTGATCACCTCTCCACCCTACTGCAATCGCTACGACTATACGCGCACCTATGCTCTGGAACTCGCTCTTCTTGGTGTTGACCAGGAAGGATTGGTCAGACTCAGACAGGAAATGTTGAGTTGCACGGTGGAAAACCGTGCCAAAGACCTTCTGGCGTTGAATCCAGAATGGAAACCGGCAATGATGGCCGCTGATAGACAACCGCTCCTTAAAAGCATCCTTGCCTACTTGGATTCGCAGAAGGAACTCGATCTACTCAACAATGACGGAATCCCTCGCATGGTGCGCGGATACTTCTACGAGATGGCTTGCGTTATTTTTGAGTCCGCGCGGGTGCTGAAGCGAGACGCTCTTCTCATCATGGTCAACGACAATGTGCGATACGCCGGGGCAGCTATCTCCGTAGATATTATTCTCTCCCAAATTGCTGAGCAATTGGGGTTCGAGCCGAAGCAGATTCTTGTGCTGCCCAACGGAAAAGGAAACAGCAGCCAGCAAATGGGTGCTCATGGCCGCGAAGCGCTGCGTAAATGTGTGTATATCTGGCGAAAGAAATAGCAAATGCCGAAGCCATATTCCAGCACCTCAGATCCAGCAAGAGCCTTGAGACAACCTACGAGGCGGTTCGAGCGGGATTCGTTGCGCTTGCGCTGGAAAAGAATCGCCGTGCTACGCCCTTTGTCGCTCAAGCAAGAGCATTAAAAGCCGCGGCCAGCAGAGCCAAGTCACCCGCTGGCTTGCTAAAGATTCCTGAAATTCAACCGGCATTGCTGACGGCGGCTGGAGTTTCAGACAAAGCAGTAAATCACCTGCAAGGCACTGACAAGCGCGAAGCCGTGAACGGCCTTATCAAGAACTTTCTCGAGCCAGCAGGCGCGAACTTCATCGAGGAGCTTGTCTTTCGATTTCTGCTAACACGTGGCGATACGCTCGGTGGCTCGATGCGAAACATCGGTGGCTTCATGGCTCAGAAGAAACTCACGCGAGCCATTGTCGCCTACTTGAAACTGGTGGGATACCAGTGCCAGTGGCTACACAGCGAGACCAACACTTGGGCCGAACTACCGCAGGAGGTCGCCGATGTCGAACTGTCGTTGCGTGGCCTCTGCTGGGATACGAGCAAAGGGCCGAGAACGCTCCTTTATAACCTGACCGTCCCGTTGTTCCGAAACAACGTGGACTTGTCGCTGTTCAACTGTGCTGCAAAAGATCTGACTCGCGAAATAATCAAGACACCATCCGCTTACATCGCACTTGGCGAACTCAAGGGCGGCATTGACCCGGCTGGAGCGGACGAACATTGGAAGACGGCTCGCACTGCGCTTGATCGGATTCATGAAGCTTTTGCAAAGCAGAAACTCAAACCACATACTTTCTTTATCGGAGCAGCCATTGAAGCCAAGATGGCCACGGAGATTTGGGAAATGCTCAAGCGAGGCAATCTGGAAAATGCCGCAAACCTCACCGACGAGGATCAGATTGCCTCCGTTACGAGTTGGCTTTGCTCATTGTGATTCGCGAAAGAAACAGTTGTCATGCCTCGCAATGCGTTCCGCCGGATGGCAACTCCGCTGCGCTGCATAGTCCGTAGGTCAGGTGCCCTGAGCACCTGACACCAAGATAAGTCAGTAGCACGTAGCTACTCACCTACCCACTGAATATGAAGCGTCTGACCAGTGCATGCACACGGACGGAGATTTAGCTACGCTCCATTGCTCCACGTGAGCTTGGTCGTTATCATCCTACGTCCTCAGGTTGAAAATCCCGCCAAAGGCGGGGGTGGAATAAACCCCATTCTGATACCTAACCCGCAGTCTCTCTTACCACAAAGAGCAAATTTACAACAACTTCAATGTTGAAAAGGATAGCTCCACCTTTATGGGAGTGTGAAAAAGACGCTTTTGGAGTGCAAAAGCTTGTTGAAGCAAAGCGTAAATCCCGCTTTGCGGGGCTTTTGCGGTTTTCTGGATGATGAATAATGGTACGTGTACAGATACTCCCCTTGTGGGAGACGAATGATCCCTTCAGGGTGAACCCTCTTTAATCACCGCCGGATGGCTGAAAAAAAATTTAAAAAACAATCACCAGTATGGTCAGTAAGGTCAGAAACACCGGTTTCGTAGGTCAAGCATGTCCTTCTCCCGCCAAAGGCGGGATCTAGATGAATCCGTTGACCGTTTTGTCTCCTCCCACAGAGAGTTCGTAGGTCAACCATGTCCGAAGGACTGGTTGACAAATCTATTGTCTGAGTCTCAGGACGAAGTGCAGGACAAGTCCGTTGACTATCCGTTTAACCCGCTGACCGCTTTGCCTCCTCCCATAAAGAATCCAGAAGGGGGAGTCCGGCCTCCTTGAGCGGAATCTTCTTTCGCTTTAGCTGTTTTTCCACATAGTTGAATCTTTTCACAAACTTGTCTATGGTCTTTCCCAGCGCAAATTCAGGATTGATGTTTAGATGTCGACAAAGGTTCACCCAGGAGAAAAGGATATCCCCCATCTCCTCTTCCATTTCTGTCTGTTTGATCCTCTTCTTTCTGGATGCTCTTTTTAGCTCATCTATTTCCTCTTCAATTTTTGAAAAGACCTCGTCTGCTCTTTTCCAATCGAAATCAAATCTTGCCACCTTCTCCTGCACCCGATAGGCTTTAAGCAAGGCGGGCAAATGACGGGGGATGCCGGAAAGGACTGATCTGTTTTTGACCCCGGTAGTGCTCAATTTTATATGTTCCCAGTTCTTTAATACCTCCTCTGACGAGATAGCCTTCTTCTTTCCGAATACATGGGGATGCCTTGTTTTAAGCTTGTCACTCAGATGTTTGATCACCTCATATATGTCAAACTTCCTTCTCTCTTTTGCTATCTGAGCATGAAAGACTATCTGCAAAAGCAGGTCTCCTAACTCCTCCTTTAATTTCTCGTCGTCGCTTATCTCGATGGTGTCCAAGACCTCATATGCTTCCTCAATCAAATAGGGCAGAAGCGATTTGTGTGTCTGCTCTCTATCCCAGGGGCATCCTTTTTTGGATCTGAGCTTAGACATCAATCTGATTAAGTCAGGAAAAGTATCTTTTTTGTTCTTTCCGCGGGATCCTTTGGACATGATTCTCAATACCAGTTTTTGTGACCATCATTTTTGTTAAGTAATATAAACATTTCACCCCGCCGGACAAAATCTTTTTAGGGATTTTTTGAAACAAGGACTCTAAAAAGTTCCTTTAAAGTTCAAAAATTCATCAACTAATCAATAATGCCATAATTTACATAAACAAACTGTTTAATTTTAAAGCAAATTCTCTTTCTACGCTTATAAGCGGTTCGGTTGTAGACGATAAACTGATTAGTTAATTGAGGGGGTAAATCTATCCTATAACATAAATCTCAAAAGGAGGGCTTCCATGAACGGCGCCATGTTTAACAGTTTGGCTCGTTTTATTGATAAAAATTATCCCCAGGTCTCCTTTACCGAGCTGTGTCAAAAGGCATCTTTAAAAACCAACGTGTTTGCTGAGTTGACCTGGTATCCGGATAAAGATTTTACAAAAATCATGCAAGCTTTAGGTGACCAGACGGAGACGGAGCTTACCACCCTGTACAGAGAGTTCGGGCGGGAGACCTTCTCCTATTTTGCGGATATATTCAGTGATTATATGAGCGGGGTCAAAAGCTTCAGTGATCTGATCACAGCGGTAAACAGGATTCACCATAATATAAAACGGGATGGTCTGGGAACCCCTCCTCGACTGGAATTCAGAAAAGCCTCGCCCAACTATTTTGAAATAAGATATTCTTCTGACAGGAATTTGGATGATTTCTTTTTGGGAATGTTAGAGGGAGCTATCAAATATTTCCAGACAGATGTAAAAATACTGGGAAGAAAACAACGAGGGAAACTGATTGTTACCATCAGGATCAAAGAGTCAGAAATGGTAATGGTTTAAGCAACAGCAATTTTTGAAAATTCAAGTCCGAATTTGTCCATTTGGACTCAAATAAGGATCCTGGGGACAAGACCAGGGAGTTGATTAGATTAAAGTTTCAGGGTCGTTGAGAGAGTCTTAGGGCGAGATGAATTCTCGCCCCTATCTCTCTGAAAGGTCACCTTGTCAAGAACTATTTTGGAGGCTTTCCCCGTTAATGGTACAATTTTTTTTGTTCGTCCCGGATTCACCCTGAGCGGACGAGGTGTCCGTGACCAAAATGCGGTTGATAATGGAAGAGGTCGTCTCTTACCGAGAAAGAAAACAGGGTTGAAAAGCGGGCAGGAATCTTACATTTTTCTCTTCCATTTTGTCCCTTCGGCGGTATCCTCCAGGACGATCCCTTTTCCCTCCAACTCTTTTCTTATCTGGTCTGCCAGCTTGAAGTTCTTTTTATCTCGGGCTTTGACCCTTTTCTCAATCAACGCCTTTACCTCTTCATCTAAGATCAGCTCCTCTCTTTTCAGCAGTCCCAAATTTGAGTCAAAGCCATTCAGCACTTCCAGGACCTTACTGGCATCCGATTTGGAGATTTTCTTTTCTTCCATCAATTTATTCACATCTTTGACCAGAGTGAAGGCCACACCTAAAGCTTCAGAGGTGTTCAAATCGTCGTCTAATGCCTCTTCGAAATCCTTTTTTGCCTTTTGTAGAATCTCTTCTATTTCCGGATTGCCTTTTTCACCTTTGACCAGCTTCAGATTGTCCACAAAATCGTAAAGCCTTTGCAGAGCGAACTTCGCCGCCTCCAGTCCATCCAAGGTGAAATTCAACTGCTGTCGATAGTGGGTAGCCATAAGCAGATACCTGATGGCGATGGGATTATATCCCTTGTTCAAAAGGTCCCGCAGGGTGTAATAGTTGCCAAACGATTTTGCCATCTTTTTTCCCTCCACCATCAAGAATTCATTGTGCAACCAAAAGTTGACAAACCTCTCTCCGGTGGCGGCTTCGGATTGAGCGATCTCATTTTCATGATGGGGAAAGATCAAATCCACTCCTCCGGTGTGGATGTCAAAATGCTTGCCCAGATATTTCATGCTCATGGCAGAGCACTCGATGTGCCATCCGGGCCGACCCTTTCCCACCTCGGTCTCCCAGAAAACCTCGCCATCCTTTTCCTCCCATCCCTTCCACAAAGCGAAATCTGCCACCTGTTCCTTTTCGTATTCATCAGATACCACTCTGGCGCCAGCCTTTAACCCGGACATGTCCATGTGAGACAACTTTCCGTATGCGGGGAAGGTAGCTATTCTGAAGTAAGTCGAACCTTCGTTCTCATATGCATGTCCCTTATCCAGCAGATTCTTGACCAAAGCCTCCATGTCCTTTATATGAGCGGTCGCCTCCGGGTAAATGTCGGCTGGGTGAATGTTTAGGCTTTTCACGTCCTCAAAGAATGCCTCCTTATACCTTTTGGTATATTCACCTAACGAAATCCCCTCCTTCTGTGATCCACCAATGGTCTTATCGTCGATGTCGGTTATGTTCATTACATAGGTGACCTTATAACCTTTATACTCCAGATAGCGATGCAGTATGTCTCCGAAAACATAAGCTCGGAAATTTCCAATGTGGGCAAAGTCATATATTGTGGGGCCGCAGGTATACATCCTGACCTCACCCGGATGAATGGTGTAAAACTCCTCTTTTCTTCGGGTTAAAGTATTGAAAAATCTAAGCGCCATGGTGACTGTCCTCTTTTTGTTGTTTTATTCTCCAGCAAATCTATAAACTGTAGTTGCCCGATTCATCGGGCTTGAATTGCCCAATAAATTGGGCAACTACAAAGCCATTATATTTTTCCAGCTTACAAATGTCTTATCGCTTAATTCTTGAAGAGACTTAACACTGTTTCTGGCAATTCTTTTAATTCTACTATCTGTGCATCTGGAGTTATGGGAGCGGAATAATCCCTTCCCTCGTGATACGCAAGTATCCCTTTCATCCCCACCTTCTGCGCACCGCCGACATCCTCGATCAATCTATCCCCCACAAAGACTGCCTGCGAAGGCTTCACGTTAAGCTCACTTAAAGCCTTCAGGAAAATCTGCGGATGGGGTTTTCTGACTCCCACCTCAGAGGAGAAAAGGTGGTTGTCCAGATAGGAATATAGCCCGAATCTTTTCAGCTCACTTAAGTGAAATCTCTCCGGAAAGATGGTGTTGGAGACAAGACCGATTTTGAAATTTCTCTCTTTGAAATATCTCAAAACGTCCTCTGCCCCATCTATTAGGGTCAATTGATCGGTTATAGGTTTATAGTATACCTCTATGAAACTGTCATATAATCCATCGGAAGTGCTCAGATTCAAAATGTTGAAAAACTCCCAGGCAACCCTCCCGACTTTAAATTCCTTAAGATTGTTCTCTACTTCTCTTCGAGCCTTCAAGAATTCGCTATCAAGTAATTCAGAAAATTCGTCAAACTCAGGCAGATTCAAATTCTTCTGTCTCAAAAACTCATAGCCTTTTTCTGCACACACTCTCCCCAGAACATCCCAGGTGGAGTTTTCGAACTCAATAAGAGTGCTGCCCATGTCAAACAGAATAGTCTTTAGCTTTGCATTCATGCTGACACCTTATGATCTTCCACAATCGAAGACAATGTTGGGTTCAACATTTTCAACAAAGAATTACTTTACATACGGTTTTGGAACAGATTTGTTTATTCTTTTCACGATTATTGAATTCTGCATAAAGAATGGAACATTCTTCCTTCTCTCCCTGTGCCTGTCGGGTCCCCGACCCGACAGGCAGCTCCCGCCAGGTCAGGGGACCTGGCGGGCACAGAATATACTATCGTTCCATTGAAAATGCGAGAAGCAATAAATGGTGGGATTAAAGCAACATCGTTTGTTGGAGACAAGCCCTATACCAGATGGTATAGGGTAAGCTCCGACGCTACAGAGTTTTCTGAAAATGTAGTGTCGCACCTCTGCCTGCCCTGAACGTAGTTAAAGGGTGTGCGACGTAATTCGTTCTCCAATTTCTATTTGAGAAACAGATTCAGGAATTGCCACAGCTTCAGAGGTTTTTATACAGATATTACCAAGAGCATAAAATAGTTTACTTTGAAAGGCCCAAGTGGCCATTGCGAGGGGCGTAGCGACGTGGTTCCGCTCTATGGCGGGACTTCGCTTCGCTCGCAATGACGATTTCGTTACAATGTAAACTATAAAATGCTCCCAGTAATAAGTGATAATCTTCGCTATGGTTTTTTCTTTTTCAAAGCTAATTTTGCAATTCTATCCACCAGTTCCGGGAAACCGATGCCTAAAGCTTTGGCCGCCTTGGGCACCAGGCTGGTGGCGGTCATGCCGGGAAGCGTATTCATCTCTAGGCAGTAAAATCGCCTATTCTCTCCATATCTGAAATCCACCCTGGCGTATCCTTCACATCCTAAAACCTTAAAGGCTTTCAGACCTATTGTTTGAATTTCTTTGGTCTTCTCTTGAGGAATTTCAGCCGGACACACATAGTTGCTTTTGCCGTGAGTGTATTTGCACTCATAATCGTAGATTCCATGCTCCGGGATAATCTCCACCACTGGCAAGGGGGTATCTCCCAGTATTCCAACCGTGAGTTCCCTTCCTGAAATATAATTTTCTATCAAAATTTGACTGGAGAATTCTAGAGCACATTCAAATGCTTTTTTCAAATCTTGCTTTTTATTCACCACGGTAAGCCCTACGGTGGAACCCTGATCGTTGGGCTTGACCACACAGGGAAAGCCGAAGTTTTTCTCAATTCTCTCTTGGATGGATGCAACATCGGAGAGTTCGCAACCCTCTATTAAGAACCACTCAGGAGTTAATATGCCTTCCCGTTCGAACATCTTTTTGGACATAGCTTTGTTCATAGCCAGAGCGCTGGCTAATACACCAGAGCCGGTGTAAGGTTTTGCGGTAAGGTCTAAAAGAGCTTGAATGGTTCCATCCTCCCCCTGCCCCCCATGAAGAGCCAGAAACACCACGTCTACCTCTGAAAAATCAAAGGAGTCGATAGCTTTTAAGGCAAGCTCCTTTCCTTTCCTCTCAAGCTCAGATGTGTCTGGAGGTTTGGGTTTTACCCCTCCTGGAAGGTATTTCCCCGTATCAGGCAGGAGGTTCTGCCCCTGCGCCGTATCCAATGCGATCACCTTGTAACCTGCAGACTTCAAAGCCTTGACGATCGCCTCACCTGATGCCAAAGAAACATCCCTCTCCGCTGAAATCCCACCCATTAAAACCAATACTTTCAATTTCTCTCCTTTGTCTGCTAAATCAAGCGAGTTCTTAGTTAGTTGTGATGAAAATAGCAAATATCATCCCAAAAATCAAGTCTGAAATCCTGAAAGCCTGAAAATTCTTTAAGTTGGGCTGGGAGAAGGGGGAAGTTTGCGGGTCATTTATGTCTGAAGAACCTGTGGGTCGGGCTGCGTCCAAACGAGCGGACGCCCAGACGGGGGCGTCGGCCCTCCCGTCTGGGGACGCCCCCAGATGCCCACCCGTACGGGTGCCGGGGCTCATCTGAGCCCACCCGTATGGGTGGGCGAAGCTGCCCGACAGGGAACAATGGAACGTCCGAGTTTGTCTTGGACGAAAAGGCGTCGCACGCCCTTCAACCACGTTCAGGGTAAACAGAGTTGAGACGCTACAAACAAGGTTTTTTTGCGTAGTTGCTCGATTTATCGAGCTAACAAGACGCCCAATGAATTGGGCAACTACAAAAAGCAACCCCCCCTTTGTTTTGAAGGGAAAAGTTTAAGTTAAAACAGGTGAAAAATTTCACAAAATCTTCTTGCTAAGGCATCTAAGTTTTGCTATATTTGAAAAGAGAGAAAACTCTTTGCAAGAGGAATATTGGAATGGAGATGGATTTAAAATACGGCGATTCGCACAGACAACTGAAGCTGGACGATGAGAACCTAATCGGGATTTTGAAATTAAGAAAATCGTCCGGCATCCCGGATGTCATCAAAACTGAAAAAGAAATTTTAGCTAATCCCACTGGGTCCAAAAAACTTTCTGAGATTGCTATGGGCAAAAAAACCGCCTGTGTGGTGGTCTCCGACTATACCCGCGGGACTCCCTACAAACGACCGAATTTTAATCTGCTTCTGCCCATAATCGACGAATTACATGCTGGTGGAATTGCGGATGAGGATATCAAATTTCTGGTGGGAACCGGAGCACATAGAGCTCACACAGAGAAAGAGGACATAGACAACTTTGGCGAGGAGATTGTAAAAAAGTATGAAGTGATCAGTCACGACTGTGATAAGAACAATGTCTCCCTGGGAAATCTTTCCACTGGAAACGAGCTTTTGATTGATAAGGTGTGGGTGGAGTCGGATGTAAGGGTGATGACCGGCTTGATCACCACCCACTATTTTGGCGGTTATTCAGGTGGAAGAAAGGGGGTGCTTCCTGGAATCGTTGCCCGGGAGACTGTTCGAAAAAATCACGCCATGATAGTGCGTCCGGAGGTGGATATCGCCAAGACTAAGGGAAATCCCATCTCCGATGAGATGGATGAAGCCGCCCGCAAAGCCGGTGTGGATTTCCTTCTGAACGTGGTGATAAACGATAAAAAAGAGATCGTAAAGATCGTAGCAGGTGATCTGGAAAAAGCTTATGAGGAAGGCTGGAAAGCATGTCGGGATCTATATCTGGTTCCTTTCAAGGAAAAAGCAGACGTAGTGTTTGCCTGCGCTGGCGGTTATCCCAAAGATGTGAGCCTGTATCAGTCGCAGAAGGCCATAAACAATGCCAAGCTGGTGCTGAAAGAGGGAGGCACCATCATTTTGATCTCCGAATGTAGGGAGGGAATCGGATCAGACACCTTCGCCCAATGGCTTCTGGAAGCCTCCTCCCTGGATGAGCTTTTAAATACCGATCCTGCCAAGATAGTGGTGGGAGGACACACTGCTGTGGGGAATGCCAAAGTCCTTAAGAGATTCGATATTCTGGTGGTCTCCAGTATAAAAAAAGAGGATTTGGAAAAGAGATTCTACAAATATGCTGAAGGGATAGACCAAGCCATAGAGTGGTTCAAAAATAAGCATGGAGAAAACTTCAAATCATATATCATGCCGCAGGCGGGATTGATTTATCCGTTTCAGGAAGGATAGATTTCTTCTTCCCTGATTAAGAAGATAATATAGTCAAAACACCTTTCATCTGTTCATTGAAGTTGATTTGAGAAACCATTAACCTGCTTTTAAAGAAGGAGTGACAAGATGGCAGACATTATTGTGGATGACGAAAGACTGGCGAAGTTCTCCACCGAGGTTTTTGTGAAACTGGGCGTGCCCCGCAAAGATGCCCAGATCACCTCGGACGTTCTGGTAGCTTCGGATTTAAGGGGAATCCCATCTCATGGGGTGGCCCGACTGATGAGATACGTAGATGGTGTCAGAGCCGGGACCATTCTTCCCAAAGTCAAACCCAAGATTGTAAAGGAAACATCCTCCACTGCCGCTGTGGATGCCCGACATGGTCTGGGCCAGCCAGCCGGATATTTCGGAATGAATCTGGCCATAAAGAAGGCAAAGAGAAGCGGGGTTGGGTTTGTGACAGTGAGAAATAGCAACCATTATGGAATTGCTGGATACTATTCCCTGATGGCGCTAAAAAGCAACTTAATCGGCATCTCCATGACCAACTCTGCTCCTTTGGCTGTCCCTACATTCGGTCGGGACAGTATGATTGGAACGAATCCCATAAGTGTGGTAGCTCCGACCAGCAAGGAAAGACCGTACGTGTTGGACATGGCAACTACGGTGGTTCCCCGAGGAAAGCTGGAGGTGCTGAATCGTCTGGGCAAACCGTTGCCCTTGGGCTGGGCAGTGGATGAACATGGCGTGCCCACCACCGATACCGCCCGGGTGCTGGATAACATGACAAAAGCTGCCGGTGGAGGAGTGCTTCCGTTGGGTGGCGCCGGAGAAGAACTAAGAGGATACAAAGGCTATGGACTCTCTCTGATGGTGGATATGTTCTCCGGCGCGCTTTCAGGAGCAGACTATGGTCCTTGGGTTAAAGCAACCAAAAAGGATGGAAGTAAAGGATTCATCAATGTGGGACATTTCTTCGGCGCGATAAAGATAGACAACTTCATTCCTTTGAGAAGATTTAAAGCCACCATGGATGAAATGCTGCAGGGTTTGAAAAATTCCAGCAGAGCTAAAGGAGAAAAGAGGATCTTTATCCACGGAGAGAAGGAATTTGAGAAACACGATGCGTATAAGAAAAAAGGAGTGCCTCTGCAGGATAAAGTAGTGGCGGCTTTGAAAAATCTCTCCAAGGAATTAAGCATCCCATACAATATAGAAAAGTAAGCGAGCTTGAGCCCCCCGCAAAATGCGGGGGGCTTTTTTTACCTTTCCCCCTTTTATTCCCCCTCTCCCCCGCCTCTGGCGGGATTTTCAACCACCGCCTCCGGCGGGATTTTCAACCACCGCCTCTGGCGGGGTTTTCAACATGAAATGGAGAGGAGGTTGAGGGTGAGGTTTTCAATAGGATTGAAATTTTAACCAGGCACGGATTGGTTACGTATTAACTATAAGTTTATTCACATAGATGGCACGTCTTAGTGGACAAATTCTTAAGGAAAGGTAAAAATGAAAAAAGGGTTGGAAAATGATTTAAAGAAACTTTTAAAGAAAGATCAGGTTTTTATCTCTTTGGAGGAGCGGATCTGCTATTCTTATGATGCTACCAACAAAATTTTCCTTCCCGATGCTGTGGTGCTTGCTCATTCTACCGAGGATGTGGTTAAGGTGATGAAGTATGCTCACCAGCACAAAATCATTGTGATTCCTCGAGGAGCAGGCTCAGGCTATACCGGAGGAAGTCTCCCTGTGAAGGGGGGGATCGTGGTCAGCTTCGAGCAGATGACCAAAGTTCTGCATCTGGACAAAGAGAAAAAATACGCCATTGTTGAACCAGGATTGGTCACCCAGCAGTTCGCAGATTATGTAAGCCAATTCGGACTTATCTATCCCCCGGATCCCGCCAGCCTGAAGTTTTCCACATTAGGAGGAAACGTAGCTGAGTGTGCTGGAGGACTTAAAGGACGAAAGTACGGGGTGACCAGAAATTATGTTTTAGGGGTGGAAGCGGTTCTGGCAAATGGAGAAATTATCAAAACCGGAATTTTAGATGAAAAGATGGGGTGTTCTTATGATCTGGAAACACTGTTGATCGGATCCGAAGGAACTTTGGCTTTGGTCACCAAAATAGCCTTCAGGCTGATGGATAAACCCGAATATGAAAAGACGGTTTTAGCCACTTTCGACCAGATGGAGGATGCCGCTCGGGTGGTGGCGGCTATAACCACATCCGGGATGATCCCCTCCGTATTGGAATTCATTGACGGGGATACTTTGGAATGTGTGTTAGAATATGTGAAGCTGGACAACATCGAAAAATCTGAAGCAGTGCTTTTAATTGAGGTAGATGGAAAGGATAGAGGGGAGGTGGATCAAGAGTTTGAAGAGGTGCTGAAGATATGTAAGGATAAAAATTCAAAGAATCTTCAGGTTGCTCAGATCAAAGAAGACAAGGATAATTTGTGGAAGGTACGAAGATCGATCTCCGCCTCACTTTTGAGGATTGCCCCCACCAAGGTGAATGAGGATATATGTGTGCCCGCCAGCAAATTGCCCGCTATGATAGAGAGGATAAAAGAGATATCAAAAAAACACCAGGTAAGAATAAATACCTTCGGACATGCTGGAGATGGAAACTTGCACGTCACCTTCATGTGCGATTCCCGAAACACAGAACAGATGGAGAGGGTGGAGAAAGCTGTGGACGATCTGTTTGAGCACACTCTGAAACTGGGAGGAACACTCTCCGGAGAACACGGAATCGGAGTAACCAAGTTGAAATATTTGGAATGGGAGGTGGGGAAAGAAGGCATCGGTATGATGAAAAAAATTAAATCCGCCTTTGATCCTGATAATATCATAAATCCAGGAAAAATCTTCTCATAAAATTTGAAGTGCATCAATTTTGTGGCAGGGTATCCTTCGGTCTGCGCCCTCAGGACAAGCCCTTACCCTGCCACATAGTTTTTGGTCGAGGATGAGGGCACCCTCGACCAACGAGTGGAAGACCCCTCACTTCGTTCACGGAGACCCATCTGGGAGGGTGACAGTGCTTGTGTCATTCTGAGCCCCGCCAAAGGTGGGGCGAAGAATCTAAAAAACCAGTTTAAAATCCCGCCAGAGGCGGGGATGCTTCGCTTCGCTCAGCATGACAACTGTCTTTTCGCTTAAGGAGGGTATTCTTCACCTACCGTTTTCTCCCGTTGGTGAGGAACACCAACGGATAGTGGGTTAGTTTTAGTTTGAGCAAAAAATGACGATATTACGAATGTCCCCACCTTGGTGAATTAACAAATCAAGTAGACTATTTTACTTTATATAGAAAGCCTAAAGATGAAGCAAAAGATCAAAGTGGGATTGGCGCTGGGTGGTGGTGGAGCACGGGGGTTAGCTCATATCGGGGTATTGAAGGCTTTAGAGGAGGAAAAAATCCCCATTGATGCTATCGCCGGAACCAGCATGGGTGCTGTGGTAGGCGGAGCCTATGCTCAGATAGGTAATACCCGCGAGTTGATCCTCATGGTTCATGATTTGATAGATCAATTTGATCTGAAAAGTGGGTGGATGAAATTCCTCTGTGATGAGCGCGAGAAGAACAAGGAGAAAAAGGAGAGTCTTTTAAAGGAGTTAGGTTATTTTGTTCGTAGGCGGATGATCTATGTTGTAGGCGCAAGCAGAATTTCTCTGGAACCTCAAGAAAAGTTGATGGAGCCCCTGAGGACGGCGCTGAAAGATGAGCCTATCGAGAAAGCAAAAATCCCCTTTGCCGCAGTTGCTATCGATTTAGTCTCCGGCAGGGAGGTGGTGTTTAAAAAAGGGTCCATGATAGAGGCTCTCTACGCCAGCTCCAGCATTGAGGGGATTTTCCCTCCTCTGCGCATTGACAACCAACTTTTATCTGATGGAGGCGTTACCTCTTTGGTGCCGGTGGATGCGGTAAGGGAGTTGGGCGCCAATTTTGTAATCGGGGTAAGCATCCCAGAGATTATCAGACAGGACACTAAATTTGCCAGCGGAATCGAGGTCATCTTGAGAGCAGATGCTCTCACCCGGGAGAAGCTGAACAATCTCATGCTAAAGGACTGTGACGTGGTGATCACCCCGGAGGTGAGAGCTATACACTGGGCGAACTTTGGAAAAGTGGACGAGTGTATCCACAAAGGATATGAAGCCACCAGAACTAAGATGAAAGAAATAAAAGAGAAGATGGAGAAAAGAAAAAACCTCTGGAATAAAGTAAGAAAGAGTTTGGCCCGGACAATCGCTGGCAAAGAATAAATACTGTCCCCCCTTTCCCCTTCTCTTTCACATTCCTCAACCACATATAAAAGCTTCCCCGCAAATTTGAACACAGAAGGTTGCAACAACAAAAACTGTGACGACACAATTTATTTATTACAAAGAGGAAAGTCCGCAGATCATTCGACTCAACTTAGCTCCAAAGTCGGACTTGTTTTTCTATTTTAACACCAAATGGGAGAGGATTCACCCTGAAGGAGAATCGAAAGAATAGTTCTCATAGCTGAAGACTTTTCCTATATCACAGAGTTAAATGGCTTGTAACTTATAGGGCAGGGCATTTAGCCCTGCCAAAAGGGTTTTTCAACAATCCCAATTCAAACGTTGCCCATCCCTTCTTTCGCTCCTTTTTTGTTGACTCTACTTTTTCAATTTGTTAGATTTGTTTTGTATTTGGTGCCAAGAGCATTGGATTTGGGGAGATTATTACTTGACTAACTATTCATTGCTGTAGCAATTGATAGAAAGGTATTTGAGTTTGAGGGCACCGATTATTTAGCGTAGCCAAGCCTTCACGGCTTGGTATGAACCAAGATGGTTCATACCGAGGTTGGGAAATCATAAATGCTTGCCTTCGAGCGATTGAGCACGTTATACAAAGAAGGAAAAGGAGTTGGTAGCCGCAGGTCAGTTGACTTAAATGAGCTTCACCCTGCGAGGGGTAAGTGAAAAAGCGCGAATCTTGTCATCGGGCTTGTTCATTTACAGGATAATTAGAGACACTGAAGCAATCTTAAATATCGAGGTGTTTATGAAAAAGATAATGTTTTTCTTGATCCTTCTGTGGATGTGGGCTTACCTGGGGGCGGTTTCTTCTGCCGCTGTAGAACAAAGATCATCCATCCAATGGGAATATTTGCTGGAAAAACCTTCATGGGGCATGATAGAGTGGAGCAGTGCCACTCTGCCCAAGGGATTCTGGCATCCCACCTTTGAATTTATGTATATGCACAATGGAAGCTATTTTGCCGCAGGAAAAGAAGTAGATTATCCCGGAGGACGGGATTCTACCAGCTATATGATTACGGGCAGACTCCTTTATGGGCTCTCCAACAGATTAACCATGGGAGTTTGTATTCCTGTAGTGCTGGATCAGAAGGTGGACAGTGGACTTTATGAAAAAAGTACAAAAGTGAAATCCGGCGTTTCCAATGTGGGAGATATCCGGCTTTTCCTTAAATATCGCCTTTTGAATCGGTATTTCTGGTCTTTAGCCACAGAACTTGGAACCACCTTGCCCACAGGCCAACCTTATAACAAAGTTTCTGCCAACCAAGCTGGCACTGGAGATGGTCAAACCGACTTAAATTTCGGTATTAACGGTGATATTCTGCTCACAGAGGAAGCCTTTATCAAACTTGGCATGCGATTTACCTATCAATTCAAAAGAGAATATAGAAACCAAGAGGGGAAATTAATTGATGAGAAGCTGGGAAACGTGTTGGGAACAAATTTAGGATTTGTGCGAAACTTTAAAAACGTTGGAATGGGTGGAACTTTGCAATATACCTGGTGGCAAGCCACGGAATGGAATAATGTGGTGAAAAGAGAGTACGCAGATCTTTTTAACTTCTCCTTTCGCCTCTCCTTGGGTGAGCTTACCCCGCGAAAACACGGAAAGCTTGACTTCACCTTAGACTTTCCGCTGAACGGGAAAAACACTCCGGCTACTTACTGGCTTGGCATCAGCATCAAAAGCATCTTCAAATGAAAGCGATAGTTTGACTTATTCAGTAACTTGGTTCTTCTGTAGATTAGTTACCAACGTGTAAGTGTATGTTTAAACCAGAAAGCAAAACGATGGCGGTTTTTCAACCTCACCCCCCTTTGTCTCCTTCAGGGTGAATCGGCTCCTCACGAGAAGAGGATAAAGATGAGGCCTTCAAACTCTGTGTAGCGGAAGGCTTTAGCCTTCCATGCATGATTATGAAAACCTGAACGTCTCCGCTACTTCAACTGCACTTTAACAAAAAGAGTTAAACCGAGTATAGAATTATGGATCACTTCATTTAAGGAATCTATGATAACAAATGACGAAAACCACCAGAAGGAATTTACCGTTGCGCACGGAGTGGGGATCTTTGTGCTTCTTCTGGTCGCGGTGGTGATCGTGGGCGGAATCAGCATGGCGCTGTTTGGACTCCACCTGGCGGTGCTTTTGAGTGAGACGGTAATCCTGCTGGTGCCTTTGTCCTTTCTTTATGCCGGGGGATATTCTTGGCGCCGCACTTTTACCTATCCCGCAAGACTTGATTTCAGATTCTGGGTTTTGGTAGGAGCAACCACAGTTTTTCTGCTTGTGGTAATCTCCGACATCACTGGCTATATCCATCAATTGATGCCCCGACCCAAATTACAGCAGGAAGCTTTGCTGAAGTTTTTTGTGGCGAAAACGTGGCCTGAATATCTTTTCAGGATTTTTGCCGCTGGCGCTTTGGCTGGATTTTGTGAGGAGTTTGCCTTTAGAGGATTTCTGCAGTCGATCTTTTCCAAAAGACTGGGAGGGATGAAGGGATTTGTTCTCACTGCATTTTTATTTGCCCTGATGCATCTGGATCCCTGGAATTTTGCAGGGATTTTTCTTCTGGGGTTGTTTTTAGGATATTTGGTTTATCTGACCAACAATCTTTGGGTTGCCATCTTCGTTCATTTTCTTTCCAACAGCATCTCTTTCTCCATAGGTTTCTTTTCACCGGACGTCGGTTCGGATTTTGGCTTTACGTTTCCCCCATATATAACCTTGCTTTTCACATTTCTATTTATCATAAGCTTAGATCTTATCCGAAAAGTTTACAAAAGAGCCCCATCTCCAAAAGTTTTCCCTGGATGAAGCACGCTTAAGTAACACCTTTTCTGTATAGGGACAAAATTCTGGGATGATTTACCCCATTCGAGTCTACACTAACAACTTTAGTCCATCCTCAATCATATTTGGTTATGGTATGCTTTTCACAAAGCGCAGCCGCTCTGTGGAGCGGTTTCACCCTTATAGAGATAGCTGATCAGGTAAAGCACGTCGCCCAGGTCGATCACGCAGTCTCCGTTTACGTCTCCTTGGTTAAGAGGATCGGGTGGATATCCGTCTTTGTAGAGGTAGTTGATCAAAGCAAGTATATCTCCCAAATCCACCACACCGTCTCCATTTACATCACCTGATACTGGTGGAAGGATATGGAACTCTGTTGGTACAAACTAGGGGATAAACGGGAGGCCCAGGGTATCGTATAGAGACAAATACAGCCATCCAAACATACTGGTGGAGTCGATTGACACAAAACCTGTATCCAAAACGGAGAAATACAGATACAAAAAGTCTCCATCTCCAGGAGGTATAAAGGGATCTTCCCCTATCCCCGACCCAACTACCCATTTTTCGTCATTACTAAAGTAGACATTAGAACTCATGAAGTATTCGGGACGTTCACCCACAAACTTGCCCGAATCGCATGAGAGCGGCCCGGTCCATCCAAGTGGTATATTAATCTTGCTAACAGATTCATCATTGAATAGCAACACCGGCACAAAAGCTGTGCCCTGGTACGGAGGACCAGTTACGTCAACGATCCACTCACCAAATCTAACGGTATCCGGCTCGCCCGGATCATATTGCGAGAAACTCTCGCTTGCGGGGAAGATACAGAGTAGCATCAAAGACACTGCCCAAAGCAAATAACGAGTCTTCATCTTCTCCTCCTTATTAAAAAAAGAGTGATTAGATTCCATTCTAATCTAAATAGATATCTAATTATGTCAGTTACACTTTTAGTATAAATCATCTCCCCAAATTTGGTAATAGAAAATTGCATTTTTCTACCTTTTGGGTAATGTTTGAATTTGTGTATAAATTTGTTAAACTCACAGAAGGTGTTCCTTCCCAATAGTTTTTATGCTATCACTTGTTCCATTTGTGGTTCTATGGTTCGATTAGTTTGTTCAGGGGTGGAGAAGTATTGAGCGATAGGAACAATTCTTTCGGTTCTCTTCTCCCACTTCTTATTAAAATAGAAAAACAAACTTAGAACTATTCTTTTACAGCTTTTAGTGTTCTGGAAGTATCCCATCACTTTCAGACGCCGCCTCACCTCTCCAAAGCTCCGCTCAATGACATTGGTAGTCCGTATGACTTTATGAAACTCTGGGGAGAACTCAAAGAAAGGGATAAGCTTATCAAAATCTTTTTCTAAACACTCCACCGCCTTAGGTATGAGGTGTATCCAGCGTGCTTTCCATTGGCGGAAGAGCTTGGCGGCCATACCCGATGTCTGAGCATACATGATCTTGGCTGCTTCTTGGGTGCAACTCTCCCGGTATCTTTTGGGACAATACTTGGCTATGTTACGAAGTTTATGTACCCAACAGAGTTGATGGGGAACCAAAGGATAAACCTCGTCTATGGCTGACCACAAGCCAGGACAACCATCCATTATGATCAACTCCAGATTATGTCCCGCCAAACCTCTCACCTTCAAGTTCTCCAGAAAGGAACGCCAGGTGCCAACTCGTATGAGTGCATACGCATCCCCTCATGGTGAGCTACACGAAAACCAATCAAACTACGACTACCATCCCGACGAATACCATAAGCTACTAACACCTTATAACGCTTAACCTTCAACTCTAACCTGATCTTAACCCCTAAAGCATCTAAGAACAAAAAAGCAAAATCATCATCAATGGGGGTATTCTCAAAGGATTTAACCTCGGAATCTAAAGACTTGGTAACTTGAGAAACATAACTGGCCGACACTCCTTCCCCACATAGACAGTCCAAGACGTTACGAACCTTGCGAGTGGAAACCCCTCTTGAAAACATGGCCTTGATCCCTTCATCCACAACCCCATGAACCCGCTTATACCGCTCAAAACATTCCGGCACATAGTCCCCTGCTCTATCCCGAGGCACATCCAGTCGAAGCAAACCCACCAAGGTCAATAAATCACGCTCCCGATAACCATTCCGAGATCCACTCCGAACAGGGGTCCGCTCATAGCGAAGAGCAGATATATGCTCATACATATCCAGGGCCATAGTCCTCTCAAATGCCTGCTTCACCAAATACCTACACCCCTCGTTAAAATGCATCTGAAACATTCTCTTGACTTCAGCTAAATCAATCACTAAATTATGCTTCAAGAAGTCCAGTTGTTTCATCGACATAAGGTGTCTCCTTTCCTTTTAAAGTTTCTTCTTCAATCTAGGAAGGATACACCTTTTGTCTT